>Ga0326728_10003214_pt1 | contig 51563 bp, 38 predicted proteins | sample MB3enrmetagenome_FD_207602 | JGI IMG/M metagenome (GOLD analysis project Ga0326728, IMG submission 207602) | Lab enriched peat soil microbial communities from McLean, Ithaca, NY, United States - MB31MN | ecosystem: Environmental > Terrestrial > Soil > Wetlands > Peat | place: USA: New York... | reverse complement strand
TCCCTTGCTGGTCTTCACGCTTCTCATGTGCTGCCGCCTATTGATGGACCTGTTGACCTGCAAAGCTCTGACTCTCATGCTTATCACCACGAATCACGTCGATCACGTAGGGCTCCGGCGGCTTGGGGGCCGGCGGAGGGGCCACGTGGCGAGCTTTACCCGCCGCGGGCTGAGGGGCAGGGGCCCCCGCGAACAAGGTGGCACGGTTAACAGGAGGAGGATTGACTTCCTTGGTGTCAATGGTATTGCGCAGAGCCAGGTGGATTTTCCCCTCTGTGCTCGCCATGGTTACCTTTTCCGCTTCTTCCGGCGTCACCAGTATGGTCACCACAGTGTATGTTTGGGGCTTGCCCTCCCGATCCGTATCCGACTTCTGTCCCACTGCCAACACTCTGAGGTCTTGGAGGATGGTGCGGGTGATGGTGTCGCCGCCCGTCGTGGAGCCCGTCACTAATACGTCAACCATGGTACCCGGCACCACGAAACCGGCTACCGACACCACGTCATCTACACGCACCGAGATGGCTCGCGTGCCCTCGGGAATCGCCACCGAAAGTCCTCCCCCAGCTTCTTTCGGCGCCAGTTTCTCTTCCAGGATGAGTTCGTTTTCCACCACCGGCGTAATCAATGCGCGGTCCAGGCAATCCTCGGCGCGCATAAATGAGCCGGCGGGCCTGGTGGAGTCAGGCCAGGAGATCTCGCGCAAATCCGCAGTGGTCAAACGCTCCCCCAACGCAACGCGCTTCGCCGCCACCACAATTTTGCCCGTCGGCTCTGGCTTGGCCACCGCCATCCGAGCGTTTCGGAGCTGAATGTAAACGTAGCGGGCGGCCACCAAGCCAAACACCAAGGCCACTAATAGTCCGACAGCTAATCGTTTCTGGTCCATCTGTCACCTCGCTACGAATGCAAAATTGCCACAGCAGACAGCGTGCCAAAGAATAGCACTGTTGAAAGCGCCGCAGCCACTCCAAAAGGCAGCCGCATCAGTCCGGGGTTGTCAAGGGTAAGGTTGTGGCGCTGGCCCCATACACCAAAGGTGATCAAGATTACGAACAGGATCCCCACGTGGTACAGGGTTTCCTTCACGCGCCCGTTCCGAATCATCTGCACCACCGCCATCACGCCCGCAATGAACACCGTCCCGAGCAACACCACGATCAGCCGACTCGGTCCCAGCCATGCCCCCAGGGCTCCCATGAGCTTCCAATCGCCCGCCCCCAATCCGCGTAACAGCACAAAAGGCAATAATAGGGCAAGTCCCAAGCCGGCCCCCTCGAGCGCCGCCTTCGTCCCCAGCCATCCCCAAGCAAGAGAGTTGGCCGCAATCCCTGTCACTAGCGCGGGCACTGTGAGCCAGTTGGGAATGCGGCGCATGCGCCAATCCAGCCAACCCGCCCACATAGCGAACAATAAAGCCAAGCTTGCGAGTACTAGCGTCCAGGCGAGATTCCAAACAGCGCTATGCATGTTCTCTCTTCCCTGGCTTGTCAGGATCGTTTCTTTCCGTCGGTAGGATGCTATCTGCGGACATTTTGCGCTTCAATTCAGAAGTTGCTATTGTTCTTCTTAATACGGGGCACGGCACACGTAACCAGCCGCCCCTGGCCCCCTCTGGCGACCGCCGACTTGCTCAAGCTAATGAACACGCACGGGGCCAACAAACGCCGAAGTCCCTGACCACCGGCTTACGAGCTTGAAAGGCTGCTCGCCGAATTGCTGAACACGTTGCTGATCGCGCTCGCTAGGGTCTGCATCGTTGCAATAGCCGCCAGAGCAACCAAAACCAGGAGCAGTCCGTATTCCGTCAGGTCCTGGCCTTCCTCGTCCTGCCACAGATGCCTTAACATGTTCCTCATGCCTTCCCCTCCTCAAGCAGAGCTTATGCTTGGCCTCCACGTCTTGTAAGAATGATGGCATGTCGCTGTATAAATTGCCGGAAACGCCGGCCAACCCGTTGCTGAGGAACGTGCTCACGGCATTGTTGAGCACTCTTATGGTATGGGCAGCCGCGACCGTCACCGAAAAGAGACACTCCCTTCCCTCAGTTGCAGAGTCGTCCTCCCCTACAACCGCTTGATTAATAGAATTATGATAACCGCTGAAGGGAAACCAAAAATCGTGTGACCCTTCCGGCCGACACAACACTCCCCTCGCGGACAAATGCATGCCGGGTCGGACCCCGGCATGCATCCATATCCGCGAAGACATTTGCTTGCCCCCCTTGCTGCTCAGCAGGAACAGAACCGCTTCGCAGCGAGGCAGTTATCTAATACGCAGCCGTCCACCACTTCGCCAACCTCATGCTACGAGGTAGACAGAGAGCTCGCTGCGTTGGAGAATACGTTGCTGAGTGCAGACGCCAGGGTCTTCATCGTCGCAATCGCAGCCAGCGCAACCAATACTAGCAGAAGACCGTATTCCGTCAAGTCCTGGCCTTCCTCTTCCTTCCACAGCCTCACAAAAAGGTTCTTCATTTGTTTATTCCCCTCCAATTTGGAAACTACTGTTCCGGCGATATACTTCAACCGTCAGTGGGGAGTAGGGCACTTAGAATGCCAAATCGCTTGGCGAATTCCCGAGGCCGGACTCTCTTGTGAATTCAGGCTGTTACATCCGAGAGCGGCACGAGAGGATGGTGTCGGGCGAGGTTCGGTGCAAAACTGTAACCTTTTGGGGACAGATCAGGGCGGTTTTTTCAACCAAAAGGTGACGCGGTCGACAAGCAAGTAATATATTCTCGGTAAGTGCGTGGAGTCTGACAATTCTAAGATCGAAACTCGAAGATCGAAATTCGAAATTCGAAACTCGAAGCTCGAAATTCGAAATTCGAAACTCGAAAGCCGGACATTAGGTCCGAACCGCAAGACCCAAAGACCCAAGAACGTCCCCAAAGCAGCAGGTGATCCGCACCCCGACACACGCTTTAGACCGCTGCAGCAAATAAAATGAGTCAAAAATCAAATAACTTGTACTAAGGGCCTTTAGGCGTGGCATCCTAAGTGCGCTCGATGACTTCCGAGCACCGGAGTTAGTGTAACGCGCGACGAATTTCCGCTCCGCTCCCAACGTTTCGAGTTTCGAATTTCGAGTTTCGAGTTTCGAATTTCGAGTTTCGCTTTTCGGTTATCACTTTTCGATTTTCGAATTTCGATTTTCGAATTTCGATTTTCGCTTTTCGATGTTCCATCACCATGATGTTCCTGATCGAGTCTTGCCTGTCCGTTCTTGCGCTGGTGGTCGCTTTCACCTCTCCGACGGCAGGAGCGCGCTGGTTTGAAGTGTGCGAACGCGCCTTCGGCAAGCTGGCCCAAAGGCGCAGGCTGGCGGTGGTCGTGGTCGGGCTTGCGTCGCTCGCGGCGCGCGCGGCCCTGCTGCCCATCCTGCCTATTCCAGAACCCGTCGTACACGATGAATTCGCTTACCTGCTGGCGGCAGATACTTACTCTCATGGCCGTCTCACTAATCCCCCCCATCCCATGGGGGTGCATTTCGAGACTTTCGGTGTGATGCAACGGCCCACCTACCAATGCTTTGCTCAACCCGCGCAGGGACTACTCCTAGCCGCAGGTAAACTGATCGGCGGACACCCCTTCTGGGGGACATGGTTCGGTGCTGGAGTGATGTGTGCGGCGATCTGTTGGATGCTGCAAGGCTGGCTGCCGCCTGGCTGGGCATTACTAGGGGGGCTGCTCGCCGTTCTCCGTTACGGGTCGACCAGCTACTGGGCAAATAGTTACTGGGGAGGGTTACCGGGGGCAATTGGAGGTGCGCTAGTCCTTGGGTCCCTGCCACGCATTCAGCGTTCCCCTCGGGTCAGGCATGCGTTGAGCATGGGCGTTGGGTTGGCGATCCTGGCCAACAGCCGCCCCTACGAAGGGTTTATAGTGGGTTTGACTTGCGCTGGCGCGCTCCTGATTTGGGTGCTCAAGAAAGATGGGCCTTCGCTGCGAGTTGTTACGCCTCGCGTCGTTGCACCGCTCATGCTCGCTCTGGTGCTGATCGGCAGCGCTTTGGCCTACAACAACTGGCGTGTGACAGGCAACCCATTGCGCCTGCCTTACCAGGTAGATCTTGATACCAACTCGGTAGTGCCGTACATGATCTGGCAAAAGCTCAGGCCCGAGCCCGTGTACCACCATGAGATCATTAGAAGGGTATTTGCCGTGGAGATGGTGCAGGTTTACGACTGGGCTCGAATGCCGGCGGGCCTATTATTGAAGGCGACGCGGCTGTGGCGCTTCTTTCTGGGTCCGGCGCTAACCCTGCCCCTTTTGATGTTGGTATTTGTGTTGCCCGTAGGTTTCTCCTGGCGCGATATCAGCAAAAGAACCCGCCTTCTGTTGGTCATCTGTGCGGTGTTCCTGTTGGCTGTCGCGCTCGAGACATTCTGCGAGCCGCACTACGTCTCCCCAATAGCCAGCCTGATTCTGGCTCTCGTACTGCTGGCGCTTCGCCGCCTACGAAACTGGCGGTCGGGTGGGAGACAGGTGGGATTATTCTTGGCTCGATCCATACCTGTAATTTGCGTCCTCACGTTCGCACTACGCATTGCAGCCCAACCTCTACACATACCTGTTCCCAGCTTTTATGTGGCGGCGTGGGACCAAAGGACTCACGGCGGTTTCGGAAGGGCCGAGCTACAGGCGTCGCTCGAGCGGCTTCCAGGGCGCCAGCTTGTCATCGTGCGGTACAGGCCGCACCACAATACCTTTCGTGAATGGGTTTACAATGGGGCGGATATTGACGGTGCCAAGGTTGTTTGGGCCCGCGATATGGGCGCGGCCCAAAACGAAGAACTCATCAATTACTTCAAAGGCCGCCAGGTATTTCTGCTCGAGGCGGATGCGGAGCCACCACGCCTGGCGCCGCACGCTGGAAACTGACGGGCGGACAACGGCGTGACGGAAAACACAGCGATGACAGAAAGGGGAACCGAATACCAGGGGTTGAGGATCTCATTCTGGTGTGCGGCTATCGCTCTGGGCGCTGCAGATGCCTGGGCTACTCGCTTTACTATGAACCCCGACGGCATTTCCTATTTGGACATGGGCGATGCCTACTGGAGGGCCAACTGGCACATGGCCATCAATGCCTGTTGGAGTCCCTTTTACTCGTGGATTCTCGGTCTATCCCTCAAGGTCTTAAAGCCTTCGCCATACTGGGAGTATCCGCTTGTTCACCTGGTCAACTTTCTGATTTACGTGGGGGCACTTGCCTGCTTTGAGTTCTTCCTCGGCAGGTTCATCCGGAATTGCTGTGCCTCGGGTAAAGAGGCTAATAAAGCTGGTGAGGCGCTTCTCCCGGAGTGGGCGTGGTGGGCGTTGGGATATAGTCTCTTCATCTGGACGTCCTTGGTCCTGATTTCCCTCGCGACCGTCACTCCCGATATGTGCGTTGCCGGGTTCGTCTATCTTATCGCTGGCCTGATAATCCGAATCCGCGCCGGGGATGCCACGCGGCCCACCTTTGTGCTTCTGGGTGTGGCTCTGGGATTCGCTTATCTTGCGAAGACAGTGATGTTCCCCTTGGCTTTCGTTTTTCTGGCCGTGGCTATGTTCTCCAGGGGCGGCCCGCGGAAAGCAGCGCCGCGTGTGCTCATATCGGCTCTGGTTTTCCTCGTTCTTGCTGCTCCTTTCATCGCGGGGCTTTCACTAGCCAAAGGGCGCCTGACCGTTGGTGACAGTGCACGACTGAATTATGTAGCGTTTATCAATGGAGTCGATTTCCTATTTCCCGGCGGTAGCGGGAGGATGAGAAGTGTGGGCGAGGGATCGGTAGAGGGAGTCGACGAAATTGAATTTCCAGCCGCCAGGTTGCTCCGGCATCCGGTCAAGCGAATCTTCGACGCGCCCGCGACCTACCAGTTCGATGGGGCCATAGGCGGGACATATCCATTTTGGTACGATCCGTCTTACTGGCAGGACGGCATCAAACCTCATTTCGACCTTGGGGGTCAAGCACGAGCCCTGATGCGCGCGCTAGGCATTTACTGCTTGCTATGTTTGAATCCCCTGCTTCAGCTCAATGCTACCGCCGGCTTATGCATCCTCTATCTCCTCGCTCCGAAACCCTCGTTGTGCGTTAAGCGCGCAATGGCGAACTGGGCCCTTCTTGTTCCCGGGCTAGCCGCTCTGGGCCTATATGCGCTTGTGTGGGTGCAGCACCGCTACCTCGCCCCATTCGTCTTGATCGTGTGGCTGGCCGCATTTTCGGGAGTCTGCATCCCTTCTTCCAAATGGTCGAAGAGATTGATAGCAGCCATAAGCATCAGCATCATCGCGACTACTTTTGTTTCAGCAGCTTGGTACGTGGCCAAAAACCCCAGGAGGACTGAGCCGGTGTATTGGCAAGCTGCCATGGCGCTCGAAGGATCGGGAATTCGCGCGGGAGATAGAGTTGCGGTCGTCGCGATGGAGGCGGAGCCAGGGGGGGATAAGCTGCCATTTGTGGCGCGCCTGGCGAGAGTGCAGGTCGTTGCACAAGTGAACCGGGCGGATCGATTCTTCGGGGCGCCACCCTCCACGCAACTTCAGGTCATACAGGCCATTGCAAGAAGCGGCGCAAAGGCAATCTTGACGACTGCCGAGCCGCATCGTGCGGCGTCCGGGATCAACTGGGCGACGCTCGGTCCCACGAAATACTATTTTTGCCTTCTCAATAACGGAAAGTGACAGGCGGTGGGGCTCGGAGCTGTAAAAGGCGGGAACTCCGCCGCCACCTGCGTTTATTCTAATCCCCAATATACGTGTCGCGGTTAATGCCTAGCATGCTCAGAAACACTGAAGAAAACAGCACCTCGATGCCGAGTATAAGGGAAAGCGAGCAAAAGAAGACAGTTCGAACGGGGTGAAGCGTGCCGAAGCCGCCGGCGGCCCACTTCCAGAACACGATTGAGTCGCCAATGAAACCTGCCAGAGCCAAAGCGGTTCCGGCCAGCAGGGCGTACTCCAGTTTGATCCTCTTCAGCCATCTTTCCAGCGAGGCATGCCCCTGCGAAAACTTTTCCGTATAACAGAAGACCTTCACAAACAGACCGATGGAGATGATGTGCGCGCCCAATAGCGCGAGCATCATGGCCAACGCCATAGTGTGTATATCCAGCCCGATCCCGCCGGCTATGCGTGGGCCGGGGAGCAACCACAAGACCAGGCCAATGCTCAGGGCCACCAGCAAGCACCCCGGGAGCAGGAATAGCCAGTTGGGGGCGTACAGCAAGATGAACCGCAAGTGTCGCCACCCGTCATGGAAGGTGCGAAGGTGCGGCCGGCGCCCTCGCCGGTCGGGCCATGCCGTGATGGGGGTTTCGGCTATTCGGGCGCCAAGCTTGGCCGCTTTAATCACCGACTCGGAGCAGAACTCAAATCCAGTGGTTCGCAGATCGAGGCGGCGGGAGAGATCCTTGGTGAGCCCCCGCATGCCGCAGTTGATGTCTTTGACACCCGAATGGAAAAAGAGGTTCAAGAGAGCGGAGAGCGCCGGCGTGCCGATATACCGATGATGCCAACGCATGGCACCGCTCTTTATACCTCCTCGAAATCGATTTCCCACGACAAACTCATAGCCCTCGCGCCACTTGGTGACAAAGCGCGGGAGTTCCGAGAAGTCATGGCTGCCGTCGGCGTCGCCCAGGATGATAAATTCACCGCGAGCTGCTTCGATCCCAACCCGTGACGCACTACCAACGCCTTTAATTGTGGCATGCACCACGCGTGCGCCGTGTGCGGCGGCAATCTGCGCCGAGGCGTCCGTGGATCCGTTGTCAACCACCACCACCTCTCCCCGAACGTTCGCTGCGCGCAACCCTGCAAAGGCCTGATCAACGCAAAAAGCGATCGATTGCGCTTCGTTCAAACACGGAATGACTACCGAGACCTCCGGGCGTGCGGAAGGCGGGCCCCCCGAAGGTCGGTTTGGCAAGGAGTTCGGCGTTGCGGTGGGAACAATCATTTTGTCTACCCGATCACACCTTCATATCCGGCTACCAGCGTGATGCTGGGCGTGATTATACACCGATTCATCCTGCGGGTTGTCATACTGCTTGTGGTACGATGGTACCTGAATTGCGACGCTTCTGAGGTCGCAGTTGCAGTGTTGTAGCCGCGAAATCAGAATTCGTCTCCGAACCGAAGCGTCGGAGGGCGCCACAAATCTCGAACTTCTGCTTTCGAATTTTGCCCGCAGAGCCCCAGCATGTACTTCTGGACTGAGTTTTGGCTTGTTGTGCTATCGCTTGTGGTAGCATTCGCTTTTCCCAATTTGGGCTCGAGCTGGTTTGAGCGGGCGGAGAGGCTGTTTAACCGACTCGCCCAAAGGCGCGGGCTGGCAGTGGTAAGCGTGGGGGTTACGGCCCTCGTAGCGCGCGCTGCGCTACTTCCCATCCTACCCATTCCCCAGCCCGGCGTTCACGACGAGTTCGGCTACCTCCTCTTGGCAGATACTTTCGCGCACGGAAGGTTGACCAATCCCACTCATCCCATGTGGGTGCACTTCGAGAGCTTTCATATCATCTGGCTACCGACATACACCGCGAAGTATTATCCGGCCCAAGGGCTGATCATGGCGGCGGGCCAAGTAATTATGGGGCATCCTTTCTGGGGTGTGTGGCTGAGCGTGGGCCTGATGTGCGCGGCCATCTGCTGGATGCTGCAAGGCTGGCTGCCGCCGGGGTGGGCGCTGCTGGGCGGGCTGATCGCGATCGTCAGGCTCGGAACCTTCAGCTATTGGGTTAACAGCTACTTTGGAGGGGCAGTCGCGGCGACGGGGGGAGCTTTGGTGCTCGGGGCGATACCACGCATTCAGCGTTCGCAGCGCTTACGGGATGCGGTGCTGATGGGATTAGGCTTTGCGCTCATCGCCAACAGCCGGCCTTACGAGGGACTGTTCTTGGGATTGGCTGTGACCGGCGCGCTTGCGGTCTGGTTGTTTGGAAAGCAGCGACCGCGCCTTGGAGTAGCGGTTAAGCGTGTTCTGTCGCCTCTTTTCTTGGTATTGGCATTGACGGTGGGCGCAATGGGTTACTACTTCTGGCGCACCACCGGAAGCCCTCGGGACACGCCCTTTCTGGTCTACGAGCGTACCTACGCGCCGCTCCCCCAATTCCCCTGGTTGGCGCTGAGACCGACGCCGGTATATCACCACGCCGTGATACCTGATTTCTACAAAACCGAGATGGGCAAATACGAAGCGTCACGGTCGATCACAGGCATGGCGGGGATCGACTTTATAACGCTGATCACATTTTTCGAGTTCTATCTCGGCCCCGTGTTGATGCTGCCGCTGCTGATGTGCGTACTAACCCTGCCGTACGGTTTTTCGTGGAGGGACATTAGCTCCAGCACGCGCACCTTATTGTTGTTCTGCGGCGTGCCGCTCGCGGGGTCGATGCTGTGCATATTCTTCTCGCCGCATTACGCCGCGCCCATCACCGCCGGGGTCCTGGCCTTGGTATTGCTAGCCCTGCGCCGCCTGAGACATCTGGAAAGGCGCCGTCCGACGGGCGTTTTCATAGCCCGAGCCGTCCCGCTGGTCTGCGTGCTCATGCTGGCGTTCCGAATTGCCGCCGTGCCGCTACACCTACCCGAGCAGCCCCGTTGGTTCCAGGGGTCCGGGCCAATCTGGTGCGCACTCTCACCCTCGAATCCGGAACGCGCCGCGACGCTCGCCGAGCTGAGCAGAATGCCCGGACTCCACCTTGCCATCGTCCGTTACAGCCCTCATCATGACATGCTGTTTCACGAGTGGGTCTATAATGACGCAGGCATCGACCGAGCAAAAGTCATCTGGGCGCGCGATATGGGGACGGCCCAAAACAAAGAATTGGTAGACTATTTCCGCGACCGGAGGGCTTGGCTGGTGGAAGCCGATGCGACCCCTCCTCGATTAGTTCCGTACGCCGCCTCGGATGCCAGGCCCCGCCTTACTGAGGAGGGAGCCGAAGCCTGTTCACCACCGATAACGGCGAGCCCTCACCGCCTCCGCCACGAACCAGGTCCGGAATCTCGCAAGGATTAAAGCAGGGAGCACGGAGCGGAATAACGAATAGTGGGCAGTGAACGATCATTGATGAATTAGACGGCGGACGAACATCTGACGAAGGTCCGCGTCATATTGCGGAGTGCCGGGAAGGGCGGGGCTTTAGCCCCGCCACGGAACACGGCTTATCATTGGGGGCTTTAGCCCCTGAGGCAACGTGGGTGGCTTCAGGGCCTAAAGGCCCACCGGGTCGTGCTGCCGGAGGCGGCGGGGCTGAAGCCCCGCCCTTCCGAAGTGCCACGTTATCACGGCGATTTCCGTCACCAAGTACTAGATAATCCAATTCTTTGTCGAGCGCTATGCTGAATTCTCTCGAAAGGCCTGACTCCCAGCGATGGCTCCTGGGATCGTTGCTTTTCGTCCTGCTCCGGGCACTCCCTAACATCAGTTATCCCATCGGGCGCGACCAGGCCAGTTTCCTCGTGATTGGAGAAGGCCTGCTCCGCGGGCAGCGACTCTATCGCGATCTCTGGGATATCAAGCCGCCTGGCATTTATGCCGTATACGCCGTACTGTCGAAACTGTTTGGCCACGTGATGTGGTCCGTGGGGTTCGTTGACATCGTGTGGCTGCTGGTGATTTCCTACTGTATCTTCCGCTTTACAGAGCGTTACATGGGGGCCGTGGCGGCGGGCGTAACCGTGATGGTAAACGCCTCCTGGCACTGCGCCAACGGCTATCTGGTCGCCGCTCAGTCCGAGTGTTTTCTCATGCTCCTGGCGTTTGTAGGCTACCTCCTGGTTGCCGACGAGGGCCGTTGGCAAGTGGCCCGCGACTTGGCTGCCGGGCTTTGCCTGGGCGGAGGGTTTTGGCTGAAATACAACGCTCTGGCCTTTCTGCCGCTCCTGGCGCTTGTCCCGTACATCGACTGGGGCGCATTCAACCTGCGGCCACGGCGCCTGAGGCTCGTGGTCCCTCGTCGGGAGTGGTTCTGGAGAGTGGGCGTTCTCATCGCCGGCTTCCTGATTGCCTCCGGAGTTGTCGTCGCTTACTTCGGCCTCACGGGCTCATGGGCCGCGTTCCGGGAAAGCCATCTGGCGATCGCGCCCCGATATGCGGCTGCGCCAGGGCGAATACCCGGCTACTGGACCGTGGCAGCAGCGAGGGTTTTGCTCGGGCTGGGTGGGTGGACGTTGCTCGCTACAGGCGTCTCGTTTTTGATACCCGAGTGGTGCGATCTCTCCCAATTGCTCCCCGTCGCGAGCGCGGCGGCGATGGGATTTGTCGCCACATCCTCTCAATTTCGTTTCTTTCCTTACTCGTTCGAGACGTGTCGCCCCTTCTTCGCAGCGATCTGGGGGTACCTGGCGTGGAGAACCTACAACGACGTGAGGGGGCTGGCGCGGCGGCCGGATCGACGGTGGCTGACAAAGCTGCTGGCGAGCGCCTTGCTGGCCGTCATTACGCTTGGACCGCTGCGTCTGGAAGCGGAAACCTGCGTACGGCGCTACCGGGATCTGGCATGGTGGTGGCGCGATTCGCGCGACTTCTTTGCCAGGTATCCGGAAGTGCGATCTTCAATCGAAAGACTCGAAGGGCAGTCGCAGGTGATCGACTTGCTGCGTCGCTGTTCTGTGCCCGGCGACGGCCTCTTCATCTGGGGCACAGCTCCGCTTATCTACTACATGACCGGTTTGCGTCCACCGACTCGTTTCGTGGTAACAAACCACCCGTTAATCTCCCCCTGGGGTCCCCCGGAGTGGCGCGACGAACTGGTTCGCGATCTCGAGAAGTCGCCGCCTGCATTCCTGGTGGTGGCGCGGGGCGATGAGGTTCCCGACATATCACTGACGGCTTTGGATTCCGAGCAGTACCTCTCCCTTTACCCGAGGCTTTCCAGTTTTATTTCCGGCTCCTATAATCTCGCGGCCGAATTCCCGGGTTTCGTCGTTTATCACCGTAAGCCGCCACTTGTAAGGGAACGGTAGATTCAACGCTGCCCTCCTTCCGCGACCTTATGGTAGTAGTCCGTGAAGAGCTTTTGCCCCTGAGGGTTGAAGATTCGAGAATGGACCAGGCCCATTTTCTGAAGGCGGAATTTCAGCGATGTCGCCAGCACGCCCAGCCCATACTTCACGCTACGGCTGAAGTTGATGGAGGAAGCCTCCGGGAAATACCTGGTAGGGCACGAGATCTCCCCGATGCGGTAGCGCATGTAGATAACTTGGGCCAGGATCTGGTTGTCGAATAGGAAGTCGTCCGAATTCTCCTCGAGTGGCAAGCTTCTCAGAACCTCCGCTGCAAAAGCCCGGTAGCCGGAATGGTACTCGGAGAGCTTGAAATTTAGCAGGAGATTCTGGAAGAGGGTCAAGAAGCGATTGGAAACATACTTGTAGAGCGGCATTCCTCCGCTTAATGCTCCCCGGCCCAGAATCCGTGAAGCCAGGACGACATCGTATTCTCCGAAGGCGATCAGACTGGCCATGGCGGTGACGAGCTTCGGCGAATACTGGTAGTCGGGATGCAGCATCACCACGATATCCGCGCCTCGTCGCAGGGCTTCCCGGTAGCAGGTCTTCTGATTGCGGCCGTAACCCAGATTTGACCTGTGCACGAAGGTGGTCAGCCCCAACTCCCGGGCCAGTGCCACCGTATCGTCTGAGCTGTGATCGTCAACCAGCAGCACACCATCGACGATGGCGTGAGGCAGCTCGAGAACCGTCTGGCGCAAGGTCCGGCTCGCGTTATAGGCGGGCATCACGACGAAGATTTTCTTGCCGTCAAGCACTGGAGTGTTCCTCTGAAAGCTAACTGGACGCGCGCGTCAGAGCAATCCTATTCCCACATGCCGCCGAATTCAAGGTGTTCCTGGCCGCTTGCTTCATCATCTTGTGACTTGAGGTTGGTTGTCATTCCGAGTGGTCATGGGTCTTGGATCCGCCCAAAGGAATGAAAATCACATGCGTCGTCACCCCCGCGAAAGCGGGGGTCCATTGTTGGTCCGAAACGCGATGGATTCCCGCTTTCGCGGGGATGACGTGATTGCCGAGAGTGAAGCGAGGAATGACATTTCCCAGTCTCCGCTTGGCGCCGTCGTAATGAACGGCTGCCGCGACTTCATGGCGGAGCGCCACAGGCCCCCCGGCACAATTGAAATACGCGCAGATCGCCTTGTTGAACGGCGACCCTTCCAATCTCAGAAAGCGGGGCGAGGGCCTGAGGCGCGTCATAGACCCAGGCGTAATCGAATTCGCTGCGGATGCGGCCCCAATCCCAGGACTCAAGGCGGACCCAGTTGGGCGAACAAGGGGTGTAGGTCTGGAGCTTGATGCGGAAGGGTTGCACGCCCGGGTCGTGGAACACGCAGGGCGAAAACCAACCCCGGCGGATGACGCCATAAGCCCAAAACTCCCTCTCCATTGCCGAACTCGGTTGCCACCAGTCAATCACTGGGAGGACGCGGGCGCCTCGAGGAATGGCAGAGAACGACTCGGAAAGCTGCTTGAGGTGAGGTTGCACGGCGATGAAATGGCGCTCGACCTCGCCGGCGCGCAGAGCAAATAGAATCACCGCAATGATGCCGATCAGCCGCGCCCTGCGGCCCAGGTTGACCGCTGCCAGAGCCAAGACGAAGAGAAAAGGCAATAGCCGTATATCGGCAACCCTCGTCGCTCCATAAACAGACGGGAACACCCAATACATGCCGAATAAGCACCCCACAACGCCCAGCCAGCGATAGTTAAACTTGAAGCCGGGACAGGCCGAGGGGCTCAGCACAATCGCGCCGACGACCACGAGCAGCGTCAGGAAATCGAGGGCCGGGGAATAGCCGGCCATCAAGAGCAGCAAGCCCTCGGCTTTTCCCGCGAAGCCCCGGAATTGCAGAGACAAAGCAGACGCTGCATGCACCCTGCAATGCAGGTATAAGAGCCCGCCGGGGACGAATAGTACCCACGAGAGCAATATCCGGCGCAGGGAGAGGCGGGCAAACAACGCATAAGCTGTCATGACCAGTCCGGCAATTCCGAACCCCAGCAAGTGGGTGAAGTATAGAGCGGTCGTCAGAACCAAAAGCAGGCACCACAATGGCGCGCTGGGCCGTTTGGCAAACTTCAGCCAGAAGCCCAATACCACCAGGCAAAGCGCGAGGCTGAGTTGCAGGTTCAGCATACCGAATAGGAAAAAGTAGAGGTTGTTCGAAACCAGCAACGACCAAAGCGCAAGGCTCTCCTGTCCCGGATTCGCCTGCCGCAGGAAGAACCATGCGGCGGCAGGAACGGCCAGCAGGCAGAGGCTCAGCAGCACTCGCCCGGCAATCTCAATGGCGAGGAAGCGTTGCAAGCCGAGCAAAATCACGTCCATGGCGAGGTAGGGGTAAGCATTCCAGTCTGGGGCGTAGAAGCGGGAGAACTGGAAGGCAGGGTCTTTCAGGTGAGCCAGCACAAAAGCGCCTGCCAGATGATTCGGGTAATCCACCAGAGGCACGTACCGCACAGTCCAGACGGGGGCGAGCAAAGCCCCGGCAATAGCCAGCAACAAGCAGCAGAGAGCCGCCCAATGAAGCGGCTTTGTAGAGTCGGGACTGAGCTGAACTTCGCCTGCGGTCATCGAGCTGCCTAATTTGCCTCATCTATCGATTTCTTGCCGGTACCACCCGGCGACACTGCGAAGTTTCGGGAGAGGCCCGGCAGGGCCTGCTGTCCGCCAAAAACAAATGCCCCCAAAGCGACAAAGTAGAACGAAAACCCCGTCCAGAAGCAGCTTGATATCCCTGAACCTAAGCTCACGATGACCGCCAGCACTGACCCGCAGACTGAGGTGGCGCCATTCACTCCCCAGAGCCACGGCGTCAGATTCCCTGATTGCTGCGATGCCCGCTTGAGCCCGAGGGGAAAAGCCGTGCCCATGGCGAAGCCTAGCGGAAGAAGCAACCCTGTAGCCACCAGGATTCGAGAGCGAGTGCTGACGGAAGCGAAGCCCTTGGTCGCAAAAGGCGTGAGCAGACCGATCGCAGCCAGAACCCCAAGCAAGAGGACCAACATCAGGATGCCCGGACCCTTTGAACGGGAGTTGGCGATAGACTGGGTCGCATAGCTTCCCAGCCCACTTGAAAGCAGCAGGACAAAAAGCACGACGGAAAGACCATAGGTCGGATGCCCGAGAAATACCGTCAGCCTTTGAATCTGTGAGACCTCAATCAACATAAATCCGAAGCCAATGCTGCCGAAAAAAACGAGATCCGGTACCGCGCCGCTTAGTACTGCTATGCCTGACTTCCGGAGCAACGGAACGATGATACAGAGCAAAGTCAAAGCAAAAACGATCACTAGGAGGGCAGTCAAGGTGAAGACAGGCCGCGAATATAAGCTGAAGGTGTTTGCCCTATGATCCCACAGTCTGGTATTAAACACGTCTCGCAGCCTTAACATGCTGAAGAAGAACGGCCGGTCGTCAGTCGGAGGTGCAATGTTCAGAGGGAAGGCCGCGACAAGCCTCTCCGGGTCCTTCCCTGAAGCGAGCGCTGCGAAGGTGGGGTCGAGAGCGAATCTTGGGGTGAGGACAACGTCGAACTGCAGGCGGTGGGCGGCGTTTTCCAGGGTCGCGACATCAGCCGCAGAGAACGGAGTTTTGCTGACCAGTATGGTGACCGCCCCGGCGGGCGTAACCTGGTTTTGGGAGCGCGGCAGGTTGCCTACCATCAAAATGTGTTGCCTCGGGGTCGTTATACCCTCTTCACTCAATGCGCTGCTTGCCAAAGAGACCAGCCGGTAGGCCTCGGCAGGCATGCTGGGAAAGTACCAGCGCGAGACGGATAGAACGCCTCGCGTCGTCAGCCGCTTCAGAAACAGTTGCCAAGCCTCACGGGTGTAAAGCGAATTCTCCGTGAGAGCAAATCCGCCCGCGGCCGTTGCCGCCCAAGTATCGACAAAAGAAATCTGGATAATATCGAACGGTTGCCTCAAACGGGCAATGTAACTTCTTGCTTCGTCGTTCACAAAAACGACCCTGGGATCGTGGTCGAGATGGCCCGTGAAGGCCCCGAATCTCCCGTTCACGGTGTTGAGGATGTCTTCATTGAATTCGAGGGCACGCACCGAATGCTGCCCGAAGGCAAGCGCCGAGAGAACGTCCCTCCCAGCCCCCGCACCCACAATCAAAACGTCTGAACCCGGCCTCAGGTAATGAACCAAATTCCTGACGTCATATTTCAGGTACTCCACCGGGCCCAAGTCGCCGTGGAACTCGGTGAGCGTGGTTTCCGCAGCCGCATCGATAGAGAGGGCCAACTCCTGCGGCATTCGCTCGATCCGGTAAGTTGGACTCAAGCCTTCGGGGTTGCCGGGACCGTTCCCTTGGGTGCCTTTCATGACCACAATCCTGGAGAACGGGTTCCACTTCTCGTACAACACATGAGTTTCAGCTCCCACTTTTGTCCACTCCAGCCGCAGGGGCGAGGCCTGCTTCCTCGCCAGCGCAGTGCTGACAGCAGCGAGGGCTAAAAATAGGATGGCGGAAGTCGCAGCCACGCGGAAGAGACCTTTCAGACGGCCGCCGTCGGCTAACAGGGCTGCGCCGATACTTCCGAGAGCGGTCACAAGCACGACCGCTGAGGGACCATCCGTATGCTTCAGGATCAAAATTACGAGCAGGCATCCTGCGGCCGCGCCGGCGAGATCGGCGGCATACAGCTTATTGACCTGCTCTGGGAACTTGGTCAAGGCAACGGAGACGCAAACGCCGCCGAAAAAGAATGGCGCCGCCATCACAATATACGTGGCTGTAATCGGCCCCAAACCCGCCAGTGATGCGTCGGGAACGAAAACGATGGCTCGATGTGTCAGAAAACCGACAAGAGCAGCGAACCCGAAAAACAAGGAACCGAGGGCCATTTGCCGCCTGAGCCTCGAAGCGTCTTCATATTCCTCGGGATGGAGATAAACTGCGACGGCGCCTGCCGCCATGCCCAGCATGGCCAGAGATATGGCCATGAAGGCAAAGTGATACCAAAGTGTTACGCTGAAGATGCGCGTCAGAAGGATCTCGAACATCAGAGTTGCGAGCGTAACCGTAAAAAGGCCCGCGTAGATTCGTATGCTTGCTCGGAATTGCGTTACCATCGCGTGAGCTCCAACCCTTCAACCGTGACCTTTGAGAATTGCAAAACAAAACTCGAGAAGTCCTAGGGGGACGAAGTTCAAGGCGTCTCCCCCCTTGTAACAAAGAGCACGCTCAAGTCGTCCTGGTAAACGCGTCGCCACTCAGGCCGCGCATCGAGCAAGGCGCAAAGAGAACCACTGCGTTCAATGAGGCAGGAACGCACCCCGTACTTTTCGAGGAGCTCGAGCGCGGCGGGGTCCGTGCGAATAATCCTGATGTAGTCCGAAAGCACGCCCGAGGGCTCATAGGCATCGCAGCGGCCGTCGATGAAGACCGCATGCCGCCCTTCGAAGGCCCAGATCAGATAGCCGCCCCAGAACTGGTCATTGAACATGCGCCCGGGCACGGGACGCCGGCGCAAGTAGTCCACGGCGCGGCGGGGCTGGTTGAGGTCAATCACCCGCTGTAAGCTGGCGGTCGAGGGGAAGAGCGCGGCCAACCCCGCAGCGAATAGCAGGATCAAGACGGCGTTCAGGATGGGTTTGTCCTTCTCCGTATCGTACCCGGGCCACCACTTGGCGACCAGCGCGGCCAGGGCAGGCGCGATGACGATGGCGAAGAAGACCGCGAAGCGCTGGTGGAGGCAGGCCATGTAAGCTGCGCAGAGCACCAGGGCCAAAACCTCGAGGCGCGGGCAGAAACGCCAGACCATCGGTGCAAGAAAGAACAGAAACAGCAGAACCAGAAACCACTTGCCGAAAAACTCGTTGAAGGCCAGGGGCTGCCATTCCTGAAACCAAGCCATGTTCAGGGGCTGGGAGAAAGCAGCGCTCAGCTCGTAACAGAGCAGGCGCGGGCCGTAGGGGTTCACCAGCAGCGCCAAAGCGCAAAGAAGCAGAACCAAGCTTAGGCGCCGCCGCTGGCCGGGCGTCCACGCTTTGCATTCGAGATTTCCCAGGCGGAAGTCCCTGAGCCCGGCTGCCCAATAGACAACGATTGCCAGCAGGCCAAGGCTGTATGTGCCGTGGGTGTTGACCCACAGCACGAACACGCCCGGAAGCAGCCAGAGCGATTTCCGCAACCCCTGGCGGTAGCGTTCGAGGCAAATCAGGGTGAGAAGCAGAAAAATGTAGCCGAGGAGTTGTGGCCGCAAGGTGAAGCATAGCCCTAGCAGTGGCCACACGGCCGCACAGGTGGCAAGAGCTGCCTTGATGTTGCCGCTGTGTATATAAGCGTAATAATAGAGCAGCAGAAACATCACCGAGGCCAGCACCGTGAGCAGCGCCATCAGCGCGCGCGGCCCACCCAGGCGGGACGCCCCCGCCATTATCACCTCGCCCAGCCATTCGTAGGCCAGCCATTCGCTTGCAGGGGCGGTAAAAGAATAGTAGTTGGTGGTAGGCCAAGTGTGCGTGGCCAGAATACGCTGGCCGGCGGCAATGTGCCAGTAAGTGTCTCCCTCTACAAAAGTCGCGTGCCAGTGACCAGTGGGTAGGGAAGCATCATTTTCGAGCCGGATGCACAAGTTCAGGAAGACGCCTGCCACCAGCAGTGCACCGAGAAACACGGGAAAGGAGAAGACCTTCGGCAGGATCGCGCTGGGCGCCACCCGTTTGGGCCGGTCTGAGAGCGCCACTTTTTCGACGGCGTTGCCGCCGGGCGGATCAGGGCTTGTAGGAAGCTTTGTAGCCTGCATGGTTTACTTCATCTGCGCGCTTCGGAGCGGCGCCCGTCGCATTAGGGGCGAGATGTCGTACAATCGCACCTTCCCACCCGCGCTATGGTAGACCTCGGGCATGGCCGACATCAGTCGGGCGACCCGCTCTTTGATTACGGGCTGAGCATCTTCGATCTCCAATTGGAAGTCGTCTTCCGAAACCAGCCAGTAGCGAGCGTTGAGCGCAGTGGCCGCGTCGGTGATGTGAGCCAGGTCGCGTTCAAGAACACTCTTCTCCCCCGTGTAAACATATTCGGTTGAGAAGCAGATCGGGCTCACAGCCGTTCGCCCCGTGTAGAGGTACAGACCTGCATCCTGGTAGGCTATGAATATGGCGCTCGGATCGGTGTTCCACCGAACCCACCGGTAAACTTGAGCCTTTTCTCCGGCCATAAGGGCGAGCTGCTTAGCGAATCCCGGCATCTGTGAACGGAAGCCATAGCGGTAATTCCACAGCCCGACCCCCGCCAGCGCTGCCAAGCCCGTCAACATCACGCCGCCGAGTACCCTTTCACCGATGGGGCGCCTCGCGCTCCGGCTCGTCAGCGCGAGTTGGACAAGGTGCTTCCCTTCCACCCACAGACCCATATAGAACACGGGCACGAATGGCAGAAGGAAGCGGTCAAAGATTGGGTAGTTCCAAATCAGGATCACTGCCGAATAGAAGACCATGATGAAATGAATAGGTCTCCACTCCTGGCTGCGGGCTTGGCGTACGATGCCCGCCACAGCGCCGGCTGACACGATGCCGGCGAGAGCGGCTGACGCGAAGGACTTGTCCGGCCGTAGCGTTGGCGCGAGCAAATACAGGGCCGGTCCCGCGACCATGGACCTCAAGTTGCTCGCCAACATCGCCCAGAAGACGCTCCAACTGGGTACGCAGAGTCTCCAGAATTTCGCGTAGCTGGTGTAATAGAGGAGTGTTTGGTCCCAGCCAGGGAAAGCACTTGGTCCGCCGTGCTTAATCCCGGTCGTGGCAGGAGCAAGGGAAGGCCCGCTGCCCCAGAGGGAAGCGAGGAAGAAGGGCGCGGCCGCCAGACAAAATAGCGCAGCCCGGCGATAAGCCCGCCGATGGAGGGCAGCCGCTACGATGCCGGCTATCACCGCCACGCCGACCGTCCGCATCATCACTGACAAGCCAGCCAGGGCTCCGGCGACGACCGCACGCGTCGGCCCGGCCCGGCTACGCATGGCTCCGTCCCCCGCCAGCGCCGCTGTGAGCGCGAGCGCAGCGAACGGCAGGTCGCTCAGCAGAGCACGGCTCAGCATAAGAATATGCGGCTCAAAGGCGCACAGACTAACCAGGACAAGCGCCGGCCAGATTCCCACCCCTCTGAACCTGCGTAGGAGTTCGAATGCGGCCGCCAGGAACCAGCAGCCAAAGAACGCGGTCATCCGCGCGGCGGGCGAGATGTTCGGCGGGAAAGAGGGATACCACCTCCAAATCCAGGAGAGCAGCCAGGAGTACAAAACTGGATACTTGGTCTGAGGCGGACGTCCGGGCAGGCTCGGGATAACGTACCCCTCTCCTTGAGCTAGAGCCTTGGCGGAGCTAAAATAGAGAGCATCGTCGCGTAATCGCCCGAAATAGGGCTCCGGCGGCAGGATCCCGAGGTAGAGCAGATACAGGATAAGTGTGGCGCCGAAACAGAGCCACGGAAGCCAAGAGCCTGGCACGCGGAACGTCTTGGTCGCCGCGGTCCGGCGGAACCAGGGTGTGGTTCCCGTGCCGAGAGTTTGACCCGAAAGTTCCATTTTCGCCTTCTGCCACCTTGGAGTAAACGCTCCCGTTCCCTCCAATCGACCTGTAAACATAACGTGGTCGGGCCGGCCCTCGTGGCTACCCTAGGGGACCACCCACCAGCCGACGGATTGCCGCTAGGACGCATCTCCAAGCGGCAATCCTTTCACACCTTCTGGCGGTTAGGTTTGCCGGCGCACCATACTGTAGCGGAGGACGCACCAAAGGCCGCGAAGGCCGTCCTTCCAGGTGATCTTCTTCCCTTCGGCGTAAGTCCGCCCGTAATATGAGATCGGCACCTCGTACACCCGCCACCCGCCCGCGGCCACCTTGCAGGTAATCTCCTGTTCGAATCCGAAGCGATCCTCACGCAGATCTAGCCCCTCCAGAACCTCTCTCCGGAACGCCTTGTAGCAGGTCCAGACGTCGGTGAGGTTCAAGTTTGTGACCATGTCTGAGAGCGTGGTGAGGAACTTGTTCCCAACGTAATGCCAGAAAAACAGGACGCGATGAGGCCCGCCCAAAAAGCGCGATCCGTACACCACGTCCGCCACGCCACGCTCGATCGGCTCAATGAGCTTGTGGAAGTCCTCCGGGTGGTACTCGAGATCGGCATCCTGGATAATCACGATATCGCCCCGCGCCTCTTTGAATCCGCGGCGCAAGGCGGCGCCCTTGCCGCAGTTTCTCTCTTGGAGGAAGACGCGGAGGTCGCCGGAGCCCCTCCCGCCGCCCGCGAGCTCCGCCAGGACTTCGCGCGTCCCGTCGACGGATCCATCATCAACGATCAGAATTTCCTTTTCAATGGCGACGGCCCGCACGCGGCGGACGACCTCCTCGATCGTCGCGCGCTCGTTGAAGACCGGAATCACCACCGACAGATTAATCGAATGACTCATCATAAGAGACCAACTCACGGCGTAATGCCACTTTACATCAAACTGACTCCCTATCGAGCCCCCGAATCACTGGCGCTCCTGCGCACGCTCGGCAGGCCATCGTAAATGCGCAGGCGACTAGCATAGTTTACTTCATCTCCGCTTGCAGAGAAGCGCCGAAGGGGCACGCAAGTCAAGGGAAGATCGCCTTCTTTCGCGAGACTGGTTGCGGCCAGCGCATAGGCAACGAGGACACTTGCAGGAAGTTCACGGAGCCTTCGACGTCCTGTTTCCGCGCCCCAGTGCCTTTTCAATGTCATTATGGTCGACCATGGTAATGGCGAACGCCGCGACCACCGCCCCGCCTATCAAGTCCACGACGTAGTGCTGCTCCAGAAGCAATATAGACGCCACGAGGACAAGGTCGTAGAGCGCGAGGGCAACGACAATCCCCTTCCAGGGGCGGAGAAACCACAGAACGATCAGCGGCTGAACGACGTGCATGCACGGAAATCCGATGTAGTAATCGGTACTAATCAGGGGGGCCAGCCGATGGGCAGCGAGCAGTTGTGCCTTCAGCAGGAAAGTCTTTTGAGTCGCGTAGATGCCCAACGGCCCGGGAAGCCGGGAAAAGTGGTCCGGGCAGATGGCAAACGGGCCCATGCTGGGCCAGAAAAGGAATATGGCCAATGCTATGTAAAACGAGGTCAGAACGACGCCTACGAACTGAAGGGAACGCTGGCGGCCGAAATACAGCGCCGTAAACAGCAGCGCCGCTCCAATTTGGCCGAACATGCCGAAGTAGACAGACTGGAGCAGAGCGAACCCCCAAAACGGAAACCAGCGTGCGGCGTCGTGAGCGAGAAGCGATACGTTAAGGCCGTAAAGCAGGATGGAATCGACCCGGTTGAAAGCGGCATCATAACTGCCCGCGAACTTCAAGGCGGCGATGACGTCGTTGTAACAGAACACGAGCACCAAACCCGCGAAAAGATAGACCGCAGGGATGAAAACGTCGCGCCCCGTGCGTCCGAGTGTGGCCGGGGCGCCGGCGATTCGGTCGAAAAACTCCAGGAACGCCACTGTGTCCACGCTCAGCAGCAGCCCCCCTAACCAGCCTAACTCCCAAAACATGAGGGCGGCGAAGGCGGCCACGACCAACAGCCTGAGCTTCTGCCTGCGGTAGCGCTCCCAGAGAGGCACCAGGGTTTCCCGAACAGGGAAGCCAAGAACATAGAATAAGATGGCGACGCAAATCGAACGGAGGGCAAGACTGATCCAATAGACAGTTAGGAAGGTCTCCCAGTCGAGGCGCAGCGGCAACCCCGCCAGCCGCAAGGCGGGAACAAAGGCGAGGACCAGCAGCGCAGTCATCGCCCAGTGGAGGTTGCGACTCAGCCGTTTCGTGGGCTCCCAAAGCCAAGTTTTCGTTTTCGATGTCACTGTTTCAAATGTCCTGCGGCGAACAACCGGCCACCCAGCGATCGTAAAGCCGCGTGTCTGGCGCCCGCAAGTCCGTCCTCCGTAGTGCCCTTTCCGGCCACGAGCCAAGCGAAAACTCCGAGGAGGTTCGTGGAAGATGTTACAACCGACAGCCTGGTTGGGTGGTTCATCACTGTTGGCCCTTGCGTACAAACAGTGCGCTCAGATCGTCGGCGTAGACCCTCTGCCATTGCGACGAGGCGGCGAGCAGCGTGGCCAACGCTTCGTCACGCTCGATAAGGCACGACTGCACATTATATGCCTGGAGCAAGGGTAGGGCGATGGGCGCCACCCCGGCGATTCTACCGTAATCGGCGAGGACGCCGGTGCGCTCGTAGATGTCTGCCCGACCGTCGATGAAGACCTTGTTCCGGCCCTCGAGCGCAAAGATCAGATAGCCGCCGTATCCGTAGGTGTTGTACATGGGCCGCGGAGGAGGATGCCGCTCGATGTACCCGACGGCTTTCTCCGGCCAATGCTGGGAAATGCGGCCTGCAAGCTGTTCCCGAGAAGGAAAGTATCGAACTATGCCCACGACGACCGCCATCATCAGGAGAGCATTCAAGGCATACTTGTCCTTGCCGGCGTCGTAGGGCGGCACCCAGCGGCTCAGGATCACGGCGAAGAGCGGCGCCGAGAACGGGACGAAGACCAACAGGAAGCGCGCATGAAGGCAAGCCGCCACTAAACCTACAAGAAAGAGGGTCAATTCCGCCAACTGCCAGGTGGGCCGGAGAACGATCTGGACCAGCAGGAACCCAACCAGCAAGGCCAGGAAGACCTTCCCGAACGGCATGTTGAAGGCCATGGGTTGCCATTCTTTGATACTGGCCACGTTGATCGGCTGGGAGAAGGCCATATCCAACGGGTAGGCAGCCACTTTCACCCCGTAGGGCGTGATGGTAAGGGCAATCAGGCTGGCCAAGAATGCCAAACCCAGACGCAGCCGCTCGCCTGCCGTCCAGCGCCTGGACTCGAGGCCACCCCGGCGAATCTCAACCAAACCGCTGATGCAATAAACGCCGAAGGCGAAAAGCCCGATCGCGAAGCTTCCGTGCGTGTTCACCCACACCAGGAAGAGCGGGGGCAGCAACCATAGCGTGCCGGTGCGGCCCTGGCGAAAACGCTCCAGGATGATCAGGGTGAGGACGAGAAACAGGTAACCCAGCATCTGCGGGCGTAGGGTGAAAGAGACAGCGGTAAGGAGCAAAAGCAGCAGGCAGGTCACAAAAGCCGCCTTCGAGTTGCGCGAGCGCAGAGAGGCCAAGGCGTAAAGGGCGAGAAGGACGGCGGCTCCGAGGACTAGATCGAGCGCCATGAGCCCCCGGAGCCCCCAGGCCCCGTGTACGGCCGCGAGCAGTGTCTCACCCAGCCACTCGTAAGCCATCCAGGGAGTGCCCGGTGCGGTGAAGGAATAAGTTTCCGCAGTGGGCCAGCGGTGAGTTGCCAGGATGGTCTGGCCGACCTTGATGTGCCACCAGACGTCTGGGTCCAGGATAAAGTCACGAAGGGGCACATAAAGCGGGAGCACCAGAAACGCTCCCAGCAGGGCCGGGAAAGAAATCAGCCTCTTAAGGAAGGTTTGCCGCAGAGCTGAAGATTCGGGAGGTTGCGTTGACCCCCGGTATTGAGGTCCGCGGCTTTCCGTTGCGCTATCGTTCGCCATGAAAAGTGCTCTCGCGAAAAATCACGAATCGGCGCAGCAAATCACGCCGTAGGGGCGGCCCTGGCGCCGGTCCTCTGCCACTTTTCCAACCACCATCGAACCGAAAAGTACTTGGAGGTGGCGATTGCCTGCACCGCGGCGCAGAATGGCACCGACGCGAGGAGATCCACAAAATAGTGCTCGCCCAGCCCGACCGTTGCCAAGGCCATGAGGAACAGGTAGATCGACGCGAACACCCGCAGTGCCCGGCCGCGGCAGTTCCAAAGCAGCAGCAGCGCCCATCCGAAGTGCAACGAGGGCAAGCAATTTCGGGGCATGCTGACGTCCACAAGGACTTGCCCGGAAGCGTGCGGCGCCAGCCAAGGAAAACCTGCGAACGCATAAATCGGCCCTGTGGCAGGCGCGATCCGGTAGCAAGCGAGCCCCGCCACGGCGGCCCAAAGGACGGCGCGCAGCATCGCAGGTGACCGCTCCGCGCTCCAAACGATAGCGAACGCCACCGGCAGGGCCTGATAAGCAACCAGCAAAATTGCTTTCAAGGCTGGCGTTCCCAGAACCCAGCGCGCCAAAGACAGGCCATCCATGCCCAGGTACTGATCGGCTCGATAGAGATACCAGTCCATTGTCAGGGAATATGATTGTCCTTGAGGGAGCCTGCCCACCGTTCCCAGCGCGATGTTGAGAAGGAAGAAAGCCAATAACCCGAAGGCGACGGCAGGGTCTTGCCGGTTATTGCGTCGGGCAAAAGCCAGAATGACTATCGTTCCGGCAACTGTGTAAACAAGGTATACCGTCACGGCCGGGCGGCCTCCCTCCTCGCTTCGGCTGACAGTGCAGCCGTCACGAGCCAAGCGGCGACGGGTTTGAATGCAATTTTCATTTTCGCGACTCGATACTGGAAAACAAACTTAGTCCCACTCTGTCCCCATGTTGTCATCTGTGACGAGCCGCTTTCCACTGAAGCGCCGCCGGATAGTGTCACCCCACTCCATCGCTTTCTCTCGCGCCGGGTCTTCGCTGCCTAGTGTGTCCGCCAAAGAAACGACCTCATTCAGATTAGCTCGCTGGGTTGGGTCGGTCAGATCAAATACCGGTGTCCCTTCAATCCTATAATTAGCCAAGCAGGCCGCCCAGCGCTCTTTGTCGACGACAATGGGTTGATCGCTCACGGCCAGGAAATTCCAAACCCGCAGTGAATACGGGAAGACCGTGGCGCCCGTCAGAAGCACCTCAGGAGACCCGGTGGTGTTGTAGTAGAACACACCGCCCGGTTTCAGGTGCGAACGCACCAGGCGCAAGAACTCCACGGAAAGAAGATTCGACATGTGCGCTCGCCAATGGAAGCTTGTGTTCATCACAACGGCGTCGAATGTCCTGTCGGGATACCGGAGGAGCCAGCGCCTTCCATCGTCAATCACGATCTCCACCCTCGGATTGTGCGGTAGTCCGGCAACCTGTGCGTACTGCGGGATCAGCTCGAGATATCCGGGGTTGATCTCGACGATCGTCAGACGCTGAACAGCGGGGTGGTTGGCAATGATTTGAGCCCATGACCCGGAGGAAAGCCCAATCATGAGCACCTCAGACGGGTGCGAATGGAAACTGCTCAGGGCAAAAACCCGGAAAATACCATTCGTATCGTGGTTCAGATCCGTATTAAACCGGCCATCGTACATACCACCCCCGAAAACGACTCCATCCTCGGAGACAGCGATGACCCCGCTGCGCGTTTCCTTTAGGTGGCGGAAGGGCAGTGCCGCCGAATACGCCTGTTTGTAGAGCATCTTTTCGTAAAGGTTTGAAAATAATCGGTCCGAGCAGAAAAAAGCCAGCCCGGCTGCCGCAAAACCACAGATTGCCAGCCGCGTGGCGTGGGCGCGTGTGTACAGAGAAAAAAGAAAGGCCGTGAGTGCCCCCGCGGCCAGCAGGAATAAGCAAATGGTTTGAACCGGCCAATGGTCCATTAGAACAAAGCCCACCACAAAACTACCGGAAGCGGAGCCGATAATATTTGCGAGATAAATATAACTCACTTTGCTTCCAGCTTGGTCGATCGGCCGTATCGCCAGGTGTGAAAGCAATGGAAATGCCGCTCCGAGCATCGAAGCTCCCACGAAGACAAAGGGGAACGTCAGTTGATAACCAACGTAGCGAACGGCATTCGCGAGCGCTGGACCAACCAGAAAACTTGCCACCCCCGCCCATAGCATCAGGGCCACCAGAGCTGAGGCCGCGCCCTTTGGGTTTGCCCGCAGTTTTCCACGGCAAGCGTCTCGAACGACCAAAGAACCATAGGCAATGCCGGCCAGATAGAAGGCCAGCAGCAGAGCGAAACACGAGGCCCGTCCGCCCGATGCGAACGAGTAGAGCCTGTACCAAACGATCTCGTAGGCAAGCGATATGAACCCCAACACAGTCGAAAGCAAGAGCGCGGCGGCGAGCGGGACGGAGCGAATCATCACCGCAGGGTTAGCCTCGTCCGCAATGCTATTCGGTTGGTAATCGCGATTCGTAATGCGCCCCAGCAACAGGGCCGAACCTCCGACCAGCGCGTTCAGCGTTGCAGCTAACAGCGCCGATCCCGATTCGCCGAGCGTGCGCATAACAAAGACGGCCGCGAGATAGCAAGCCACCGCCGAGCCAAAGGTGTTCGCGCAATACAGCAAGCCGACGGATTCACCTACGTTCTTGGTGAGGCGGACGAAATACGCCACGAGCAGCGGGAGTGTACTACCCATCAGAAGGGTCGGGAACAGCAGCATCGCAATGGTCACCAGCCCGGTTTTCGCCGTCGACGCCCCCGCCGTGAACGCGCCGACTCGATGAAACATTCTGAGTGAGAAAAACCCGAAGATTCCAATGCTCATCTCGATGATGCCAAACACCGCGAGCAATGGTAGGCCTCTTGCGGTTGACAGTTTGCCGCCGGCAAGGCTTCCCAAGCCCAGCCCCACCATGAAGGCCGTGACGATCACCGTTACGGACTCGATATTGACACCGTAGATCGTGAAGAGCGCTCGCTGCCAAACGATCTGGTATAGGAGCGCCGGAAAGCCGGAAAGGAAAAATAGTCCGTAATAAGGCAAGGTGTCGCGAGTGCGTGGCGAGCAAGGGGAGAGCGGTTCAGTCGAATTCCCCTTTCGAGTTTCCATCAGGTCAAACCTCAATGAACGTACTTGCCAAAACTGCACCATGAACGAAGCAACAAAAATGTCCAGACAACTAGTCCGCGCCCTCTTGTCTCCCGCATTTTTCTCTTGACAGCGGAACCCGCTTATGATAGCCTATCAGCGTAGTAGAGGGCGGTTCGCGAACCGCCCCCGCGCCAAAGGGAACGCCGCCGAGCGGCTGCGGCAGAGCGCCAAAATGAAAAAAGATACTATTTTGACGAAACGAACTGTCGTATCTATTGTAAATAAACGACTTAGCGTTTTTCGAGCGCAAAAACGAACTGCTTTTGAGTGCAAACGAATTCAAAACGAACTCCCAAAACGGCCAAAAAACCACCCTTTGCGCGGAAACGAACCGGAATTCGCCATCGCGGAGGCGCCGGCGGGCAGGGGGCTACACGAGCTTCGGATTTGACCTCTCCGGGGATCGCAAGGCGCGACTTTACACTCTGCGCGAGACTCACGGCGCCGCCGCCCTCCGCACGAAAATGACGCTCAACTCATCCTCATATGCTTTCTTCCACTCCGGCGACGCTTCCAGGAAGGTCACGAGCGGAAGGGTGTGAGTAGTGATGCAGGCCCGGATGTTGTACTTCTCGAGCAGCCGCGGAGCGTCGCGCTCCAGCCGGGTGATATGAAGATAATCAGGAAACACTCCGCGATATTCGTAAAAGTCGAGCCGGCCGTCAATGAAAACCCGCTGCTGCGGACCGAGCATATAGGGCAGATACCCTCCCCAGCGAAGTTCGTTGAGCATGCGAGTGGGCTCAGGGTGCCGGCGCAGGTACTCGATCGCCCCGCGCGGAAAGGCCTTGCCCTCCTCTCGTTCCAGGCGTTGGCGGGAGGGGAAGAACCACGCGAAGGCCAGGAACGCCAGGACCATCAGGACCGCGTTGATGACGTACTTGTCCTTATCAGGTTCGTAGGCAGGCACCCAGCGCGCCAACACGCTGGCCAGGAGGGGCGCAAAAACGAAAGCGAAGAACGAAAGCGCGCGAGCGTGCTCGGCGGCCATGAAGACGGCGAAGAGGAACAGGCCCAACTCCGCGAGCCGGAGCCTGATTTGCCCTGCCGCTAGCCCTGCGATGACGAGCAGAACCAGGATCAAGAAGAGTTCGCCGTGCCATTCGTCCAACGGGATCGGGACCCAACTCGTCATGTTGTTAGTGATCCCTTGCTGGAATAACATCATCTGCAAGGGGTATGCGGCAAGGCGCGTGCCGTAAGGCGTGATGCAACCCGCGAGAGTGGAAAGCAAGGCGGCCGCCGCGAGTTGCCGGCGCTCGAGAGGCGTCCAGCGCTTCGCCTCGAGGCTCCCGGCGCGGAACTCGACCAGTCCGCTCAACCAATAGATTCCGAAGGCTATGGCGCCCAGCATGAAGGTGCCGTGGGTGTTGACCCAGAGGCAGAACACCAAGGGAAGGAGCCATAGGGCCTTGCGATACCCCTGCCGGAAGCGCTCCAGGCAAATCAGCACCGCGAGCACGTAGATGTGGCCGAAGAGAAGAGGGTGAACCGAGAACCAAACTCCGGCCAAGGGCAGGACCACCCACGAGGCCACAAAAGCCGCCTTCGAGTTACGGCAGCGCAGATAGGCGTAGTAATAAGCCAGCAGCAACACAGCGCTGGTGAGAGCAAACAGCATCCCCATCAGGCCGGCCAGGCCGGCGATCCGCGCCACCCACGCCAGCGCCACTTCGCCCAGCCACTCGTAGGCAATCCATTCGGCGCCGGGCGCGGTAAAGGAGTAGATATCCGAGGTGGGCCAGGAATGGGTTCTGATGATGCGTTCGCCTACTGTGAGGTGCCACCAGGTATCGGGGTCGACGCGAAAGAAAGTGACCAGGAGCATGAAAGAAGTGCCCACCAGGACCACACCCAGCAAGGACGGAAAGGAAAACGCTCGACGGAGAAATCTAGCGAAGGACGGGGTTCGGACGGCGGGCGGCTGTGGCGCCATCTCAAGCCTGGACATATTCGCCTCGCAGGCGTGTAAACGCGTCGAGGACCGCGAAGGGGGTCCGTACGCTCTCGAGGGATTCCCCGAGCTGCTTTACGTTTTCTTTCTTCAGGTGGCCGAGCAGCAGGCCGGCGCGGGCGAGGTAGTCAATCCGCTCCGGAACCAAGCCCATGATGCGGGCGCAGGTGGCATCCACCGCCACTGGGTCATCTCCGGCCACTAGAAGGCCGCAGGGCTTGGCGTCGCCCTGGAGGGGCCCATTACCTTCCATGGCGACGATGCCGTCGACAATGGCGAAATCAGGACGCACGGTACTGTTGATGTCCAGGATGGAGCGAGTGAGCCCGGCCCAGTGCAGCGCGTTCTTGGGCCAGCCGTAGCAGCTTCCCGGCACAATCCCGAACATGTTCTTGAGCGAGAGCGTGACTCCCGCCCAGTGGTGAGTCTTCAGTTTGGGCATGGAAACCACAAAGTCCGCCTCGAGCACGGTGCGCGGCAAGTACAACTCCTTCACCCTCGAGGCGCGGGTACCCGTGGGAACCAAGCGGACATCATCGACATTCAGGTCGACGAACTTATCCGCCAGCGGCCCCAGCCAGTGACGGAGGCGGATGACCTCCAGGATAGCTTCCATGTCCCGTTCGTTGCCCGGCCCCTCGGCAACAATTACAGTCTTGGCGCCCAGCCGCAGGAAGCACTCCCGCGCCGCCGCCACCACCGCTGGGTGTGTATTGATCACACCTTGCGGGTCAGGCTCGACGAAATTGGGCTTCAACAGCACGGTGCAGCCTTGCACCCTCAAACCGAACTCGCGCAAGGTCTCATCAAGCAACGCCGCCAGGTCAACCTGATAGTTGAGGGCTCTCCGTATCGCGACGCGCGAAGGCGGCCGCTTGAAGGAAGGCATCAGCGCGCTGTTCGAGGCACTCATGATCCGCAGATTACACCGATTGCACAGATTACACTAACTGTTCCAAAGAACGAATCCATTTGTGCCCAATCTCCGTCGCCTGCCTATCGGCGCGCTGCTCCCAGGGCTCTCCACATCGCGACGCGCGACGGCGGACGCTTGAACGAAGGCGCCAGCAGGTTGTCAGGCACTCACGCCTTTCCGAAACCCCCAAACGGTCTTGTCGTGAATCTGTGTAATCTGCGCAATCTGCGGATTACTCCAGCCAGCGCGGTCGGCCACTCAACGCGATCGCCGCCCAGGCCGCCACGAGGGTGTGGCCGAGAAACTGGTTGTTCGAGTTCAACGCCGCGAGGGAGGGCTCGAGGGCGGGCACAGAACGATCGTGAATCCTCAAGCAGAGATGGGCAAGCGCGAGCGATCCGGGCCCCTGAATTTGAGGATAGGCCTGCTCCAGCCAGTCCAGGCTCTGGCGATTCTCCGGGCGGTCTCGGTAATACTGGAGGGCCAGCAATGCCCAGACGGTGGGGCCGATACGAGGCACACCTGCGGCCCCATAAACCAGCGGGTTGCCGCTGTTCCAGCCGCCCCCCGGGCACATCCGGTCGTAGAGCATCAGTTCCGCGAGCCGCCGGCGTTGCCCCGCTTCTCGAGGATGCAGGTCCTTGGGAATGCTGCGGAGGGCAATGATCCCCCAAGCGGTTGGCTCGACCCAGCTTGCGGTGCCGGGCGTCCAACTCCAACCTCGCAAGGATGGGTCTTGCCGAACCACTGGCTCGTGCCGGAAGAGCCTGGCGGTAATTCGCCGCCAAAAAGTGCCCTCAGCCGGCCAGGTCTTCGAGAGCCATTGGAGTCCGCGGGCGACGTGGTCGTGCGAGTCCCCGCACGCATACAGGGCCAAGCTGGCCGGCGCGGTCGCCCAGCACCCTCGCGGCTGGCCCGCGAACGGCGGCCATGATCCATCCGGCAACTGGCACTCTGTCAACCAACGCATTCCAGCGCGCATAGCTTCAGGAGCGGAGTCCTGGAGTCCCAGGAGGGCCAAGAGCACCCCGGACGTCGGCTCCACAGCGCTCTGGCCACCGCGTCGGTACCCCCACCCGCCGTCCGGGTTCTGCGCTTCGAGCAGAAACGGGAGGTAGATCCGCTCCAGCACACGGGTGTCACCGGTTATGATGTTAGGGGACCTTCCGATTTCAGGCATGGCGATCAATTCGAAAATCGAAATTCGAAGCGCGAAAAGCCGCATCTAGTGCCGCGTTACCGAAGTAAGTGAAACAGTCGATGGACTGTCACCCTGAGCGCAGCGAAGGGTCTGTGCATTTGTCCTCTTCGGCAAACTGCGGAGATGCTTCGCTTCGCTCAGAGCGTGTGACTTTTTTGAATTTAACTGAAAAGTGGCACTGATAACAAATGAGTTAAGTGGTCTTGTGCGGCCAAAAAAACAAGAAAGTCACAAGCTCTCAGCATGACAGCGTGCGCCGGCGTGTTTCACCTATTTGCGTAACGGGGCACTGGTGTGTGAAAACCTAGGACCGCCGGTCACGAGTGTCTGGTTCCACTTTCCACTTTCCAGTTTCGGTTTTCGATTTTCGATTTTCGGTTTTCGGTCTTCTGCTTTCTACTTTCTGATTTCTGCTTTGCTACATGACCGGCATGTTAATCTCCGGCAACTCAGCGAAGCTCTCCTCGGGAGCTTCCTCGATGTGCAACTGGTTGATCAACCGATGCAGGTAACCGCGCGCGATTCCCAACCTGCGCGCTGCCTCTGACTTGCTTCCGTCGCAGTCTCGCAAAACCCGGAGAATCAGGCGTCGCTTGAACTCCCGCAGTTCCCTATCGTAGGAACCCTCCTCTTGCTGCTGCTCCAGTCCGTTGCAGAACGTCTTGGGCAGATGCCAGAGCTCGACGGCCGGTCCGTCCGCCATCACGACAGCGCGCTGAACGGCGTTCTCCAATTCGCGCACGTTGCCAGGCCAACTGTACTCCTCCAAGGCGCGCAGCGCAACCGGCGAGAACCGCCGCACGGTTTTGCCGAACTGCTTGGCAAAGCGCATCAGGAAGTGATGGCTCAGTGCGGCAATTTCGTCGCGACGCTCGCGCAGCGGCGGGATATGAATCTCCACCACATTCAAGCGGTAAAAAAGGTCGCTGCGAAATTTGCCTTGCTCAACCATCTCCCCCAGGTTGCAATGCGTGGCGCAGAGGAGCCGAATATTAACGTTGATCGGGGTGTTGCTGCCTAGCCGCTCGAAGGACCGCTGCTGAAGCACGCGCAACAGCTTGGCTTGCAAACCCAACGCGAGGTCGCCAATCTCGTCCAGAAACAACGATCCTTGATGCGCGGCCTCGAATCGTCCTCGGCGGGCTCCCATGGCGCCCGTGAAAGCGCCCTTTTCATGGCCAAACAACTCATCTTCGATCAGCGTTTCCGGCAGGTTGGCACAGGAGAAAGCCACGAACGGTCCTGCCGCTCTGGGGCTGAGTTGATGGATGGCGCGGGCGAGCATATCTTTGCCCGTGCCTGTTTCCCCGGTGATCAGCACGCTCACATCGCAGGGCGCCACCCTCTGGGCCAGCGCGAACACCTTTTGCATAGGCTCGGTGCAGACGACGAAATCACCGAACGGACCCGTCGTGGCCTGCTGCGACCGCAACCGCAGGAGTTCCCTTTCCACCTGCCGGAACCGCTTCGCGCGCCGCAGCACCAGACGCAGCTCAACCATGTCAGGCGGACTGGCGAGCGTATCATACGCCCCATTCTCGAGGGCGCGCCGGATCATGGCGCGATTGTGCTCGCCCAAAATCGCAATCATGGGAGGCGGAGAATCAAATTGTTGAATTTCCTGCATGAGCTGAAAGGCCAACTCTCCAGGACCCGAAGTGTCTCCCTCCGCTCGCAAATCGAGCAACACCACATCCGGCCATTCCATCTGTCGTCGCGCGCCATTAAGGTGGAACGCTTCGATGGTTTGCAACTCAAACTCCGCGCCGAGGGCGCGGGCCATGAGTTGAACGAAAGGTGTATCAGGAGTGCAAAACCAGACGCGTATACCTGCCTCGTCCATGTCGAAAGTTTCTCCCCTTGACGGACCTTGGTTCGCAACCTCTACAGTCACGACGAAAAGCCAACCGTGACACCAGGCAACGACCCCCAGGGCTGCGTCTAGTGCTTCCTCCGCTGCGTTGTGAAACCTATGCGATAGATACTAACTCTCACAGACCAATTGCACGTGAAGCGAGTCTACGTTAAGCGGGGACCGTCCGTCAATCACTAATTTAGTTAGTAACTCATAAGGACATAATGCCCAACCCATAGGGCCATTCCATCCCGATCCAGAACTTGGAGCTTGAACGCGTGATGACTCAATCCGTCGCTCAGGGTGGTGGCGCCAGCGCGCCTCCGGGAGCCTGACGGCCACGCCTGCTGCTAGCCACCCTCAGAACTATCGCCACCTTTTTACCCTGGGGGGGGCACGCCTTTCAAGAGCACTATAGTACTAGGCCCTTCAACGGAGACGTGCGCCCGAGGGTAAGGTGTGCCGGCAAATGATCCAACGGCATACTTGGCGAGATGTGCATCACGAAACCCGGATGCCGCTGTGCCAAACCAGATTTGAAACAATCTGATATTTCTTGCATCTAACCAGCATTGCGACGAGACGATTATTTATACAAGCAGTCATTAACTCATTCAGTAGTACTCGTTGGTAAGGCGTCGTTGTTTTGCCGAGATTTTATCTTGAATTTGGAATCTCTATTGAATTGCGGCTCTGCCGCGCTGCGGCACTTCGAGTTGCTTTTTTTGGTTTGACAATGAGCCGGTCACATTTTAAGATTCAAAACGTGGGGGTGGGTCCCCAGCAAAACACCATATCTGAATAGCGGTACCTAATCAATCGCTCGAGCAGGCCACGCTCGAGCGAGGAGGATTTGAAGGGCTGGGCAGCGATTACACGTTGCGCATTAATCTATTCCGAGGAGTCCTTTATGATCTCGTTTCCAGGAAGGCGAGCGTACTCTGACGGGCGAGCCAAGCCGAGGACCCTTGGGCTGGTCGCGTCGAGCTGGGGCAATGTGCTCGTCGGGTTCAGCGCGGTGGTTTTTCTCTGCGTTGGCAATGCCGCCGCGCAGGCAGTTGTCGAATACGGCGGAGCGGTATCGAGTGCCGGCGCAAGCTCAGCCGCAGCAAATAAGTTGGCTTCCTCGCGCCTGCCAATCCGTTCGGCGACTGCGGGGGTCGTCGAAGCCGGAGCAGAGAACACAACTTCTCCCCACTTACCCATGCATTCGGTGGAGAATCCGGTGGGGGACAATCGTCGGGCGCTCGAGGCTAAAGCCGGCAAAGATGCCGCCAAGCTGATGTTGCGCTCAGCACCCAATGGCGCGACGGTGTGGATTAACGGAAAGGAAGTCGGCACGACGCCGCTGCTGCTCGTTGTGCCTCCTGGCGCCTACAAGGTTGAAATGCAAAGTATCCAGAGGGAGTCCAGCCGAAAACAGGTGGAGCTTCTCCCCAAAGAAACACGCGAGGTCCTCCTGACTTTGGCGTCCCGTTACCCGACTCACGTTGAGTTGTCGTGGCATCACCAATAAAGAATAAGGAGCTTACATGGGTGGATTTCAATTCGATCGCAAGTCTTACATGGGTGGGCAGGTACCTCTTCCCCCTCCCCCTGCTCGCCTGCAAGAACGGCTCACCTTTGCTCTCGCAGTCGTTGCGATTTTGGGGGCGGGTTATGCAGCCTACAAGATCTTAGGGAGCAGCCCTGCTCCCGTCCTTGGCAAGGATAACGCCGAACTAGCGCGGAACGCGGCCAGACTAGACATGCTCGAGCATCGTCTCGATGCCATGGAGGAGAAGCTCAACGCGCCGGTGCGGGCCGCTGCTCCTGAGCCGGCGAAGAGGGAATTGGTAAAAGCCGACCCTTCTCCTTCTGTGCCCCCAACGCCGATGCGCGTTCGCGCTTTGCCGACGCCCAAGCCGGAATCCCCTCCCTCTGCTCCGCCCCAGCCTTCGCCAGACCTTAACGCCCTGCGCCAGGAGCGAGAGCAAGCCCTCAGTTCTCTCCGCGGTGACGTGGCAGCTAATCGGCAGGAATGGACTGCCACTGCCGATCGACTGGGCAATGTGGTGGGGGAGCTGAACTCGCAGCATCAAGAAATCGTGCGCAATCAGGAGAGCTTGGAGCAACTGGAAGAGCATTTCGAGCGCGACAGCGTACCCTTCACGCTGCGCAAGGATGGCACCAGGCAGCAGGTCGGGCCCGTGAGAATGCTGCTCGAGAGCACGGATACTAAGAACTCCCGCTACACCATGCGGCTCTTCTTTGAAGATAGGTGGATCGAATTGAAGGACCGGGCGCTGCATGAGGCCATCCAGTTTTATGACCCGGAGGGCGAGGTAGCGCTCGAACTGATGGTGTCTCGCATAGCCAAGGAAGCCGTGGTCGGAAGACTGGCGCTTCCTCCCCAGACAAACGCTAGTCGCTGACGCGTACGCGGACCTCTGCACGCAGAGGTCCGCGGCTCTTCTCTACGTGTACCTTACCCACCGTAACAGCTCAACCACCGACGGCCGCTTGCCGTACATCAGGATGCCCACGCGGTAGATACGCGCCGAGAAGTACGCCACACCCGCGGCGGTGAGGCCCAGCAGCATAATGGAGAGACCAATCTGCCAGAAGGGGGGAGTTTCGGCGGCGATGCGCAACACCATGATGATGGGACTGAAGAAAGGAATCTCTGAGAGGAGGACCACCGTGTGGGAGTTCGGGTCGCGCACCACCATGTTAAACATAATAAAGCTGAAGATAAGCGGCAACATGACGGGCCACTGCAATTGCTGGGCGTCCTGTTCGTTTGAGACGGCGGCGCCCACCGCAGCGAACAGCGTCGCGTACAGCAGATAGCCCAGCACAAAATAGACTACAGGGTAGATCAGCAGTCCCGCCGACAAGTGGATATGGGGAAAATCCGCGGTGGGTCGCACCGTGTTAACCACTACAGCCCCGTAAGTCCCGAGCAGGGCGGCGGAGGTAATCCAGATCAGGTATTGGGTAAAGGCGACGGCGGCAACTCCCAGGATCTTGCCCGCCAAAAGCTGAAAAGGGCGCACGGCGGAAATCAGAATTTCGATGATGCGCGAGGTCTTTTCCTCGAGCACGGAGCGCATGGTGATGACGCCGTACATCATAAGCGTCATGTAAAGCAGCATCGCCACCGAGATAGCGATGATGAACGTCTGGCCGTAATCCTCCGCCTCCCCGTATTTAGTGATTTTGATGATCTTGACGTCCATGCTGCGCGTTACGTCCCCGATTTCGTTGACGCGCACGCCCCGCGCCTCCAGGCGCGAGGCCAGCACGGCCTCGTGCACGGCGCGAGTGATCGGTTGCACCAGCGTATAGTCACTCGGATTCTTGGTATGGAACTCCGCATTGCCGGCGCGGTCGATCACCAGATAAGCGTCCAGCTTGTCGCTACGAATAGCGGCGCGCAGTTCTTTACGGACGGGCTCCTCCGAGGGCGGCTGTGTGATGGTTTTCACCACTTCAAATTCCGGCTTGCCGTTCGGCAGCCTGACGTTCAGGCCCGCCGCCACAGCGTTCGAGAGACCGCCCGCGTTGTCGATGATGGCAAGCCTTACGGTGCGGTCCGTCAGTCGCGTGGCGATGAAAATCGAAAAGACCATGAGGCCGATGCTGAAGACGGGCACCGCAACGGTGCCGAAAACAAAGCCCTTGGTCTTCACGCGGGTACTGTACTCGCGTTTGATAATCAGCCAGACCTTACGCATGGGTATCTCCCCTTGTCCTGCGATTCAGACAGTGGCAGTGGATTCCCGCCTTCGCGGGAATGACGAGGTTGGGGACGGGGGCCCTGAATTTCGTCATTCCCGCGAAGCTTGTCCTCCGCGAAGGCGGGGCAGCGGGAATCCACTGCCCGCGTTCGGTTTAGTGTCTGAATCACGCCCCCCTTGTCATCCGCCCTTCCTGGTTCTTCCCGCTGAAGTATACACTATACGTCCCACACGTCGAAGACACTCCAATCGAGCTACTGAGCGGGGGAAGCAGCGGCAGCGGCGGCAACGCTCGCAGCGTCAACGGAGAGCGGGCTCTCGAGAACCATCTCAAATTGCCAGCCGGTATCAAAAAGCACACCAGTGCTTCCACGATGGTAGTGCCCCAAAAGTACAATCGCGACCGTGGCCGCAGCCCCGCCAATCGCCAGTCCCACAACGGCTCCAGTGTGCGACGCCGGAGGTTGAACCGTGGGGAAAGGCGATGCTTGCGCGGCCAGTGAATTATATGGAGCGCTCGGAGCGACTAACCCGGCGCTCTCCGAAGAACTTGAATTCGGTCTGAGGGCTTTGGCCTGCACGTTCGCGCCGTCAATATCCACACCATAACCGTTGGCGTAGGTGAGGCGAGTGAAGTGCATCTGCAAGGTGGGTCCGGAGCGGCCGCCCGTCGTCACTTTGTCAATGGCTCCTTCCACGTAAGTGCCGACGGGAATCGCCAAACGAGTGCCGACGGTGACGGGGAATCCAGTGACTGCCCGGACAGGGCTTCCGGGCCGCGACTTGGAGCTAATCGGACCGGAGAGCGCTAGTGGAATTCGAGTTCCTGCCGGAATCGTGATCGTCTGTTTCTGAAAAGCGGCAGGCGCCTCGGCTTGGACTGCGGGAGGCGGCGGCTGAGGATTCGCCGCCGGTTCTTGCGCCCAAAGTGTCGAGACAGCCAGGAGTCCAACAAGAGCCAGTTTCGACATAAACATTGTGCCTCTCCTCCGAAAATGGTTGCGCCGCAGGCGCATTTTCATGCAACAAAGTACTTCATTCGGCGCCTCGGTCAAAGTATAGCGCCAAAGTCTGACCGGCGAACCGGAGCGACTGCAAAGAAAGCGAGCCGTCAGAATTGGCGCGCGTCTCGGGTGTATTAGCAGGCGATGGCCTGCTTAAGAGTACAACTCGCGCCCGCACGCTGACCACGAGATTGCCGTTCTGAAGAATCTCCACCTGGGCCAATGGACCCGAGCCTTTCCAAGTTGCTTGATAGCTCCCGGCGGGCAAGGGCTTTCCAGAAACTTGCACCGGAGAACCGATCTGGAACGATTGGCTGTAAGTCTGAACCTTGGGAGTGGAGGTCACAACCGGCGGACTGGGACATGGCACAGCCGGTGTGCCCGGAGTGCCGCTGATGACCGTGGGTGGCGTTCCCGGCGTGCCCGGAGTTCCCGGTATGACGGTGTCCGGCATTCCCGGCCCGCCTGGAATGACCGTGGGCGGCGTGCCGGGTGTGCCCGGCGTTCCAGGAATGACCGTGTCTGGCGTTCCCGGCGTGGCGGGAATTGGGCGGCACCGCGTCGCAGATTTGAGCTGAGCCAGCGACGCAGCATTGGACTGGAGCGCCGCTGCGGCGACCTTGGCCGCGTTCAGGCGTAGCGGGACCTGTAGAACCATGTCGATCTGCGTGCCGTTATCGAGAAGGACGTCGCTTGCAGAACTGACCAGCACATAAGGGTTGGCCACCGCCGCAATCACATCTCCGGCAGGGGGAAGCGGCGTTCCCGGCGCAGAAGAGGCCTTGGGAGCAACTGGTTCACCGGCGCTCCCGTTTCGGCGGGCGCCAAGTTCAACCGTATAACCGTTGGCGAAGATGATTTTGGTAAAATGAATCTGAAATTCGGCATGAGGGGAGAGCCAGCGGGGCAGCGTCAGCTTGTCGATCTGACCCTGCACGTACGTGCCGGGCGGAATCGCCATCTGGTTGTTCACCGTTACAGGGAACGCTGCCTCCCCATAGACGCTATCTCCAGCCTTGGCTGACTTGGCGAGGATAGGTTCGGTCAGCGCCAATGAAACCGTGGTTCCGGCGGGGATTACGATCTTCGATTTTGCGGTGGTGCTTTTCGCTTGCGCCCGGCCTTGCACGTCAGTCGGGGGGGGAAGTGTTTGCGCTGCAGATGATAAAGCGGTAAGCAAAAGTGCCAATGCGAGCCGTCTCATGGTCGTCACCTCCCATCACCGTCTCGCTCTCACGTATGATAGACGGCAACCGACGTAATATGGTTTCTTTGCAATACAAGATCGTAATCTCTTGCTTTTCTGACAAACTCTTCTTCGAGCTAGCGTCTTGAATTTTGAATCTGGAATTTGGCATTGCCGCCCTGCCGCCCTGTAGCACTAGTTCACTCGACGTTGTTATTTTGCGAAGATTTCTTCTCCGTGTTCTCTGTGCCTCGAAAGACTGAACACAGAGCTCACTGAGAACCTCCGTGCTCTCTGTGTTGGGGCTTTAAAGGCACAGAGGACACGGAGAAGCCTGTCTTGGTTGCGGTGACCGACATTCAAGTGGCGTCCAGCCGGGTTACGACCCACGGGCGGACGTGATCCGCGACGGTGTTGTGGATAGCGCAGACCTCGCTCTCGTGGAAGGCGCGATACGTCGCCGACCGTAGGAGGTTGCCTTTCTTCGTAAGGCGTAAAAACCAGCCCTGGGAGCGGTCAATGATTCAGAATAGTTTGAATTACTTGCGATGGGCGGAAGCGCGCACAATTCGCCGGACAGTGACCAACACATAGAAGAAGGAGAGCGCCGTGGAGATGACCAGTATGAGGCCCGCGAGGACCATTATTCCCTCAGTCAAACTGCCAAGTCTGTCAAGAATCCGATAACGCGCGGAACTATGCTGCCTCGGCCGAGTGTTCCCGAGGGCCTTGGCGACGTGGTCAGTTTAGGAGAAATGGCCACGCTCGGCAATAGGACGGAGGTCTTGGTACTGCGCACCCCCTGCTCTCGTTTAGGAAGAGTATTGCGGATCCCCGGTGCTGGGTTCCGCCGCTCGTGCTAACAAAGGCTGCGACGCCGGTTTTGCGGTCCGTGCTACTCGGATTCATTGCACCGCGACGAGCACCTTGGTGTTGTGAACGATGCCGTTGGCCGCTGTGCCGGTCAGCACCACGCTGTAAGTTGCAGCAGGCGCGGAAGGTGAGGACGACGAGGAACGGGACGCGGGAGCTTCGATTGAGGCGCCGCCTCCACAACTCACTGCCAGCCACAACGCGGCTAAGAGGCCCGGAGCGAACAGCCAGTTCCGCTTTCGTTTTCGTCGGGCAGGGGCCAAGCCGGCCAGCAAGAAAAGAGCACAGATCAAGCCGCCTGCGACGCGCAACCACCGTGGCACAGGCAAGAGCGCCCGCGCCACGCCTCGAGGCAGAGCCAATCCAGCAACCTGAGCGGCTGCGTCGATCGTCAACGTCACCGTCACAGCCCCGGTCAACAACGGCGAGGGTGGGTTGACACTGCAACTGATGTTGCTGGAGGACGGCGCACACGTCAATTTCACAACTCCACTGAAATTGTAAAGGGAAGTCAGGTTCACTCCCACGGTACCGGTACTGCCCGCCTGAACGGTAATTTGCGGCTGTTGCAGTGTCATCATAAAATCCCCGCCACTTTGCGTGACGGTTAGGTTCACCACGTTACTGGTGGAGGGCAGGTAGTTAGTATCGCCGGAATAGACGGCAGTAATCTGGTTTGCGCCGTTGTTCCAGAAGTAGGCGGGTGAAAAACCGCTTACTGTGAAAGTCGCGCTGGCGCCGGCCGTTGCAGGGACCAGCGGCCAATACTCCAGATTTGGGGACGAGGATCCGCTGTCGAAAAAGGTGACGGTCCCGGTGGGTGCTACCTTAGCTCCAGCGGGTCCCGTGACCGTCCCCGAAAAGGTCGCTGTTTGTGTGCCGGAAATGCTGCTGGGCGTAATGGCCAGTGTTGTTTTGGTGGCGGCCGGAGTGGTGGTGGAGCCGACTGTCACCGGGTTAAGAATGAGCAAGCCCCAGGTTTGCCAGTTTGCATCGCCGCTATAATTTACGGTGAGGTAGTAGAAGCCGGCAGCAATATTCGGCAACGTTACTATCGCCGACGAGTACTGGCTGTTGTACCCGCTCGGGGCAACAAGAGGTGCAGTCTGAGCATAGTTTGGATTGAAGCAGACGACGCTGAAATTCCAAGGACCAAGGCAAACGGTCACCGTGCCTGTCGGGGCGACGGCGCCCAATGGAGCGGATGCCCCCGTGACAGCTTCACCGTAGAATGGACCCACTTCGACACTTACAGTCAGACTGCCGCCTGCATTGACGACCGGTGCTGGCATTGAAAAGGGTGCGTTCATGTAAGTATTGATAAAGGGAACTCCCTTGGCGACGGTGAAGGTGATGGGGCTGGCCGACGAAGCATGGAAACTGGCATCTCCGGAATAGGTGGCGCTTCCCGTGTGTGTACCGACGGCGAGGTTGGGCGAGGTCCAACTCGCGACTCCCGCCACATTCAGCGGCAAAGTGGCGCTGGTGGAGTCCAGGGTGAAGGTGACGCTGCCGGTGGCCTTGCCATCGGTCGTTCCCGCGGCGGCGCTGACGCCGGTGGGTTGGACGCTGAGAAACACCGGCTGGCCGTAATACCCCGTGTTGCTATTCTGGGCGGGATTAATCACCACCCCGTTTTCGCCCGTGATGGAAAAGTCTATGTTGGAATTCTCGGGCGTGACGGTGAGCGTCACGGGCGACGATGTGCTGACCCCGTAGACTCCGTCACCGCCATATTGCCCCGTCACCTGGTAGGTTCCACCCGGGAAAGAGTTCACCGCCTGGCTGCCCGTCCCACCGCTGAGAGTGATAACGCCTTGTCCCTGGCTCGAAGGCAATGACGAATCGGTGAGAATCGCGACCTCGCCGGCGGGTGTTCCCTGCCCCGATTCCGCCGCCACCGTTGTGGTTGCCGTCACCGGCGTGCCATGCGTAATGCTGGTGGCAGAAAGATGAAGAGTGGTGGTGGTGGGCAGGAAAGTGATGGCATTCCAGTTGTTCACCAGCACACTCGCGTCCACCGATCCCAACCCGCTGGCCAGGTCATAATTGGGGCCCGCCGCGTATACGGTGGTGGCATAGACTCCGTCCGTGCTCATGGCGCAGTAAGGGGTGCCCGGACCACAGGGAACATCGTTACTGCCCAGCGTGATGTCGTGGAAGGCGGCCGGCTTTTGTCGCGCCAAGGCGTAGAGCGTGAAATCAGCCTGGCCTTGCCGTCCGTACTTCTGATTTACCAGCGCCATGATCCCCGCCATCGCCGGGGCCGAGGCGGAGGTGCCCCCGGCGAGAAAAACTTCCGCTTCGCCTCCCGGCCCGACTGCGCACTCGCCTTCATAGGCGCAAATGGGGTAGGCGCTGAGATTGGCGCCATTCGACGCAAAGAGCGAAACGTCGGGCAGGTCGCGCGCGCCGTCGGCGGGCACGCCGGGACCTGCCTGCCAGCTTGGCTTGGCATAACCGCTGAGACAGGCGTTAGTGGAAGAGGATTGCGTGCTGCAACTGCTCGCCCCTCCGCCTCCCGCAAAGTACTCGTTGTACTCGAGGCTCTTGGCGATCACATTCAGACCCAAGCCGTCGTTCCACACTTGCTCCGGCAACGGCGCCTTCAGAGATCCCAGGCTGGAATCGTTCGTGGCGTTCCACAGCGTGGCCGCGCTGGCGCCGCCGCTGGCATAATCGGAGTAGTAGAAGTCCGTGCCTCCCACCGCCACGTTCCACGGCGTGGAAGCAAGGCCGCTCACGGACAGCACGGACAGGTCCGGCCACGAGGCTTCCGGTCCGTCGTCGCCAGCAGCCACCAACACGGTTTGACCTTGCGCCGCAGCCTGCTCCCACAATCCGGCCCACAATTGGTTTCCCGCTTCTCCGAGAAACGCCTCCCACTCGCCGAAACTCACGCTCACGACCGATGCCTGATTGTCCTCAATGGCGCGCAGGGCCGCCAGGCTCACCGGATCCTGCAAATCGCTGCCATTCGAAATGTACAAATTCACCGAGGCGCCCGGCGCCACCGCGCCGCTCAGCTCCACGTCGAGATACGCTTCGGTGTCAGTCCCCTCCACCGTGCCGGGATCATCGCCATCAATCACCACCTGGGGGGAATTGCTGGGAAGGTTGAACAACTGCCGGTAGGTATCCACCAAACTGACATCGATGTTTGATTCGTTGACGATGCCAATGGTCTGCCCCGCGCCATTCAGACTCGCCTGATAAAGCGGCGCGAGGTCATACTGCGTGGCAAAGTCCTCCGGCGCGACCAGATATTCATTAGGGTTCGCGCTGGGGAATTGATTGGGCGCGGTCCACAACGGAGTGGCTTTCTTGGTGGTCCGCGAGTAAAGCGCCCGTCCAACCGGCTTGAGGCAAGGTTGGGCGCGAAAATTGTTGAGCGGCGAAATGCCGTGTACCAACAGCGCTAGAGCCGCCGGGATGCTTATCTCGTTGGCGTTTGCGTAGTGGGATTCGCCCGCAATGTTGTACTGGTGAATTTGCGTATGGAAGGCTTCGCGCAATTGCCCCGCCGTGCCGGAAAACTCGATCAATCTCTTGCTCTTGGTGACCCCTTGGACGCTGAACCCGTGCGAGCTCAGCCATCCGACGGCGGCTTGAACGTCCGAGTCGGCGGGACCAAACCGCTCGCCGAACTGCTGCGGCGTAAGCCAATGGTGAAAGCTGGCGGAGCCAGGCGTGTGTACGTCGTGCAAAAATCTCTGAAGCTGGGTTTCCTGCTCGACGGGGCGATTCAACAGCAAGAGCAGGCGCGCCGCGGCAAACGAATCCGGAACGGCGCCAACATCGTAGCGGGCCTGCGCCAGCGGATGCACGTTGCCGTGAAGAACTACCACCTGGGCTTCGTCGATAGGCTTGGTGATGAGGGGGACTGCCGGACCCTGAGCGCGCGCGGGAACACTGTACACGGCAAGGAGAATCAGCAATGAAGCGCATAAGCTGAATAGGGGCGGAAACACTGCCCTCTCTCGCGGACAGCCTGCCCTCTCCCTCTCCCCCTCCCACAAAAAGACTGCCATCTCCCTCTCCTGTGAGAAGACTGCCCTCTTCCTTGGGAAGAGGGTGACCCACGACGGCGCTTTCTCCAGCCGTCGCGGGTCGGGTGAGGGGTCTCTTCGGTTGTCGCACCAAACTTTCCAGCTAAGGCTTCGCATCGTTAGTACTCCCCTGCCCGCGCGTTCCAGATCCGCGGTACTCGCGTCCCCTCCGAACCGACCCCTCACCCGTTGACTTACTTCACTGCACGACTACATTAACCGTAACCGCATGCGTATCAGTTCCGCTCACCGCATTCACCACCACGGGGTAGGTGCCGGCGGGCGTTCCCGGCTGGACGCCCGTGCCGCTTAAACTGATCGTTTGTGGGCTGCTGCCGGCGTTGTCGGCAATACTAACGGACGCGCTGCGCGCTCCGGTCGCCGTGGGCGTGAAAGTCACACTAATCGTGCAGCTTCCTTGCGCTGAGACACTGCTGGGGCAGGTGCTCGACCCGGAGAAATCCGCAGCATTAGTACCTGAAAGGCTCATGCTGGCGATGTTCAGGGTTGCATTCCCAGTATTAGTTAGCGTCACGGTCAGCGGCGAACTGGCGCCCACATTCACGGAGCCAAAGGCGAGGCTCGAGGGCGCGAGGCTGACCGCGGGCGCGGGCGGTGGAGGCGGGGCGCTCCCACCCCCACCGCCTCCTCCGCAGGCTACCACTGCTCCTATCACCAGCAGCGTTGTCGCAAACCATAAAGCCGCGGGGCGCCGCCGCAGGCCGGAAGAACCGAGGAGGATGGCAACGAGCAACGGCCCTGCCAACAACCAAAGCAACCGGCTCTGCGGCTCCGCTGATTCGATCCCCGGATGCGCGCGGCGAATGATCGCTGCCAACAACCAAGGCAACCGGCTCTGCGGCTCCGCCGCCTGATTTGCGGAAAGGCTTCGCCTTTCCGAGGCACGTCCGTTCCTAACATGCTCCTCCACGCAGTCTGGAAGGCTAAGCCTTCCAGACTGCGCGGCTGCGAACGAGGGGTCCGGATTTCTCCGGAAAGCCGCAGGCTTTCCGCAAGGCAGGGCGGCAGAGCCGCTTTCAGCACTGACGCGAGACGCCAAGTTGGGCAGCGGTGGTAACAGGATGGCGGCTGCGTTACTCGCACCTGTCGTGGTAATGGTCAGCGTGCTAGTTACTGCTGAGGCGCCCGCCATGTTGACGTAGGCCGGCGAAAAGGTGCAGGTCGCCCCTGTCGGGCAGCCACTTGCCACGCTGAAGCTGACGGTCCCGTTGAATCCATTTTGCGGAGTGACGCTGAGGGTCGAACTCCCCGTCTGCCCGGGCGCTGAAATGGTGACCTGGGATGGGTTTGCCGACACGCTGAAGTCCGTCACGGTGAGCGTAACCTGCGCCGAAGTCGAGCCCGTGTAATTGCCATCGCCGCTATATTGCGCTATGAGGTTCGTGGAACCGGGTGGCAAAGTAAGGTTGGCGCCTGCGGACCCTGTGGCGTATTCATAAGCCTGCTCGCCGGGTACCGGGGGACTCCCGGAAACAGTCGCCTTGCCGAGCGAGACGCCGTTGCTCAGAAGGTCCACTGTCCCCGTTGGGCCCGCGCCGTCGCTTTGAGTGTTGATGGATACGTATACAGGGAATGGCGATCCCAAATTGCTCGAGGAGCTGGTAATAGTGGTCGTGGTGGGGGCTTGCGTTATGGTAATCGGGACACTGGGGGACGTGCTTCCGGTGTAGCTATTGTCCCCTGCGTAGGTGGCCACGAAGTTGTACGTCCCCGGGGTTTGCTGGATGGCCTGATCTTCCGCGTAGCCTTGGCTGTTCAAGCTATAGCTTCCGGCAACGGCGCCGGAGGGCGGGTTCTGCTCGGTGGGCGCCGGAGTTACTTTCAATGCTCCGCTCGGACAGGGATAAGCGATCAAGCCTGTAGTGGGCGAAGCGCAGAGCTGGCCGCTGCCATTGGTCACATCCATGCGCAGAGCGTAGGGAGTTCCGTAGGGGACGGTTGTAACGTTATAGACAGGCGCGGTCGCGCTGAAGGACACCAGGCGGACGTCCGTCTGGCTGCTTTCCTTGTTCACGGTGACGGGGATTCCCGGCGTCGAATCGCTTGCGGCATACGTCCCGTTGCCCGCGTAATGAGCGGTGACGTTGTACGACCCGCCGGGAAGCATGACGGTCGAGCTCGAGACACTGCCGCCGCTCAGCGTGAAGGGACCGATGCCAGTGGCATTGCTCGGGCTGCTGCCCGTTTGCGCGATGAGTGATACATCGCCCGCGGGCGTGCCGCTGCCCGAAGTCACATTGATGGTGAAATCGATCGGCTGCCCGTGCGCCAGCGCGATGGGGTTAGTGGCGGGGTTGGTGGAAAGCGCCAGCGTGGTCGTCGTGGGCGCAAAGTTCGAGGTCCAGTTCTTAACCAGATTGGCGACATTAACAGAGCCCAACCCTGTGGCCAGGTCATAGCCGGATCCGGCCGTGTAGGCAGCCGACGCAGGATTGCCTGAAACCATGATGCCGTATTGGCCGGAAGCATTATTGGTATTGTTGCAGTTCGGCGAGCCCCCTTGGCAGATCACGGAGTTCGAGCCTGTGGTGATATCGTAAAAAATACAAGACGCGTTGCTGACCGCGGCGGCGTTCGATACACACGTATTCCCGCCCTGTGCGGCGAGTGGATAGAAGACGTAGTTGGCGTTGCCTTGCCGGCCATGCGCCTGGTTGACCAGCGCCATGATGCCGGCAAAGACCTGCGCGGACGCTGATGTCCCACCGACGCCTTGAAAGTCCGTATAGGGGGAATTCAAGTCGCACGAGGTGGCGCTGCCCGAGTAGGGGCTGTTAGCATCCATCTGGCATATGATGTAAAAGCTGCCATTAAAGCCGTTGCCCGCAAACAGGGACACATCCGGCACGTCACGCGCGCCGTCCGAGGGCACGCCTGTTCCACTCTGCCAGGAGGGTTTCGCGTAATTCCCGCTGCAAGTGACGTTGGGGAAAACGCCCGATGGATTAATACAACTGCTGGGTCCGCCGCCGCCGGCAGTCAAATCGTAACCCAGGGAGAAAATCGAGTAATAGTCCTCGGGAGGAGTGCAGGCAGTAAGAGTTCCGGTCGAAGCGCAGCCATCGTCCCAAGTCATCTCAGGGATGTAAGAAAGAGCGGAGTTCTGAAAGGGAGAAGAGTTCGTTGTGTTCCAGTAGGTGGAGAAAGAGGAAGTGTCATTGAAGTCTGTCCCACCCACGGCTACGTTGAAGGGGGTGGAAGCGAGGCCGCTGACCGCTAAGCCGTATTGGGCAGCCGTTTCGCCTAGGGACGCGCTGTCGCAGGCTGCGGAGCCGGAGTCCCCTGCGGCCACCACTACCGTGATGCCTTGGGCGGCGGCCTGTTCCCATAAGGCGCTGTGAAACGCATTGCCGCCCGCTCCCAGCTCCGCCTCGCACGTGCCGTAGCTGATGCTCATGACGGGGGCAAGATCGTTATCAATAATGTAGAGCGCGGAAAGATCAACTCCGGGCGTCGCCTCGGTGGTTTCCGAAACCACCAGATCGATAGTGGCGCCCTTGGCGATCGCTCCGGACCACTCGACGTCGAGGTCAGCTTCCGTCTCCTCATCGTTGATCCCGGGGTCAGGACCATTCAAAATAATGTTGGGTGCATTGGCCTGAAGGTCGAACATAGATCGGAAGTCAGCCACGTCCTGGGGATTGATGTTGGTTTCGCCCACCACGGCAATGGTTTCCCCTTTGCCGTCTGTGCCCTTGGCCCAGAGCGGCCGCACATTGTAGATGGTGGCGAAATCGATGGGGCCCAAGGCGTAATTGTAGGTGCAATCATTTCCCTGACAGGGAGGATAGGTAAACAGCGGCTTCACCTCACCGGTCAACCTCGACCGCGAGAAGACGCCAAGATCCTTGACCAAGGGCCTTCTGGGAAAGTTGTTGAGCGAAGCGAAGCCAGCCACCACTGGAGCAAGCGCCGCGGGGATTTGCGGGTCGCTCGCGTTCGCCCAATGGTCCTTGCCGCTCACCCGGAATCTATGGATCTCCGTGCCCAGGACTTGCCGGACCAACCCCGCCGTCCCGGAAAACTCAATGACCGTGCGCCCTGCCGCAACGTTAGTCACCCGAAAGCCCTGCCCGGTCAGCCAACCGGTGAGCGCCTGAATGTCTTCGTCGGCAGGTCCGAATTGCCTGCCAAATTGCTCCGGCGTCAGCCATTGGTGGTAGCGAGGCGAGGATTTCACCTGCTGGTCATCAAGCAGTTGCCGGAGGCTGGCTTCCTGCGTCGGCCCGCGTTCGAGCACCAGCAGCATCCGCTCCATGGGCAGTTCGTCGGGGGCCGCGCCCTGGTCGTAGCGGGACTGGGCAAGCGGGTGCACGTTCCCCTTCAACGTGACACGAACACGATCATCAATCGGCAGGGTGATGCGCGGGCCAGGCGGGCGCTGCGCGAGCACAGAGCTGCCGCTCGAGGCAGCGACTAGAAGCAAGAATGGAAGAAACAGAGCGGACCGGAAAACTCGGGGCACGACTGATCTCCTCGCCTAAAAGGCACGCCACTCCCCCCGTCATTCCCGCGAAGGCGGGAATCCACTCAGCACGTTTGCATTTCAGAAGGTCAGCGGGCTGGACTCACGCTTCCGCGGAAATGAGGGTTGCCTCCGCAGTACCCGCAAATTGGGAGCGGAGGAGTCTAACAACGACGGCATATACTAACCCCCTCGTACTGACATTTCAATGACGCGCGTCACTTATTCGGCAAATACGGGGCTGCTCTGAAAATGGTTGCGCCGCAGGCGCATTTTCATGGTTTCTGGGTGCCGCAGGCGGCATGAGCGACTGCTTTACGGCAGTGAGCGGCGAAGGGCGGCGCGCGCTAGCTGTCAGGCCCTGCCCAATGCCTTCTTTGATGCGCTCGGCTTACCTCGCCTCGCCGCCGGTTCTTAGCTTAACCCGCCGAACCGCCGTATACCGCTCCGTACGTACGGTCGTCTGGGAGGGGTAAGCGGGTAACCGCTCCCCCTATCCCGGTCCCGATTTTCGTTCCGATTTCGTTATAGACCCGGCGCTCTGCTGGGGCGTATCATGCGCGTCTACCGGGATTGACTGGAGATAGGAGAAACCCATGATGCCATCTTCAATAGAGAACCAACTTCCCGAGAACTTGAGCCGAAGGGGCTTTCTTCATAGAACTTCGCTCGCATCGCTGGGCTTGATTGCGTCGGGCGGAAGGCCAATGTCCATCAACGCTGTGGCGGCGAAAACAAGTGATGGCCAGGCAGACAATGAAGCCGGCGGGACCGGGAACTTACCGTCGCACGGCCACCCGATTAAACTCTTTTGCTGCGACTTGAATTGGGTGCGGCTCGACAGACCCGTTCAGGGGACTCCGCCCGCCGCGCCACAGGACTGGGCTTTTGTGAACCCTCGAGAGTACTTCGACTGGCACAAGGAGTTTGGTGTCAACGTGATGTTCTGCCAAGCCTATACTTTTGGCGGCTATGCTTTTTACCCGACGAAACTTGGACCGGTAGCTCCGGGGCCGGGTGGGAGTTTGTTTCCGGAGCTGTTCAAGTTATCCCGAAAGGCCCACCTGCCTTTCCATTCGTATTTCTGCGTCGGAGCAGACTTGATCATGAGTAATATGCGAAACTCCTGGGTAATCCCTACCAGCCGAAACTATGGCTGGTGGGGCTTCCTGGCGCCGGAGAGTCCCTGGACGGACCTGCTTTGCGCGCGGGTGGAAGAGTTTCTTCGCCTCTATCCGGTGGAGTGGATCGTGTTCGACTGGTTCGTGTATGGGAACCTCGCATCCAACAATCTTCCCGTGCAGCCGGCCTGGTTTGTGAAAGGTCCATTCCGAGAGATTATCGGGCGTGATATGCCGGACGAGGCCACGAAAATTACGCCTGAGGAAAGCCTGAAATACAAGCGAGAGGTACTCGCTCGGCAGTTCTACCGTATCCGGGAGGCCGTGCATCGAGGAAACCGCGAAACCAAGGTCTACTTCAATGTGCCTTACCGCAGACCCGCGGAGGAGTTGTGGGTGAATCACCCCATGCTCAATGAGAGTGATATGCTCCTGGCGGAGTCGTCGGACACGGTCGTCCCCTGGCTCCTCAGCATCCGAAAACCGCAGCAGCGAGTAATGACAACAATCGTGGGACGACAAGACGGGGTGAGCGACCCGAACACGTGGAAGAAGTGGTTCAATGCGGGCTGTGATTTCTTCGGATACGCTTGGGGGACTCCGCCGGATTTCCGCCCACACCCTGACTACGCGGCTGCCGTGGAAGTGGTTCGGAAGGCTTACCAAGAAATGCCGTGAGGACCAGTCACGGGTGAGGACGCGCAAACGGTGGCCCTCGATGGCAAGAGCGCCAGGCGCGGGGCACCGGATTTGTCGCCCGGATACGAGCAGGCACGAATCTAACAAAGAGGCGCAGAGTTTCAAAAAACAAAACTCTGGGCCTGATTGCCAACTCAGCGGATGGTTGCGGAGAGGCCCTGAAAGGGCATGGCGTGCGTCACCTGTTCTTTAAGAATGTCGACGACCGGCGTAACCAGCGAGCCGTCAAACCAGATCTCCACCGTCTCGCCGTAGCGGGATAACTCCACGCTGCTTGCTCACTCGAGTGAGGAGTAGGTCGGAAGCAAGAACCAGAGCCAGATTCCTCGCCATCAAAATGCCTGTGCCGAACGCGCAGCGCGCATCTTCGTGCGCGGCATTGAGCCGACGGATCACGGGCATCTGCGCTCGGAATGGCAGGCGGCGTTGCTGCTCTGAAAATGGTTGCGCCGCAGGCGCCTTGGATTGCGGTAGCAGCAGCTACCGCCTTGCACATGTGCCGCATGAACCGAAGGCGGTAGCTGCTGCTACCGCACTCCAAGGCGCTTTGCGCATTTTCATGGTTTCTGGGTGCTGCTGGCGGCATGAGGGACTGCCATGAAAATGACTCACCTTCTCAGCGGGAGGAGGGGGTAGGAGCATAGGCGTTAAGATAAGGCGGACACGGTGGATATTTAATGCCCGAAGGGCATTAACATCATTAGCCGTAGGTAAAACCTACGGACCAGATGCCAGCCCCTCAGCTC
>Ga0326728_10003212_pt1 | contig 51573 bp, 47 predicted proteins | sample MB3enrmetagenome_FD_207602 | JGI IMG/M metagenome (GOLD analysis project Ga0326728, IMG submission 207602) | Lab enriched peat soil microbial communities from McLean, Ithaca, NY, United States - MB31MN | ecosystem: Environmental > Terrestrial > Soil > Wetlands > Peat | place: USA: New York... | reverse complement strand
GCTCGAATCCGGGATGGCGGATCTGGTGGGCGGCTCGCGATCGCCGGGGCAGCCTGGGTTCGCGGCGCGTCTCGAATATCTTTCGACCGACGGGCCGGTACTTTCGCCGCTGCTCGAACCGGGGCCGACGCGCCATCTGTCGACTTCGAACTTGGCGATGCGTCGCGAGGTGGTGGAGAAGGTGGGGCAGTTCGATGCGACGCTGGTGATGTGCGAGGATCGCGATTTCACCACTCGCGCCCGAATCCGGGGGTTCCGGCTGTATTACGAGCCGAGGGCGCGCGTCACGCATTTCGCGCCCATTCATAATTTGTCGGGATATCTCGCGAAAATGCGGCATTATGGGCATGGAACGTCGCAATACTTTCTGAGATGGCGCGGGGAGGAACCGCTGGCGCGGCTGTTTCCGGAAAGTCCTGCGGCACGGCTGGTTCTGCTTCCCGCGCTTGCGGCCGCAGGCACGGCTTACCTAGTGGCGCGGAATCTGCCGCAATGTCCTGACGTCGTGCCGCTGAGCCCGTGGCTGTTCTTCGGGCAGATGTGGTGGCATTGGGGCGGCTACGAGGCCATGCGAGAGGAGCGCCGCAAGGGTTGCTGAACCGGAAAGTGGTCGCGCTTGGTCGCGCGCTGATCCCGCAGTTGGTCGCCGATCACATCAATCCGTGCGTCGGGGCGGTGAGAACCAGGAGGTGACGCTTCCGCGGATGCGCCCTTTGATCTCGGTCGTAATGCCGTGTTACAACGGCGAGAGGTATATTGGCTCAGCACTTGAGAGTGTTCTTGCGGAGCCGCTTGACGGTGTCGAGGTGATCTTGGTCGACGATGGTTCCTCTGACCACTCGCTCGACATCGTACGCCGCTACATGAGCCGTCTGCCTGTTCGGCTGATTACTCCCGGCCGGATCGGAAATTGGGTTGCCGTGACCAACATTGGCCTGCGGGAAGCTACAGGTGAATGGGCCTGTTTCCTGCATCAGGACGATCTCTGGCTACCTGGAAGGATCGCCCGGCTTAGGGATGAACTACGTCGCGCTCGAAGCACCATGGCACTTCACAATTCGCTGTTCATAGGCCCCGGAGGAGAGTGTTTGGGACCGTGGACGTGCCCGCTATCTCCAGGATTGATAAGCCCGTGCGAATTCTTGGAACACCTCCTGGTTCAGAACTTCATAGCGATTTGCGCGCCCGTATTCAGGCGTGAGGCGGCCATCGGTTGCGGAGGCATGGACGAGGGGCTCTGGTACGCGGCCGATTGGGACCTATGGTTAAAACTCGGATCACTGGGTGATGTGCAGTTCTTTCCTGAGACGCTGAGCGCTTTTCGAGTTCATCCCCAATCCCAGACTATGGCGCACCAATTGCACCCCGGGGAATGGGAGCAACAGTTGGTGACCGTGTTTCAACGGCACTTTCCGCAATGGTCTGCTACGGGGCGGCGGCGGGCCAAGGTGCAACGCGCTGCACTGGTCTCGATTACCATCAACTCAGTCCTTGCAGCTGCAGTTCGTGGTGAATCGGTCCGATGGAGGGAACCGATTCTTAAGTTCCTCGCGCTAGGACCCTGGGGTTGGCGCCGCGTCTTGCGCGACTCGAGGATGACGGAGCGTCTCGCTTCTCGGCTGAAGCTGCAGCGGTCCCTGAGGGGTGCTTCGCACAGTGCAGCGGCATCTACCACCTGCTAATGATTATTGGGGCAGGATGGAAGATACCCCCGCAAGCATTCTTGCCGCGGACGCAATCGATCCAGGCCTTGCGCTCTCAAGGCACGGTTTTCCAGGCCGCACACAATCCGCAGAGGCACTAGTGCCGCCTGAGCCCCAGGATGCTGAGAAAAAAGCTTCCACATACAACTTGCACTCCTAACATCAAAGAGAACCCAGACGGCAAGACAAGCCGCAGCATGCGTGAAGGCTCCAATACTCCGAAACTGGTCCGGCCCCAGTCGCTCAGGGCGACAGCCGAACCGCCGAGGCCCGCCACGGTAAGCAGGGCCCCAACCAGCAGTCCCGATTCCAGAGTGACGTGACGGAGAACGCGATTCAGACGCGGATCTTCGGGGAGGAGTCCCACGGAGATGGCAAAGACCTTGGTGAAAATTGCGAACGCGACGAACTGGGCGCCCAACTCGATCGCTACGAAAGCGTACAAGAGCGTGTGAATGTCGAATCCGATATTGCCAACCACGCCCGGTTTCGGTAGAAGCCAACCACAGCCGGCAAGTCCGATCAGGATCATCGCGATGCCTGGATACAGGAATAGCCATCGCGGGCTATACATTAACAGAAACCGCAAATGCCGCCAGCCGTCGCGCCAGGGGCGCAGGTGGGGCGGCCGAGAGCGGCCGTCGGGGCCGAGGGTCGCCGGAACTTCGGTAACGCACAGGCCAAGCAGTGTAGCTTTAACGATCATCTCCGAGGCGAACTCCATGCCAGCAGTGCGTAGATTCAATTTGTCGAAAGCTGCCCGCGTGTACCCGCGCAGGCCGCAGTTGAAGTCGCGCACCTGGGAATGGAAAAAGAGACGACCGAGCTGGGAGAGAATCGGAGTACCAATCCAGCGGTTCATCCATGGCATAGCGCCGGGCCTGATGCCGCCCCGGAAGCGGTTGCCGATAACAAGGTCGGAACCTGCGCGCAATTGCTCCAAAAACGGCAGCAGTTCACCAAAATCGTAGCTCTGGTCTGCGTCACCCATGATGACATACTTGCCGCCCGCGGCGAGTGTGCCATACTGCAGCGCAGCCCCGTACCCACGAGTCGGAGCGTTCACCACTCGGGCCCCCAGACGACGGGCAATCTCCGGCGAACCATCCTGCGAGCCGTTGTCGCTGACCAGAACCTCCCCACGCACGCCGTGGTGTTGGAGAAATGACTGTGCCTTCCGCACGCACTCCCCCACGGTCTCCGCCTCGTTCAAACACGGCATGAGGATAGTCAGCTCAAGCTGCTCATCGCCGCACGATGGCACGTCAACATCAGAACTCATGCGGTCGCCTCCTTCCTGCGGGAACCTGTGAAGCGGCTAAGCTTTGGCCGCCGGGCCGAGCCACGACCTCTCCCCTGGGCGAACGAAAAGCCGCTTCTCCTCTCTGCGCACGTTGTCTGGCGCGACGCTTGGATTCCACGTGGCTCACCTCCTCAGGCGACCGACAGGTTTTTGTTCTACGGACCATTCGCGCCGTACACGCTGTGCATTTTAAACCAGGTGAATACCCTATACGATTCTCCTGCCGCCAGCAAGAGCTGCCGCAACAACACCAGAAACCGCGCATTTGGCAGTCTCTGGAGTGCCTCGAAAGCTCCTGGCTCATGTCCTCCGGCACATCGCGCGCCGATAGTTATGCACGCTTCTCGAAACAGCGGCTCGTCGGCGACCTCGGAATGCACGCGGGCAGCGGTGCGCGCAAAAGCAGAATTAGCGCGGATTGTACTCCCCGGCAGGGGGCTGTGAGGAGGGATGCATTTTCGAGGGCACTTCGCCGGATGGGCGTGCGTTGGCATATCGTGAGCAACGGGGCCCCGGAGGACGCGCCCGTGCCGCTCGCGAGCGGCTTGACTCCGCAGGGGGGATTCCTGGCCGTCACCCGCTTCTGTACCACTACTTGCCTCCAGGTCTGAGAAAATTGTAATATTGCAGCCTAATTTATTCTGGTATTACGGGGATCTGGTCAGAAATGATCCGCTTTTTAGAATTAAGCCCGTGATTGTTGACGCTAACTGCTTGACAGCGGCGGACGTATCCTTAGTTAAAGGCCAAATACACCTACTGGCAACCGTCCTTTTCCGATTTCGCAGGTTTCAAGGCACTCCCAAATCTGAACCAGAAATGACATCAACCAGAGAATTTATGAACTACAGCGGCGCAGATTGAAGGGGACTGGAATTGAGGTCACGTGATGTACTTGGCAAAAGCTCAATCCAGCTTGCAAAACGAGAATATTCCAGGAGATGATGTTTCCGGATTTAGAGTGCAGAATGGAAATTCCGGCTAAAGGATGATATGCCATGGCAACCGTACTGCGGGTGGCCCTTGTGGGTTACGGCTATTGGGGACCAAACTACGCACGCATCTTCGGCGAACTCTCCGACACGGAGTTGGTCGCGATCTGTGAAAAGGATCCGGTAAAACTCCGGCGGGCCAAGTTGCGCCATTCGCGCGCTCTGGCGCACACAGACATACGGGAAGTCTTAGACGACAAGTCCATCGAGGCCGTGATTGTTTGCACGCCGCCGAGCACACACCATGAGCTGGCCCGAGTCTTTCTGGAGAGTGGCCGGCATGTTTTGCTTGAAAAACCGATGGCCTTGAACGTAAGTCACTGCGAGGAGCTGGGCGAATTGGCAGAACGGAACAGAAAGGTGCTGATGGTAGGATACACATTCCTCTACAACGCTGGAATACGCAAAATGAAGGAGTACATTGGGTCCTCAGAGTTTGGCCAGATGTACTATTTGCATTCCACCCGCACGAATCTCGGCCCGATCCGTCAAGATGTGAATGCCATTTGGGATCTTGCGCCCCACGACGTGTCCATTTTCAATTATTTGCTCGGTCAACAACCGCGCTGGGCCAGTGCGGTCGGCTCCAAAGTGCTCCAGAGCGGCCGGGAGGACCTGGCTTTCATAACCTTTGGTTATGCGGACGGCGTCGTTGCCAACATTCACGTGAGCTGGGCGGACCCCAATAAGGTCCGCGAGGTGGTGGCGGTGGGGAGCCGCCGGCGGGTCGTATTCGACGACCTGCGGACTCTCGAGCAGGTGAGGATCTTTGAAAAGGGCGTGTCAGTTGAGGACCCCATGCCTGAGACCTTTGGAGAGTTCAAACTTCTGGTCCGTGACGGGGATATCGTGAGCCCAAAAATCGAGCCCAGCGAACCTCTGAAGGAACAGTGCAACGACTTCGTGGGCTCGATCTTGCGCGACCGCAAGCCACTTTCCGATGCCCTCGTCGGCACCCATATTACCCGAGCACTGCTTGCTGTCGAAGCTTCGGTACGAGAGAACGGGGCGCCCAAGGAAATCGTTTAATTCGCGCCTGAGCCGGCCTTGCGGTGGAACCTGAATACGAACCCGCTGTCGGAACTAAGCTAGAAAGGTAGCCCAATGACGATCGGTCTTCATGGCCCTGTTCCCGTCGGGATCTACGACATCGAGCACTTTCTTCCGGAGACGATCCTAACCAGTGAAGAGATCTCGGTGAGGTCGGGTCTCGATAAGCAGACGATGGAGAACAAGCTGGGAATTAACTCTCTTCATGTGGCCGCTGACGACGAGGCGGTATCTGATCTCGCCGTGGCGGCGTCCGAACGGCTCCTTAGGTCTACGGCCTTTCCCCGCGGTGACGTCGACGGGATCATCATATGTACACAGAATCCCGATTACAAGCTTCCGACCACCGCCTGCATCGTCCAGAATCGGCTGGCGTTGCGAAAAGACTGCCTCGCGTTCGATATCAACCAAGGATGCTCCGGCTACCCCTACAGCCTGGCCGTTGGCGCCAGCTTGATTGCCAGCGGAATCTGTGAAAACGTCGTGCTCACCATGTCCGAGGCGTACTCTAAGGTGGTCTCCTACAAAGATAAAACTGTGTGCGGTCTTTTTGGTGACGGGGCAGCCGCTACCTTGCTGCGCAGGACGCCCAAGCAAAATGCGGGTTTTCTTGCCTTCCATTTTGGCACAGACGGTTCGGGATTTGATCGGCTGATCGTCCCTGCGGGCGGATCGCGGCTCCCCGTGAGTGAGCGAACCCGAGAAATGGTGCAGGACGCTGCGGGTGACAGCAGGTCCCTTGAACACATCCGCATGCATGGGCGCGACATCTTCGAGTTCATGGACCGTGAGGTCCCCGCTTCGGTTAAAGCCGCCCTTACAGCAGCCTCCCTGAGTCTGGATGACGTGAAGCTTTTCGTATTTCATCAAGCCAACAAGTTCATGCTGGAGTTCCTCTTCCGCAGGATGGGGCTCAAGTCAGACCGAACGATAATCTGCATGGAAGAGACTGGTAACACGGTCTCCGCTTCCATCCCCATCGCTCTAAAACGGGCTATGGAACAAGGAAGGATTCATTCGGGAGATATCATCGTTGTATGCGGGTTCGGCGTAGGGCTTTCGTGGGCAACTGCCGTCTTGCGCTGGTCAGCCAAGGAAGATTGGAATCACTCCTGAAACGGCGGGGAGCAGAGGGAGATCGGGGCTATGACAGAATCAGAAGCTGATGTGTTGAGGCGCCTGCAGACGTTGGCAAAGGAGCTCAACCTGACGTACCGGATCGAGGAGAGCGCGTTGGAGTCTGCGAGTCCGATGAACATCGACTCGCTTGAATTCATCTCCCTGATCATCGAAATCCAGAGGGGATTTGAGCTTGAAATCCCGGACGAGGAAATTCAAGAGAAGAACCTGAGGGTGCTCCGAAATCTCGTTGACCACCTGATGGCTCATTCTAAAACCAAAGCCTGACGAGGAGAAGCCACCATGGGGGGGACCGCTGATCTGCAGAATTGTATACATCCTTCGGCTCGGGTTTCCGCCGGAGTCGACATTGGCTGTCACGTCGTCATCATGGAGAACGCCAGCGTGGGCGAGGGTACCAGGGTTGGTCACAATGTTGTGATCTACCCTGGAACCGAGATTGGCCGGAGCGTCACCATTTACGACAACTCGGTGCTCGGACGTAAACCACAGAGCGCCGGCAACCTTGCCCGGCCACTGAAGACTGATCTGCCCCCGCTTCGGATCGGCAGCTTCTCGGTCATCGGAGCCTGTGCAGTGCTCTATGCAGGGACAAGGATTGGGGAGCACGTGATGGTCTCCGATCTGTGCTCGATACGCGAAGAGTGCGTATTAGATGACTTTGTCGTCTTGGGCCGGGGCGTGATCCTCAATTACGATGTTCGCGTGGGACGAAGAACAAGGATCATGGACCAATCTCACATCACGGGGAACTGCCGAATCGGAGAGGACTGCTTTATATCGGTCTTGGTGGGTACAACCAACGAAAACACCATGCTTCTTGTGGATGAAATTGAGATTGTTGGTCCAACGATCGGTGATCGCGCGAGGTTAGGCGTCGGCGTTAACGTGTTACCTGGAAAGAAAATCGGAAAGGACTCGATTGTGTCGGCGGGTTCTCTTGTTTCGACAGATATTCCCGAAGGGATGCTGGCAGGCGGCGTTCCAGCCCGCGTGATGCGCAACAACCCTTTCTTGAAGAAAAAGAGTCGCTGAAGAGCGGTTACGCCCTTGCGGTTAGTGGCGCAGATCTCGCTCCAGCACAAGCTTGGCGATGACTGAATTCTCTTGCGGTTCCGGCATGTCACGAGACCTATCGCGGGTTTCAGACGCCTCGACTGGCTCTGTTCCAGGCGGAACGAAACTACTTGTGGCGACGTTTGCCTTTAACGAAGGCGAAAAGATCCGGCGCACGATAAGCCGCCATCCTCGGCAACGCGAATACGACCTGCTGGTCATGGATGACGGCTCAACCGACGGATCCTTGGACGCTTACGACCTAAATGGAGCAACCCGGTTGCGCAACGAACAGAATCGAGGGGTTGGCGTGTCGATGAAAACGGTTTTCCAATACGCCCTCGATCACGAGTACGACATCCTAGCGATCCAGGCAGGAAACGACAAAGACGACCCGCGGGAGCTTCCTCGCCTGTTGAATCCGATCTTGAAGGGTGAAGCCGATTTTGTGCAAGGTTCTCGATTCCTGCCCGGGGGAAGCTACGGGAATACCCCCTCTTATCGGGTAATCGCCACCCGGTTTGTCCATCCTCTGTTTTTCTCGCTGGCGGTGGGCAAGCGCGTCACCGAGTCCACCAACGGCTTCCGGGCCATTCGAACCACCATTCTTCGCGATCCCCGCATCAACTGGCATCAGGACTGGCTGGACAAATACGAGCTTGAGCCTTTTCTTCTCTATAAAACCATAAAACTTGGCTACCGGCATCAGGAAGTTCCCGTCTCGAAAACCTATCCGCCCCATGAGCAGGGCTACACCAAAATGAAGCCGTTCAGCGGCTGGTGGAGTATCTTACGGCCCATCTTCTACCTTTGGCTAGGAGTAAAGAAATGACCTCATCCCTGCGAGTTCCCTTTGTCGATCTCAAGGCTCAATACCGGACTATCGCCAACGAAATTGATAGTGCGATAGCCGGTGTGGTGCAGCGCACTGATTTCATTTTGGGGGAGGAAGTTGCGGCATTTGAGTCTGACTTTGCCGATTTCATCGGCGTGAAGCACGCCGTCGGTGTGGGTTCGGGGTTGGCGGCCCTGGAGCTGGCATTGCGAGCTTATGGGATCGGCGCCGGCGATGAGGTTATCACCACGGCCAACACCTACGTCGCAACCGTGCTTGCCATCAAGGCTGTGGGCGCTCGGCCAATTCTGGTCGACGTCGATCCCCTGACCTACAATATGGATCCCACCGCCTTTTCGGCTGCCATCACTCCACGCACCCGCGCGGTGATTCCGGTGCATCTCTATGGCCAGCCTGCCGACCTGGACCGAATCTGCGCGATCGCTCAGCGGCACAACCTCTTGCTGATTGAAGACGCCGCCCAAGCCCACGGGGCGCGCTACAAAGGCAAGCGAGCTGGCAGCTTCGGCCACGCCGCGGGATTCAGCTTTTACCCGGGCAAAAACCTGGGAGCTTACGGGGACGGCGGCACGGTAGTGACCAATGACGGTGCGGTCGCCGAGAAACTTCGGCAGTTGCGTAACTACGGCCAGCGCGTCAAGTACTATCACGACGTCTATGGGACGAACTCGCGGCTGGACACGATCCAGGCGGCCATACTGCGCGTGAAGCTCCGGCATCTGGACGGCTGGAACGCCGCCCGTCGCGCCCATGCCGATGCCTATCGCCGCCTCCTGGCGGGGCATGATCTCGGTCTGCCGGGAACGGCGGAGGGCGTGGAGCACGTCTACCACCTCTATGTCGTGCGGTCAGAAGGGCGCGACCAGCTTCAGGCGGCGCTCAGCAGCCGAGGCGTCAGTACGGGCATCCACTATCCCGTTCCCATTCACCTTCTGAAGGCTTGCGCCGATCTCGAATATCCGCAAGGCACTTTCCCTGTCACCGAGGGCGCAGCCAAGACCATTCTGTCGCTGCCGATGTTCGCCGAGTTGACGGATGAGCTGATTCAATACGTGGGCGAGGGCGTTGAAGATGCCTTAAGCCAGCTTCAGCCGTCGCCTCTGTCCACAAGGCTGTAGGCCAGCGTCCGTTGCGCTCGCTCAAGCTCAAGAGGGTCGCTTCTCCGGCTGAGGGCGCCAAATAGTCGTGTTTCGGCGCGCATGGTTAGTCCTCCCAATGCCCAATGGCCTGCCCGAGGGCGGCCACCAGAGCCGCCCTACAGCTCTCGAGGTTCGATTTTCGTTCAAGAGTACCCGGTATGTTTGCCTGGATAGAATTCGCTTTGGTAGTGACATCGGTCGTCATTGCCTACGCTTCTCCCAACTTGGGCTCGCGCTGGTTTGAGCGCGCCGAGCGACTGCTTAACCGCCTGGCGCAGAAGCAGGGTCTCTCCGTGTTGGTTGTGGGGCTTGCGGCGCTCGCAGCCCGCTCCGCCCTGTTGCCCATCCTGCCCATTCCTCAACCCGGGGTCCAAGATGAGTTTGGCTACCTCCTCCTGGCGGACACATTTGCTCACGGTAGGTTGACCAATCCCACTCACCCTATGTGGGTTCATTTCGAGAGCTTCCATATCCTCTGGCAGCCGACCTATACCGCTAAGTTTTACCCGGCCCAAGGCCTGATTATGGCGCTGGGTCAGGTACTCCTGGGGCACCCTTTCTGGGGGGTGTGGCTGAGTGTAGGCCTCATGTGCGCGGCCATCTGTTGGATGCTGCAAGCGTGGTTGCCGCCTGGCTGGGCGCTGGTAGGTGGTTTTCTGGCCGTGATCCGTCTGGGGACATTCAGTTACTGGGCCAATGGCTACTGGGGAGGCGCCATGACGGCCACGGGCGGAGCGCTCGTGTTAGGGGCTCTGCCTCGAATTAAGCGGTCGCAGCGTTGGTGTGACGCGCTGCTGTTGGGACTGGGGTTGGGGATTGTAGCCCTCAGCCGTCCGTACGAAGGGCTGTTTTTCGGCTTGCCCGTGGCAGGGGCGCTGGTGGCCTGGATGCTGGGAAAGAGTCGCCCTCCGCTGTGGGTCGCAGCCAAACGCGTTCTGGCGCCTCTTTTTCTGCTGCTGGTCTTGACAGGGTCCTTCATGGGCTACTATTTCTGGCGCACGACGGGCAGTCCTTTTCGCCCAACTTATCTGGTTTACGAGCGATCCTACAATCCGTCGCCGTACTTTCCCTGGCAGTCGATGGGACCGCCGCCTGCGTATCATCATGCCGTCATGCGCGACTTTTACTACGACAACATGGTAGGCCACTACCTGGAGTCGAGGTCGATCAAGGGCATAGTGGTTTCCGACTTAGTAGGATTGGCCAGGTTTTGGGACTTCTATCTTGGGCCGGCGTTCTCCCTTCCCCTCTTGCTAGCCTTGGCAACCTTGCCCTATGGTTTTTCGTGGAGAGAGCTGAGCGCGAACAGTCGCTTTCTGTCCGTCGTTTGTGGGGTGGCCATGATCGGATCGCTACTGCCCCTCTACTTTTTGCCGCATTACGCCGCCGCTCTTACCTGCGCAATACTGGCCTTGGTGTTGCTGGCCATGCGCCGCATTGCATCTCAGGCAGGGCGAAGCCACCGAGCGGGCTTGTTCGTGGCTCGAGCCATCCCAGTGCTCTGTCTAGTCATGCTGCTGCTGCGTGCTGGCGCGAAGCCGTTACACTTGCCGTACTCGTGGCCTGCGGGTGCGTTAAGCTGGTGCGCCCCCGCGCCCACAAACCTGGAGCGCGCCAAGACATTGGATCAACTTCGACGCTACCCGGGAGGCCAACTCGCGATTGTTCGCTACGGACCCCAACATGACCCCTGGTACCACGAGTGGGTCTACAATGAGGCTGATATCGATCGAGCCAAAGTCGTCTGGGCGCGCGATATGGGTCCCGCCCGGAACAAGGAACTGGTTGACTATTTCCGCGACCGCCATGTCTGGCTGGTGGAGGCGGATGAGACACCTCCGAGTGTCGTGCCATATGGCACTTCGCCATGATTCGAAAATCGAAACTCGTCAGGATACGACGCGGGAGTCCGAGGACGAGATTTGGCTGACAGGCTTTTCGAGGATCCCGTGAACTGCAAATAGGGCAGTGTGCGCTAACTGGGGTGATTCGTTATTGGCGGACTGCGATTAAGATCTCGCCCGTTGTCAGTGCGGTCGCTGCGCCCGGACGCGCTGCGGCTGTCAGGCCATGTGGTGGTTGGCCTGGGGTTTGCCGTTGTCGTGTACCTAATCCACAACCCCACGTTTTATTACCTCGTATGGACCTATTTTTTGATCATCGGGGATTCGTTGTTCCAACGGCCGGGTGCGCGGGAAATCCGTGAGAACTTCAGGTGGGCTGTGGCGACGTTTTTGTTTGGGCTCCTGGTGGTTCCGGTTGCTCGAGCCGCGGAAGTCTACCTTACACCGCACACCTTGGACGGCTTTTTGCGCGAGTGCGATTTGTGGCTCCGCCTGGATGGATTTGCCTGGACGAGATTGTGCTGGCGCTCGAGGTTTGCTTGTGCGTTTCTGGTCGTGGTGTACAATAGCCTGCCGGTGGCTCTCGGGGCGGCGTGGATCGTGGGTCGGCGGATCGCATTGTGGCGCGGTTGCCTGATCGGCGGCATCCTCGCCTTTTTCATATACCTCATGTGCCCGGCGGTGGGGCCACATCGCGCATTCCAAAACTGGCCGGCAGTGACCGCGACGCTGCTCTCCTCAGTGCCGCCTGATCCGCGCAACTGCGTCCCGTCTATGCATTTTGCCTGGACGTTGCTTGCCGCTGCCAACGTTCCGGGCAAATGGCGATGGCTGTTCGGAGCCTTTGCTGTCCTGACCGCCTTGGCTGCCGTTGCCGTGGGCGAACACTATTTTGTCGATATGCTGCCGGCAATCCCGGTTGCGGTTGTTATTCAGCACCTATCCACAGAGCGACCGAGCCGACGAGCATAAGCTAGAAGGGTCGTAGAGTCCTGTGTTGCCGCAGGACTGGGATTTCGAGTTTCAAACTTAAAGTTTCGAGCCCTAGGTATGTTTCTCTGGATCGAGTTTGGGCTGTCGGCACTGGCGCTCGCGCTTGCGTACGCCTGTCCCAAATTGGGCGCGAGTTGGTTCCAGCGCGCCGAGCAACTACTCAAGCGGCTGGCCCAGAGGCGCGGCTTGGCTGTATTAATGACGGGGCTTGCGGCGCTGGCGGTGCGCGCCGCCCTGTTGCCCGTTCTGCCGATTCCCACGCCGGCCGGTGATGATGAGTTCAGTTACCTGCTTCTAGCAGACACTTTCGCTCATGGCCGCATCACCAATCCCACTCACCCCATGTGGGTCCATTTCGAGAGCATGCATGTGATCTGGCAGCCGACTTACACCGGCATTTTTCACCCTGCCCAGGGGCTGATCATGGGACTGGGCCAGGCGGTGCTGGGGCATCCTTTCTGGGGGGTGTGGCTAAGCATGGGGCTGATGTGTGCCGCCATCTGTTGGATGTTGCAGGGGTGGCTGCCTCCCGGATGGGCGCTACTGGGCGGCTTTCTTGCAGTCATTCGTCTCGGGACTTTTAGCTATTGGGCAAACAGCTACTGGGGCGGCGCGGTGGCCGCGACGGGTGGCGCTTTGGTGCTGGGTGCCCTGCCAAGGATCAGGCACTCGCTGCGATTGCGGGAGGCGTTGCTGCTGGGGCTGGGCTTTGCCGTTTTGGCCAACAGCCGTCCTTACGAAGGGCTGTTTTTGGGCTTGCCTGTAGCCGTTGCACTAGGGGTGTGGGTGTTCGGAAAAAACCGCCCTCCGCTGGGTATTGTGGCCAAACACCTCCTGGCGCCCCTCTTGCTGATCATGGTCCTCACCGGTCTCGCGATGGGCTACTATTTCTGGCGGACTACGGGTAGTCCTTGGGATACCCCCTATATGGTGAATCAACGCACCTATGGACCGGTGTACTTCGCCTGGCAGGTATCGAAAACCCTGCCTCAATATCACCATGCGACGCTTCGTAACTGGTACGTTGCGGTTAGAGACGCGGGCGCTCGGTCTGCCGCAGACTGGGCCGGTGCGGAAAGCATAGTGCTGTTGACCCCGGTGTTCTTTTTTCTGGGGCCGGCCCTGGGCTTTCCCATACTGGCGCTTATCTTGATTCTGCCGCACGGCCTGTCGTGGCGGGACCTAAGCTCCGACACGCGCTTCTTGCTGCTGGTGTGCGGTACCGTGCTAGCCGCAGGCATGCTGCCCGTTTTGCGATTCTTGCCACATTATGCCGCGCCGATCACCGCCGCCGTGCTGGCACTGGCGTTGCTGGCGATGCGCCGCCTTCGAGCCCAGTCATGGCACGGCAGGCCGGTCGGTCAGTTCATAACCCGATCGGTCCCGATAGTCTGCTTCCTGATGTTAGCGCTGCGCGTGGGCGCCAAGCCGCTGGGCTTACCTGAGCCCCGCCGGTGGCTAGCAGGAGGAAGCCCTTTTGCTACGTGGTGCTCACTCGCTCCCGTCAACCTTGAGCGCGCCACCGTGCTGTCGCAACTCGAGCAGACGCCAGGGGCCCACCTTGTCATTGTCCGTTACGGCCCTCACCACCCCATCGACATGCACGAGTGGGTCTACAACCAGGCCGATATCAATGCAGCTCAGGTGATCTGGGCGCGCGATATGGGCCCGGCTGAGAATCAGGAACTGATAGATTATTTCCCGAGCCGCCATGTTTGGCTCGTCGAGGCAGACGAGATTCCTCCGAGGGTATTGCCATATTCGAACCGCTGATTCGAAGCGCGGGGGCGATCGGCGAAATTGGAAAATTGCGGTGATGGGCCGGGGTGGACTCCCCGGCAAATCTGATGCGGGGAGCCTAATTTCAATGGAACGACTCACAGTTGACCTAGAGATCCTGTTATTAAATGCATCCATCACTCTATTATTACTAAAGGTATATCGCGATCGGGCTGGATTCAAGGTTTTAGCAAGGCGGCTTGACACCTTCTTCGCTCCTTTGGAAGATAAGAGGAATTGGCGCCCGAATTGGCTCTTGTTCCTGGCCAGTTTCGCCGGCCTTTATACCGAAGTGATGATGATCCGATGGATTGGCACGGAGGTACGCGTATTCGCTTACTTCCAAAATCTTGCGCTCATCGCCTGTTTCCTCGGCTTCGGTTTGGGGTGTTATTGGGCCAAGCGTCGAAAAAGCATTCTCCCCAGCCTCGTCGGCACGGCTGCCCTTGTCTGTTTCGTTCAATTCCAGACCTGGTCCGGACCCTGGAGCGGTTTGTTGGACAGACTCACCAACCTGCTTTCGCTTTCACCCGACGCGACGCTGTGGGGTGCGCGTTCCATTGACCCCAATCTAAACGGTGGCGAAACATGGCTACTCTTGGGTTGGTCATCGATTTTAGTGCTTGCCTGCTTTTTATTCTTGCTGGTGGCGGTCATGATCCCTCTGGGGCAGTGGGTAGGATCCTGCCTGGTTGACGCCGATGATGCGATCAGCGCGTATTCGGTAAACCTCCTGGGCAGCGTCGCCGGAATCTGGGTTTACGCGGGATTGGCCTTCCTGTGGGTGCCTCCCGGCTACTGGTTTCTTCTGCTGTTCGTCTTTTTGCTGCTGCTCGGCGCCCACTCCGCGCGGCTCGTGGTTGTGGGGTTGCTGCTCCTCGGCCTTAGCTCAGCCCTTTTTGCGCTGCGGAGGTCTGAAAAAACGCAAACCTACTGGTCTCCCTACCAGAGACTTGAGGTGGTAGACATGGGCCAAAACGAGTACGAGATCCGTGTGAACAACACCGGCTACATGTCCATTGCCAACCTGACGGCGGGATTCGAGCGACGGCACGCTGAGTTCGCAGGGATGTACCCTGACCATAGTTCGTACGACCTGCCCTTCCGCTTCGCCTCGCGCCTCGACCGCGTCCTGATTATCGGCTCCGGAGCGGGAAACGATGCGGCAGCAGCGCTGCGCAATGGAGCTGGAGAGGTGACAACGGTCGACATCGATCCGGTGATCTATTCACTGGGCGAAAAGCTACACCCCGAAGCACCTTATGCTTCGCCGAGGGTGCACAAGATCCTAAACGACGCGCGCTTACTTGCGTCAAGCAAGCCAAAAATATGACGTTGTGTTGTTCGCGCTTTTGGATTCACACACGGAATTCTCCGAGTTCAGCAACATGCGTATCGACAATTACGTGTACACCGAGGAGTCTTTCCGGGAAGCGAGGCGACTATTGAAACCGGGAGGCGTCCTGGTTGTTAAATTTGGGGTGCGGGCGCCATGGACCTGGATGGGCCAGCGTCTCTACAAGATGCTTGACGAGGTCTTCGGCCGCGAGCCGGTCGTCTTGGATGTCGCGCAGCTTGGACCCCTGCTTCCCGCCACGGTGTTTGTGACTTCGGACGACGCGGGTTTATGGACCCGTGCGTCGCAACCGGCCATAGCTCGACTGTTAACCGAAAACCCTCCAGGTTATCCCTTGAGGGTCGAAAACCCTCCCTCTCCAACGACGGACGACTGGCCTTACGTTTACCACCGTAGTCATTCGATCCCGCGGACCTATCTGGTCGTTTCGCTCGTCCTCCTTGCCATGAGCCTGACGCTGGTACGGAAGTCATTTGCTCCCCGACAACCTGCCACCTGGGTTTTCTTCTTCCTGGGGGCAGGCTTTCTCCTGTTGGAAACTCAGTTGGTCAGTAGACTCGCGCTTTATTTTGGCACGACCTGGCTGGTGAATTGTGTAGCCCTCACCGCTGTTCTCCTGATGCTCGTAATCGCCAACTTGTTCGTCGCATACCTGCGGCCGAAAAGGTTGGCGCCATACTACGTGCTCCTGTTGATAAGTTTGTTCGTTAACTTCCTGGTCCCCTGGGAACGCCTACCCCAGAGCGCCCGGACTGTGGGATTGCTGATGAGCGCAGCCTATGGCGTGAGCGTCTTTTTCGCAGGCGTTATTTTCACGAAGCTCTTTGCCCAGGCGGAGCGAAAGTCAGATGCCTTTGGCGCTAATATCATCGGCGCTGTGGCCGGCGGCCTGGCGCAGAACGTCTCTTTTGTAATAGGGATGAAAACACTACTGCTGATCGCCGCACTTTTCTACGGCCTTGCCGCTCTCTGCGCGTTTTTTAGGCCCCAGGAACTGCGAGTCCGGCGCCCTTCGTATGGCCCGTTGCCATGATTTGATAGGCGTGTGCTGTGGCCCCGGCTGAAAATAAGGCACTGAATGATCATTTCCCGAACCGCCATGTTTGGCTCGTCGAGGCAGACGAAACTCCCCCGAAAGTGATAGCGTACGGCAAGTGGAACGGCGAGTGAATAGCTGCGAAGCTCGAAAAATCGTGGAATGAAAACCCTCTTGGAGGATGAAACCGTCCGATGGACAATGAGTTGATCAAAAGGGAAAACGAGATTGCCGAAACCTATTGGTGGTTTGTGGGGCGCCGCACCATCCTAGCGTCCGTGCTGCGGAGATTTGGAAAACGCAGCCGGGTAGCCGTGGACGTTGGCTGCGGGACCGGGCGGAATATGCAATTGCTTTTAAATTCCAGCGATTACGTTATCGGGTTCGACTTTTCTCGGGTGGCAGTAAGCTTAGCGGCCTCACGAGGCCTCCGAGTAGCTTGCGCCGACTGCAAATCTATGCCCCTGGCGGACGCCTCGGTCGATCTCCTTAGCGCGCTCGACGTGCTTGAACATTTGGATGACGATATGCGCGGATTGCGCGAATTTCACCGGGTTTTGAAAAGCAACGGGTTACTGCTCCTGACAGTTCCGGCTTACAGATTCCTTTGGAGCGAACACGATGAGGCCTTGTGGCACCGCAGGCGTTACGTCGCTTCAGAGTTGCACGTCAAACTCACGTGTTCCGGCTTCCGGGTGCTCAAGCGAAGCTACGCTGTCTTCTTCGCATTTTTCCCGATTGTTGTTTACCGTCTGTTTCGAGGGCTGTTTCCTAAAGACCCGCTCGCACCACAGGCCTCGCATGTTATTTTGCCAGCCCCTCTGAACAAGCTCCTCACAGGTCTGCTGAAAATTGAGGCTTGGATGATGGGGGCTGTTAACCTCCCTTTGGGCACCTCGATTGTTGTTCTCGCACGGAAGGTTCCGCCTGCATAGTAAGCAGGGCGTAAGCTCCATACTGCATCAAGGCGTCTCGTTCACATAAAGGACACTCAGGTCGTCCTGGTAAATGCGCCGCCAATCCGGGCGCGAATTTAGCAAGGTGCAGAGAGGCGCGCTGCGCTCAATGAGGCAGGAGCGAACGCCGTACTTTGCGAGCAGCACCAGGGCATCCGGGTCGACGCGCATAATCTTGATGTAATCCAAAAACACGCCGGAGGGCTCGTACGCGTCGCAGCGGCCGTCGATGAAAACCGGGTGGCCGGCGAAAGTCCAAATCAGATAGCCTCCCCAGAATTGGTCGTTGAACATCGGCCCCGGAACCGGGTGCCCACGCAGGTAATCCACAGCGCGGCGGGGCTGATTGAGGTCAATGACCCTCTGCAAGCTGGCAGTGGACGGAAAGAAAGCGACGAGGCCCGCAGCAAATAACACGATCAGAACGGCGTTCAACACAGGTTTGTCTTTGGCCGCCTCGTATCCTGGCCACCACCGGGCAATCAGGACCGCCAGCAAAGGCGCGATGAGGATGGCGAAGAAGACCACGATGCGCTGGTGGACGCAAGCCATGTAAGCCGACACAAGCACCAAAACCACGTCCTCGAGGCGCGGCCGAAAACGCCACAGAAGCGGCGCTAAGTAAAATAGAAACAGCAGGAGCAGAAACCACTTGCCGTAAGATTCGTTGAAGGCTAAGGGCTGCCACTCCTGGACGTAGGCCATGACCAGGGGTTGGGAGAAAGGCTCAGCCAGCCCGTAAAGCAGCCGTGGGCCGTAGGGGTTCACCAGCAGCGCCAACCCGCAGAGAAACAGCACCAGGCCCAGGTGGCGGCGCCGGCCGGGCGTCCACTGATGGCACTCGATTTCGCCCAGTGGCAATTTTTTCAGGCCCGCGAACCAGTAGATAGCGACCGCCAGCATCCCGAAGCTGAATGTGCCGTGCGTGTTCACCCAAAGCACGAATATGGCGGGGAGCAGCCAGAGAGATTTCTGCAAACCCTGGCGGTAGCGTTCCAGGAAGATCAGAACGACCAGCAGAAAAACATAGCCGAGGAGCTGAGGCCGCAGGGTAAAACACAGGCCGAGGAGCGGCCACACGGCGAGGCAGGCGGCTAGAGCCGCCTTCACATTGCCGCTGCGCAAATAAGCGTAATAATAGAGAAGCAGGAGAATCGCCGATGCCAATGCCGCGAGAAGCGCCATCAGGCCGCGCGGCCCGCCCAGATGGGAAGCCGTGGCCATCAGCACCTCGCCGAGCCATTGATAGTCAAGCCACCGGCTATGGGGCGCGGTAAAGGAATAGTAGTTAGTGGTAGGCCAGGTATGTGTCGTCCAAAGGCGCTGGGCCGCAGCAATATGCCAGAAGGTGTCTCCTTCCAGAAAAGTCAGATGCGAATGACCGGTAGGCAGCGCGGCGTCATTCTGGAGCCGGACCCCCAAGTTCAGGCCAACCCCGGCTACCAGCAAGGCCCCGAGAAACACCGGGAAGGAGAGGGCCTTCGTCAACACGACAGGCGTGACCGCCCTTGGATATTTGTGGAGAACCGGGCTGGGGGTGCTCTCAGGCGCTCCCAAGTTCACCTCCGCCAGCCTTCCCCGACGATTTGGGGATCTCTCCTGAAATCGTAAACGCGAACCACAGAATCACGGGAAAGAGGAAAGCGAGTTTGTTTCGAACTTCAACGTTCAAGAAGATCGTGATCGGTAACATCAAGATCAGAGACGCTGTTAAGCGCCATCGCCGGAGGCCAGGTGGATAGGCTTCGGCCGCGCGGTCCAGCAGGAGTAACGCTGGAAGGGTCAGGACAAGAGGGGCGTTAATCAGCGAATGATGGCTTACCATCGCGCAGACCACCACGGTAAGCGAGAAGAGCAGATCAAAGGCCTTGCTGTCTGAATTCCATCCGTGTCTGCTCCACTTTAAGATGGGCCATGACAGCAATGCGAGTGAGACGGCCACCTCGACAATAGTGAGATAACGCGGCCCGATTCGGCCCCCCAACAAAACGTTGACAAAGCCCCGCACGTTCGGCATAGCTGGAACCAAATCTGGAAAAGCCGTGCTTCCAGAGAGCGACAGCAGCAACCCAACGTAGTGCCGAATTCCAGTCCAGCCGACAAGCGCTAGGGAGATCAACCCAAGACCGGTGCCGACGACCGCCGTGCCTAGAACGATCCTCCATCTTTTAAGAACCATGAAAACAAGCAAAACCGGCAGAACAAATTGAAACCGAAAAAGGCCCGCTCCCAGACAGCAGCCCGCCGCAAACTCCCGGCGCTGCTTCAGGTAGACGAAGGCTCCTACACAAGCCAGCAAAAGCAGGACCAGGTTTTGCCCTTCCCGCAGCGTGGAGATCAATGGGCAGAGAACTGCACAGAGCAGTGTAATCCTCGACGCGGTATCGAAGTGGGAGGCAAATGGTTTAAGCAAGTAGAGAGCCCATGTGAGCAGGATTAGATTGAGGAGGTCCCAAGAAATATACGCCATCCCAAATGGCAGGTAGGAGAGTCCCCAGTAGATCAAGTTTTCGAAGGGCGGATGGGTATAGTATTCCCTCTCGGTCCACGGGCCCGAAAGGCTCCGTTTAATGGCTTGCTGAGCGCTCTCGGTATAAACGTCGTAACGCAGGTGGCGTTGCATCATTGTGCCAACCGTGTAAAAGGCCCTGAGGTCGGGCGGTAACTCAGTGTCCTTCAAATGGACCAACAACGCGAAGATCAGCAGCGCGACCGCTGAGCCAGCGAGAAACGCGAACGTTATCCTCTCACGCATGAGTCATTTTCGACGGTAGGGTTGAATGAGCCCTACGCTCCACCTTCCGTTTGGATTCGCCTTGAGACAGATCGAACAGGGCATGCAGCGTATGCTCCATCCCACTAAGCACAAGCGTCGGGAGTGGGGTGAAAAGAATGAACGCCACCAGAACGCTGAATATGTCGACTTGACCCTGCCCAAAGCTCTTCAGGAAGCCATAACTCGGCCATATCGAGAGGCAAGCGAACAAAGTCGCCAGGACCAAGGGCGCCGACTCACTCGGCCCCACGAGGCGGAAGATCGCCGCGAGCAGCAGGTGCCAAATAGTCGTGGACTGACAAGAAGCAAATTCGTACGGCGTGACGCCCCACACGCCATGGAAAGCAAAATTCTTCGCCACTGCCATCGAGATATTGATGTCGTCGAGGGCGTAAACGAAGTGACCACGGTCACCTTTTCGACAGAGCACGAAAAGTGAGATGGTAGCGAGGCAGAAAACTGCAATGGCCGCGAAAAGGGGCCAGTGTTGACCCAATAGCCGCTTGATGGCCTTTTGCTCAGGAGTGATCAGGTTCCACCTCTTTGACGCTCCAAATTACCAGTCTCCCGTCGTTCTCAAAGACGTTCACCCTTCGTGCCGCAGATTCTTCATTAGAGAATTATCGAGGAAAATAGAATTGACAAAGCTGCTTCCCCGCACGGAATAGTTCTTGGACTCCAAAAAACTCACGATGCTCTGAATGACGTTACCGGTGCCTGGCTCCAACGTTTCGGCACAGATTACTTTCGGACGGAATTTCTCAAAATCCAGGCTTTTGAGTATCCTCTCGTCGAACCCCTCGGCGTCTACCGAGAGCAAGTCAGGTCCCCGACTCATATTCTCTTGCAGCACCTCGTTGATATTCACAAGGGGCATCTTAATCACCTTTTTGATCACCTGATGGCCCGAGATCCTTGTCCAGGCGTCAGCTTGCTCTTTGGAGAAGGTGTTCAATTGGCCGTCCCCCCCGAGGATGTAGTAGTCTGCATCCTTTTGGTCCGTCACGCCGATGCCGATATTGAGCACTGTGTCCCCAGGCCTGACCGACTTAAGCTTCGCGAATAACTCCGGATTTGGCTCGATCAACAATCCCCTGCTGCCCTTGGAATAAAAAAGATATGTGTTGCTACCAATAATGGGATCCCCTGCCCCGATGTCAACATACGATGGATGTTTTATGTTGAAGCTGTCGAATAGCCCTTCCATGACGAGGTCTTCCCCTAGCTGCGCGAAGGAGACATTGCCCCCGGGGATCGCACGTGTCGTTTCCTCCAACGATTGTCTCTCACGGTGGATAAGGTAGCCATTGAGAGCACCCTCTACGGCAATACCACATCCAACGCCAACGAGCATATCTCGTCTGTTCATGTCCACTCCCTTCCCGGCCGACCAGCGCGAGCTGTCGTATTTAGGTTCTTGCGAACACGAATTCCTCTCTTCTTGTTGAGAGTTCCCCTTTTAGCAAACTGAACGATCTCATCTTACGCCCCGGCCAGCCCATTTCAAGCACATTTGGGTGCTGTCCTAATTTGGTCGTAGCGCCGCCATCTTCGCGGCTCCAGTGCCGGCTGGAAGTCGGCGTTACGGGCCAAATTAGGAGACGACCGACATTTGCGCAGTCCAGAGGCCGCCGCGCCATTTGGCAGATGGTTGTGCCGCTTCTGGATGCGGGCAACCGACGGTCCCCCCGTTGCCTTCGTGCCTGAGTACAGAAACTGGGCCGAGCGGCGGATGCAGGCAGAGGAACCTTCGTTGTTCGGCTCATTACGATTGACCTTGCGTACAAACAGTACGCTCTGGTCGTCAGCATAAACCTTTTGCCAGCGTGGTGAGGCAGCGAGCAGTGTGCCCAGCGCTTCGTTACGCTCAATAAGGCATGATTGTACGCTGTAGGCATCCAAAAGCCGCAAGGCGATGGGCTCGACCCGGCCGATTCTCCCATAATCAGTCAGGACACCCACTTGATCGTAGATGTCCGTCCGCCCGTCGATGAAGACCTTGTTCCGGCCGTCGAGCGCAAAAATCAAGTAGCCCCCGAACCCGTGGTCATTGTACATGGGCAGGGGAGGGGGATGCGACAAGACGTGCCGGACAGCTTCGACTGGGGCACGGCGAGCTACGTGCCCCTCCAGTTGCACCTGGGAAAGGAAGAATCGAATCATGCCCTCCACGATGGCAGCCATCAAGAATGCGTTCAACGTGTACTTGTCCTTAAGGGGCTCGTACGGGTGTAGCCAATGATTCAAGATTGTGGTAACGAGCGGCGCGAGGCACGTAAACATAAAACCGCGGCTCTAGCCGCGATTTCTCTGGATCGGGCACTTCAAGGGTGGTACGGAGGTCGTAGTCGTGGGAAATCGCTTCGCGCAGAGGTTCCGTCAGATAAAAATTCAGCTGGGCAGGGTCCTTTTCCTCAGCCAGATTAAAGTCCAGTACAATCGTAGAAAACCGTCGAGCATGAATCTGAGCCGCCAGGCTACGGTCTGATAGCAGACCCCTGCGGCTCAACTCTGCAAATTGGTAGAGATCAGTGAAAGAGACTTCGAGTCCGGCCTGTACCAAGTCACCCGAACTGGTACCGAGTGCGCTGGCGTGGGCGGGAAAGTTGCCGCGAAGAAAGGACTGCACGGCGCTGTTCTTGGAGAAGTCACCCGGTGCTGGGGGGCGTGTACCGAAGCCTTGGCCAACGAGAAGCATTAACCCAAGCACTAGCACGAGATCGAGAGGATTAGCACGCTGATTGATTTCCCCGGCCAGCATCACTGGGAACAGAATGCTCAGCACGACAATACTCTCCAAAAAATACTGGAAATTACTACCCGTCCTACAGAAGGTGAAAACGCCCAGCGAAACCGCCGAAAGAAGATAGCAAGAAATCAGCTTGTCTTGATGTGTTCGGAGATACGGGATTGCAAACAATAGGGGGAGTAATAGCAAAATGGAGAAGACAAAAAAGCTAGGCACGATCCGATGTGCCGATAGCGTTGCCCCACTGTAGACTAGGAAGTGGCGCCAGAACGCCTGACCGGGGAAGACGACCTCCTGAAAAAATGTAAGCAGGCCCAGGCCGAACAGAGCGAGCAATGCCACGAACTCCGCCGCAAGCCGGTGGCGCTTGTCGATGAGCAAATATGACACGACCGCTGTCGGTCCAGCGATATACTGGGGCTTGTAGAAAAAACCAAGGACCATGAGCGGCGTTCCCAGCAAAACCGCTCGACTGTACCGAAATCGATAGGCAACTAGGAAACCTGATAAGAAGAGTAGAAGCGCCAAGGCGTCCGAAAGACCGGCTGTGCCGAAACGTGTCACCATCGCGTAAGAAAGGAAGACTAAAGGGCTAAGAAGTGCAGCGAAATAGGATCGGCTCAACCATAGCGCCAGTACGCCGCAGCACGCGGCACAACCGAGAGTTCCCATCACTGAAAGAATGCGAAGTGGGAAGTACGACGGTTTAGCGGGGTTAATCAACCGTGAACCTAACAGGTAATACAGGGGTCCGTAGAACGCAGAATCAAACCCCTGCACTGAGGGGAGAGCAAAAATCGCAACCCCTGTGCGGAGGTTCACTAGCTCGGACATGGGTGTCCCTTCATAGCCCTCAGTTCCAGGGTAGAGTAATCGCCCAGGCCACGTCGCAAGATTTCGCTCGGCAAAAGCACCAGCGACGAGGAAAGCTATGGCACCAAGCAACATCGCCGTGTGTGGGGACCTGGGTTTGATGGCCCGTGGGTTGTCATCGGAGATTTCCATTTCGACGTCCTCACTCCACCGTTAACATAGCACTGACAATTTCCTTTTTAGCAATCTGAACGGCTTCATCTTACACCCAGACGGCCGGTTGCAAGCACGTTTTCGCAGTCCACACGCCGGCGCGCCATTTGGCAGACAGCAGTGCCCCTTCCGGATGCAGGCAGCGGAACCTTCGTTGTTCGGCTCATTACGAATGCCCCCTGCGTACAAACAGTACGCTCTGGTCGTCAGCGTAAACCTTCTGCCACCGTGGCGAGGCAGTCAGCAGTGTTCCCAGCGCTTCGTTACGCTCAATAAGGCAGGATTGTACGCTATAGACATCCAACAGTTGCAAGGCGATGGGCTCGACCCGGCCGATCCTCCCATAATCAGTCAGGACGCCTGCTTGATCGTAGATGTCCGTCCGCCCGTCGATGAAGACCTTGTTCCGGCCGTCGAGCGCATAGATCAGGTAGCCGCCATATGAGTAAGTATTGAACATCGGGAGCGGGGAGGGATGCTGTTCAAGGTACTGCACGGCTTTCACCGGCCAATGCTCCCGCACACGGCTTCCGAGTTCCATTTGGGAAGGGAAGAATCGGGCTATGCTCACGACGATCGCAATGATAAGGACGGCATTTAGAGCCAGCTTGTCTTTTCCGGGCTCATAGGGCGGTACCCAGCGGCTCAGAATGACCGACAGGAGCGGCGTGCAGAACGGAACGAAGATCAGAACGAGCCGCGCGTGGAGGCAAGCGGCGACGAGTCCGCAGAGAAAGAGCGTGAATTCAGCCAACTGCCACGTGGGACGGAGAACCACTTGGGCCAGCAGGAAACCCACCAGCAGCCCCAAAAAAAGTTTCCCCGGCGGCGAACTGAACGGCATGGGTTGCCACTCGACTATGCTCGCCCCGATGAGAGGGTGGAACAAGGCCATGTCCACAGGGAAACCTGCCAGCTTCGACCCATAAGGAGTGACGGTAAGGGCCACAAGGCTAGCCAGAAATGCCGACTCCAGGTGCAGCCTCTGAGCTGCGGTCCAGCGTCTCGATTCCAGACCGTTGCTGCGCATCTCGAACAGGCCGCTCACGATATATACGCCCACGGCAAAGAGCCCGACTAGGAATGTTCCATGCGTGTTGACCCACAGCAGAAACAGAACAGGCAGCAGCCAGAGCGTCCCGCTGCGTCCCTGTCGAAAGCGCTCCAGGATAATGAGAGTCAGGACGAGGAAAACGTAGGCCAGCATTTGCGGGCGCAAGGTGCAGAACACAACGATGAAATACAGGACGATGCAGCAACCCACGAATGCCGCCTTGGAGTTACGCGAGCGCAAGGTGGCCAACGCGTACAGGCCCAGCACGACCGCCGCTCCGAGCGCCAAATTCAGCGCCAGAAGCCCCTGAAGCCCCCAGGCTCGCTGGACAGCGGCGAGCAGCACTTCACCCACCCATTCGTAAGCCATCCACGGCATGCCATGCGCGGTGAAAGAGTAAACGTCCGTGGTAGGCCAATGGTGGGTGGCGAGAATTGTCTGCCCCCCCTTGATGTGCCACCAAAGGTCGCCATCAACGGTAAACTCGCGCAAGGGCACAAAAAGCCCTGCCACCAGCAAGCCGCCCAGTAGCGCGGGGAAGGAAATCAAGCTTTTCGCGAGGGATTGCCGCGGAATCTGCAGATCGGATGGACGTCCGCCCAGGTCGCCCGGAGGCGCCGCGTGGCTTCCCGCACCCTCGGACTCTGGCGGCCGCAACAAGGGAGTTCTCGTAGAATTCAGAGGTGCTTTCATTCGACGCTCGACATCCCAGTTTTGATGTTTGGTTTTCGATCCTCGGTTTTCAGTTTTCCAGTCTCCAGGTTCTATTTTCCCGTTTGACTCCGCACAAACAGTACACTCAGGCTGTCAGCGTAGGTTTTCTGCCACTGCGAAGAGGCGGCGAGCAGGGTGGCCAGAGCCTCGCCACGCTCGAGAAGGCATGACTGTACGTTGTAGGCCTGCAGCAGGGTAAGGGCGTTCGGCGCAACGCGGGTGATGCTCGCATAGTCGGCGAGCACACCGGTGTGCTCGTAGATATCGTTGCGGCTGTCGACGAAGATCCTGTTGCTGCCGTCGAGGGCAAAAATCAAGTAGCCGCCGTATCGGTGGGTATTAAACATGGGCCGAGGTGGATGATACCGCAGGATGTATTGCACGGCGTTCACCGGCCAATGCTCAGCGACCAGGCGCTCGAGTCGTTTCTCAGAAGGAAAGAATCGCACGATGCCCAAGAGGATCGCCATCATCAAGAGGGCATTCAGAGCGTACTTGTCTTTTCGAGGATCGTACGGCGCCGCCCAGCGACTCAGAATCACAGCCAAAAGCGGCCCGCAGAAGGGGACGAAGACCAGCAGGAGCCGCACATGCAGGCAGGCGGCGATGATGCCGGCCAGAAAGAGGATGAATTCCGCCAACTGCCAAGTGAGCCGAAGGGCGACCTGGGCCACCAGGAATCCCACCAGCAGAGCCAGAAAGAGCTTACCAAACGGCAGGTTGAAGGGTATGGGTCCCCACTCCTCGACATTCGCCACCACGCCGGGCTGCAGAAAGGCCATATCCATGGGGTAGCCGGCCACCTTCACTCCATAGGGTGTAATGACGAGGGCAATTACGCTGGCCAAGAACACGAGGCCCAGACGAAACCGCTCTGCCGCCGTCCAGCGGACCGACTCGAGGCCGCCCCAGCGAATTTTCGCTAAACCACTAATTGCGAAAACAGCGAATGCAAAGAGGCCTACAATGAAGCTCCCGTGCGTATTTACCCACACGAGAAAGAGTAAGGGCAGCAGCCACAACGCGCCTCTGCGCTGCTGGCGAAAACGCTCCAGGATGATCAGGGTGAGGATGAGAAAGAGGTAGCCGAGCATTTGCGGGCGCAAGGAAAATAAGGCAAAGGCAAGAGGCAGCAACAGGCAGCAGGCCACAAAACCCGCCTTCGAGTTGCCCGAGCGCAACGTGACAAGGGCGTAAAGCGCCAGCAGGATTGCCCCTCCCAGGACGAGATCCAGCGCCATGAGCCCTCGGAGCCCACCCACCCGGTCGACCGTCGCGAACAAGGTATCCCCTAGCCACTCGACCGCCATCCACGGAGCCCCGTGCGCGGTGAACGAATAAGCGTCCGCGGTGGGAAAGTGATGGGTGGTGAGGATGTCCTGACCCACCTTGATGTGCCACCAAAGATCTGGGTCGACGTCAAACTCGCGCAGGGGCACAAAAAGCCCTGCCACCAGCAAGCCACCCAGCAGCGCGGGGAACGAAATCAACCTTTTCGCCAGGGATTGCCGCGGAATCTGCAAATTGGATGGATGGCCGCCCAGGTCGCCCAGAGGCGCCGCCTGGCTTGCCGCGCCCTCGGGCTTTGGTGCCCGCAACAAAGGGGTTGTCTCAGGTTCCTGCGGCGTTTTCATTTGACGTCCCACACCTCACACTCTCGCCGACGCGCCTCCGAGTTGGTCTTGCCCGGCATTCCGTGGTTTGTCTGCCGGCGTGAGTGACTCTCGATGCGTCTGTCGTTCCAGCATCACCGACCCCGCCACCGTCACCGCCACCAGGATCCAGTCCAGCACCCCTGAGCCTAACCACACCGGCGTGGCGAAGCGTAGGAATCCCAGCCAAGCCAGCGTCGTGATCCCGCCCGCCCAAAAGGGCAAAGACCGGAGCACATCGCGAGGCCGCACGCTGAAAGCAGCCTGGATCGCCAACGCGAACGGCAATGCCACCACCAAATCGATCAGGTAGTGTTCGCCGGAACCAAGGGTGGCGAGGATGGTCAAAATCAAATACGCGAGGTAACCGGCGCGCAGCCAGATACCTGACCGGCGAGCGTTCCACCACAATAACACAGCCCAGAACATGTGCAACGAGGGCATGGCGTTGCGGGGGATGTCCGGAGGAATGGAGGCAGGCACGACCGCAAGGCCGGCCAGCGGCGGAGCGGAGTAAGGAAAAAAAGAAGGAAACAAATCTATGGGGCCCGCCGCCGGCACCAGAGAATAAAGCAGGTAGCCCAGCAGACTTCCAGCGCCCAGCGCCAGCAACAGATCAGGCCTTCTCCGCTCTCCGGCGTCTGTGGCTGCGGTGTAAAGAATGAGCGCCGCCACGGGCACCTGCTCATAGGCTAACCCGGCAGGCACGCCCAGCCATGGCAAGTGACGAAACAATCGGCCCAAAATAAAGCTTAGCTGGAATCCCAGACTGCCATCGAAGGCATACAAGACCCGGTCCAAGGTCATGGGGTGCACGTGTCCTGTGCCGGAGAGTGCAGCGGTGGCAATAAGCACAAAGCCGGGCACGGCCAGCGCCACACTAAAAGCTCTGACCCGGCCCGCGAGTTCATGCGGGCGGCTGCGGAGGACCGCAACGCCCAGAAAGAACAGGCTTGCCAGCCCGAGAAATATCCCCCATTTGCCAGGATGCTCGTAGAGAATTCGCAGATGCAACCGGAACCGGATCAATGCCAGCAGCACAGCCAGTAGCACCGCCCCCAGCAGTTCGAGCCGGTTGCGGCACGTGCGGACCTGCACTACGACCGCGCCGAGTAGCGCCGGAGCCAGGAAAGGGAAATCGAGACTCGCGTGCAGCGCGAGGAACACAACTTCCGCGGCGAGTACGGCCGACAATACCCAAGAGGCGACCGGTTTTACTGAAGTTTTCATACCGCTCTGCGAACGGTCATCTGCGAGGTTCTGCTCTCGAGTTTGCAGACCTCGGCTTCTGCGCGCGGAAATCACTCCCCAACGTGAGGCCCGCGGGTGGTGGCAAGCGCCGGCTGTGCGTGCGCTAAACTCACGGCGCCGCCGCCCTCCTGACAAAAAGTACGCTGACCTCGTCCTCGAAGGCCTTCTTCCATTGCGGCGACGCTTCCAGGAATGTCACCAGCGGAATGTCTCGATTGGGAGGCAGGAGGCAGGCTTGTATCTTGTACTTCTCGAGCAAGCGCGGGGTATCGCGTTCCAGCTTGGTGATGCGAAGATAGTCGGGCCACACTCCCTGGTATTGGTAAAAATCGAGCCTGCCGTCAATGAATACGCGTTGTTGCGGGCCGAGCATGTACGGCAGGTAGCCGCCCCAGGTAAGCTCGTTAAGCATGGGGCCAGGCAGCGGGTGCTGCCGCAAGTATTCGACTGCGGCATGCGGGTAGGTCTTGGCCACCTCTTGTTCCAGATCCTGTCGCGAGGGGAAATACCAGACGAATCCCAGGATCGCGAGACCAATCAGCACAGCATTGAGCACATACTTGTCCTTGGCGGGCTCATAGGCAGGCACCCAGCGTGCCAGGCCCGCGGCCAGGAACGGAGCAACCACGAAAGCAAAGAGCGGAAGCGCCCGCGCGTGCTCGGCGGTCATGAAGACCGCGAAGAGGAACATCCCCAATTCCTCTGGCCGGAGCTTGAAGCGACCCGTCGCGAGCGCCGCGATGAACAGCAACACTAAGATCAGGAAGCCCTCGCCGTGCCACTGGTTCAAGGGGATGGGGCTCCAACTCGTCATGTTCTCGGTAATGCCCTGCTGGAAGAAGATCATCTGTAAGGGGTAAGCGGCAAGGCGTGTGCCATAGGGCGTCACGCACCCGGCCAGAAGAGAGAGCAAGGCGACCATCGCAAGTTGCAGCCTCTCGGAGGCCGTCCAAGCGTCGGCTACCAAGCTTCCCGCCCGGAATTTCACCAACCCTCCCAACCAGTAGATCCCGAAGACCGCTGCTCCTAATGTGAAGGAGCCGTGCGAATTGACCCAGAGGCAAAATACCAACGGAAGCAGCCACAGGGACCTGCGGCGGCCTTCGCGGAAGCGATCGAGACAAATTAGTGTCACAAGCAGGTAGATATAGCCGAAGAGATACGGGTGAACGGCAAACCACACGCACGCCAGCGGCAAAACGGCCCATGTGGCCACAAAGGCCGCTTTGGAGTTTCGGCTGCGGAGGTACGCGTAATAGTAAATAAGCAGCAACACGGCGCTGGTGAGGGCAAAGACCAGCCCCATCAGTCCGGCCAGGCCGGCAAGCCGCGCAGCCCACGCCAGGATAACTTCGCTCAGCCACTCGTAGGCGATCCATTCGGCGCCCGGCGCGCTGAAAGAGTAGATATCCGAAGTGGGCCATTGGTGCGTGCTGAGGATGCGTTCACCCACCAGCAAGTGCCACCACGTATCGCCATCGATGCGGAAAAACATGTGCTGCAGCACAAAGGCGCTGCCCACCAGGAGGATGGCCAAGAAGCAGGGGAACGAAAACGCTCTCCTTAGCAGATTGAAACGAGGCGGGCCATGGACCAGCACGGGCTCCGGGGCGGCTTCAAAAGTGGGCATGTTCGCTTCTCAGGCGTTTGAACTTATCGAGGACGGCAAAGCAGGTTCGCACGCTCTCGGGGGCTTCCCCGAGCTGCCGGATATTTTCTCCTTTTAGGTGGCCCAACAACAAACCGGCACGGGCAATATAGTCAATCCGTTCCGGGACCAATCCCATGATGCGGGCGCAAGTGGCATCGACCGCCACCGGATCGTTTCCGGCCACTAAGAGGCCGCACGGTTTGGCGTCACCCTGGAGTGGTCCGTTGCCCTCCATGCCGATGATGCCGTCGACAATGGCAAAATCGGGCCGCACCGTACTGTTGATATCCAGGATTGACTGAGTGAGGCCCGCCCAATGCAGGGCATTTTTGGGCCAGCCATAACAATTCCCTGGCACGATGCCGAACATATTCTTCAGGGAGAGCGTGACTCCCGCCCAGTGGTGGGTCTTCAGCTTAGGCATGGAGACCACGAAATCGGCCTCGAGCACGGTCCGCGGCAGATACAGTTCCTTGACCCTGGAGGCACGGGTGCGCGTGGGCACGAGGCGGACATCGTCGAGGTTGAGGTCAACAAACTTGCCCGCCAGAGGCCCCAGGTAATGACGCAAGCGGTTGGTCTCCAGGATACCTTCCGTGTCCCGTTCATGCCCGGGCCCTTCAGCGACAATAACACTCCGCGCGCCCATGCGCAGGAAGCATTCCCGGGTCGCCGCCACTAATGCCGGATGAGTATTGATCACGCCTTGAGGGTCGGGCTCGACGAAGTTCGGCTTAAGCAGCACCGTGACCCCTTGCACCTTCAAATCGAACTCACGCAAGGTCTCATCCAGCAACGCGGCCAGGTCAATCTGATAGTTGGGCGCTCGGCGTATCGCGACGCAGGAAGGCGGCCGCCTGAAAGAGGGCATCAGCGAATTGTTGTGCGCACTCATCTTCCAAAGCAGAGATTAGAAACCAGATACTTGAAAATAGGAAGCGCTTTCTAATTCCCGCCTTCTAGTCTCTGATTTCCGGCGACAACCAGCGCGGTATGCCACCCAACGCCATCGCCGCCCAGGCCGCCACCAGCGTATCCCCGAGAAACTGGTTGTTTGAATTCAGGGCGACAAGAGAGGGCTCCAGGGCGGGCGCCGGACGGTTGTAGAGCTGCAAGCAGAGGTGGGCAAGTGCGAGCGAGCCGGGCCCCTGGATTTGAGAATAGGCTTGCTCCAACCAGTCCAGGCTGCCACGGGCCTCCGGGCGATCCCTGTAGTGCTGAAGGGCCAGCAGCGCCCAGACAGTGGGACCAATGCGAGGAACCCCTGCAGCCCCGTAGACGAGGGGGTTGCCGCTGTTCCAACCGCCCCCCGGGCACATCCGGTCATAGAGCATGCGTTCCGCAAGCCGCCGGCGTCGCACCGCACTGCGGGGATGCAGCTCTTGAGGTATGCGATGAAAGGCAACCAGGGCGCAAGAGGTCGGCTCGACCCAGCTCGCCGTACCGGGTGTCCAACTCCATCCTCGCAATGACAAGTCCATACGAACCACGCGGTCGTGCCGCAACAGCTTGGCGCCGATTCGCCTCCAAAGGCGGCCCTCCACCGGCCAGGTTTCTACCAGCCAGCGAAGTCCGCGGGCCACGCGGTCCGGCGAGTCCCGGTGCGTGTACAATGCCAAGCTCGCCGCAGCGGTCACCCAGCACCCGCGTGGCTGGCCCGCAAAGGACGGCCACGATCCGTTCGACAACTGGGACTCTCTTAACCATCGTACTCCTGCGTTAAAGGAGTTGAGGAGTTGAGGAGTCGAGAAGTTGGGAAGCTGGACAGTCCTGGGCTTCTCGACCTCTCGACTCCTCGACTCCTCGACTTCCTTTAGGGCCAAGAGCACCCACGAGGTTGGTTCCACGGCGCTCTGGCCCCCGTTTCGGTATCCCCATCCGCCGTCCGCATTTTGAGCCCCCAACAAGAAGGGTACGCAGACCCGCTCAAGCAACGGTTGGCCACCTAATGTGTTTTCGGGAGACCCTTCAGGCATGGTATGAGGCAGCGTTCAGAAGCCAGACATTGGAAATTGGAAATTACAAACCGGAAACTTCGCGCGTCGCGATCGATTTTCGAGTGCTGAGTCTCGAATTCTTAGCGTCTGCAGTCCCTACATCACCGGCATGTTAAGCTCCGGCGACTCCGCGAAACTCTCCTCGGGAATATCCTCAATGCGTAATTGGTTGATCAACCGATGCAGGTAACCGCGCGCGATGCCCAGCCTCCGTGCTGCCTCTGACTTGCTTCCGTCGCAGTCGCGTAAAACGCGCAGGATGAGACGCCGCTTGAAGTCTCGCAATTCCTTGTCGTACGAACACTCTTCTTGCTGCTGTTCCAGCCCATTGCAGAACGCTTTGGGCAGATGCCAGAGTTCCACGGCAGGTCCGTCCGCCATGACTACAGCACGCTGGACGACGTTTTCCAGTTCACGCACGTTGCCGGGCCAACTATATTCCTCCAGGGTCCTCAAGGTGACCGGCGAAAACCTCCGCACCGTCTTGCCGAATTGTTTCGCGAAACGCATCAGGAAATGATGTCCCAGGGCAGCAATTTCGTCGCGCCGCTCGCGCAAAGGAGGGATGTGAATCTCAACCACGTTCAGGCGGTAAAACAGGTCATTGCGAAACTGCCCTTGCTCCACCATTTCCGCCAAGTTGCGGTGGGTAGCGCAAAGCAGACGAATATTGACATTGACGGCGGCATTGCTGCCAAGCCGCTCAAAGGACCGCTGTTGAAGAACCCGCAACAGCTTGGCCTGCAAACCCAAAGCCAAATCGCCGATCTCATCCAAGAAAAGCGTACCTTGATGCGCTGCCTCGAAACGCCCGCGGCGGGCTCCTACAGCGCCGGTGAAGGCGCCTTTTTCATGGCCAAAAAGCTCATCTTCAATCAATGTTTCGGGCAAGTTAGCGCAGGAGAAAGCCACAAACGGTCCTGCCGCCCGCGTGCTCAGTTGATGGATGGAGCGAGCGAGCATATCTTTGCCAGTGCCTGTTTCTCCGGTGATCAACACGCTCACGTCGCAGGGCGCAACCTTCTGGGCCAGAGCGAAAACCCTCTGCATCGGCTCGGTGGAAATAACGAATTCCCCGAACGGACTCGTCGCGGCCTGTTGCGACCGCAATCGCAACAGCTCTTTTTCTACCTGCCGGAAGCGCTTCGCGCGCCGCACGACCAGTCGCAATTCGACCATATCGGGAGGACTGGCGAGCGTATCGTAGGCACCATTTTCCAGCGCGCGCCGGATCATGGCACGATTCTGTTCGCCCAGGATGGCAATCATCGGAGGCGGTGAATCAAACTGCTGGATCTCCTGCATAAGCTGGAATGCCGACTCTCCACCGCCGGGAGAGTCTCCCTCGGCGCGCAGGTCGAGCAGCACGACATCCGGCCAGTCGATCCTCCGGCGGGCTCCATTCAGGTGGAACGCCTCGATGGTCTGTACCTCAAACTCCCCACCCAAGGTGCGTGCCATGAGCTGAACGAATGGAATGTCGGGCGTGCAGAACCAGACGCGTATGGCTTCTTGATCCATAGCTTAAGTTTCTCCCGTCGACGGAACTAAACCCTAATTCACAGACGCAATGACCGTCCCCGGGTCCCCCCCACCAATCAGGACGCTGGCACCAAAAAGCCCAACCCCCTCGGATCCACGGCTTCTCTATTAGGCCAATGCGGCAAAGTTAACGACCACAGACCAACTTCAGGTAAACGCAGAATACGTTAAGAAAGATCGTCCGTCAATCACTGAATTAGTTACTAACTTAGCAGAACATATTGGCCCCCTGGGCGGGCCTCCTCTCCCGATTTCCAAGGCCTGAGTTCGGATTTGAGCCTAGCATAACCCCCTCCTCAACTCAGACAGGAGGCCCAGGTCGTTGCCAGGGGAATCCGTTGCTCATCGCCTTTCATGACCACTCTCCACTATCGGCAAAGTTTTAAACCTAAATGAACTCATCCCGCAAGAGCACCATAGTACTACCTGGCCAAAGCGGAAACCCGGTCACACGGCCCGACGCACTCCAACTGTTGAATCTAAACTGCTTTTGCTCCGACAACGACCCTGCGTCAGCCTAAGCTCATAGGCGTGGTATTGTTGCCCGGGAAGCGCAAGACTCCTGAATTCAAGAATCTCGTGGTCCTCGAGCAGCTTGCTCGGGACGCGGAGAAACCAGCTACCTAGGCAGTTCCCGAAATAGCCGATCCGGCCCCGCAGATACAGAGCCAGTTCCTTGGCCATCCGTTCGATGCTAATCCCTGTTGTGCGGCACGTAAGTTCCCGTTCCCGCTCCCGCTCCTTGAGCCTCTCCATCGGCCACGGCCTCGAGACGCCTGAAGCTCACGCGCTGGAAGGGCAGCAGCACGAGCCCCAGGCCGACCACCGGAAACGTCAAGACTGCCCAGATTAGTATGCCCCCGCCTACGGCCGCCTCCGGGGCCACGCCCAGGATGCGCTTCAGCGACTCGATAATTGCGATCTGGATTCCGCCGCCCACGCCTGGGAGCTGAAAAGCCAGACCTATGCCTCCAAGGAATGAGGCGATAGCCGCGCCCCACCAGGAGACGCTGAGCAATTCGCCACCCAAGCTGTGGAACGACACCCAGAACATCGTTACATTCAACGTCCAGAGGAGAATGGTGCACACGACGCTCGCCGTAAGGTCCCGCCAACTGCGGATGGCTCCAAGCCCTGCGGCAAGCGACCGCAAAACCCGCCCCAGGCCCGAACGGAACCTCGCAGGGAGAAAACCGATGCGCCGCTCGACGAACACTGTAATGGCCTCGGCGCAGAGACGGAAAACGACGAGACCCAGGACGAGCGCGGCAGTCACAATCAGCATAACGACGGACGCCTGGCGCATCCGATGGAGTAGCACGTCGGCGCCCAAGCCTGTGAGGCGAACGGCCGTGAAATGAAGCGCTAGTGCGAAAATAATCCCCATGGCAATGGCGTCGTAAACTCGCTCCAGGATGAGGATGGCAAGCTGCGAGGTGAAGGAGACACCCTCGCGGTTGGCAATGTACGCCGGGCGCACGATCTCGCCCGGCCGGCCGATCAAGAAAATTGAGCCGAATCCGTAAATCTGGGCCACAAAGAGGTTCCACACGGGTGCGGTCTTGACCGGCCGGAGGAAAAACCTCCATCGCACGGCGCGAATTGCGACGCCAATATAGAGAATCAGCACCGCCAGCAGCAGATACCCGGCCCGCGCGTGGCTCAACAAGTTTGTTGCGAGGCACCAATTGAAACCGCGCCACTCGGGGCTACGCGAGAAGTTGTACACGATCAGCGCCAGGACCAACGCTGTCGCCGCCATCCCTGCCAACCGGTGAGCCCGCTTGTTCATGCGCATAAACTGCATCTACGATTTGCCCACGCGGACGGTCTGAATTGCCCGGCGCCCTGCCGTCCGAGAAGATCGGAAATACAGGCTTCTCACTAGAAGTTCCGTTTTGAACTTCCGCCTGGCCCGAAAGCTTAGCACTCCGGCTCCGTCACCTCAAGCGCAAGTCGCGCCTTCTCGATCTTGACAATTAGCGGCGACTTGCTTACGATTATTCCTGGGTTGAGGTCCAACATAAAACCAGGGTACTTGAAGAGAAAGGCACTGTCGAGAGTGTCGGAGGCGCCGGCACACTGACAGGTATGTGTGGCAGGCCAAAAGTAGCTGAGAGTGGCCATGGGCGGGCAAGCTGTTAATCGTTGGAACCGAGAAAACGCAGCGGCACAGCCCAGGGCGCGCCGGTTCGGGGCGCAGGGTGCTTTCTTGCGGGTTCAGCGCTACACTATGAGACGAATCGAGGAATGCCTTATCAGCTTGTTCTGAGGAGTCGATCATGAACTCGTATCCAATCACGCATAGACGGATGACGTCGGGTTGGCAACTTACGCTTGTCCGACTCTCCACAGTGATTTTTCTCTGTGCCAGTAGTGCCGCAGCGCAAGCCGTAGTCGAATATGCGGGAACAGTCGCTGCTGTCGGCGGCGGCGCGGCTAGCCTGGGAAAGCTGTCGCCGGCTCACCCGCCGATCGGCTCGCTGACTTCCAGCCTCGCTGCACCCGAGATCCGGGTAGAGCAGACGCCGTCTGCGCATCTGCCGTTGCGGGACGTGGAAGATGTGATGGGTGGAAACCGCCGGGCGCTCGAGGCCAAGGCCGGCAAAGATGCGGCCAAAATGATGTTGCGCTCACAACCCGATGGCGCGTGGGTCTTGATTAACGGAAAGGGAGTCGGTAAGACTCCCCTGTTGCTCATTTTGGCTCCCGGTGTTTACCGCGTCGAGATGCATATCACACAAAGGGAGTCGAGCCAAAAGCAGCTTGATCTGCTTCCCAAGGAGACGCGCGAAGTCCTTCTGACTTTGGCGGCCCGATACCCCAACCGCGTCGAAGTGTCATGGCAGCGTCATTAAAAGGACAAAAGAGGAGGTTCGAATGGGCGGATCGCAGTTCGACCGTAAGTCTTACATGCCTGGCGAGGTGCCGAGTCCCCCTGTCCATGTGCAGGATCGGCTTACCTACGTACTCGCGGTGGTGGCCATCCTCGGGGCGGGCTATGCCGCCTACAAAATCATAGGGAGCGGCCGGGCTCCCGAGGTGAGTTCGGATGCGGCCGAACTGACGCGCGCCGCAGCCAGGCTCGACGAGATCGAGCACCGCCTGGACGCCATGGAGCAGGAGATCAAAGCGACTAAACCTGCGGCCCCCGCCGTGGCAGCGAAGGCGCAGCCAGCAAGGACCGCGACTCCAGTTGCTTCCGCGCCTTCGGCGCGGTTGCTGGTTCGCGTATCGCCGGCGGCTAACCCGCAACCTGTGCCCGCTGCTCCACCGCGGCCCGCGCCGGATCTTCATGCGTTGCGAGAAGAAGGCGAGCAGGCGCTCAGCTCCCTTCGGAGCGACGTGACAGCTACTCAACAACAGTGGGCTGCTACTGCGGACCGGCTGGGAAACGTAGTAGGGGAGCTGAACTCGCAGCATCAAGAAATCGAACGCAACCAGGAAGGCTTGGCGCAACTGGCAGGACATTTCGAGCGCGACAGCGTACCCTTCACCCTGCGAAAAGACGGGATCAAAGAGCAGGTCGGACCGGTGAGACTGCTGCTCGAGAGCACTGATATCAAGAACTCCCGGTACACCATGCGACTGTTCTTCCAGGATAAATGGATCGAATTGAAGGACCGGGCGCTCAACGAGGCCATCCAATTCTACGAGCCGAGCGGCGAAATCGCGCTCGAGCTGATGGTTTTCCGCATCGCCAAGGAAGCCGTGGTGGGAAGAATCGCACTCCCTCCGCAAGCCAACGCCAGCCGCTGAACTGTTGTACAGCCGGGGATTCCCGTTGGAGTGTGGCGACTCCCTGCCGCACTCCAACACCCGGCCTAAGCGAGTCAGAGGGCGGCACACAACTCTTCTCTAGCTGTACTTCAGCCACTTTATAAGCTCCACCACCGAAGGCCGCTTGCCATACATTAGAATCCCCACCCGGTAGATGCGTGCCGAGAGGTAGGCCACTCCGGCCGCCGTCAAGCTCAGCAGCACAAAGGAGAGACCAATCTGCCAGAAGGGAGGAGTCTCGCAGGCGATGCGAAGCACCATCATGATCGGAGTGAAGAAGGGGATCTCGGACAGCAAGACGACGGTATGGGAGTTCGGGTCGCGAATCACCATATTGAACGTAATGAAGCTGAAAATGAGCGGCAACATGACGATCATCTGCAACTGCTGGGCGTCTTGTTCGCTGGAGACGGCGGCGCCGACGGCGGCAAACAGCGTAGCGTAGAGTAGATACCCGAGGACGAAGTAGAGGGCAGGGTAGACAAGCAGCCCCGCCGACATGTGGATATGAGGAAAGTCCGCGGTGGGTCGCAGGGTGTTGACCGCCACAGCCCCATAAGTTCCGAGCAGAGCCGCGGAGGCGACCCAAATCAGATATTGCGTAAACGCGACGCCCGCAACTCCGAGAATCTTGCCCGCTAAGAGTTGAAAGGGCCGGACGGCAGATATCAGAATTTCGACAATGCGCGAGGTCTTTTCCTCGAGCACGGAGCGCATGGTGATGACACCGTACATAATCAGCGCGGTGTAGAGAAGGCCCGCCAGACAGATCGACGTGATGATCGTCTGGCCAAACTCCTCAGCCTCGCCGTATTTAGTGATCTTGATGATCTTGACGTTCGTGTTGCGCCCCAGGTCGCGGATTTCGTCGGCGTGGACGCCCCGCGTCTGCAAACCGGAAGCCAGGACAGCCTCGTGCACGGCGCGAGTGATGGGTTGCACCAGGGTATAGTCACTCGGATTCTTGGTATGGAACTCCGCTTTCCCGCCACGGTTGATCACCAGATAGGCGTCCAGCCGGTCGTTTCGAATTTCCGCGCGCAGTTCCTTGCGAACCTGATCTTCGCTTGGAGGCTGCACCAGGGTTTGCGCGACTTCGAATTCGGGTTTGCCGTTCGGGAGCCGAACGTTCAGCCCTGCCACCAATGCGCTCGAGAGGCCCCCCACGTTGTCGATGATGGCGAGCCTTACGGTACGATCGGTCAGCCGGGTGGCGAGAAAGATCGCAAAGACCATCAACCCGATGCTGAAGACGGGCACCGCGATCGTGCCGAAAACGAAACCCTTGGTCTTGATGCGAGTGATGTACTCGCGTTTAATGATCAGCCAGATTTTGCGCACCAGTGCCCCCGCTTGTCATCTGCCTGTCCTGATTCTTCTCGTTGAAGTATACACTACTGACGCGTTACTACAGCGCTCGGGAGGCCGCAGCGGCAACGTTCGCAGCGTCCACGGAGACTGGGCTCTCCAGCACCATCTCAAACTGCCATCCGGCCTCGAAAAGCACTCCTCCGCTCCCTCCCCCGTGGTGAATGAGGATCAAGGGGATCGCGATCCCGACCGCCGTAGCGGCGATTCCAATCCCTATGGCCGTTCCGATGTGTGAAGCCGGGGCCTGAAGCGTTGGTTGAGGCAGCGTCGACCCGGCGAACGAATTGCAGGAGCCACTCGGGCCGGCCAACCCCGCGGCCTGGGTAGGGCTTGGCGTGGGACTGTGGGCGTCGGCTAGAACGTTCGCGCCCTCCACATCCACACTGTAACCGTTGACGTAGTCGAGGCGCGTGAAGTGCATCTTCAGGCTGGGTCCCGAGCGGCCTCCCTTCGTCACTTTGTCCAGCGCGCCCTCGACGTAGGTACCGACCGGGACCGCCAACTGCTTGCCGACAGTCACGGGAAACCCGGTAACCGCGCGGACAGGATCTCCGGGACGGGATTTGGAGCTGATGGGGCTGGCCAGCGCAAGCTGGATTCGCGTTCCGGCAGGAATGGTGATTGTCTCGATCTGAGGAGCGCTTGGCACAGCGGCGTGGGTTAAAGGAGGAGGCGCCTCAGGAGGCGAAGAAGGTTCTTGTGCGCAGAGCGTCGAGACCGCGAGAAGTACAACCGCAGCATGAATTCGCATGAACACCTCTCATTGTGTACGTCCGTAGGCTTGATTCCGCATTCTATAGCACCGGCACGGCAAAGCCGCAACCAAATGCAGATTCTTCGCTTCGCTCACTCGGCGGCTTGATCGAAGTATAACGCCAGCTTCTCTCCGGCGAACCGGAGCGATTCGAGAGATAGCGATCCATCCTCATTGGTGCTCGTGCCGATCGTGTCCGTGCGCGACTCCGCGTTCAGCAGGACGACGCGCGAGGGCACACGAGCCACTGGATTACCGTTTTCGAGAACCTCCACTTGAGCTGAGGGGCCCGATCCATTCCAGGCAAATTGATAACTTCCCGCAGCCAGAAGCGTGTTGGAAACTCGAAGCGGCGAGGCGATCTGGAACGGTTTCCTGTAACTCTGCGGCTTGGGGTTGGAGGCTACGACAGGCGGACCGGAACAGGGCACCGCCGGCGTACCCGCAGTGCCGGGGATGACCGTGGAGGGCGTGCCCGGAGTACCCGGGATCACGGTGTCGGGCATTCCCGGACCTCCCGGGATGACCGTCGGTGGCGTGCCGGGCGTGCCGGGGATGACCGTGTCTGGCGTCCCCGGCGTGGCGGGAATGGGGCGGCACCGCGTCGCAGATTTGAACTGGAAAGGCGGCCTCGCATTGGATTGCCGCACTGCCGCAGCGACCTTGACGGCGTTCAGGCGCAAAGGAACTTGCAAAACCATCTCAATCTGCGACCCGTTGTCGAGAAGGACGTCGCTTGCCGAGCTGATCACAACATAAGGCGTGGCCACTGCGGCAAGAACATCGTTCACGAGAGGTTGCGGCGTGGCGGTCACCGTGGCCGCCGGCGCACCACTTGGCGCCGCTTCGTTGGTGTTTCGCAGATCTGCAAGCTCAACCGTGTAACCCGTGGTAAAGATGATCTTCGTAAAGTGGATTTGGAATTGGGCATGAGGTGAAAGCCAACCGGGCCGCGTCAGAGTATCAATCTGGCCCTGCACATAGGTGCCGGGTGGAATCGCCATCTGGTTGTTCACTATGACCGGGAAGGCCGTCTCTGCGTATACGCTCTCTCCGGCCTTGGCTGACCTGGCGAGAACGGGTTCGGTCAATGCCAGGGGAACCGAGGTGCCCGCAGGGACCAAGATCTTTGGTTTGGGGCTTGTCTGTTGCGCCCGGCTTTGCAAATCAGGAGTGCTTTGGGCAGCAGCCGTTAAAGCAGCGAGCACAAGTGCCAATGCGAGTCGTCCCATCGTTGCCGCCTCCAACCGGCTTCTCGCTCTCTTGCCATGATAGACGCCTGACAATAGACTATGGTTTCCTTGGCTGTTGAAAGGGCGGCTCGCGAACCGCCCTAAGGCGTGCGAGGAATCGAGTGAGGAAAACCATGCAACCTACAAAACTCTACCGGCTTGGCCTCGGGAGCGTAGCGGCGCTTGTGATCCTATGCGCAGGCGCGGTTCGAACACCAGCCCAGGACATCTACGTTCCCTGGGAAGGCGGCCCCGTGTATTATGCGCAGTTTTCATCAGGCCCTTCCTCCAGCCCGGACTATTTCATGCGCGCTGTTTGGCTGCAGAGTCCGAGCAAAGCCGGATTGTACCAGGCCGTCGGCGTGAACCAGTTCGTTGGGCTTTGGGACGGCACCGTCGAGGTAAATCCGAAAGAGGGTCCAATCCTGCCTCTGCTCCGGCAGTACAACATGCAGGTTCTTGGGGACCAGGAGAGCGGTCTGGCCGGAGCGGACGCTGCACGGCACCTGGTCGATCCGATCATCGACGGCTGGATACAAGTTGACGAGCCGGACAATGCGCAGTCGCTGCCGGGCGGGGGTTACGGCGATTGCATTCTGCCCTCTGCTGTTATCAGCAAGTATAAATCGATCAAAGTTGCCGACCCGAAGCGCCCCGTCTACCTTGGCCTTGGACAAGGAACGGGGTTTAACTCCGGTTCATGTTACGAAGGCCGCGGAGGAACGTGCTGTTCTGCGGCGCGCGGGTTCAACGATTACTCCGTATACGTTCAGGGCGGCGACATCCTCGCCAGCGATGTCTATCCGGAGAATGATGCGCACCCGCTGTGGTGGGTCGGCCGAACTACGGACCGTCTACGCTACTGGAGCAACTACCAAAAACCTGTCCTTCAGGACATCGAGTTGGTGAACTTTAGCAACAGCTCTTCCGTAACCCTGACCCCGGCGGAGGTCGAAGCGGAGTCATGGATGACGATCATTCACGGCGCACGCGGCCTCCTTTACTTCGTCCACCAGTTTACCCCCGTTCAGGAAGAAGACTCGATCTTTCATCCCGAGCACGCTGACGTGAAATCGGCGGTGGCGCGGACCAACATGCAAGTGGCAGCCCTGGCGCGTGTGCTCAATTCACCTTCGGTGGGCAACGGTCTGAGGGTCGCCTCTTCCAGCGCCCATGCCGCGATCAACGTGCTGTTGAAACGGTTCCGGGGCTGCACGTTCCTGCTCGCCATCAACGACGGATTGCCGCAGAACCAAACCCCATCCGCGAATCCCATCGAGGAAACAAGCCTCTTTTGCCGGGGCAGCAGCTTGTGCACGGATTCCACCGCCAAGGCCGGCGGCGCCTTGAGCATGTCGCCTGCAGGCGCCACCACCGCTACGTTTACTTTGCGCGACTTTCCCGCCCACGCTACCGCGATCGTACTTGGGGAGAAGCGCCAAATTCCCGTCAACAATGGGGTATTCAGCGACGTCTTCGCTACCAGCTATGCCTGGCACCTCTACCAGATTCTCCTCGACCCGAACCCCCGAGCCGCTCTGATCGGCGATGTGAATGGCGACGGAAAGGTCGACGCCAGCGATGTCCTGATTGTCAAGGCCGCCATGGGGAGCGTTGCCGGCCAGCCTGGATACGACCCACGGGCGGATGTGATCAGGGACGGTGCGGTAGACACCGCCGACCTCGCTATCGTGGAGGAGGCAGTGCGCCGAAGCCGGTGATTTGCGTTCTCCTATTTATGGGCAAGACTGTGGATTCACTTACGACGGATGGCAGTGTGCAGGATCCGCTGGACGGTAACCAGCAAATAGAAGGCGGCGAGCGCCGTTGAGATGACCAGGATGAGTCCGGCGAGGACCATTCTTTCCTCAGTCAGGCTGCGACTCTTTTTGGAATCCGGGTACCCCCGGAACTGTCTTGCTCGGCGCAAAGCTTGACCGAGCGTTCGACCAACCCAGTTTAGGGAGGCCTCCTCATTTCGCCTATAGCACCGAAGTCTTGGTACCCCGCCCTCCCCTCCCTTCCCCCTCGAGAGACAAAATGTCTTCCTGCGCGCCATTGGGCCTGCGGCACGCTCACAGTCGGGCATTCGGCAATCCTGAGTCATGGAACTTTAGCCTCTTACTACCAACAGAGCATTGCGGTGTGGGATGCTGCGCCCCGGAAAATTCAAACCTAACGTTGATTCCGTGCGTCTAACAGGGTAAATTAGGAGAACCGGTGGCTCGCCGGTAAGGGAGAATTCGGCCATGAAGGGACTAACCGCGGGTGTATTGTCAGCCGGCGTGGCTCTAGCTCTGGGGGTTGGAGTAGCGCAGGCACAGAAGTGGACGGGTTCGGTGCCGCTCGGTGATGTGGCCCGCCAACTCAAGGCGCAACGCGCAAAGTCTAAGAAACAGCCCCGAATGTTCACGAACGAAGACGTTAGCGCCCTGCGGACCGCAAGTGAAATGTCGTCCTCCTGGGTGGCCAAGTCGTCGAGTTCCCCCGCAACGGAGGCATCTGCGGATGGCAGGACCACCCGGGAGGCCGCCGCTAAACTGGACGGTAAGACTTCCGCAATCTATATTGATTGGGGTAAGGCGACGCAGGGGGAAGATGAAATCGATCGAATGAGCAAAGTGCGAGTTGCGCTGGGGGGACTCGGGAAGGATGCGAATAACCCGCCCCCGGCCGAGAAGCTTGCGCAGCATTCCGGCGCCGCGCCAGAGCAGGCAGCCGTGAAGATCAGGGGAAGTGGGGCGGCCGAACCCGCCGCGCAATTGACCAAAGTGAATTTCCAGGTCAGCGCTGAGACTGCGCAAGCGGCCGACAAGGCCGACGGGCATCCCAACCCGTCGCCCGCCGTTCAAGCCGGGCAGCCTGAAGCGTCAGACCCTGCTGGGGAATGGGCCAAAGCGAAATTCCGGGCCGCCCAGGGTGCGCGTTCAACCGGTGGGGAACCTGGTCCCATCGCAGCCTCGGCCGTCAACCCGCAAGCGCCGCCGCGGGAGGACATAGGCTACGTGGAGAGAGCGGATGGAAAGGTTGAGGCCATTGTTGCCGAGGGTGAACACATCGGCCTGATCGAGGAGACTAAGGAGTTCATGAAGAACTTCCACATTCCGGCGCCTTCGTCGGCCGAACTGCAATTAGCCCTGGCGCCGCCTCCATCCAATCCACCGCAAGCCCCCGTTCCCGAGGATGATCGGCCGTCTGCGGCCATTTCGTACCCCGATGCAGGCTCCCCCGCAGGGGAGAGTGCGGCCACTGTCGCTCAACTCCAGCAACCACAGGCTCCCCCTGCGGACAATGCGCAATCGCAATCCGAAGCGTCGCTCCAAGCGGAGCCGCTGGCTGATTATGCGGGAACTCAAGTCCGCCCCACACAACCTGAAAATCTCCAACCTGCAATGGGCCCGGCCTTTCTAACTGCCGCGCCGGATGCTGGTGCTAATCGCTCTTCGGTTACGCCCATTGGATACGTGGAGAAGGCTGGGGGAGAGAAAGAGGCGATCGTCGCATTCCAAGATCAGGTGTTTCTTGTGCACGAGGGCGAGTTGTTCGTCGGCAAGTACCGAGTCCTGCGAGTGTCCGCACTTGCAGTGGAAATCGTAGACGAACCGACGGAGGCGTCTTCCGCTGTCATCGACCGCCGGCGGAGAATTCAGGTCGTGCCGGAGTCCAGATAGCTCGCAGTTCTCTACCGAGTCGAGACTCGCCGCCATCCGCCCCCGGCGGCCCTTCAGCGGTTGGCCCCTCAGCCTTTGCCCATCAGTCTGCGCTGCGCGAGGGAGCAGCGACCTGCATTTGCACCCATTCGAGGAAAGTCGAAACGACTTGCGGATCAAACTGCGTCCCGGAGCATCGGCGCAACTCGACGAGTGCATCCTCGAAAGTGCGGGCGCTTTTGTATCGCAGGTCGGCAACCATATTGTGGAAAGACTCCGCCACCGCCACCATTCGCGCTCCCAGCGGAATCTGATCTCCAGCCAGCCCGGCCGGATAACCCTTGCCGTCGTATCGCTCGTGGTGGTGAAGCACAATGCGCTCAATCCCTTTCACCCGCAAGATCTCCACCATCTTGGCGCCCCAGGCCGCATGGCTCTTCATAATCTCGAACTCCTGCGCGGTGAGCAGGGTGGGTTTCCTGAGCACGTATTCGGGCACGTGGATTTTCCCGATATCATGAACCAGGCCGGCTAAACGAATCTCTTCAACCTCGGCGACCGGCAACCCGGCCTTCAGGGCCATTTGCGCCGCCAGCCTCGAGACCACCTGAGCATGGTCGTTCATATGCGGCCCTTTTAATTGCACAGCGAAAGCGAGGCCAGTGAGGGTGTTCAAAATGGCATTCTTTTCCGCCGCGCCTTCTGGGGCGCCCGGCTCTGTGCTCGCTGGGCCCGCGTCAGGCGCCGGCAAATCGCCGCTTCGCGCCTCATGCGCGATTGACGCGGCGCTCCGACTCACGTCGGAGGCGGCGGGAAACATCCCCTCTTCCGCCGCTTCGAGGCAAGTTTTGAGCAGCCGCTTATCGCGCTCCGCTTCTTCCGGCTTGAGACTCAGCCAGGCCACCTTGACGCAATTCCCTCCACATTGCCGGGCCAGGCGCACACCGGACTCCGCCACCTTGAGCACCTCGTCGGCCGTTCGTCCGTGGTCCGGGAACGCTGCAATGCCAATGCTGACCGTCACTTCGCGGAGGCGCAAGAGATCATCCTCTTCGAGCGCCGCCCGCAACCTCTCCGCCAGAATCTCCGCCTGCAAGGTGTTAGCCTCGGGCATCAGGATCGCGAACTCATCGCCTCCGTAACGCGACATGATAATGGACTGCCTTGATCGGCCGCTGAGCAGGGCGGCGACTGTCGCCAGCACTTTATCGCATTCCGCCCGCCCTCCACGGTCGTTGAGCTGTCTGAACCTGTCGAGGTCTAAGATCGCCAGGCAGAAATGGCCCCCGGTGAAGGAGGATCGCCGCCATTCACTCTCCAGCGACGCCAAGAAACGGTCTCGGGTGGTGACGCCCGACAGAGCAGCCGCAACGGATTCTTGCGTGGCATACCGCTCTGCGCGCGGCTGCTGAGTCGCGACGGTCGCCTCGGAGGCAGCGGGAGCTTCCGCGGAACTCTTCCGCGCGCTGAAAATACGCTTGCTCCAATAGTGACCTCCCGACTGTTTCCAGGCCCCGATCGTGGCTCCGGCAAGCAAAGCAACCGACCCGATGATCAGCCAATCAAACCAGGGCATAATTCTACCCATTTCGGCGCTGGTCCCTTGACGCACCTTCGCCATAACATCCCCAAAATGGACACAATACCTCAAATCTAGGCGTTTTTGATATTTTTTTGGCTCTGATTCAGGGTTTTTCGCTCGCCTCCGCGCCTTGAGGGAGCGAGTCCTTGCATTGACAGTTGGTTCTTTCCCCGGTAGAGTCGAAAGAGACAGGTAGTTCCAGCGATCCGACTACAACTATTCACCATGGAGGGAAGCATGTTGCGAAAAGTGTCCGGGGCATTGCTGTTCCTTGTGCTTACGGCTGCGGCGGGATTGGGCCAGCAGGCTGGATATTTGGATGTGCTCGTTGCCAGAATCAAGCCAGACAAACGAGCGGAGTTCGACTCGATTAACAAAAAGATGGTGGAGGCGAATCGCCGCAACAACGGCGACAAGTGGATTGCGCTCGAGGTCGCATATGGCGAGCAGAACACGGTGATCTTCAGCAGTTCGCGAGAAACTTTCGGCGACGTCGAAAAGAGCTCCGCGGTTTTCATGGGTGCGGTCGGCAAAGCCTACGGTGCGGCCGGAGCGGCGGCGCTGTTTCAGCAATTTGGCAACACGCTGGAAAGTTCCCGTGGCGAGCTCCGCCAGCGGCGCTGGGATCTCTCCTATAACCCGCCTGCCGACCTGGCTGCCTACGCAGAGGTTATCGCCAAAACGCGCTGGATTCGAACCGTCGTCGTCCGCGTGCGCCCAGGCCACGACGCGGAGTTTGAAGCGGAGCTGAAAGAAATCAACGCCGCCGCGCAGAAAGGCAATATGGCCGGGATGCGTTGGGTGTCGCAGGTCGTGGCTGGCGGCAGCCCAGGAACCTATCACATCGCCCGGCTCATGACCTCTCTGGACGAACTGGATCACGCGCCTTCGATGCGGTCGATGCTGGGAGACGAGGGCTTCGATAAATTTCAAAAGGTAAACGCCGATACGGTGGCGGGCGTGGAATACATTCTCTACCGCGTTGTGCCGGAACTCAGCAACGTGCCGGACGCGATCTCGTCACTCGCGCCCGATTTCTGGAACCCCAAGCCTCAGCCATAAGAAGTGCAATTCCCGCAGGGCCGTGAATTCATGCTGAGAGGGCTGTTCATCAACTTCAAGAGGCGCGTCGCTCGAGGTCATTGAATCCGCTTCCCCGGCACATTTCTGCCGTTCTGGTGGAGGACGAGGCTGACGGCGCGGCCGGTACTGTCGGTTTCGAAGGTGATCTGGACATCGACGTCTCTTAGGAAAAACTCCAACGCGCTTTCCGGAAAAATCTGAGACTTGGGCTGGCCGGTGGCCTGGACGAAGAGCTTATCCTCCTCGCGTGTGACGGTGAGAATGAAATTCGGCGCAAGTTGATATTGGCCCACGTAGGCGTCGAACAGCTTCGGATCGACGGCAATTTCCTTGTGCTGTTTTGGGGGCGGCATGAGGGGCGCGTGCGAGTCCAACAGGTGCATTCCAATGTCGTCGACGCCCGTCGCCGTAAAGGTGTTTGAGAGCACGACGACTCCAACCCGCATGCTGGGCACGAATCCGACGAACGACCGGTAGCCTCCCGTCCCGCCGTTGTGCCAGACAATCTCGTAACTCGAAGGCTTGACGATTAACCACCCGAGGCCGATCTCACCCAGGCTGGGAGTCCCCGTCGGCCGGCGCACGGCGCGCATCGCAGCCATGGCGGGGGCCAGTGGGGATTTGATGTAGCCGAGGTTCGCCGCAAGAAATGTCAGCAGGTCGTTCGCGTCCGAGCGCAGGGCGCCGCATCCGGCGAGCGCCTGAAAATCCCAATTGGGCACGGCTTTTAGTTCGGCATTGTGCCCCACCGCCAGGCGCGCTTTCATTTCCGGCGTCAGCGTGATCCCAGTGCTCTTCATCCCGAGCGGCCCGGCGATGCGCGTGTGCACCAATTGCTCATAGCCCATGCCGGTGCGGCGGGCCAAAGCAAATCCCAAAAGCCCAGCCCCCAAATTGGAATACTCGAACTCGGAGCCGATATCGCGCGGCAGTTGATAGGTGGAAAGAAACTGGTAGAGTTGCTCCGCCGTGTAATCGACGTACGGGTTCGCCGAATCTTTGGGCTGAAGATTAGAAGGCAAACGCGGCAGGCCTGAGGTGTGCGTGGAAAGGTCCAGCAACGTGATCACTCGCCCGTTGCGTTCCGGCACCTTGACCTCGGCGGGGAGATACTTCGCCACCGGATCCGACAACGCGACTTCACCGCGCCGAACCATGTCGGCAAGAAGCAGCGACGTGAAGACTTTGGTTGTCGAGCCGATTTCGAAGATGGTGTCGCCGGTTAGCGGCCGCGCGTCGCCCTGATCGACAGCGCCGTAGGTTACAATCCTGCGGCCCTGGGGCCCGATAACCCCCACCACAATTCCCACTCCCTGGTGCGAAGTGTCAATGCGCTCAATGAGAATCTTCCGAATCCCAGCGTCGGACGGGACGGGCGAACGCGGAGCGGATTGCGCCGCCGAACCGGACGCGATGAGGGTTGTCGCGAAGACCAGGGCCATGCCTCTTTGTATCACGGTCAGCCTCCAGTGTCATGAAGCAGGATTATACGACGGATTCCATTCGAATCGGCCGGCCCCCCCCGATTCATGGGCCGCAACTCCTATAGCTGTCATTCTGAGCGGAGCGAAGAATCTTTGCGGTTTATGGCGCTCTACGCAACGAGAAAACCGACTGCGAAGATTCTTCGCTCCGCTCAGAATGACAGCCCAGCGTGTGAGGGAGCGCCCTGGACACGAACTGAGATCTACCGCACAGGCAAGATGGCCTGTGCTCCAACCCTCTGAGTGACAATTCGTCTCTACCACTCGCCGGGCCTTTGGGTTAGCCTTAGCTGGGTGTCGTGCCGATCTGAACAGCTACAGACCTTGGAGAGCAGGCCTACACCACCCGTGGCCTTCGTATGCGAACTCTTCTGGCTCGAGCGCGACAAAACGGTGAGACGCATCCCTGGTTAATTGCCTTCACCGTCATGCTGGCGATTTTCATGGAAGTCCTGGACACCAGCGTGGCGAACGTGGCTTTGCCCCACATTGCCGGCAATCTCTCGGCCGGCGTTGATGAAAGCACCTGGGTTCTGACCTCCTACCTGGTGTCGAACGCTATTGTCTTGCCGCTCACCGGTTGGTTCTCCTCGCTCTTCGGGCGCAAACGCTTCTACATGACTTGCGTAGTCATATTCACGTTGAGTTCCCTGCTCTGCGGCCTCGCCCCGAGTCTTCCCCTGCTCGTCATCTTCCGGATTATGCAAGGCGCGGGCGGGGGCGCCTTGCAACCTATCTCACAGGCCATTCTGCTGGAAAGCTTCCCGAAAGAAAAACGCGGCATGGCCATGGCAATTTTCGGGATGGGCGTGGTCTTGGCTCCCATCATCGGCCCCACGCTGGGCGGCTGGATCACGGACAGCTACAGTTGGCGCTGGATTTTCCTCATCAACATTCCGGTGGGTGTCATCTCGCTCGTGCTGACGCTTTTTCTTGTCTTCGATCCGCCATACCTGGTGCGGAAGAGCTTTCGCGAGGGGGCCCGGATTGATTACATCGGCATTGGCCTGCTCAGCGTCGGATTGGGTTTCCTCCAGGTGGTCCTGGATAAAGGCGAGCGCGAAGACTGGTTCGGCTCGACCTTTATCATCTGGTGCGCCGTGGTGGCGGTGGTAGGATTGCTGGGCGCATTCCTCTGGGAGCTCAGCCAGAAAGATCCGGCCGTGGATTTCCACCTTCTCAAGGAACGCAATTTTCTTATCGCCACCATGACCATGTTTATGCTGGGGGTAGTGCTTTACGGCAGCACCGCGCTACTGCCCATTTTTCTCCAAACCTTGCTGGGGTATACGGCCCTCTTGAGCGGCCTGGTGCTTTCGCCGGGAGGAATCCTGGTGGTCATTCTGCTGCCGGTGGTGGGAAAGCTTTTGACGCACATCGAGTCGCGCTGGCTGGTGGTATTCGGGCTGGCAATCCTTTCGCTCTCGCTGTTTCACATGGCCACCTTCAACCTCGAGGTGGATTTTCGCACCGCGATGACGGCGCGGATTTATCAGTCGGCGGGAATGGCCTTCCTCTTCGTGCCGATCAACGTTATGGCCTTCTACTTCATTCCCAAAGAGAAGATCAACAACGCTACCGGGATCATCAACCTGGCGCGCAATATCGGCGGAAGCGTGGGCATTGCCGGCGTGGTGACCATGCTGGCGCGGCGCACCCAGTTCCACCAGGCGGTGCTGGTGAGCCATATGACCCCGCTCGATAGTGCCTACCGGGCGATGCTGGGCGGAGCCGGCCAGATGCTGGCGGCGCGAGGATCGGATCCCGTTCTGGCCGCTCACCAGGCCCAAGGTCTCGCCTACGGAGTACTGATGCGCCACTCCACCATGCTGGCTTTTCTCGATGATTTCTGGTTGATGGCGGTGGTCATACTGGCCGTAATCCCCTTCATGTTTCTGATGAAGAAGGTGCAGCCGCATAAGGGCCCGGACGTCGCTCACTGAGAAGGGCAGTGGCTAGTGCTTAGTGGCTAGCGCACAAACGCATACGGGTTCCGGACAAAGGCGACCCTGGAACGGAGATCCAGGCACTAGCCACTAAGCACTAGGCACTAGGCACTAGGCACTAGGCACTAGGCACTAGGCACTAGGCACTAGGCACTAGCCACTGCTTCTGAGGGTCTTGCCAATCCTTTGCGAGTGAGTTAACGTTGCGGGTGCAATGAGAAAAGCATGGGTCTTCTGGGTGGCGGATTACGCCGCCGGCATCGCCGCCGCGCTCATCCTCCTGCTTTTGTTGTTGCTGATTGCGGGGTGGGTGAACGTTTTCGGCTCGCACCTCCTCCTGGGCATCCTGAGCACGGTTTTGGTCGCACTTGTCACTGCAATGCTGGTCCGTGCCGTCCCGTACGTTCGCCAACGCGCCGACGATCTGCGGCGGGAGGCTCCCGATGATTCCTTATCCGGATTGCTCCGGGAGCTGAAGGAGGCGCGCACGGAGCGCGAGTTGCGAGAGAAACGGAATAGCCGGAGAAGATAGGGTAATGAAGAAAGCATTCCTCGCATGGTTCGCGTCTTTTGCGCTGGTTGGCCTGCTTGCGGCCCAACAGCCGGCGACGAATTCCGAACCGGCGCCGGCTCCAAATCCCCAAGAGAATATCAAGGTGCGTGTTGACTTGGTCAACGTCCTGTTGACGGTGACTAATAAGAGGAACCACCTGGAGAACGGTCTGGCGAAGGAGGACTTCCGCGTTTTCGAAGATGGCAAGCCACAGTCGATCCGGTATTTCAGCCGCGAAACCGATCTTCCGTTGCGCGTCGGCGTGCTGGTGGACACCAGCGCCAGCATTCGCGATCGGCTGCGCTTCGAGCAAGAGGCCGCCATCGACTTCCTTGAGTCCACCCTGCGCCCCGGCAAAGACTTGGCCTTTGTGGAGGCCTTCGACGTGCAACCGCAGACGGTGCAGGACTACACCGACGACATTGAGAAGCTCTCCACGGCAATTCGGGGTCTGATGGCCGGTGGCGTGACCACCCTGTTCGACGCTATTTATTCCTCCTGCCAACAAAAGATGCTTGTCTT
>Ga0326728_10003211_pt1 | contig 51577 bp, 46 predicted proteins | sample MB3enrmetagenome_FD_207602 | JGI IMG/M metagenome (GOLD analysis project Ga0326728, IMG submission 207602) | Lab enriched peat soil microbial communities from McLean, Ithaca, NY, United States - MB31MN | ecosystem: Environmental > Terrestrial > Soil > Wetlands > Peat | place: USA: New York... | reverse complement strand
CATGCTGGACCGATCCGGCAACGCGACAGTGACCGGCAATGGGCTCGTCTTCCGCAACGTGGTCTTCCAGCCGGGGGATCCGCTGCAGACGCAGTTGAGCCTGCGCACGTTCGGCATCACGTATGGATACTCGTTCTGGCACAGCGAGACACTGGAGGTCGCGGGAACCATCGGCGTGCACGCCACGGACATCTCAGCCGAGGCCAAGGTCGAAACGCCATCTCGGCATATCATTCAGACCGTAGATCAGGCCGGCGAGATTCCCACCGTTGGAATCGATGCCACCTGGGTCGCGAGCAAGCGGTTCTATCTCGATGGCCGCGCTCAATACCTGACCGCGCACGTCAATAATATCGACGGGTCGGTGGGCATTTATGAATTCGATGCGCTCTACCGCTATCGGCCCAATGTGTCGTTCGCCGTTGGGTACACCGACATCAGGGCGCATCTTACCTCGACGAAGCCCTCCAATTCGGGATTTTTCAATTTCAGCAACAAGGGACCGGAAATGTTCTTCCGGATCGCGTTTTAGGAGCCGGTTTAAGGACTGGCCGCTGGGTCGGCCGCAAACTCGACGCGATTGTTGAACGCAGCGGCACGATTCCACTCGCCGGCGGTGAGCGCCTCACTGCGCTGCGGATAAGGAGCGGCGGGACGGGAACTGCCCGAGTTCTCGATCACGACGCTGATCGCGCCCGAGGTCCGCTGCCGCATACTGGCGACCAAATTGGCAAAATCCACCGACTGGCGTTGCTGCGCCGTCAGAGATTCGTCGAACGGGTTGCCGACGAGATCGCATTTACTGACGGGCAATGCGGCGGCCGCCGGTACATACCCGTCGGTCGAGTTCCCGCTGAGACAGAACAAACCGGCCGCGCTGGTAATTCTAACCGCGCCGCGAAATCCCTGGGCTTCGAGTTTCGACAGAAAGTCGCGCAATACCTCGAGCCGGCTTCGATCGAACGGAATCTCGCCGTAGGGAACCGGTTCGACTCGCGGCGCCGCGGCGCCGTTCGCCGGCGTTGCCGCGGAAAGCGTGGCCGTACTGGCCGCCAAAGCAGCCGTCAGATCCTTGAGCGTTGATCCGAGCTCCTGGCTCGAGCGCTGCAACTCAGCGTTGGCCGACGTGAGCGCCGCGAGTTCTGCGCGTGTTTTCGCCAAATCCTCACGGGTCGATGCCCACATCACCGCGCACGCCGCGGCGATCGACCCTACGGCCAGCAGCGACGTTACCCAAGGCCATGCGGGCTGCCGCGGGGCGACGATCGGCGGCGGACGGTCCGGCGCCGCCAGCGGAGACGCCTCCCGAACATCGGTGACGATTCGCGCCGCAAAGCCGTCCAAGCTCGCCACGATGAACCGACGAAGGTCGGCTGCCTGTTCCTTGACGGTCGCCTCGACACGGCGCCCCCAATCGGGCCCGAGAGGTTTTCCGCCCGCATTGCCGGCCGCCGCGTCGGCCGGCCCGATACTCCCACTGCCGTCGAGTTCCACCGGCAACAGAGCGGGTTCCGCGATATCGCGGCGATCCGGCACCAAATGCAGCTCATATAAAACTTTCGACACATCGACGGGCCGCACTTGTTTCGGCAACACACCCATCGCCCCCAGCGCACGCGCCTGACCCACGTACAACTCGCCTTCCTGCGAGGTGTACATCATGATCGGGATGGTCGCCGTCTGCGGATTACTCTTGATCGTCTGCACGGCTTGCAGCCCATCCATCCCAGGCATGAGATGGTCCATGAAAATGGCGTCGGGCCGATGGCTATTCAGATACTCGATAGCCTGTTCGGCCGACTCGGCCATATCGACTTCGATGTCGTATTTCTCGAGCATCCGGCTCAAGATCACGCGGGCCGATGTCGAATCGTCAACGACAAGTGCGCTTTTGCGGGCCATAGGCGAGTCCGTTCGAGACCGTGCCGGGTCAGGTGGGCTCCGCGCCGGGCGCTTCCTTGTTCTGGGCGATCCAGGTCAAGGCGGATTCCACATCCGCCAACTCGCTCGCGGTAAAGCCCTCGATTCTCACGCCCGTGGCCTCGGCCTTTTTCTTGGCGAGTTCTGCGCTGGCGACGGCGTGCACCCACACCAGACCGCGACGCACTTTAGCCGTAAATTTTTGCTGCTTTTCTTCGGTCATTAGTCAACTCCTTAAAATTGTCCTTAGGTCTCGCCCGGCACGATACACGACTACGGCCACGGCCGGAATGAGGAACCTCGGGGCGCCGGGCCCCGGATATTTCTACGGCACAACGATTGCCTTTTCCAGTCGATCACTGTACGAGTTCAGCGCGTGTGCGGCCACCGCTATGTATTGATTCGCTTCATCCCAATGGCGCTCTTCGATGGCTTCGCGAATGCCGGGCAGGGTCTTGACTCCGTAGCCGGTTTGCAATCCCGGCGCATAGATCATGTGCCGGTACCACTCGCGCCCCGGCAATCCACGCGGATCCGTCAGCGTGAGCTCCAGTCCGGCGAGGGCGTCGTTGAGGCGCCCCCGCCGCGCATCCTCATCAGCGGCCGCGCGTTGGTATTCTTTGTCGAACGCCTTGGCGCTCGAGCGCAATCGCTCGATGGCATTGTCGAGTTCCGCAAAACCAAGATACGGAACCGTTTCGGCGCGCGGCGGTGCCGAGCGCCGCCGTAGCGGATCGGCGGCGAGTTGAAACGCGCCATCGTCCAACAATTGACCGAGATCGCGCGTCTTGGCACGCATGCTCTCGACCAGCTTGTGCAGTTCTTCATCGTAGCCGGCGGCGGCACTCGCGAAATCGCTCTGCTGCGCCGGAATCAGCTCCGCTTGCGCTGCCCGCAGAACGACCCTGCCCGCCACCTGCGCCAGAGCCACGGCGTATTGAAACGTGGGATCGACGAAGCGCCGAAAATGATCGAAAGAATCGTACGCCGAGTGATACACGCCGTAATCGGCTTCCCCGCGGAACTCGAGGTTCAATGAATTCACGCCGAGATGCTGCAGAAACGGCGTGTAGTCCGAGCCGGAGCCCAACGCGCCCAGCGTCAGATCATCACCCGTATCGGCAGCTCGGTCGGCTTCGAAAGCCGCGACGCGTCGGGTTGCCAGCGCCCGAGCCCGCACCGACGCGCCGGTTTCCGGATCCTTCACGTCGCGCGCCACCTCACTGACGAAATGCTGCAGCGCGTGGCTGCCGTCCGCGTCGAGACTACCGCGGCTGTTCATATCGGAGTTGACGTACAGCACCCCCTTGCTGCGCAGTTCTTCGGCATGGGCCTCGACCCATTCCGTCGACCCCAGCAGTCCCGGCTCCTCGCCGTCCCAACTCGCATAGACCAGCGTGCGCCGCGGCTTCCAGCCGCTTTTGACGAGCGTGCCGATCGCCTTGGCTTCAGCCATCAACGCCACGTGTCCCGATAGGGGATCGGTGGCACCGAACACCCAGGCGTCATGATGGTTGCCGCGAATGATCCAACGATCCGGTTCTTCGGCACCGCGAATTTTGCCGATGACATCGTACAACGGCTTTTGTCGCCAATCCGACCGCACCTTGAGATGAATTGTCGCAGGGCCTGGGCCCACGTGATAGGTGAGCGGCAGCCCGCCGCGCCACGTGATCGGCGCCACCGGACCGCCGAGTGCGGCAAGCAAGGGTTCGGCGTCCCCATAGGAAATCGGCAGTACCGGTATTTTCAAGATCGTCTTCGCGTCTTTGAGCGCGAGTCGCTTCGCACTGGGCGTCGCGCCCACGCCCGGAGTCAAGGGATCGCCGCTGTACAACGTCAAGTCTTGCACCGAGCCGCGTTGTACGCTGTCGCGCGGGCGATACCCGCCGCGCGGGTACGTATCGCCGGCACCATAGCCGTCGTCGCGGGGATCGGAATAGATCAGACAGCCGACAGCTCCGTGTTCGTAGGCCAGCTTGGGCTTAAGCCCTCGCCAGCCGCCGCCGTAGCGCGCGATGACGATTCGGCCTCTCACGCTCAATCCCTGGCGCTGCAGTTCCTTGTAGTCGTCGGGCATTCCCTGGTTGACGTAGATGAGTTGCGCCGTCACATCGCCATCGGCGCCATAGACGTTGTAAGGCGGCAGCGCGTCCTGCATTTTGTGCGATGTAGCGTCGCCCTCCACCGGCGGCTCGCGCAGCCTGGCGACGAAGCGGGTGGGTGCGGTCATCTCCACCATTTCTTCCCGGGGCGTGGGATACAGCACGGAGAATTCCTCGATCGAGGCATCCCAACCCCATTCGCGAAACCGTTCCAGAATGAATTTCGCATTTGCCTTGTCGTGCGCGCTGCCGACATGATTCGGCGCGGATGACAATCGTTCCATCCACGAGCGAAGCTCCGCGGGCGACAGCTCCGCATCGAAGCGCTGTTCCAGTTGCTTCTCGACGGCAGCGGAGCGCGATGAGAAGCCTTCCAGGCTATCCGCTCCGTCCGTGGATTCAGCGGCGCCGGCCATCAAGGCAACGAGCATGCCGGTCAGCACGGCGCTCAACCCAAGCGTCAACGCATTTGACATGCCCCTCCCCATCATTCGCGGATGCCGGTGCCCCGGTTCAGCAGCGTCACCGCCAACGTGAACATCGCCACGACCGCCCCGACCATGATCCCATAGGCCAGGCGCAGATCGACATCGCTCGTACCGAGAAAGCCGTAGCGAAACGCGCTGACCATGTACAAAATCGGATTCGCTTTGGACACCGTTTGCGCCCAGCCGGGCAACATCGTCGTGGAATAGAACACGCCGCCCAAATAAGTGAGCGGCGCAAGCACAAAAGTCGGGAACCACGATATCTGATCGAAGTTCGTGGCGAACAACGCATTGATGAATCCCCCGAGCGCGAACACCATGCTGGTGAGCAGAGCCGCGGATAGAATCGCAAACACATGCGCCACCGGAAGCCGGGTGAATAAGAACGCAACCACGGTAACGACGGACCCGACCAGCAGACCGCGCAGCATGCCGCCGGCGATGTACCCCGACAAGATCAACCAATTCGGCATGGGCGACACCAACAACTCTTCGAGGTGCTTGCCGAACTTAGCGCCGAAAAACGACGATACGACGTTGGCGTACGAGTTGGTGATGACCGTCATCATGATGAGGCCGGGAGCGATGAACTGCATGTAATCGTAACCGCCGACTTGGCCGATTCGCTTGCCGATCAGGCTGCCGAAAATGACGAAATACAGCGTCGCGGTGACCGTCGGCGGCACGATGGTCTGGCCCCAAATGCGCACGATGCGATTGAATTCACGAATGATGATGGTCGAGAAACCCACCCACTCGGCGCGTGCACGCGACCCGCCCACGGCTCAAGTTCCCGTGACGGCAGCGCGGGCACTGACGTCGACCAAGCGAATGAACAGTTCTTCGAGGCGATTCACCTTGTTCCGCATGCTGTTGACCCGAATGCCCTTCGCCGTCAGCTGCGCAAAAATATCGTTCAATGTCTGTCCCTTCGATACCTCGACTTCCAGAGTACGGTCATCCGCCAGCGTGGTCCGGAACCCCGGGATCTCCGGGGGTTCGGCGAGCGACTCGTTCAAATTGAGGACGAAAATCTCGGTTTGTAACTTGCGCAATACTTTGACCATGGAATCGCGCTCGATGATGCGCCCGCCCTCGATGATGGCAACGTTACGGCACAGATTCTCGGCTTCCTCCAAATAATGCGTCGTCAGAATGATGGTCGTGCCCTGCTCGTTGATATTGCGCAGGAATTCCCACATCGAGCGGCGAATCTCGATGTCCACGCCGGCGGTAGGCTCGTCCAATATCAACAGCCGCGGCTCGTGCATCAACGCGCGCGCAATCATGAGACGGCGCTTCATGCCCCCGGACAGAGAGCGGGCGATCGAATTTCGCCGATCCCACAGGCTCAGCTGTTTGAGATATTTTTCAGCGCGTTGCTTGGCGAGCGACCGCGGTATGCCGTAAAAGCCGGCCTGATTCACGACGATCGTGAACAACGATTCGAACATGTTGAAATTCATCTCCTGCGGCACGACGCCGATGCAGGATTTCGCGACCTCGAGCTCTTTATCCATATCATGCCCGAAGACTTCCACGATGCCGCTGGTCTTATTGACGAGAGACGTGACGATGCCGATGATGGTGGTCTTGCCGGCGCCGTTCGGGCCGAGCAACGCGAAGAAATCGCCTTCAGCTACTTCGAGATCGATGCCTTTGAGCGCTTTGATGCCGTTCTTGTAGGTCTTGGTGAGCTGGCGCAGGGCGAGGGCTTGCATAAGAGCCGCGTAGCCTAAACTCGAATGGCACCCCCCCGCAACTTAAGGAGAGGCGCCCGCCGGACGTTCAGGCCAAACGCGCCGCCGCCGCGAGCTGCAGTCCGTAAAGCTGAATCCTGCGCAATTCGGCCGAATTCGGTCGAGAGGCGGCGCTCGTCAGTGCGCTCCAATAAGGGGCGCAGTCGTTCCATCTTGCGGTCAAATGAGTCGCTTCGGTCGCGGCCAGGGAAGGAAGGCAGTCGATGGTGACGCCCCGAAATGCAGCAGCGGTGGCGTCGTGCATGCCCAGCAGAAGCTGCGCAGCGAGTTTGGTGGCCGAGGCAACATGCCATGCGAAGAAGAGAGCCAGCCGCACGAACTCCAGCGTATCCGCATCCACGCTCGCGTCCTCGGCAACTTTCCATTGGCCGGTAGTCCGGAGCCGCGTTTGCCAATGGCAATCATCGCGAAAGCGCAGATCGAACAACGCGTATGGGCAATTCGACGCCGCAGCCTTCTCTGCGGCCGACAAAGGTGCGACCTGGGCGGACACTTCAAGGGACAAACCCCGCCTCGAGGAGTTCCAGCCGCAGGGCTGCCTGGAGACGAGGTCGAGGAATCGATGATTCAACTCGCGCACCGATTCGCGCATTTCGACCGATACATGGGCCTCTCGGGCCCAGCTTCCGACGTGTGCATCCTGCATACAATTCGCCTCAAAGTTGACCAATCCATCGCCTTGATTTTACGAGGCCCCGCCCATTCCTAAGCGAACGCAGCGGTTATCGCGAGCATGAACCGCTTGGCAGATACGCTAACTTTGTGATTAATTTCTGTCAAATTATTTTTAGGCGGAAATCACACGAATTGCACTAAGGAAGGAGTCCCATCATGAGAGTGTCCGACGACCGTTACACCCGAGACCGCCAGCGTCTGGATCTTGCGCTGCGTTTGATCCACCATGAAGCGCGTACTTTCACCATTCGGCAGTGGACGGGCCTCAGCGACGATCGAATCCGCAAGGCCTACCGCAGCTATGTGATGAACCACGATGCAGGAACCGTGCTCCGGCATCGCGGCAAGTCGCCACGCCAGGCCGCGTTTTTCTTCAAGAATCCGGAGGTGAATTTTCAAGCGGCGCAACTCGCGAGCCTGTTCGTGGTGTACGGATTGTTGTGCGGTACGCCAGTCGGGCTGGAATCTCGATATCGCGTCGGATCGTTCGAATCGGGCGTGCTGCTCTGCCAGGTGTACGAGGCGTACAGGGAGCTGCATGCCCCGGCGAGCATCTCCTTCGAGCATGCGTGGTTCTTGTTGCTCGCGCTCGCGCGCCGCGATGAGTTGGGAGTCGCGCGATGCGAGGACTGCGGCGGCGTGTGGCTGCGTGATTTGTTGGCGAAGCGCCGCGCGGCATGCGCGAATTGCGAGTCTGCCGACCTGAACCGAGGCGGCTCTCGGTAAAGCGCCAGCAGCTGCTCCACCGTATCCTCGATCGTAGGCGGGCGGGGCACGCCGCGGCACAAGTTGGCCCACACGGAGGGGTCGGTCACACCTCGTTCGATCGTCGCGGCGAGACCGCCCGGGCTTCGCGCGCGGAAATGCACTCCGCTGCCCCCCGGCGTAACCTTCTCCGCTATGCCGCCGGTGAAGCGCGATGGTACGTCGCCACGGGGGCGATCAGCCGTAGAGAATTCACACAACCGTCACATGCCTGATAGAGACAATCGTTTCTATATCCAGCGTTCGCCATAAGTACCAACTAGCTACGAGCGATATGGCCTCCATGCTTTCGTGATCCGTCGAACCGATGCGTCACTTAGGCTCTTATCCTTGCCGTATAACGCCACCAAGGCTCGGCGCAACGCAGCGTCACCCCTTAGCCGTTGATAGGCCAGCCTGCCGCAGGCTAACGCTGCAGTTGATAATATGCTCCGGCTTTAGCGCGCTAACCCGGCTAATCAATACCATCACGCTTCGTTCCCGTACGGTGTATGCATTGCCCACAACGGGAAGTTCATTGCCAAAGTCCGCTATATCAAGAGGCGGAGCCTGAGAGGTGTCCACCGCTTTCAGCCAAATTCTGCCCGGCACTTCGGGCAACTCGAAATCCAGGCCCTGCCAGTGCATGTTCATCATGATGTGAATATCCACATCGCCGCCGAAACCCGCCAGCGTCACACCGAGGGCGCGCCCGTTGGGATCGTACCAGCCGGGGTTGTTGAGCTTCGTTCCATGCCAGGTAACGTCGCTCAAGCCGCGCTCATTCACGGCGCCCGTAAAGAATTGCCCCCGATGCAGCGCCGGATGCCTCTTGCGGAACTCGATCATGCGTTTCCAGAAGCGGTACAGATCGCGGTGCTTATCGAGGAGCGTCCAATCGAACCAACTGGTCTCGTTGTCCTGGCAGTACGCGTTGTTGTTACCTTGCTGCGTGCGCCGGACCTCGTCTCCGGCCGCGAACATGGGGACGCCAAGCGAGAGCAGCAGAATCGCCGCGAAGTTCCGCACCTGCCGGTTCCGCAGCGCTTCCACGGCGGGATCGTTCGAGGCGCCCTCGACGCCGCAGTTCCAACTCAGGTTGTCGTTGATGCCGTCCCGGTTGCCTTCACCGTTGGCTTCGTTGTGCTTTACGTTGTAGGAGACCAGATCGTTGAGGGTAAAGCCATCGTGACAGGTCACAAAATTGATGCTGTTCACGGGTAATTGCTCGCGCGCCTGGTAAAGATCGGCACTCCCGGTCAGTCGCGAAGCCACGGCGCCCACGATCCCCGGATCGCCCCTGACGAAGCGGCGGATGTCGTCGCGGTAGCGGCCGTTCCATTCCGCCCAGCGATCTCCCGGGAAATGTCCGATCTGATATAGACCGGCCGCATCCCACGCCTCGGCGATCACTTTCGTATCCGTCAGTTCATCATCCAGCTCGATCTGCCAAACCACCGGCGGGTGTTCGCTGGGCAATCCATCCTCACCGCGCGCCAGGATGGATCCCTCGTCAAACCGGAAGCCGTCCACGTGCCCCTCCCGAACCCAGTAGCGCAAGCATTCGATGATCAGCTTCAGGGCGATTGGATGGTTGCAGTTGAAGGTATTTCCGCAACCCGAGAAGTCCATGTAGTGCTGCAGATCCCCGGGTACGAGCAAGTAGTGGTTGCGGTTGTCGATTCCCCTAAAGGAGAAAGTCGGCCCCAGGTGATTTCCCTCGTCGGTGTGATTGAACACGACGTCCAGAATCACTTCGATTCCGGCCCGATGCAGGGCCTTCACCATATCGCGGAATTCCTGCAGATGGCTGCCGCTCTCCGGACTCACACAAAAAGCGGACTGAGGCGCGAAGAAACCTAAGGTGCTGTATCCCCAATAGTTGGTCACCGGCTTCCCGCCCTCTTCACGCAGGACAGCCGTCTCATCGAAGTCGAAAATCGGCAACAGCTCCACCGCCGTCACACCGAGGTCCTTCAGGTACGGGATCTTCTCGATGATTCCGGCGAATGTTCCGGGATGCTGTACCCCGGAGGACGGCGATTGCGTGAACCCCCTGACATGCATCTCATAGATGATCGTGTCCTCCATCGGACGGTTGAGCGGACGGTCGTCTTCCCAGTCGTAGGCGGACGTATCGATGACGACCGAGCGCATCGAAGCGGCCAGATTATCGTCCGGCCCGCTGGCGGAAGCGCGTTCCCACAGGCTTTTGGTGTTGCCCCGGGCGTACGGGTCGATCAGGACCTTATTCCTGTTGAAGCGGTGCCCAGAGGCGGGATTAAAAGGTCCATCCACGCGATACGCGTAGTGTGCTCCGGTCTTGAGCCCGCGTACAAATACGTGCCACAAATGGAAGCTCTTGTTGACGAATGGATCGAATCGAATCACCTGAAACGGCTGAGGCGCGTCATGCGATGCGAACAGCAGCAATTCCACACCGGTAGCATTTCCCGAAGCGAGAGTGAAATTCACGCCTTCCGGCAAAGGATGCGCGCCGGGTGGATGCGGCGAGCCCCGCTCGACCGAAAAAGGGGCCGGCGGTGCCGATCCGCCGGCCGCCGCCGCAGGGTTCACCGCCTGGGAAGCGGGCGGGGCTGGGTTTTGAAAGGTCATCTCGCACCTGTCACTTCACTAGGTTGCTGGTATACGCCTCTTACTTGCATTACAAGTCCCTATGGTGGCGTCGGTCCGGATACTTATCAACTCGGCCGATCGCTTCGAAGTGACGGCTTTTTATTTAGTGGTCGTTCTTGGATGGCGGTACGCCAGGCGGCTCGCGATCCCACTCTCGAGATGGCGTGAAGCCGCTCGAGCGCCCGCCTTTGAAGATCACCAGTTCGATCAGGCGCTGCCGCGGCAAGCGGCATTTTTCTTCAGGAACGCGGAATTGAATTTCCATGGCGCGCAGTTGGCAAGCTTGTTCGTCGTGTACGGATTGCTGTGCGGGTCGGATCTCGGGCTCGAGTCGCGTTATCGAGTCGGCTCGTTTGAATCGGGGACGCTGCTGTGCCAAGCCTATGAGGCGTACCTCGAATTGCATGCGCCCGCGAGCATCTCGTTCGAGCACGCTTGGTTCCTCTTGCTGGCGCTGTCCCGTCACGACGAGTTGGGCGTTGCACGATGCAGCGTGTGCGGCGGCGTGCGTTTGCGGGACCTACTGTCAAAACGACGGCTCACCTGCGGCAATTGCGAAGCGTCGGCCGGTACCGCTGCGTCGGAGGTCCGAATGCCGGTGTCCTGCTAGAATCAGCGGATGCAGACAAGGAACGTATTCGCGGGTCCGTACTTGGATCGCGCCACCCACCTGCGCCAGGACGCCGCGTGGTTCGCGAGTGCCCTGGCCGATGCGAACAGTCGCGTGGTCCCGGTGTGGAATTCGCGCAGCCTCATCGCCGATGGCAACGAACCGCGGGCGGCATTCGTCGGAATCGGCGAGATTCCGCAGGAGCGGCGCAGCGTCGATGACCTGATTCTACTGGGCCGAGTCAACGATGCGAGCATCTTTGCGTATGAGATCGAATCCATCGAACCGCCGCAATTATTGAAGGGCGCGCGCTTCGAGGATCTGCGCTTGGTCGCATCGCTGCTGCCGGCCGAACAAGCGGGCCTGCTCGGATACGCTCGGGCAATGATTTCGTGGCGGCGCAGACATCGATTTTGCGGGACCTGCGGCGCCAAAACGGTTGCCGCAAAGAGCGGCCACGTCCTCGTCTGCACCAGTCCCTCGTGCCGGCATGAACAGTTTCCGCGTTTGGATCCCGCCATCATCGTATTGGTCAGCGACGGCGAGCGCGCGCTGCTGGGTCGCCAGGCGTCTTGGCCCGTCGGCCGTTATTCCACCATCGCCGGCTTTGTCGAACCCGGAGAATCGCTGGAGGACGCGGTGGCTCGCGAAGTACTGGAGGAGACGGGGGTCCACGTCGACGCCATCGAGTATCACTCTTCGCAGCCATGGCCGTTTCCAGCGTCGCTGATGCTGGGCTTTACTGCGCATGCCGTTACGCAGGTGGTGCACCTGCACGACGAGGAACTCGAAGACGCCCGGTGGTTCACTCGGTCCGACATCGCCGCCGGCGTGCCGCTGTTGCCTCCCAATCAATCCATTTCCTTCCGCCTCATCGAGCATTGGTTCGATGCCGGCAACGATCAGCGGCTCCGCGACATCCCTGGAGCCGCGCCCTGGCCGCAATCGCGCTAGCCCCGCTCCCAATGCCCTTCTCTCATGCGCCAGCCGTCGCCCTGCCTGACCCACTGGTGGCCTACCCAATGCCTTCCCGGCCGCGGCGCCGCCCAACGCCCTGGAACCCACTCGTGCCGGTCACCCACCCAACCCCAATATCCGCCTAACCATACGTAGCCCGGCACCGGCGGAACGCCGATCACTTCCTCGCGGGGCGGCGGCGGAGCCACCATCACCACGCCGCCCGGGTAATGTCGCTGGTCGGGTACGACCACGCATCCGGCGAGCGCTACGACAAGCATTAGACAAGCGCAACGGACAGTGTAAGCACCCATGATGACAAGAATAGCGCCCAGACGCACAAAGAGCATCCCCGCGCTACGGGTCGCGGGTCTAGGAGCCTGAGTATTCCCCGTGGCCGCGACCGCGCGCCGGAGCGACAGGCCCGTTACTGGGCCGCCGTCAACGGCACGCGCGGTACCGACCACGGCGCGCGTTCCTCACCGGCGGCGCCGTGCACGGCGGCCGGGTGATTGCCGATTGGCCCGGCCTCGGGCACAACGCCTTGCTCGACAACCGAGACTTGCGACCCACCCGCGACCTGCGCAGCGTGTTCAAAACCGTACTCGGCGATCACATGCCCATCGATGCCGCAACCTTGGCGACCCGCGTATTCCCGGACAGTAACGGCGCGCGCCCTCTGCAAGGGCTGATACGCGCCTAACGGGACCGCGCGAGCCTTTTTGGGCTACGACGCGGACGCCTCGGCGTCGGTTGGGGTAGCCGGCTCCGAGATCGACGCATGTTCTACCGGGGGCGGCTCAACTACCGGTGGTGCCGGCAGCGGTGCCGCGCTCTTCGGTTTCACCACCTTCTTGGCCACCTTTTTTGCGGCTGTCGCAGGCTTAGGGCGCGCCTTGGCCTTTTTGGGTACGGGCTTCGCCGCCTTCCTTGCGACCTTCTTTGCGACCTTCTTTGCCTTGCTCACCGTCTTCGCCGGGCGTTTCTTTTTTTTCACCACTTTACTCCCCACGCCTGTGCGCTTTGCCTTCCCCACAGCGCGCTTCTTCGGTTTACCCTTCTTCTTTGCCATGATCACTTTTCTCCTCGCGGTCTTACGGCTACTCACTATGAGAGTAGCCCTGAAAAAGTCTGCTGTCATCTGCGTGTGATGCTGGAGTCGGTCACACGGATTGCGTACGCTGCCGTCGTGCTTCCCACAGAACCCATTCGGCCGCTGCACGATGTCTGGCTCAAGCCGCGACGCGTATTTCGCGAATTGGCATCACGGCCCATCGGCGCCGTCGACTACCTGCTCGGCGCTGCGCAAGGTATCGCCGGTTGGCTCGCGCTGAGCCGGGCACAGAATGCCGGCGCAACCAGCAGCGTCGCCGAAATATTCGGCAAGGCGCTTCTTCTAGGCTCCATTGCCGGGATCGCCAGTCTTTTCCTCATGGGTACGATCTATGCACGTTTGGGGTCGCGCGCCGGCAGAACCGCCGCTCGCAACCAGGTATTCCATGTTTTGGCGTATGGCGGAGTGCCGCTGGCCGCCTCACTGATCATCTGGGTATTCGCCGCGCTGCTAGCCGGCGAAGCGACCTTCGAAGAGGTTCCGCGTCCGGACGTCGAAGGCTTCGTTGCCCTTCTGCTGCGGATTCAGTTCCTCAGTTACGTTGCGCTCACGCTCTGGAGCGTGGTGATTCAGGTCATGGGCTTAAGCGAAATACAGGGTATCGCGACCCGCAAGGCCTTCGGGCTGTGGGTGTTGGGCCAACTGATCGGGTTCTTGGCGTTGCTGTTCCTGATGATTCTGATCGCAACCCTGTTCCCGAATGCCGTGCCGTGACCGGCGCTACCCGCTCAACTTGCGGGCGCGGGAACCCCGGCCGGCGCCGCGCCGTTGGGGCCCGTGTCCTTGACCGCCGGAGACGCCGCGACCTTGCCCGGTATGCCGCCGCCGGTCTTGGATGCGGCTTCGCTTCTTTCGGACCCGCCGTTGCCACGATTGGTGACCGCCAATCGCTTGATGACCGATCGCGCGACGTCGGCGGCTGATTGACGCGTCTTTCCCGCCGGCTTTGATTTCGGCGCGGCCGCGCGCGAACGCTTCGGCCGCTCCGCCGCTTTGGACGTCGTCGCCGATGGTGCGCCGGCGCGTTTCACGGCACGCTTGGCGGAGGCGGGCTTCGATGCCTTTGCCGGCTTCACAGCTCCCGCGCGATTGGCGCGGGCTGCCGCATCGGCTTGTTTGATTTTATTCTCGGCCGCTTCGACTTTTTTTCGAGCTTCCTTCGCAGCCTTCTTCGCCGCCTTGGCGGATTTACGCGCCTTTTTAAGGCCGGCCTTGGCGGTACGCACCTGCTGCTTTGCCTCTTCGGCAAACGCCGCGGCTTTTTCAGCCTCCGCGGTCCAGCGTTGCATTCCAGCTAGTTTCGATCGAGCAGCCCCAGAAGTATTCGCCACGGTGTGTCCCCGCTCAAGTGGATAGGCGGTGAGCTTAGTCCCGGCTCTATCCGTTGTCACGAAAAGTTCACATTCGGCAGGACGCGCAATAAATAGTTGCGAATGTCGGCAACCTCATCCGCACAGACCGCATGTGCCATGGGGTATTGATGCCATTCAATGCGGAACCCCAGCGTCTTCAGATAGTCGCGCGACTCCAGCGCCATCCCGATGGGCACGACCGCATCGGCAAGGCCATGGGCCATGAATATCGGCGTGCCATCGTTGGCCGGCACGCGCTCGGCACTGAGACGGCTCGCCAGCGGTAAATAGGTGGATAACGCCATGACACCGGCTAGCCGTTCGGGATAGCGAGGCGCCGTGTAAAGAGAGACGGCTCCGCCCTGCGAGAAGCCGGCGAGGACGATGCGATCGGCAGGAATGCCCCGCTCCACCTCCCTGGCGATCAATCCTCGAATGGCCAGGTCGGAATCGCGAAACCCGGCCTCATCCTCGCCCGCCTTTCTATCCAAGCTGATGATGTCGTACCACGCGCGCATGCGCATGCCGCCGTTGAGCGTCACCGGACGAGGGGCGGCGTGCGGGAACACGAAACGCCAGGCGCGCTCGCCGCGGCGGACCAGTTCGGGCACGATGGGCACGAAGTCATTGCCATCGGCGCCCAGCCCATGCAGCCAAATCACTGCAGCGTTCGGCTTTGCAGCCGTTTCTATCTCGACGGTTTCCAGCGGCATGCGGCGCAGGATACAGGAGCCGGGCAGCCGAAGTCGCGTGGGCGGGCGACGCGCCCGTTGACAGAGCTTGCATTTTTATGCAGACTGCGCGCAAATTTATGCACAGGCGCCTCCGTGATCGATTCCAATCTCCCCTCGGACAGCGGTAATTCCAGCGCACCGGCGCGCCGCACCACGCTCGCGAAAATCATCCGCGAACAGGCGGTCGGCCGGCAGTCGGAGTTGGTCGCCATGCTGCGCAAATACGGACACGTTGCGACGCAATCGAGCGTCAGCCGCGACCTCCGCGAGTTGGGAGTGGCCAAGCTGGGCGATCGCTATGTGCTGCCTGAGCCGCCGGTAGCGCCCAAGAACGACTTCTCGACCCTCAAACAATTCGTCAGCGCTCTCTTGACGGCAGGCACCAACCTGACCGTGCTGAAAACCACCATAGGTTCCGCGCAGAGCGTGGCGGTGGCCATCGATACCGCCCGCTGGCCCGAGGTGATAGGCACCATTTCCGGTGACGACACTATATTCATTGCTACCGCCGGCGCACACGAACAACGCAAACTTGGGCTGCGCCTGCGCGCCATTTTCGGACGCTAAACCCTATGACATCAACCACTCACACGGGCGCCGAGCCCATTCTTTTGGCATTTTCCGGCGGTCTGGACACCTCGTTCTGCGTGCCCTGGCTCAAGGATACCTATCAGCGTCCGGTCATTACCGTGACCGTCGATACCGGCGGCATCGACGCGGCTGCTGCGCAGAGCCTGGCGCTGCGGTCGGCTGAGCTCGGCGCCATCGAGCATCATCTGCTCGATGCGCGCGCGGCATATTTCGACCAGGTGCTCAAATTCCTCATCATGGGCAACATCCGCCGCGGCGGCCTGTATCCGTTATGCGTCGGCGCGGAGCGCGTAGTGCAGGCGCAAACCATCGCTCAGATGGCCCTTTCGCGGAAGACCACCATGGTCGCGCACGGCTGCACGGCGGCGGGTAACGACCAAGTTCGCTTCGAAGTCGCACTGCGCACGCTGGCGCCGGATCTCGAGATCATTGCGCCCGTCCGCGACTTTGCCTTCAAACGGCCGGAACAGCTCAAATATCTCGAGGACCACAAGCTTCCCATCCCGCCGTTCGGCGCCGCGTATTCGGTAAACCGCGGCCTCTGGGGCGTCACCATCGGCGGCAAAGAAACGTTGACCTCGGACGGCAGCATTCCGGACGACGCCTGGGTATTATCGAAGAACGCATTCACCAACCCGCGTGCGCTGGAACGGCACACCATCGGCTTCGAGGCAGGCATTCCCGTCGGTCTTGACGGCATCAAGCAACCCGCGGTTTCGATCATCGAACAACTCGAAGCGCTGGCGGGTCCGTTCGGCATCGGGCGCGGCATCCACCTGGGCGACACCGTGATCGGGACTAAGGGGCGAGTCGCATTCGAAGCGCCGGCGGCGGAAATTCTCCTGACGGCGCATCGGGAACTCGAAAAGCTGGTGTTGACCGGCAAGCAGTCACGCATCAAGGAAACCGTCGCGCAACCCTACGGCGATTTGGTGCACGAGGGACAACACTTGGATCCCGTGTGCCGCGATATCGAAGCGTTGCTGACGTCATCCCAGGCTCGCGTCACGGGCGAGGTGTATGTGCTTTTCAGGCCCGGTTCCGCGTTCATCGAGGGCGTCGCGTCGCCGTACTCGCTGATGGCGGCGTCCAAGGGCGTGTACGGCGAAGCCGCCGGGGAATGGACGCCCACCGACGCGTTGGGCTACTCGAAAATGCTGGCGCTGACCGGAATTTTTCACAAGCGGGCGGGGGCGAATAAATCATGAGCGGCATGCGCACGGTAGTCGTCGACAAGATCGCCTCGGTCACTCAGGCCTGTGGTCTATCGCATGAGATTCGCATTGCGCCGGAGATTCCTTGCGAGGAAGGCGTGGTCTTGGTGGTCGAGGTCCTGAACAGCAAGTCCACCTACAACACCGTTGAATTAACCAGTGGCCGCATGGCCAAGGTATCGCGGGGCGACATCGTGGTCGGCGCACTCGGCCATCGCAAGGCGCTGTTCGGCTACTCGGGCCACATCCCTGAATCGTTGAAGCCGGGCGACGTGATCCAAATGCTGAACATCGGCGGCGTCCTCGGTGTCTGCGATTCCGCAACGCCGGACAAGGGCAAACCGTTCGATTGCAAGGTGCTGGGCACCGTGCTGACCTTCCCCTATCTGGGCGAGCGCATCGGAATACCGGCCAAAGTGGGGTACAAGCCGCTGGACTACAGCGCCGAACTCAACATGCGCGGCGTGCCCGTGGTGGCGCTCGCGGGCACCTGCATGGAGGCCGGTAAGACGGCAGCTGCATCTGCGATTATAGCCCGCGCCCGCCATCGCGGCCTCATCGTGGACGCGTTCAAGGCCACCGGCGTGTCCTTGCGCCGCGACATCCTCGCGTTCGAAGATTCCGGCGCACGGCGCACCATGATTTTCACCGATCTGGGAATAGTCACCACCACGGAGAAATGCGGCCCGGCACTGACACGCACCATGCTCACCGAGATGGCGAGCGGGCGGCCGGACGTGATCGTATTCGAGTTGGGCGATGGATTGTTGGGCACGTACGGAGTGCAATCCATTCTCCACGACGCCGATATCAAGGCCGCGCTGACCGCGGTGGTCTTGTCCGCGAATGACCCGGTTGCGGCGTGGGGCGGGGTGAAGCTGCTGCGCGAGCGTTTCGGCATCGAACCCAGCGTCGTCACCGGCCCGGCCACCGACAATATGGTCGGCGTCGAGCTCATCCGTGAACAGTTGAACGTCGAAGCGTTCAATGCCATCAGCAATCCCGCCGATCTTGGCGACTTCGTCATTACCAAGCTCGGAATCAGCCACGTTGGAGAAGCGAAAGTGGTCGGCGCGTGACCGAGCGCGCGCCCGCCATCGTGTTGGGCGGCACCGGTTACGTCGCCGGTGAATTGCTGCGGCTGCTCGCCGGGCATCCGCGCCTCGCCGTCGCGGCCATCTTGTCCGACAGCCAACCCGGGGCGGCGGTGGCGGCGGCGTTTCCGCATTTGCGGGCCGCGTATCCGGAGCTCAAGTTCAGCGGCCTCGACGAGATCGAGTCGCTGCTTCGGCGAACTCCTCGATCGGCGCTTTTTTCGGCCGCGCCGCACGGTGTGGCGGCAGGCATCATCGATCGGCTGCTCACTGCCGCCGAAAGCGCCGGCACGCAAACGCGCTGCGTCGACATCTCGGCAGACTTTCGCTATGCCAGCGCCGACGCCTACGAATCCGTGTACAAACACGCGCATGGGGCACCCTCGCGTATCCGGCAATTTACGTGCGCGGTCCCGGAACACCTGTCGCGCTCGCCCACACCGCATGTTTCTCATCCCGGATGCTTTGCGACGGCCACCCTATTGGCCAGCGTCCCGCTGCTGGCGCTCGGTTTGACGGACACGCGTTTGTTCGTCACCGGCATCACCGGCAGCACCGGGTCCGGCCGCCGCCCCAGCGAAGGCACTCATCACCCGCAGCGGCACAGCGATTTGTACAGTTACGGTGCCCTCAGCCACCGGCATGTCCCCGAAATCGCCGCTTGTGCGAAAATCGCCACCGGCGTCGCGGCAGAATTCAATTTCGTCCCGCACTCCGGGCCCTTCGCGCGCGGCATTCACGTGACCGTGCAGGCGAGTCTCGTAAAGCCGATCAGCAGCGCCGAGGCCCAGGAAGCGCTGGCCGGGTTTTACAAGGACTGTCGCTTCGTTCGTGTGGTCGACGGTGCACCGCGAGTCAAGGATGTTGCAACCAGCAATTATTCGAATTTGAGCGCGGTGACCAACGGCACGTCCATCGCCGTCATGTCGGTGCTGGACAATCTGAACAAGGGGGCGGCCGGCGGCGCGGTGCAATGGATGAATCGCCTGTTGGGGTTTGATGAAAGCCTGGGGCTGCTCGCCCCGGCCCCAGGTTGGACTTGACACCAAGGCAAAGGCGCCCATGGCAACAATGCAGACGATGACTCATTCAACGAGCGAGGCACTGAAGAGCCACCTCGCTCAGGTGTTCGCGCAGTATCCAATCGAGGTGGCGCACGGCGAAGGCGTGTGGCTGTATGCGCGCGACGGCCGCAAGATATTGGATTTTTATGGCGGCCATGCGGTGGCGGGATTGGGATACGGGCATCCGCGTTGGCTGGCGGCGCTGGAACGTCAGGCGCGGCAGATGGCCTTTCAGACCAATGCGCTGCCCATGGTGATTCGTGAGAGGGCCGCCGCTCGCTTGACGAAATTCGTGGGTCTCGGCCTGGATACGGTGTTCTGGATCAACAGCGGCGCCGAGGCCAACGAAAATGCGCTGAAGCTGGCGTTCAAGATCACCGGGCGTACCAAGGCGGTGGCGCTGGAACAGGGGTGGCACGGCCGGACCGCCGCCGCCGGCGCGGTGACCTGGGGAGCGCTCGAGAAATGGTACGGCTTTCCGCGTACACCGTTCGACGTGAGCTTCACTCCGCGCGACAACCCGGCCATGGTGGATAGGTTCGTAGATACCGACACCGCTGCCGTCATCGTGGAACCGGTGCAGGGCGTGGGCGGCGCCTACGATGTCGGGAAACCCATGTTGCAAGCGCTCCGCCAGCGTTGCGACGATGTCGGCGCACTGTTGATTTTCGACGAAGTGCAATGCGGGATGGGGCGGACCGGCGCGCCGTTCGCTGCCAATTATTACGGTGTGACGCCCGACATGATCACGGCGGCCAAGGCCTTGGGCAACGGCTTTCCGGTATCGGCATTGCTGCTGTCGAGACGCGTCGCGGGCCGGATCAAATATGACGACATGGGCACGACGTTCGGCGGCGGGCCCATGGCCTGCGCGGTCGCTGAAGCCGTGATCGACACCATCGAGTCGGAGTCGCTGTTGGCCAACGTGCGGCAGGTATCGACGTACATTCGTTCGAACTGCGTCACCGGCCCGGTCTTAGGTACCCAGGGAGCAGGCTTTCTGCTGGGTCTCAAGACTTCGCGTCCTGCGCGAGAAGTACAGGCCGCGTTGCTGGAGAAGAACATCCTCACAGGCACCAGCGGCGACCCGAAGGTGCTGCGCCTGTTGCCGGCCTACATTCTGAATGAAGGCCACGTCGATCAATTGTGCGACGCTCTATCGGCGATTCCGGCATGAAGCGTTTCATGGACCTCGCCGATTTCAGCCGAGAACAGATTCTCGATCTGCTGGCGCTCGCGCAATCGCTACAGGACTCGCCGCAGCCCCACGCGCTTGCCGGCAAGATCTTAGGGTTGGTCTTCTTGAACCCGTCGTTGCGCACCCTGTCCTCGTTCCAGGCAGGAATGGCACGGCTCGGCGGCGACTCCTTCGTCATCACTCCCGGGCAGGGCACCTGGCAGCTCGAGACGCGCTTGAACGCCATCATGAACGGCGCAGCCGCCGAGCACATCCGAGAAGGCATTCCCGTGCTGGCTTCGTACTGCGACGCGCTCGGCGTGCGTGCGTTCGCCGAGGGTAAGAACCTCAAGAGCGACCTCGACGAAACCTTGTTCCGAATGATCGACGGGCTGTGCGACAAACCGCTGATCAACCTGGAATCCGCCATGAATCATCCGTGTCAGGCGCTGGCCGATTGGCGCACCCTGGACGAACTTCGGATACCGGCCCGCGCGAAGTTCGTGTTGAGCTGGGTGTATCACCCCAGGGCGCTGCCGTTGGCGGTGCCTGCCGCTACGCTGCACATGGCCGCCATGCGCGGCATGGACGTCGTGGTGGCGCGGCCCGAAGGGTACGCGCTGCCGCCGCAGATCATGGAGAAGGCACGTCTGGCCGCCGCTGCCGCAGGCGGCTCCGTCACCGAGACTGCCGATCGCGCTGCCGCCCTCCAAGGCGCCAGCGTGCTCTACGCCAAGGAATGGGGCACCACCATGTATTACGGCGACGTCGAGGCCGATTCGCGCTTACGCGCCGATCTGTCGGATTGGTGTGTCAGAGAGCGTTGGTTCGCGCACGCGGTGCCGGACGCCAAGTTGATGCATTGTTTACCCGTGCGGCGCAACGTCGCCGTCGCCGATGAAGTTCTGGACGGGCCCCGTGCTGTCGTCAAGCGCGAGGCATTCAACCGTTTGGCGGTGCAGATGGCCGTTCTGCACCGCATGCTGGCCTGACGGCTGCTGTTTCGGAGTATTCCATGATCATGAGTCGACCCGACCCTTCCGTTGCCGTCTTGGCGCTCATGAGCGCCGCACCGTACATCCGCATGTACAAGAACAAGGTATTCGTCATCAAGGCCGGCGGCGCGGTCTTCAGCGACGAGGTTTCCACACGCGCGCTCATCGAACAAGTCGCGATCCTGCATCAAGTCGGGATCAAGACGGTGCTGGTGCATGGCGGCGGCCCGCAACTCGACAGCCTGCAAGCGACACTGGGCATCGAGACCCGGATGGTCAACGGCCGCCGCGTCACCGATCAGAAATCCATCGATGTGACCTCGATGGTCCTGAATGGCCTCATCAACACGCGAATCCTGGCGATCTGTCGCGAACTCGGCATCGAGGCCATCGGCCTGTCCGGCGTCGATGCCGGCCTCATCAGCGCACACAAGCGCGCCCCGGTTCCGGTCTCCGCGGGGTCCAGCGAGACGGTGGATTACGGTTTCGTCGGCGACATCGATTCGGTCAACGTGGCGGTGATCGAAAAGCTGCTGGAGAACGGCTTGATGCCGGTGGTCAGCCCGTTATCGGCGGACTCCCATGGCATATTGCTCAATATCAACGCCGATACCGTGGCTGCCGCCATCGGCGGCGCGCTGGCCGCCGAGAAGCTGGTGATTTGTACCGGCGCGCCGGGCATTCTCGAGCGCGTCGAGGATCCGAGCACGGTAATTTCCTACACGGACCTCAAAGGCCTGAAACGGCTGCGTGAAGCGGGCCATTTGAAGGACGGCATGCTGCCCAAAGCCATCGCCATCGAAAATGCGATCCGTGGCGGAGTGCGGCGCGTGCACGTGATCACCTACAAGAGTTCGGACAGCTTGCTCGCCGAGATATTCACCAACGAAGGCACCGGCACCTTGGTGGTGGCGGACCTCAAAGCCTTGAGCCCCGCCGAACAGCAAAGTGCCGCAAAGGCGTGATGACAACCGGCTGCCTGACGACCTCAAACTGCGTGGGCGTATCACAATGACTCGACTTTGGGACAAGGGAGCACCGCTCGATGCACGAGTGCTCGCCTACACGGCCGGCGACGATCACGCGCTGGATAATCGACTGGTCGCATACGATATTCGGGCCTCGATCGCGCATGCGGAAATGCTCGGCGAGCGAGGCTTGTTGTCGGCTCCGGATCTCGTGGCGATCCGCGATGCCCTGACCGCCATCGGCGAGGAGCATGCCGCCGGCACATGGCGCATCACCCTGGAGCAGGAGGACTGCCAAACCGCGATAGAGAACCTGTTGACCGCGCGCATCGGCGCAACCGGCGGACGTCTGCACGCTGGCCGCTCGCGCAACGACCAGGTGCTTGCGGCATTGCGACTGTACCTGCGCGACGCGGCACAAGCGCTGCATGCCGGCGCCATCGCGGTCGCGGATGCGCTCGACGCCCTCGCGGCCCGCGACGGGTCCATCGAACTGCCCGGCTACACCCACATGCAGCAGGCGATGCCGAGCACCGTGGCGCTGTGGGCGCTCGGTTTTGCCGCCGAGATTCGCGACGACGCGGAAGGCTTGCAGCACGCGCAACGCCGGATCGGCAAGAACCCCTTGGGATCCGCTGCGGGCTATGGCACGCCGAACCTCGATGTCAGCCGCGAAGCGACGCGCCGACGCTTGAGCTTTACGGTGACGCACGAGCCCGTGACCGCGGTTCAACTGTCGCGCGGCAAAGCGGAAGCGCAACTGCTCTTCGAGATCACGCTGCTCACGCAGGATATGGGACGGCTCGCCGCCGACTTGTTGCTCTTCTACACGCAGGAATACGGTTTCGTCAGTTTGCCGGAAGGATTCACCACGGGCTCCTCGATCATGCCGCAGAAGCGCAATCCCGACGTGTTCGAGCTGATGCGCGGGCGCAGTTCCGTGGCGCAGGCGGCGCTCAATGAAGTGCTCCACATCACCCAGAAGCTGACGTCCGGCTACCACCGGGATCTGCAGCTCATCAAGCCGCCGCTGTTCCGCGGCATCGATTCTTGTCTTCAGACACTCGACATCCTCCCGAGCGCACTCTGCGGAGTGCGCTTCAACCGAAACAATATTCGGCTGGACCCGAGCATCCATGCCGCCGCCGCCGCGAACGCGTTGGTGACCAAGGAAAACGTGCCGTTTCGCGAAGCGTACCGGCGGGTGGCAGCGAAGCTCAAGGACCCGAAGTGAGTATCTGGCGCAGCCCGTAGACGCTCGACATCGTCAACGACGCCAAGGACCTGGTGTGCGTGTCGCGCTTGACGCTTGCGATCGTCAGACCGGGCGCGTTGCGCCCTTGAGAACCGACGCTAGCATTTGCAACATCGATTGGCGTATCGTGCCCGCCATGAAACAAACTACTTGCGCTTATCTTCGCGCCTCAAGCATGTATGTCTTGATGGCTGTCGCGCCCCTTGCCGGCGCACAAACCCCTGCGCCTGCGCCAACCGCGCCTGCGGCGCCGGCTGCACCGGCCGCGGAGGCGCCCGCCGACACGTCGGCCGAGCACACCAGCTATCTGTTCGGGCTCACCTTCGGGGAACAATTGCACTCGGTGGGTATCTCCACTCAGGTCGACCAGGACGCGATCGCCCGCGGCATCAAGGACGGATTGCAAGGCATGAAGTCGACCCGTGCCGATCAGCAGCAAATCCAGGGATTCGTGCGCACGGTGATGACGGAGACTGTGGCGCACAACAAGCAGGCGGCAAAGGATTTTCTGGAGAAGAACAGCCACGAAAAAGGCGTAAAGACCACGGCCGACGGCCTGCAATACAAGGTGCTCATCCCCGGAAATGCCAAGGCCGCAGCGGTCCAGCCCACCGATGAAGTCACGGTCCAATACCGGGGGAAATTGCTCGACGGCAGTGAGTTCGATAGTTCCTACGCGCGCGGCATGCCGGCGACGTTCAAGGTCAACGGCGTGATCAAGGGCTGGCAGGAAGCGTTGGTGCTCATGAAGCCCGGCGCGAAGTGGCAGCTGTTCGTACCGCCCGAACTTGCCTACGACACCAGCCCTCGTCCGGGTATCCCAGCCGGTTCGTTGCTCATCTTCGACGTCGAGCTGGTTAGCGTGAAACCGAGCGAGTCGCCGCCCGCGGCAGCGTCGCCGCCGGGAACACCGCCCTCTCATAAGGTGGTGCCGCCCATGAAGCCGCCGGGCACGACGCCGACAGAGCAATAACAAAATACCAGGCCACGAATTGGCTCGCCGCGCGGGCGGGAAATACTCTCCGCCTAGTGCGTCAAATCCAGCGCGTTGGTCAAATCGCCCATCGGAAATTCGGCGTGCTCCGCAAGAGCGTGGTCGCGCACGCTGATGCCGGCAAGCACGTCGAGGTCGAATCGGCGCGTAATCAAACGCAGGATTGAGCCGGTATCGTATTGAGTGTGGTCTACCGTGCCCATTCTTGCGAACGGGGAGATCACGATCGCCGGTATGCGCGCGCCGGGTCCGAGAAGATCGCCTTTGGGCGGCGCGACATGGTCCCACGCTCCGCCGAACTCATCGTAAGTGATCACGATCACCATGTTGTGCCACTGCGGACTGGCTTGCAGCTTCGCAACGACATCGGCGATGTGCTGGTCGCCGTCGGCGAGCGACGCGTAGCCGGGGTGCTGATTGAGGTTGCCTTGCGGCTTATAGAATACGACCTGCGGCAGGCGACTTGCGGCGGCGTCGGCGACCAGATCATCGTAATCCTTCAGGTGCTCCGCGCGCTCATCGGCATGACCCTGAGGATCGAATCGCGTGTAATAGTTGAAGGGTTGATGGTGCGGCTGAAAGTTCGGATTGCCGCCGGGCGTCTCCGGCGCGTAGATCACCCGGCGCATCTTTGCCGAGGGCTGTGCGCCGTCGGCAATTGCCGCATTCCAAGCGCCCGAATACCACGTCCACGTGATGTTCTTGGCGGTCAACCGATCGCCGATGGTGGCGCCGCTCTGCGGCGGCATCGTCGTCGCGTTATTCGGGTCCGCAAACTGACCGGCGCTATCACCGCGCGCCGGTGAATTGCCGCTCGGCTGATACGGGGGCTGCATGGTGTTCACCGCGTAGAACTTGGCATCCCCGAAATAATTGGCGGGCGCGATGTTACCGCTCTTCACGAACTTGGGCGGCCCGTCGAGCGCCGAAGCCGGCGAACCTCGGGCGATCTTGAGGCGCGGCGTCATATGGCCATCGGCGCCGGTCTCCAGCACGGTAACGGTCGGCTTGGCGGGAGAGGTGTCGGCGTTGGGGTACTCCGGCGCGCAGGCACAAATCAGATATTGGTGATTGAGAAAAGAGCCGCCGAACGCGCCCTGAAAAAATCGATCGGCCAATACGTATTGGCGCGCCAAGGCAAACAGCGCCGAATGGCTGTAATCGTAATGGCCCATGGTCAGCCCGCCGGCATCCGACCACGCGGCATAGCCGTCGTTACTGCCGCCGTCGATCTGCATCTGATGTTCGAAAAACCGATGATACAGGTCGCGCGTCACGGTCGACGTGGAGAGCGTAACTTTCGATTGCGCGGTGAAAGCGCTTTCGATCGAAAACGGCGCGTTCGGCAGCCCCGCGCTTTGCGCTTGCGTGACGACCGGTTTGTAACCGGGAGCCGTCACACCACCCCAGGTCTGCGGCAACTGGGGCAATAGGGAACCATCGCGATCTCGCTGTGGGAGATACGCCGGCAGCGGGTGCCCGTCGGCATCGACCACGTCGGCGAGGCCATGCGCGCCGGGAAAATTGCCGAACAAATTATCGAAGGCGCGGTTCTCGGCATAAATGACCACGATCGTTTTGACTTTATCGCGCAGCGCTCGAGTAGCCGGGTCGCTGCCGCCGCCGTGCGGCTTGACAGCCTGGGTGAACGTGCAGGCGCAAACCAACAGCCCCACGGCCAGACCAATGGCGAAACACTTTCCTGCGGGCCGTTGCTGTAACATGCCCTCTAGTATAAGACGTACAGCGCCGCCGATGGGCAAGCGCGGCTACCCGTTCCGGCGTCCGCCGCAGAGGCGCTCCTCGGAAGTGCCGCGCCTCACGTTATACTGTCAACCATGCGAACCCTCCACGTGTTCATCGTTGCCAGTCTGGCGGGAACTGTGCTGGCGTGTGGGCAGAAAGGGCCGTTGGTGCTGCCCGATGCGCAGCATCCGCACAAGAAGATCGGCATTGGCAAACCACCCGCGCCACCGGCATCCGCGCCGCCATCCGCGGCGTCCGCACCTGCTTCGCCCGCACCCACCGGTCCTGCGTCAACGCCAGATGCCGCGCCGGCCGATGCGACTGCACCGGGCGAAGCGCAGACCCGTCCCACGCCGGCGCCGCAGCCGTAGCGCGCGGTAAATCAGCGTATTCATATGGCAACCCGTAAATTGCTTTTGGTCGACGGCTCTTCCTATTTGTATCGCGCATTTCATGCGCTGCCGCCGCTCACCAATTCGAAAGGCGAGCCAACCGGCGCCGTGCTCGGCGTGCTCAACATGTTGAACAAACTCATGAAGGAAGAATCGCCGGCCTGCGTCGCAGTGGTCTTCGACGCGCCGGGCAGAACGTTCCGAGATGAGTTGTTCGATCAATACAAGGCGCACCGTGCACCCATGCCCGACGACCTGCGCGCGCAAGTCCAGCCGCTCTTGGATGCGGTCGCGGCCCTCGGCTTGCCGTTGTTGCGCATCCCCGGGGTCGAAGCCGACGATGTGATCGGCACGCTCGCCAAGCAAGCGGCCGAAGCGCAGTACGACGTCTTGATCTCGACCGGCGACAAGGACATGGCTCAACTCGTCGGTCCGCACATCGGCCTCGTCAACACCATGAGCAACACGCGTCTCGACCGCGCGGGCGTGAAGGCGAAATTCGATGTCTTCCCGGAACAGATCATCGACTATCTCGCGCTGGTCGGCGATAGCTCGGACAACATTCCGGGGGTGAAGGGCGTGGGGCCGAAGACGGCCGCCAAATGGCTCAAACAGTACCAGACGTTGGATTCGTTGATCGCCAATGCCGCATCGATCACGGGCAAGGTCGGCGAAAATCTACGCAGCGAACTGCCGGCCCTCGAGCTGTCGCGAAAACTTGCGACGATCGACACCGCAGTGCCGTTGGCCGTGAGCGCCGAAGGGTTGACCGCCGGAACGCCGGATCTCCCGCGGCTCCGCGAACTGTATACACGCCTTGAATTGCGGCTACTGCTGCGTTCCCTCGACGCCGCGTCGGAAGCGATCGAACCGGGGCCGTTGCCGGCGCCAAGTGGCCTAGCGGCAGCGGCTGCGGGCGAATCCGTGAACGCCGCGATGGCGGCTCACGGCATGCCCGCGGTCACGGCAGCCCCCGCGCGGCGTCGCGAGTATGAGACGGTGACGTCGCAGGAGGCATTGGACCGGTGGCTCGCCAGACTCGCCGCTGCGCCGCTCATTTCGTTCGATACGGAGACGGACAGTCTTGACTACTTGCGCGCGAGACTCGTCGGCTTGTCGTTCGCCGTGTCCGCGGGCGAAGCGGCCTACGTACCGCTATCGCACGATTATCCCGGCGCGCCGCCACAACTCGAGTGCGCCCGCGTGCTGGCCGCGCTGAAGCCGCTGCTCGAGGATGAGAATAAACCGAAGTTGGGCCATCACCTGAAGTTCGATTGTCATATTCTGGCGAATTACGGCATCGCACTCGCCGGTCAACGATACGACTCCATGCTCGAGTCCTATGTGCTCAACAGCGTCACTACGCGGCATGACATGGACTCTACGGTCCAAAAATATCTAGGCATCAGGACCATTCACTACGAGGACGTCTGCGGCAAGGGAGCGAAGCAAATCACCTTCAATCAAGTCGACGTCGCGCGCGCCACCGAGTACGCAGCCGAGGACTCGGATGTCACCTTGCAGCTGCACCAGGCATTGTGGCCGCAGCTCGAAGCGATACCGCGGCTCAAAGATCTTTACGAATCGATCGAACAGCCGCTGGTTGCGGTGCTCTATCGCATGGAGCGAACGGGCGTACTGGTCGATCGCGAGCTTCTCAAGAAGCAGAGCGCGGAACTCGCGGCGCGCATGCTGGAATTGCAATCGCAAGCCCACATCGAAGCGGGCGGCGCCTTCAACGTGGATTCCCCCAAACAGTTGCAAGAGATCCTCTTCGGCAAGCTGGGTATTCCTGTCATTCGCAAGACGCCGACGGGCCAGCCGTCGACCGCGGAAGACGTGCTCGAGGAATTGGCCGCCTCGTATCCGCTGCCGAAACTGATCCTCGAGTATCGCGGCGTCGCAAAACTCAAGTCCACTTACACGGACAAGCTGCCGGAGCAGATCAATCCGCAAACGGGGCGCATTCACACGTCCTACCATCAGGCCGTCGCGGCAACCGGCCGGCTATCGTCATCAGATCCGAATCTGCAGAACATTCCGATTCGAACTCCGGAAGGACGCCGCATTCGGCAAGCCTTCGTGGCGCCGCCCGGGTCTTCGCTGGTGGCCGCCGATTATTCGCAAATCGAACTGCGCATCATGGCTCACCTGTCAGGCGATGCCAGCTTGCTGAAAGCGTTCGCGGAAGATCGCGACGTGCACCAAGCGACCGCTGCCGAGGTTTTCGGCATACCGCTCGACACGGTCACGGCGGATCAGCGACGCTCGGCCAAGGCGATCAATTTCGGATTGATCTACGGCATGTCGGCGTTCGGCCTCGCCCGTCAGCTCAGCACCGGCAGAGGCGAGGCGCAGAAATATGTCGATCTTTATTTCGAACGCTATCCTGGCGTGAAGCGCTACATGGATGAGACCAAGCAGAAGGCCCGCGATGACGGATTCGTCGAAACCATTTTCGGGCGCCGCCTGTATTTGCCCGAGATCCTGTCGAGAAACCAGGCTCTGCGCCAATATGCCGAACGCAGCGCCATCAACGCTCCCATGCAAGGCACCGCGGCCGATATCATCAAGCGGGCCATGATCGAGGTCGACGCGTGGCTACGTACGTCGAAGGTGCCGGCGCGGCTCATCATGCAAGTGCACGATGAACTCGTGCTGGAGGTCGCCGACGCAGCAGTGGATACCGTCGTGCAGCAAGTCCGGCATCACATGGTGCGGGCTGCCGAACTTCGCGTGCCCCTCAAGGTCGATGTGGGGATCGGCCGCAATTGGGACGAGGCGCATTAGAGGTCATGGGATGTCAAGAATTGGCTTAAGGTGTAAAGTTCAGCCTGTTTTTTCGCGCATTTCAACCCAATTGGGGCCCGCTTTGAGCGAATTGAGCAATTCTGAATAAATGCTCGCCGACACCCTGGAACTTTCGAGCGGTAGCCCCATCTAATCCAATGAGCGTTAAAGACGCTCCCCGCTCTTCTCCCTGAGCGGGCAAGACCCGGTTTGTCATCCCCATGCCGGGTTGGTCTAGCCTCGGTGGCTGTGTCAAAACAACCACCGGGGCCTTTTTTTAGGCAGCGCTGAGCCACCGCTCCATCACGCTTCGAGCCTCTTCGAGGCCTTGTTTTGCATGCGCCGAGAACAATTGAGCGGTAACGGCCGTATCCGCGCACGCAGTTTTGGTTTCTTGCAACACACGCTGTGAATCCCGGCGATTCAATTTATCCGACTTGGTCAGCAACACGTGCGCCTGTCGATCGCGGGCGAGCACCCACTCGAGCATGGCAGCATCCTGCGCGCCGAGACCACGACGACTATCGACGATGAGGATCAGTCCGACCAGCGACTCGCGCACGTTGAAATAGTGTTCCATGAGCTGCAACCACTTGATGCGCACCCGCTCCGGCACCTTGGCGAATCCGTACCCCGGCAGGTCGACCAACCGACGATCAGGCGCCAATTCGAAGAAATTGATGAGCTGAGTGCGGCCCGGCGTGCGGCTCACGCGCGCAAGACCGGACCGCTGCGTGATTGCGTTGACCGCGGTGGATTTGCCGGAATTGGATCGGCCGGCAAAGGCGATTTCCCGGCCGGTATCCGGTGCGAACTGATGCGCCTCGGCAGCGCTCGTCACGAATTTTACGTTGGGATAAGTCGACATACCTTGTTGCTGAGACTCAAATTATTGACGCTAGTGTACAATTTGCTGCACTGAACGGTTCACTCAAGAACGGGGTTAGAGGCGATCATGAAGCGGCTTTGTATTCTTGCAGCGGCGCTTTCCGGCGCGATTGCCAGCAACGTCGGTCTGGCGGCTGGCAACCCAGAAACCGGCGCAACGAAAGCCGCCGTGTGCCAGGCCTGCCACGGGGCCAACGGCAACAGCGTCAATCCCGAGTGGCCAAGCCTCGCGGGACTCGGTGCCGATTACATCGCCCAGCAGCTGCAAAATTTCAAAGGCGGCAAACGCAGCAATCCCGTCATGACCGGGATGGTGCTGAATTTGAGCCCCGAAGACATGGCCGATCTGGCCGCCTATTTCGGTAGTCAGGTGAATACCGGGCTCGAGGCGGATCCGTCTCATTGGAAGGCCGGCGAGAAGCTGTATCGCGCCGGCGACAAGGCCCGCGAGATTCCGGCGTGTATGGCCTGTCATGGGCCCACCGGCTACGGCATCGCGCCTGCGAAATTTCCCGCGCTGCGAGGACAGCATGCCGAGTACGTCGTCAAACAATTGACCGATTATGCGTCGGGGGCGCGGTCCACCGGGCCCAACGGCATGATGCAGATCATTGCCAAGCGCTTGTCTGCGGACGACATGCGCGATGTCTCCTCCTACGTGCAAGGGCTTCGCTGAAAATGCGCGCGACACGCCTGTCATTGTGCTTGGGTCTAGCACTGGCCCTTGGCGCTTGCGGGAAACAGCAAGCGGCGAACGAGCAGGGAGAAGCTGCGACGACTCCGGCGACCGCGTTGGCTCCCCCGGCGAGTCAATCAACTCCGACGGCTACCGCGACTCAGCGTCAGGAAGCGGGGCTGGCTCCGACTCAGCCGAGCAAGCTTACACGGCCCAATGAAGACGGGTCCGAAACGGTGGAGGACACGACCGGTGATAGCGGCTCGCACAATCCTATCTTGGCAGCCGTCGCTTCCACGATGGCTGCCGGCACGGCAGCCGCGTCCGCGGCTACAACCACCACGCCGCCGCCGCTGTGGCAAGAAGGCGTCAATTATACGCGCCTGGTTCCCGCGCAGCCCACGTCGGTTCCGCCCGGCCAGGTCGAAGTTCTCGAGTTCTTCTGGTACGCGTGCCCGCATTGCTATGCCATCGATCCACAGGTCGAGTCTTGGAGGAAAACCAAGCCCGCCTACATTAGCTTCTCGCGTGTGCCGGTGATGTGGAGCGAGGGACACCGATCGACCGCTCGCCTCTATTACACGTTGGCGAGCCTCGGCAAACTCGACCAGCTGCATGGCGAGGTATTCAAGGAAATCCACGTCAACACCGATCCCTTGATCGCGAGCGATCCCAACGACACCGCGGGAGCGGAGCGACTGCAGGGTGCATTCCTCAAGAAGTTCGGGATCTCCGACGACGCGTTCAAGAAAGCCTATCACTCGTTTGCCGTGGAGACCGACCTGCAACGAGCGGATCAGCTCGGTCTGCGCTATCGCATCGAAGGGGTGCCCACCTTTGTCATCGATGGCAAGTATGTAGCGGACGTGCGCTCTGCAGGCAGTCCGGAGCGGTTGATTTCATTGGTCGACGATCTTGCGGCTCAAGAACATAGGCACTGATCGCCAAGCTCCGATCGACACGCGCGTCGCGGCCATGATCACACACGCGGGTGGTTGTCATTGTGGTCGCGTCCGGTTCGAGGTGACGGCACCTGCGAGACTGGAAGTATCGGACTGCAACTGCTCGATCTGCGCAAAGTCAGGATACTTGCATCTGATCGTTACCGCCGATCGATTCGCGCTCGTTTCCGGCCGCGACGATTTGACCACCTATACCTTCAACACCGGCGTCGCGAAGCACTATTTTTGCTCGCATTGCGGTGTGAAATCGTTCTACATCCCCCGATCGCACCCCGACGGCGTCAGCGTCAACGCTCGCTGCATCGACAGCAATACCATCGAGTCGATGTCGGTTACGCCGTTCGACGGCCAGCACTGGGAAAGCGCGCGCGCCCAGCTCAAGGTACCGCCGTCCGTCTGAAGTGGTTCGCTGCGCGCGACATAACACGATTCCCCATGTCGTTATGTTGCAACGCTGTAGCGGCGGCCGCCGACTCAGCGCAAATTTGTGACGTAGGCCTCGCGCTCCGACCTCAACTTTGGCGGATGCTGACCGGGGTGGTTGGAGTCACGATGCAACATTCATCCAGCATGTCGAACAACTGCGCACCTCCGGATGCCAATGCGCATGGCAGCGCGACGCGCGAGCGTGGTGTGTGCGACAAGATGTTCGTGGGACTGGTGTTTTGGACGCTGGTGCATACCACTGAAGCGCTCGCGGGCGACCAGGCGCCGCTGTCCGGTACTACGGCGAAGCCGGACTTCAATGACTTGCGGCGACCCATACCGCTCTCGGCGTCGATGTTCCCGATACCGGCTCCCTATCAGGCGGTAGACCTACCCGAAGCCAAGACGTTTTCGACGCAAGAATTTCGTCCGCGCGCACCGACACTGAACCCGGATACCCACGTTGCCGCTGTGGGCGATGAAGCGATGATGAACCGCACGACGGTGTGGCAGCGGTTGTCCGACTATCGCACGCACGACCGGTTTCGATTGGTCACGTTGTGGGAAGGCGGGGGCAGCAGCCTGTCGCTTCAGGCGGGCAGGAAGGGCGATCCCTCGCTGCAATGGACCAGCCGGCTCATGAATCGCGGCGGTGCCCCTCGGGGGCTGCTCGATGAGTTGTTCTCGACGTCCTCAGGCAGCACCCTGGGCCGAGGTCTGCACTTTGCGCCGCACCCGACGAACGTTGAACCTACCGGCAAGCCGGGGAAGCCCTTGGATGCCGGTGTCGTCGGCATAGCCAAGTAGCTGAACGACGACCCGCTCGCTGCCCATTGCATGGCAGAGCCTGTAGGCGCTCGCCTGTAAATCTGCTCCTCTACCTACTGCCGCTTCGGCGGCGGAGCCGCCTGGATGCCTGTCAACTCGATATCGAAGATCAGCAATGAGCCACCGGGGATTCCCGGTCGTGAACCCTGACCGTAGCCGAGTTCGGGCGGGACGAACAGCTGCCACTTCGCGCCCGGCTTCATGAGGGTGAGCGCCTCCTGCCATGCCTTCATGACGCCGTTCACCTGAAACGTGGTGGCCGTACCCGGCTTGGAGGAACTGTCGAACTCCGTGCCATCGAGAAACGTACCGCGGAATCGCAGGGTCACCAGATCCGTGGGTTGCGGCGATGCGGCTTTCAGGTTCCCGGCCTCGATAATCTTGTATTGCAACCCTGACGCCGTAGTCGTCACGCCCTTCGCTTTGGCGTTGCGGTCAAGGTATTCGTGGGCGGCCGCCGCGTTTTTTGCAGCCGCCGCCTCGGCCGTCGATCGCAAGAAGGCCTGCACGCGCATTTGGTCCGCGGCAAGCGCTTTCTTACCCATCAGACCGTCCTTCAGTCCTTGATCGACCCGTGCAATCGGAAATTCCTCCGTCACACCGGATTGGTGCAGCTGTTGCCCCATATTGAGACCGATCGCATAAGCAGCTTCGTCTGCCGAGGGCGGCGCCGGGGCATGCTGCACCGTCGAGGCCGGAGCTTCCGTCGACGTCGGGGTGGACAAGGCCTGAGCACCCGCCAGTAGGGGCGCTGTGATTAATATCCAAAGGCCGCATGCATTCAGCAATCGTCGATTCGACTCATTCTTCATGTCGCGGAACATACCGCAATTCACATTACGCTTGCCATCTCGATACCCACGCTCACCGCTCGACATCGACACGAGGCGGCAGACCTTGGAGACGAGTTCGTCTTTCACCGGCCATCGATATGCGTGGATGTCGGTGCGGTCAGCGCGGGGAGCGGGTTGGCCGGGTCGACGCGAATCGTTCCCATCATGCCGCCGTCTTCGTGCTCCAACAGATGGCAATGATAGACGAACGTGCCGACGGTATTCGGATCGCGAAAATCCATGCGCAGGCGCACGCTCGGGTAACTCGTCATGAGATTATCGAAAAAAGGAACGCTGACGGTATCCCGCAGGAAGGGCTCATTGACCGGGATACCGAAAAAATCGAGCAGCTGAAAGTGCAGCTGATGAATGTGGAACGCATGCAGCTCGAGCGAACGGTTCTCAATAATCCAGTCCTCGACGTCGCCCTGTTTCACGACGATGTTCGGCACCGTGGACGCGGGATCGAACACCGTCGGCGTCTTGCCCTCTTCGGTGATGTAAAACAAGATCGGGCTGTGCGGATCGTTGGGGTCGGCACGACGCTCGGAAAAATACAGCTTGCGCACGCGAACCGGTTTAACGGAGCCGATCCAAGGCAGCGCGGCTGCCGGCAGCGGTTCGGCGCTTGCCGGGAGTCTCGAACCCGGTTCCGGCGCGTCCTTCGCCGCCGCTACCGATGCGAGCGCGCGATTCGGGTCGTTCTCGCCGTCGTGCCCGGTATTCACCATGCGCGTGATGAAAAGTCCCCGCACCCCGAGCGGCGGCCCTTGGACGATGAATTCGACACGGCTGCCGGGAGGCACGGCAATGTGGTCGACGGACTTGACCGACCCGGTGGATGCACCGCCGCGGTTGATGGGGACGCCGTCGATCGCGACGACGCCGAGCATTTGCGGCACTTTGTCGTATAGCAAGGCGAGATGCAGGTAAGTGATCGCAGAGGCGTTCAGGACCCGCCATAGCTGCCGCTCGCCCGGCCTGAGGGTGATTGTCGCGGGCGGATAATCGGGATAGGGAACGGGCACGAAATTGACCGAGAGGTCCCTTGCAGGCGTACCGAACCCGGTGTTGTTGTTGGTGATATCCCCGTCCGTGTCGATAATGGGCTTCGGCACGACCGGTTCGGCCGAAGACGGCGGCGCGTGCGGGTTGACGAGTTCTTGATCACGAATCACGAACACTCGTTCCGGCAGACCCGCAACTTCGGGGATCGCGCGTTCCAGACCCTCGACGATCAGCGCGCCGGAAGCGCCGCCCATGACCTGCTTCGAGCTGAAGCCATGAATGTGCGGGTGGTACCAATACAGGCCCGGAGGCTCGTTCTCGGGGATCTTGAAGCGGTACTCGAACGGCGCATCCCCGGGCTGGATCGAGGTCTTCAGGACTTCGTCTTGATGGCACCGCGCCGGTATCGTCAAGCCGTGAAAGTGCAGATTAGTGGACGTCGGTGTCATGGCTCCGCTGGTGCACGGGTCGCCTTGAGCCGCAGGCGCTCCGTGGACATGCCGCTTGCCCGAGGTGGCGGTGCCTGCGTCAACGTCGGTGAGATCATTCTTGAGACTCAAAACCAACTCGTCACCCGGGCTCAAGCGCAGCGTCGGCGATTGGCTGCCATCCGGAAGCACATAGCAATAATGAACCGAGCCGTCCTTCTCGCGCACGTTATGGATCGTCAAGTCGAGCTGCAGCACGCCGTTGAGACTGCGCAGGTCGGTGGGTTCAGGTACCGGCGAACCTACCGCGGGGCGCGGGCAGGACTCGCCGCTCGGGCGCGGCGTACTGCGCGCGGTCGCGGCATCCGACAACATCATGGTCACGAGGATCGCCGACGCTGCCCACGACCAGCAGCGCAATGCGATTTTGACACCCGCTACGCGGCTCTCAAACGGATTGATGAGACTCAGCATAGCCGCCTTGTACCGGACACCCATCCCAGCACGTCACGGTACGGCTTGGTTGTTACGGCCGATCGAGAGCGAAGACAAGGCCGCCGGCGGGGGGGAATGTTCACACCAAAGGCGCAGACCAGATGCCCGGTCTGCGCCACGGCCAAAAGCAATCAAATCGAATCAGGCTACCCGACGGCGCGCGAAACCCGCGAGACCGCCCATGCCACCGAGCATCAGCCACAACGCCGCGGGCAGCGGGACGGGCGTATTCAGAGTGACCGCATCGAATGACGTGAAGGTGCGCGCATCTCCGGTAAACACGGCCGATTCGGCGACTCCCGAGAGCGTTCGGTTACTCGCGGTCGACCAGGTGCAAAACTCATCGTGCGTGCTCGTGCAGGCGACCGTCGTACCGGCTGCCGTTAGCGACAACGTGCCGACTTCGGTTCCGGTGCCGTTAAGACCGGACCACAATTGGATCGTCGAGGCGTAGCTCGCGGTGTTGTTCAGCAGCGAATAGTTGAGCGAAATGCCGCTGAATCCATTTGCGTCGTTCAGGATGGGAACCGTCGAGGTCGGGACGGATGCCATGTACAGAACGCCGGTCGCACCGGAGGGCACGTTCTCGAACTTGCCGGTGCCGCCATTGAAGCCCGAACCGTTGTAGCCCGCGTTCAAGAACTCCGCCGGCGTGGTGAACGTGATGCCGACGTTGTTGGCCGGGCCGCCCGCTGTTCCATAGGCATCCGTGCCGCCGCTAAAGAACGTGTTGATGTTCGTGGCGTTCACCTGACCCCCAAAGGTCAGCGTCTCCGTCGCACCGGACACCGTGACGTTGGCGGCCAACGCCTGGGAAGCAGCCAGCGCGGATCCCAGAACCAGGGCTGGTGCAGCCAGCGCTCGGATCATTTTCAATTTCATTGCTCTCTCCTGCGAAGTTAGATGACCCGCACCGGTTATCCGGTGCGGGTCATGATTTTCAGTCACGGATTAGGATCCACCGCGCAAGCCGTAGCCGCCGAAGCTGCCACCGCACCCGAACAAGTCAGCAGCAACGGCGCGAGGTTCGGCGCGCTGTTGAAATTGAACATGTTGGCAAGCGAACCCGCGAGGCGGTCGAACGATCCATTGGCGACCGGTGTCGGGCCGTCGATGTAGCCTAAGTTCCAGTTTGACTCGATGAAATTGATGATCGAGGCCTGGTTCGTCATCGTGTGATCGACGAAGTTCTGGTTCGCCCACGGCGAGATCACGAGCAGGGGCAGACGCGGTCCATGGCCGCACCGGCCAAGCGTGGTGCCCGAAGCCGGGGTGCCGCAGTTGCCTGCGCCGGCCAGATGGTCGTACACCGGAGAGGATCCCGTGTCCGGAATATTCGACTGACTGACAATCGGACCCGTGACATGGTCGTACCAACCGTCGGAGTCGTCGTAAGCAATGATGATCGCGGTCGACGCCCATTGCGGCGACTGCTGTACGGCGTTGATGACCTGGGTGATCCAATATTGCTCAGATATCGGATCTGAGTTGCCGGGATGACCGTTGTACGCATACGGAGCCTTGACGAACGACACCGCCGGCAGGTTTCCGTTGTTGAGCGCCTGGAAGAAGTTGATCGTGTCGTACTGGTGGTTGGCCTGATCAGTCGTGCCGATCGCGGCAATGGAGGTCGGCGGCAAGTGGTGCGGGTTACGCGTCGAGGCATAGAACTGGAACGGTTCGTGGTGCGACACATAATCGGCGCCGGCGGAATGAATGTTGGCGCCCGTCAGCAACGGAGCGACCGGGTTCGGGACGATCACGGTCGCGGTCGTGCTCGGATACTGGTGCACAGTGCGCGCAGCACCGCAAACCGCGGGTGATGAGCCGGAGGCCGCGGTGGTCGGCGCGAAGCCGCCTTGGAACCAGCCCCAGGTCACATTGGCGGCATTCAGGAGATCGCCGATGTTGCGGCTGGTCATCTCGAGCGTCGAGGTCGTGGTTACCGTGCCGCCCTTGTCGTTGCCGCAGTCATCGAGATAGGCATCGTAATCGCCGATATCGGCGACCGGACTGCCGCTATTGGGATACGAGGACGTCGAGCCCGTGCCGAAGTGCACGATACCACCCAGGGTCTGGCCGGAAGCCAAATTCAGCGCGCCGGGCGTCGACGGGCCGAAGGTCGAGCCAAACGAGTTATCGTTCATCGAGAAGTTTTGGGCGTAGTTCCAAATCGCGGCGACGGTGTTGCCGTCGAAGTAGCCGAGCACGGTGGAGCCGTCCGCGGCGCAGCCTTCGCTCGTGGTTCTGCCGGTGTACTTCGGGAACTGGTCCATCAGCCCACCGTCCAGAGCGGCCTGCTCGGGGCCGTAGTTGTGGTTCTGGCTGCAGGTATAGGCTTGAGCCGGCGATAGGCGGGGAGGATTGACCCGCGCCGAGCCGGTGGCATTGAAGTTCGGGTTATTGCTCAGCAGTTCCGCGGACAAGCCGTTCACGGTCGGCGTCCCGGGATACGCGGTAAATGCTTGCTCACCGGCATTATTCTGCGCGTTCGGGTAGGTGCCGAAGTAGTGGTCGAAGGATATGTTTTCTTGAAACAGCACAATCACATTGGTGATCGGCGTTGACGTAGATTGAGCGAACGCGCTCACGGATGCGCATAACGCCACAGGCAGCAGCGCCCGACGAACGGCTTGATTAATATTCACGAATATCTCCCTCGCAGCAGGATTGAGTTATTGGTCGCGGACGGAACGCCAGGGAGTTTCTCGGCGTTATGTATCACACGCATGACCGCTGGATGAAGCTTGTGTATTCGCGGACCGGTTATGCCAGCCGAGCGGCACAATGCAACTATAGATGGTGCGCCTGCCGCGATTCGAACGCGGGACCTTCGGCTTCGGAGTATGGGCGGATCATTGCGCCCATGTACTACCGAACACGCCGGACTCGGTTTTTCAAAGACTTAGCAGATCGTAGACTACTCCCGTCCCCGTCACAACCTACCGTCCTTCGACGTGTCCTGGTCACTCCCTGGTCACTCCTTTTTGCAGGAGATTAACCTCATGCCGCGGCTGAAATTACGGCAAGACATCGTGCGCACCGTACCGTACCGCGGACCGGGGGAAAAAGGTCAGTGCGTATATTGGGACGAGGCTCTGGAATCGTTCGGCCTGCGGGTGCACCCGAGCGGCCGGCGTGTGTATGTGTGCGCTTACCGGATCAATCGGCGCAAGCGTCTGGCTACCCTCGGCCGAGCCGATGCGCTCAGCCTCGATCAGGCCCGCAAAAAGGCGATGACCTACCTCGCCAAGGCGGCGAATCAAGAGGACCCACAGAGCAATCTCGACGCCCAGCTGCAACTCAAGACGATCGACGAACTCGTCGAGGCGTACATCGAGGGTCATGCGAAAAAGAAAAAGAAGACCTGGAAGGAGGACCGGTCCTACCTGAAGCGCCATGTCCTGTCGAAGCTTTCGGGACGTTTGGCAGTCAGCCTCGTCACGGCGGACATCGAGGCCATTCACTCGGAGCTCGGTGTCGCTCATCCCTACGGGGCAAATGATGTCCTAAAAGTGGTCCGCAAGATGTTCAACTGGGGCAAGGTCGCAGGTCTGGTGCCGAGGGATCACCCAAACCTCATCGCAGGCATCGTCCGATTCCCGGAGCGAGCACGCAAGCGATTCATCACGACGGTGGAGATGCCGCGTTTCCTACAGGCACTCGAACAGGAAGACAACGACTACGCTCGACACGGCATTTGGCTTCTATTGCTCATGGGCCTTCGAAGCAACGAATTGCTGAAAGCAAAATGGGACGATATTGACTGGGACATGGGGACGCTGTTCATCGGTTTGACCAAGAACGGCGAGCCGCTGCTGGCGCCGATCAGCGACGCGGCCATGGAGCGGCTGAAGATCATTCCGCGGACCTCCGACAACCCGTACATCATCTGCGGCAAGCTCCACGGGCAATATCTGCGCAGCCTCGGCGAACCCCTTAAGCGGACGCTCAAACGCGCCGGACTGGTGAACCTGCGAATTCATGATCTGCGGCGTACGGTCGGATCCTGGCTGGCCCAGGACGGGCAATCGTTGCACCTGATCGGCGATGTACTTAACCATCGCGATCCGAAGACCACGGCCGGCTATGCGTACTTCCAAACCAAGCAGCGCCGAGACGCCCTGACCGGCCACGGCAGTCGCGTGCTGGCGCTCACGCCAGCTCATCTGCGCAAGCCGGCGGCGCCAAACGGGATCTCAGCCAATACACTGTTGCCGGCCACCGAAAGCGCGCCGGTCATGGCGACAGAGAACAGCGTCGTGCACTACCGACATTATTTTAGGCGCGAAGAGCTCTATCGGCTGGTGTGGACGTCGCCTGTCAGCGAGATCGCCGCTCGCCTCGGAGTATCGGATGTGGCGCTGGCGAAACTCTGTCGCCGCGCCGGGGTGCCCATTCCGGGGCGGGGCTATTGGCAGCGTACCGAGGCGGCCCAACCTGTCGAGCCAATCCCGCTACGCGAGCCGCCCAACGGGCTGCCCGAGTGGCTTAGGATTCGAGGGACGAAGCCGTCGGCTTCTTTTGTCGGAAATGCCAATGCCGCATGAGGACGTTGAGACCCCAAGGTCTATGGACCCATGATTGTCGAAGAGCCTGAAGGCGACGGCTGCAGTGACTGGCTGCTTACGACCCCCCAAGCTGCCGGCGCCGAATGATCACAATCGGGCTTCCGATACGCCCGCAAAATATCCATAGCCGGCGAAGGTACCTCATCGCGGGTTGCTCGTTCGCAGCAACCTAACGTCTGCCAACAACGACAGTTCGGCCTTTCGGCAACAGTTCATCCCGCACTTCCAAGATGTTCGGACTGCTCACCGGCGGATGCGATCGGTGGCTGCCAACCTGTTACCGGCCCAACATGCACGTTGATCCCGTACGCATATTGATCTTGGAGATAAGGGGCACCGCGATAGAGAACAACGTCGCAGGTCAGAGCCAACTCTCTATACAGCGCATTTTCGGTCGCACAGCTAAAAAGAAGCGCAGCCTTCAGGCAGCCCGTCGGACTGGTGGCAACGACTGTAATGTAGAGAGCCTTCTCGTCCGGCTCTCCGACTTCGATGCTCCAACCCGCAGCTCGCAGCGGGCGGACCAGGTCCTTAATACAGTCTTCTGAAAGAAGGGCCTTCCTTAGCGTTACGCCATCATCGGTTGGCATTTCCGGTACCAGCCGGCCATGAGTTTGGAAGATCTGTTGCTCGCGCAGGTTCAAAGCCATTTGAATCTGAGCGCGTAGCTGAGCCTGTTGCCAAAGTAATGTGCTGTCACTGTTCATCTCGGGAGAAGACAGCGGCACCCCGCTCGACCCGTCGTTCCAAGTCTCGACGAAGCCCAGCGTGGCTAGTGCAACAATAAGTCGAGCGAAGTTCGCACCCTGTTGCCAGTCGGCGGAGGCAGCATGTGCAAACAGATGCCTGTTCAACCAGGTTACACCGTCGTACTCACCTGTACGTCGAAAGAACGATGTTTTCAACCATCTCCTTAGCGTCTCAAAGACGAATACCCGTTCATCCTGCCCAAAGAGATAGTCGACAGATAGGTATTCGCTGGGTACCCACATACCGTCAAAATGCAGTCTGGCGGCAATTGCAATGGCTTTGTCGATGGCTCGATCGACCTGATCTGGCACGGTCAGGCCGGGGGGATCTATCACCATTCTGCTCAGAGCCCCCTCGACCACGGGAATTAGGGCGGCAATGCTTGAGGCTCTATAGCCGCTGTAAAAGGCAAGGTACGCCTCACGGGCCAACGGGACAAACCCCGCAAGACTCGGCGCACCGGGCATAAACTGCGCGATGCATACCGCTTGGAACGCCAATGTGTACTGTGTAGACATGTGATAGTGAAATTGTGCGACAGCATCTTCACGCGTTCTGTATCTGACCGCTGCCAATAGCTCTTGGCACTTACCGTTGGGAACCCACAGAGGTGAAAACCACTCGACCCTTTCCCACAGAGCCGCATGTTCATCCGCTCTTGTACGGCGGGCTTGCCACTTCGCATCACCTGTCGCAGGCACCTTCGGCAGACAGGCGACATCCCCGTCGACCTTCAGCACGATCGCAGGGGTGGGCCCAAAAAGGCCGACGTCGCGTTCTACAACATCACGCACGATCAGCCCCTTCTGCTCGGCCCACTCGCTCACAATCGTTGAATTCATGTCCATCAGCGTGGGTAGCTGCAATGCCCTTCGCCAAAGAGCGAGGAAGGATTGCCAGTTTCTTGCTTGATCCATGTGAACAACCTTCATTTCGAACTCTAAGAAGTGGATGGCGTGACCTGCATTAGGGTTGTCCGCCAATCCCGCGCTACATCATTACGGTTCGGCAGGTGGTCCCGCCTGAGCTTTGGGTATCGTACGCGCTCGGCGTCTCTCGAATTGCTCATGCCACTCCGTGCGCCAAGACGGCAAGTTGAGATACAGCTGCTGCGTTGCGTCGCAGAGATCGAAGAGTCCGTGCACGTGCTCGAATCGCTTCTTGGTCGTGTCGTCCCAACAATACGGGGGTGCGACGTCGCGGAAGAGCTCCGTTCCGGTCAAGATGAGGACGGCATTGAGGGGCCGCTCCGCTTTCCAATATTTCCGGCCCGCCTTCGCAATCTTGCCGATCTCTGCTATCTCCGTAGGCGACAGCATCTTCCGTAACGTGCTGAACACGAGCACGGCTCCGGGAAACAACTTCGCGAGGTAGCGCATGCGGTCGTAATCTTGCTTCTCGAACGAGCCGTACGACTTGCACTCGCCAAAAAGCAGCCCGTTCGTCTCTTCGCCGAAGATCGATTGCTGCCAAAACATTGCGAAGTCGGCTTCCAACTCCTTCTTGCCCGGCGCTGCTGCCGCGAAACTCATGACGGGGGTAACGCGAATCCGCAGCTTGTGATCGCCGAACAGTTGCAGCGAGAGAAGTACGGCGTATGCGCCTTCCGCGTATCGCGGAAGGCTGAACGGTCCGGCTGTCTTGTAGCACCACTTGCTGTCGCCGAGATTGCCGATCGCGGGGAACGTCGTCAGGCATTTGGGACACGTGAACATGTCACGGATGCTTTCGAGGGGGAACCACGATTGCCGCTGACACTCGGTGCAGCGGACTCGCAACCCCATCTTGAACGCGCCCATCGAGACGAGCGAATCGTGTAGTCGCCCTTCGAGAAAGTCTCGACGCAACCGACTCTTGACCTCGCCGATCTCGAGGTCGCGCTCTTGGTTGACGACGTTCTCATCGGTAGGAGTCCCGTCTCGCCGTACGGTTCCGCCGTTCATGTGCTCTAGGAGTCCGAGCATCTTCTCGTCGGCCAGCGTGCCGGGGTAGCCGCCAGTCTTCCGATACAGTTGTCTCGCGAGCATCCCTGGAGGCGAGAGCCTGGGACTCCACCCGAGATCGGACAGCCACGCGAAGAATACCTCCTCCGCGGTAGGAACGCTGCGTGTGCTGGTGAACTCGTACTTCACCAACTTGACGAGGCCATTTCTGCCTGCGCGCCATTCACTGACGGAGCCGAGTTCCGAGATTGCACGGAGGAAGTTCTTGCCTGCTGCCTTCGGAAAGACTTCCGCCAAATACTCCCGTTTGCCGTAGAAGCGGAAACTGATCTCGTTCGCGCAGCGGGGTTCTCCATGATAGCCATGCGGCTGAGCGAACGAGGGTAGAACGGACGGGATGCGGAATTGCAGCTCGTTCGTATCCCCGATATCGACCGACTCGCTTTTTCCCCCGTCCAAGTCGTCTGGCGCAGCGCCGTCCTTGTCTCTCGCCCACTCGTCCCATACTCTCGGGTACCAATGCTGAAGCGACAAGAATCCGTCCGATGAGGGGTCGTCCGGCTCTCTCTCAATCTTCAGCGACGTGGCGTACGCCTGCATTTCTTCCATGGAGCAGTTACGCGCACGGACGAACGAGGCGCGATCGCACACCTTCGGATTGTGCGGCCAATGCCTGCGGTGCTCCTTCACGAAGCCGATGACGAGTTCGTTCAAATGTGGATTGTTCGTCAGCTGCTTCGGGACGGCGATTACGGGTTTTCCCAACGCACGGAGATTCCAGAGATCGACGATGTCTTCGATTTTGGTCGCGTCGAGGAAAAAGACGAAGCCGGTATGGAGACGGTACGACCTGTTGTGTGTCGCGATTCCGTGTTGAACCAATCTTCTCGGAAAACGCGCCTTCGGGGCGAGAAGCTCGGCGAGGTTGTCGATTTTAACATCGACGCTCAGGATTTCGAGCGCTTCGGCGTAGTGGCGCATGACAATCTCTCGGTGCCGCTCAGGTAATTCGCCGAACAAACTGGCCCAAAACAGCGAGAGCCGCGACGGAATGCGCGGAAGTATCACGCTGACGGGATATTTCGTCTTGAATTTGAAGTTTTCGTCGAAGACTTCGCGCAGTATCTCAAAAATTCCCAGGCCGAATTTCGGCGAGAACGACCGGCCTTCGTCGAGACTATCCCACACCTCCTCCGGCTTGATGACGCGTAGCCCCGTTTCATCAATGTATTCCGGAAGAGCCGTCGAAAACTGAACGAGCACGTCGGGATCGAACGCTTCGATATAGCCGAGAATCACTCTCTTCGCGGGCGGCGCCTTCAGGGGCTTGTCCCGCCAAGTCGCAGGCATGCGCTTATGCAGCGGAATAATCGGAAAGTACGAGCCGCCCCAAAGCGTCGAAGCCAAGCGGATTGCGTCGCGAACCTGCTTACCGCTGTTGGAATCGACGAGAAACGCCAGCTTCAGCGGCCTTGTCTTTATGTCTATTGAGCCGATCATGACTGAGGTCGGGTTGAGTTCCTTGACCAGCCTCAGCATATCACTCGCTCGAATCTATCGAGCGATCGCCTGTTTGTCCGCCCGAGACGACGTCGCACCACACCTCCGCCATCGCCGGATGCTTCGCCTTGGTCCGGAAGGCAAGCCGACTCGCGGTCTCGTCGGAGAGCTGTGAAAGGGATGCCGCGACGCCGCGGCATCCCCTGGGCCGGTCAAGCGATTCTGCGATCTTTGGCGCGCTCGACGCCCGCAAGCCGCTGGCGAGCAAGCTCAACGTACTTGGCTTCCATGTCGATACCGATGTACCGCCGTCCTGACAGTGACGCCGCCACCGAGCCGAGTCGGGTCAGCCTATCGGACCGGCTCCGCTGCCCCCGGCTCCTGGGGGATTACCGCATCTTCTGAGGATCAGAGGTACCCAATCCGTCTCATCCAAGCAGGTTCAATCCTAATGCTGAAGAGGCGGCGTTAAGCGTCGACGCGGGGTCAGCGCTGCTTCCCCAGGTTCACTTGGGCAGAGACGAGTACCCCCTCGGCTTCTGCACCGGGTGCGCTCTCAACGCACTTCCCTTTTTCCCGCATTTCGAGCAGCGCAGCCGCTTCGCTACGTCATCGAGCCGCGTATCCCATCCACATAACCGGCCGAATATGCGGGGCTCGGCCATGCGCCGATGGCCACATCCGGAACACTCGATGGTCAATTGATACTGGCCAAATTCGTCACTGAGCTTGATGACACGAAATTCTCGCCACATGCGCGAAGTATTACTGCCCGAAATCCGTCGCGTCCATACAGTGATCGGGGCGGCTCGGTACTGGATGAAGTGAGGGGTGCGCCGAGGTGTCCCAGCTGCTACGATTTAGTCATGTGTGGTCGGTATGTGTCTCCCGATGAGGCGGCGATCGAGCGCGAGTTCAATCTCGTGCATCAGGAGTGGCAATTCCCGCCGTCTTTCAACGTGGCCCCCACCCAGCACGTGCCGATTCTGCGCGAGATCAGCGGTGAGCGGCGCGGCTCGACGGTGCGTTGGGGGCTGATTCCGTTTTTTGCCAAGGGCGAGCCACCGAAATATTCCACCATCAACGCGCGCATCGAGAGCGTCGAGACAGCAGCGTCCTACCGAGGGCCGTGGCAACGGGGGCAACGCTGTCTGCAGTTCGCGATCGGCTTCTACGAGTGGCACGTAAATGCCGAGGGCCGCAAGGCGCCGTACCACATTTACCTGAACGATCAGCCGGTATTCGCCTTTGCGGCGCTCTGGGAGCGCTCGATCAAGCGGGACGGCGCCGTCGTCGAGAGCTGCGTGCACATCACCATGCCGGCGAATAGTCTCATGCGCGAGATTCATAACGGCGGCGGCAATCCGCATCGCATGCCGGCCATATTGATGCGCGAGGACGTGGACATCTGGCTCAAGGGCTCGGTCGATGAGGCGCGTGCCGTGTTGCGTCCGTATGAGGCGAACTTGATGGTGGCCTATGAAGTGGGCAGCGCCGTGAACTCGCCGAAGAACAACGATGCGTTGCTACTGAGGCCGGTCGGAATTCCCAGCGACGAGAAGATCCTGATCGGAGAGTATGCGAACCACGGAAGTTAGCTTCATCGAGTTGCGCCAACACATAGGTTCATGGTCATACTAAGTGCGCTTACGTTTCTTTTTTTCTTTCTCCAACGCCGAATAACCCGCATTGATGGCGTTAACGACAGCAATCTCGAAAGACTGGCATCGACGACAGACATTTTGGACAAACGGACCTGCGATTTGCAGCTGGCCGTCAGCTGCTTGATCGACATACTGTGCTAATTCCCCTAGAGCGCTGGGAACATTATCCAAATACCCGCCGTGGTGCACCCAGGAGTTCCGGAGTTCGATAATTCCCCTGATGACCTTCAGTTCATTTCTCGGCAACTGTAATTGTAGGACCTTATCGAAGTAGGCAATACACGATGCAAATCCATTTGCCCCCTTCATGTCGGCCGTGCGAACTATCAGATTGCGTTTCTCAGCGATTACATCGCATATCTTCTTCAGGTCGTGTTCCAATTGTGCGACTGCGGCGATAAGAAACGATGACTGGACAATTGTTCCAAATGATGCGGAGTGCTCGGTCTCGTTTCGCTCATCGAAGCTCTCGAGTTGATGCTCCAATAGAGCAACACAATGGCCGATGTCATCGTATCGCGTTGAGTCCACGATAGATTCGAGTTCCCAGAAATCCGCGCTATATGTTCTAACCATGGCTCGTCGTCGCCTCTTCGGAACCGTTTAGCCACAAGGCACTTCGGGTAGGATTTCCCGGGTTATACCTCGCTCATACGCAATCCAAGCACCTGCCGGACCGCGACCCGAAATTTGTTTTGCTGTCCGTTCGACGGGAACGGAATTGTCCTCCCACTATTGAGGATAGGAAAGCCGTGCGCAGTCAGAATCGGTTCCAATAGCGTGCAAATATTGGCTTTGACTAGAACGACACCGGTGTTGGGACCCACGTACCGACGGAGCTCCTCTACGAGCACCGGAAGATCGTTCAGAATTCGCTTGTTTCTCTCCTGCACGGACAAGTGATCGTGATTGACAGGCGTGTAGGTCGCATCAATCAATAAAAAACCCCGAGACGCAAACTCGCGCAGCCCTTGATCCTTGGAACTCGCCTTTATTCCGATGACGTCCTTCATCATTGCGCTAAATAGAGGCTCAGACGCTCGTCCATCGGGATTGTAGAAATAAAGCCCGGATTTCGGCGGCGACTCCAACACGAAAACGATCTTCCGATGCTCCGGCAAATACGGAGCCCTCAGCCAAAGGTACTCCGCTCGAGACAGACCGTGTTGGATCTGAGACACAAATGGCCCTCACGTATTCGCTTTATCTTGGCAAAATGTCACAAGCCGCGCCATCGCTCCCCGCGCAAACGGCTATGCCAGTTAGCTGCCATTCGCGTATTGCGCTAGGCTAAATTTGCGAGGTCGTGAACCAGATCCTGGCGACTAGCTGCAGATAATTTCCACCAAACTGACTGAACAACTGGTTGTAGTAATATCGAGCTGCGCCACGCCGTATACGTACTCGTCCGTTACTTCGCCGTGCAATCCTACAACCCAGACGCACCGACGCACCCGCACCGACCGTGGAATTTGAAAGTGTCTTGGCTTCGGCGATTTCGCTTGTACGATTCGTAAGTCAGTGTTCGCGTAGCACAGCGCGCCGACACCCGTCGTCTTGAATACATGCGGCTGCATTCGGGTCACTAGGCAGCCCCGCGCCGACTGGATTGCCGGCCGATTCCCAAGGCTTTGCCGGCGCGAACGGGTCTGTTGGTTTCGTTGTAGTAGCTGCGTTCCGCTGAGGCTGCTTTACGGGTGCAGGCTGCGCAATCGCTGGCGGCACGGTGGGTTCGTAAGTGGCGTAAGGCGCGAGGCTGGTCCCGTGCTGGTACGCGTCCTGTTGCGCGCGAAGATTCGCGGCCCGCGCTGCTGCCCTCTGCGCAGCTTGTTGCGTCGCTGCCGCCCTATACTCATCCTCTATAGCGCGCTGGTTTTCTTTCGTTTTCTGCTTTATCTGTTCAATCTCCCGGTCAGTTGCCGGTTGCATCTCCTTTCTGAGCACATCAATTTTCGCCTTGTTGTCCTTGTACCATTGGCGATCTTCGTCCGTGCACCCCGCTCCCGTTGAATCTATCATGCCGCGTTCGCCCGGACTGTTTCCGTGCAAAATGCAATCAACTTGCGCAGGCTGCGCCCGATAGCTTGCGCACAGCAGCAGAGCGAGTGCCAAGGGAACCAAAAGCCGGTCACACGCGTTCATGGTCCTAACTCCGGTGGGTCATTGGATTAAACAGGCGTCCATCGGCTGCTTACATATCTCTTTCGGGACGACGCTCCAGTCGCCCAAAAATGTGGCAATTATCCCAATTGTGGCTGCTTTATAATCAGGGAACCGGCGACGCAACACGCTTGCGAGCGTATCTTCCTGACAGGGTTCACAGAAATTGAGTTTGATGTTCGAGTGTACCGGAGATGGGCGCCAGTCCAGCGTGCGCGCTCTTTTTCTCCAATGATCCCGGCCCCCGCTCGTGACTGAAGCTACAACGATCGTGGTGACATTGGAGCGCTCTGGGGTGCGACAATTCTTATCGGTGCATGATCTACACCATGATGAGCACTGGAGATGAAGTTTGCCGTAGCGCGGATCCGCCCCTATAGGTGCCGCTCGCCATCGACCCCTCGGGGTCGACTCGCGACGGATGGCAGTCACCGAACCGGCGTCCGTCTTAGAACGGCCAGTTTGAGACACACAGCGGCTCAGAATGGTGGCCCGATACCTGCCGTTCGCAGACTGCCGGTATCGCCATCGCATTCGATAACAGCGGTTTTACAGGTATGCTTCGGATGCCAATTGTCTCTTTTGGGGCGACAAAGGTCCGGCGTGAATCACCGGATCTAGACTGCCACTATGGGCCCTTCGGCCGGGTTGGGGATTCGATTATGAATATTCGCGAGGCCAACAAACTCGATGCAGAGAGGTGTGGCCGTATTCTGTATGACGCCTTCAACACTCTAGCGGAAAAACACAATTTTCCGCGAGACTTTCCTTCTCCCGAAGTCGCGACGGGTCTCGCATCGATGCTAATCGGTGATTCAGGATTCTACGGCGTAGTCGCGGAAGAGGCGGGAACGATTGTCGGCAGCAACTTCATGGACGAACGCTCCACTATTTTTGGGATCGGTCCGATCTCTGTCGCTCCTGAGGTGCAAAATCACGCTGTGGGCAGGCGCCTGATGGATGCTGTACTCAATAGGGCAGCGGCAAAAAAGGCCGCAGGGATCCGCCTGGTACAAGCGGGCTACCACAATCGCTCGCTTTGTCTATACACGAAGCTCGGGTTTGTCACCCGCGAACCCCTGTCGCTGTTGCAGGGACCCAAGCCCAATGCCAGGTTTGCCGGATACGATGTCCGGCGGGCTGAAGATCGCGACGTTAAAGGGTGCAACAAGTTGTGCCGCGACGTTCACGGCTTCGACCGGGATCTCGAGCTACGCGACGCGATTCGCGCACGCTCGGCAAGTGTGGTCGTACATTTAGAAGAGATCACGGGTTATGCGACGGCGATTGGCTTCCTTGCCCACGCAGTCGCCCGCACAAATCAAGATTTGAAGGCTTTGATTGGCGCGGCAACAGAATTTCCCGGCCCGGGATTTCTTTTGCCGACTCGCAATCATGAGGTTTTCGAATGGTGTCTGAGCTGCGAGCTGAAGCTGGTCTTTCAGATGACGTTGATGACCACCGGCCTATACAATGAACCTGCCGGTGCTTACTTACCGTCGATTCTGTACTAGATCCTGCTTGAGTTCCTGCTTTGGCGATAAGATCCGCAGGAGAACTCCTTTTTCACCAGCGCGACGACGGAGCCTAACCGGTCTTCCAAAGAGTGGCCGATTCTGAAGGGCGCCATCCGGGCCAACTTCGGACGCTCGAACCCTTGAAGTGGTTGCCAGATAGCTGTCATTCGAGCACCCTCCTGCTGGGCGATGATTCCCTAGGGCGCGTGTTCCGATGACAACCACGAGTAGCAAGCATCGAAGGTTCTATCTGGCGATGGCTTGCGCCGGGCGCACTAATTGCCGCATCCGTCCTACTTGACCGGTGGCGCTTGCATACTGCTCGTTCAGATCGGAGCACTTTCCATTCGGTGGACGACGGGATGGTTTGCCCCGTTTGCCTGGTCAAATGGAGCCGATGCGACCAGTGATCGACCGAGCCGTCTTGAACCTAATCGATGCCGTGACTTTCACTGGCGCTGACTTCTCGATTCAGCACGACGGCATCTGCCGAATGAATCCGGAGCTTGCGCGACGGGTGGCTCAGCTAACGCTGCAATCCTTGCAGACTGTTAAGCCATTGCATGGTCGATCTCCCATTACAGCGGACGGTGACACACAAACTGATACAGTGTCGCGTGGAGAAAATCTCCTGGAGGCGGCCGCGGCGCCTCTGACTGCGCGTGACCGTTCCATAGCAAGGTGCGTTGGGTCTTTTGCTCGCAGTCGATTTGGATCAGCACGGAATCATGATCAATCTCACCGGTCTCCACATAGGCGCCGTTAATCCCCCTCAGAACTCTGGTCTCGTAACGCATCCACACTAGGTCAGGCGTCGCCCCGTGGCGCGCCTCTGCGTTTGAGATGTTGGCGTTGTTGCCCAAGTAGATCCAGCTATCATCAGCATGCCCCTGCGAAGGCCGCGTGAGGTTATCGCTTGGAATTGGCTGCGCCTGATTAGTGCGCCCCTGTTTGTTTCGCTGTGTTCGGGAGGGAATGACCCCATCAGCTGGAACTTGGTTTATCAACAGTACACCCCGCTGGTTGTCGATAGCCCAAGATGGTAGTCGGGACAGAAAACTTTGTCCCAAGAGCAAGGAGCCGGCTTCCGGAGTCTCCGAAGCGACTACATCCGTGATTTCGACGCTTCCGACCCTCACCGATCGCAGGCGAATCCTCCGGGAGCGTACAGCCTTACCATCCGCTAACTGATACTCGCCGATACCAACGTAGTCGCTCTTAGCAATAGTTCCCGTTCGCGCAAGCGTTGACAGTACGTCCGACGGAATGACCACGTCCGAGGCCCCGCTATCAATCGTAAAATCCAAGGTCATACGACCATTGACGACGACCGGCACAACAAACGTCCCGTGGTCTGCCTTCAATGGCACGGTTTCCGCCAAGACCGAGCTGCGTCCCGCCGCGGCGAGCAGTGGTAACACTAAGGCCCACAGGAAGTGATGTTGTTTCATTGCAAGTAGCCTTACTCGTTGGGCCTGGAGCGCTATCCAAAATTAGTCCGGTCTTGCTCGCCAAAAATAGTCCCCCTTGAGTAGCCGGGTGTCGGTCCGCG
>Ga0326728_10003210_pt1 | contig 51586 bp, 42 predicted proteins | sample MB3enrmetagenome_FD_207602 | JGI IMG/M metagenome (GOLD analysis project Ga0326728, IMG submission 207602) | Lab enriched peat soil microbial communities from McLean, Ithaca, NY, United States - MB31MN | ecosystem: Environmental > Terrestrial > Soil > Wetlands > Peat | place: USA: New York... | reverse complement strand
CTCTGTCAAACCTTTTCCATCATCCCAGACCGGTTACAACTCTAGTCGACTCCCTCTCAATCCCGAAACTCGTTCCGGATCAGCGGCCTGCCACCCAACCGCAAGGCACCTTACGGAACCGCTGAGTGGTGCTTGTAAAGCGTTGAAAGCGGGAGTAATTCAGTGGTAGAATGCCTAGCAACATGACTCCGACGGCTACGATCAGCGTTGGTGCCCTATGCTTCAGCACCCAGTTCAGGCTGCGCCCATAGCCCTCAATGGTTCGGTCGAACAATGCCTCAGTCAAACGGTAAAACCAGTTTTGGTTTTGAAGCGGAGTGTGCCGCAGCATCCGTGAACACATCATCGGGATGAGCGTCAGCGATACCGCGGCGGAGATCAGAATCGTAACGCCTAGGGTGACTGCGAACTCCCGGAACAGCCGGCCGACAACATTTCCCATGAACAACAGAGGGATCAGGACGGCGACCAATGAAATCGTTAAAGAGATGACGGTAAATCCGATTTCGCCCGCCCCCTTCAACGCGGCTTCAATCGGCCGCATCCCCTTTTCTATGTACCTGGAGATGTTCTCAATCATCACGATGGCGTCATCCACCACGAAGCCGGTGGAGATGGTGAACGCCATCATCGTGAGATTGTTGATGCTAAAACCCATCGCTGCCATCACGGCGAAGGTCCCGATCAGCGACAGAGGAACGGCCACGCTCGGGATGATGGTCGCCGTGAGCGTACGAAGAAAAAGAAAGATCACCAGGACGACGAGGCTGATGGTGAGCATCAGCTCGAACTGGACGTCCTTGACGGAAGCGCGGATCGTTGTCGTGCGGTCGGAGAGGGTGTGGAGCTGGATAGATACCGGGAGGTTGCTGCGCAGTTGGGGGAGCAGTTCCTCGATCTCATTGACAACAGCAATCGTATTCGCTCCTGGCTGCTTGCGCACGTTGACAATCACCGCAGGCGTCTCGTTCATCCATGCAGCGAGTTTCGTGTTTTCAACCCCGTCCGTGATTCTTGCCACATCGGTCAGCATGACTGGCGCACCATTCTGGTATGCGACAACGACATCCCGATACTGCGCGCTGGAAAAAAGCTGGTCGTTGGCATTAATCTGAAAATTCTGGGCGGGCCCGTCAAAGCTCCCCTTCGGGGAGTTCACGGTTGTGTTCGAAATTGCCGTCCTAAGATCTTCAAGATTCACGCTGTAGGAGGCCAAAGCGACCGGATTCGCCTGAATTCGCACTGCCGGCTTTTGGCCGTCGCTGATGGTGACAAGCCCCACGCCGCTCAGCTGCGAGATTTTCGGAGCCAGTCTGGTATCTGCTAGATCTTCGACCTGCGAAAGCGGTACTACGGATGATGTGAGAGCCAGCGTCAGCACCGGCGCATCAGCCGGATTGGACTTGCTATAAATCGGTGGAACTGGCAGGTCCGTCGGCAGAAATCCTTGTGCGGCGTTGATGGCCGCCTGCACCTCCTGCTCGGCCACATCCAAACTCAGGCTCAGAGCAAATTGCAGAACCACGATCGAGCTTCCATCGGAACTCGTGGAAGTCATCTGCGTCAGCCCAGGCATCTGACCGAACTGTCTTTCAAGAGGCGCCGTAACGGACGACGCCATCACGTCCGGACTCGCTCCTGGATAAAACGTCTGCACCTGAATCGTCGGGTAGTCCGCCTGCGGAAGCGCGGAAACCGGCAGCGTGATGTAGGCGCCAAGACCAATCAGAAGAATCGCCGCCATCAGCAGCGACGTCGCCACGGGCCTCTCGATAAATGTTTTGGAGGGATTCACTGAATTCCGCTTCCAGTCCCCCGCTCACTGGAAGGCGGGCCCAGAACAGTGACCTGCGTGGCGTCCTGGATCTTGTCAAAACCGGTAATGGCGACGACATCGCCGGCCTTGAGCCCGCTAACGGCGGCGTTGTTCCCTTCGGTTGCAATCTCGGTCACCGGTTGCAAATGAACAGCTCCGTCACGCAGTAGGTAGACAAATGTGTTCACGCCATTGTGCTGTACTACCGCCATGGGGACCAAGAGCTGATGTCGAAGTGTCCGGACAAGCAGACGGGCATTGACGAACTGATTTGGAAAAAGGGCAAGATCGCGATTCTCGAATTCTCCGCGGAACCGGATCGTGCCAGTACGTGTCCACCTGATTATCGAGCGTGAGCAGCTTTCCAGTGGCGATTCGCGTCATTCGGGACCGATCATAGAGTTCAACGGGCAAAGCCCCGCGCTGAGTAATCTCGGAACGAACTTGATCCAGGTAGTCTTCCGCGACGTTGAAAACGACGGAGATCGGCTGGAGTTGCGTGATCACTACGATCGAGCTGTTCCCTCCGGAAAACACCGTATTTCCGGGGTCTACCAGGCGCAACCCGACGCGTCCACTGATCGGTGACGTGAGATGACAGTAGCTCAACTGCACCTTTCCGTACTCCACTTGCCCCACGTCATTCTTGACAGAACCGCGATACTGTTCCACGACCTGTACCTGGTCTTCATAGGTCTGTCGTGGTACAGCTTTCTGTTCGGACGCTTCTTGATAACGGGCCAAGTCGATCTCCGCCTGCTTGAGAAACGCTTGGTCGCGTTCGAGTTGACCTTGATACTGTTGAAGCTGTGCCTCGTAAGGGCGCGGATCGATATCGATCAGAGGATCGCCCTGATTCACGATCTGCCCTTCGGTGTAGTGCACCGCAATGATCTGCCCGTTGACCTGGCTGTATAGGTTGACAGTTGCCAGCGGAGTCACTGTTCCGAGCGCCTCAATATATTGGCCGATGCTGCCTTCATGGACGGTTGCTGTTCTGATATTGGGCGTCGACGTTACAGGCTCTTGAGCCTGTGGGCCCGTTTGAGGCGTAGGACGCGGATGGGTGCGAAGCCGCACGAAAAGGATCACAGCGGCTAGCGCGATGATGAGAATCGCGGCCCCGAGCCAGCGGTTCCGGCGTGCACCCGTTCGAGGTCCGGCCTGCTGCTCATCGGTCAGTTGCGTCGTGGTGTCGCTCATAATCTGCGTGTCCCCGAATCCTGCCCTAGTAGGGAACCTCTCAAACTCTTCACGAAGTGCGCGATCGCCGCCCCGATCTCTTCGGGGCTGTCTTCCTGTAATAGCTTTCGGCCTTTGACGATAACTTCGGTCTGGTTAGGCCACCGGCGAATGATCTCACGCAGGCGGCCCCGGGCTAGCGTGCCTGGCTCGCCATTGATGAATAATTTGGAGACATCGCTTTGGGCCAACCAGGTACAATTCCGGCTGACAACCTCGGCGACTCCGGCGGGCTCGCCGTCGATCGGGAGACTGTGAGGCCATCCCAGCATCGCCCTGCGGTCTTCGCCAGAGTTGCGGAAAGGCGAGCGATAGTGATTCAATTCCTCCCCGGTGAGTTGCCTGATCATCGCTTGGGACAAAATCTTTTCGATAAATATGTTCTCTTGCAACACCATTCGCTCCCCCTCCGGCGAACGGAGCGCTTTGAACAAAGGATGCGCGTATTTGGGGATATCCGACCAGATCAGGGGCGCGGCGATCGCTTCCATGTGAACGATGCCTCGCACTCGCTGGATATTTTGTCTGGCCCAATCCAACCCGAGTACTGCGCCCCAATCGTCCAGGACGAGAATTACTCGATTGCCGAGATCCAACTGATCCCACAAATCGAAAAGATAGTCCCGGTGAGTCGCAAGGCTATAGCGTTCAGGCCCCAGCGACGGGTCGAGCTTGTCCGAGCCACCCATGCCGATGAGGTCGCAGGCGATGAGGCGTCCAATTCCTTCCAAATGCGGCATGACATTTCGCCACACGTATGAGGATGCCGGCTGACCGTGCTGAAATACGATCGCGTCGCCCTCGCCTTCGTCGATGTAGGCCATGCGCCTGCCTCTGACTTCGCGGTACTGTAGCACGCCAAACGGCTTACTTCCGATCATTGATGTGCTATTGCCTCAATGGGTTCGGTTTTGGACGGAACGGGTTCGTAACGTGCGCGTAGCAGCGGTCGAAATGCTGCGCGCCAGGACCACACTAGAAAGATCTCAAGCGCCGTCACGAGCGCCGCGAGACAAATTTCCGCTCCCGACGAGGGAAGGAAGCAGTGCATAACGGCGATGTTCACGATAATTGGCGCCAGAATCGTCAGCGCCAGGGGCACGAAGCGCCCCGTCAACAGCGTGGCTCCGGTGAAGAAGTAAGTCACGAACAACAGTGGGAGGAAGTAACGACTGGCTATGAGCCCGTCGATGAACTCTGCCGCCTCACCCTGCGCCGGTGGAAGGTAGAACAACGCCAGGGGGAAGTTCAAGGCGAAGCCGAAGAACACAAGCCCGAGAAGAAGGCGCGCCGCGATGACAGCTTTGGATTCCACTTGTGCAGCTCCTGGGGAATTACCAACGCGTTGTATGCAGCGCGTACGAAGTGGCTGGCGTGAACTCGCCGGCAACAGCACGCTCCTGCAGTTCCGAAGGTGACGCGCCTGCTTTCCGCGCCGCGAACATCTTCTCAGGATCGACATTGATGTGGACCTGAGGAGGCAACGCCCTCAACTGCTCCGTGACCGTCCAGTCATTCGCGAAATTGTTCGTGTTCAGCTCAATGATGTTTCCGTCGGGGTCCTCGTAATAAATGGCAGTCTGAAAGAACTGGTCCGCCGCCCACAGCGGATCCATAGCCAGTTTCTTGAGCCGAACGTAAGTGCCGAGCAGATCGTCAAGTGATTCGTATTCGAAGGCGATGTGTTGCACCCGCGCATGGCGCTCTCTTTCGTTATCGATCGACACGTCCGGGGCCTCAAAAAATGAGAGCCGGTGGTTCACTTCATCATTTGTGGCAAACGCTACGTTTTTGAATGGTGAGCCGGCTGGCGCCTTCACGCGATTGTGAACAAAGAGGCCGAGCACTTTGCCGTACCACTCGAGCATGGCGTCCAGGTTGCCTGTCGTTATGCCGCAGTGCTGCAGCTTCGGATGTATCGTAATTTCGGTATTCATTCGAGTTCTCCTGTTTGGGTTTGGATTCGGTTGGATTTCACGTAAACAGCCTCGCGGTCACAAATCGGGCCGCGGATCGTACGGTTTAGCGGGAGCGAACTCACCGGCTACGGCACCATTCGTTCTGCGGAGCATCGGGATGAGGAGAACGCCGCAAATCGCATAGAGCACCGCAGCCAACACAAGCTCGCGACGCATGCCGATTACGTCCGCCAGTTGTGCGATTGCCAACGCCGCGAAAGGCGCCACACCGGTGAAGGCGAGCGAGTAGAGACTCATCACACGGCCCCGGAGGGCGTCCGGAACACTTTCTTGAACCATCGTCGAGGCCACCCCGAGGGTGCTGGAAATGCCGAACGAGAGGATCGCCGCCGCCGGTACAGACAGAGCCAAATCGCGAGACCAGGCCAGCGCGAAAACCATGAGCGCGATTCCGACAAGCGAGGTTACGATCCACGGGATACGGAACCTGCGCGGGATGGCAAGGAGAAATAGGGCTCCCAGGAATGCGCCAGCGCCTGAGACGGCCATCATCACGCCAGGCCGCCGGGCCCGACCTGCAGCACGTGTTTCGCGTAGAACGGCATCAGGGTCGCTGCATTCGGAAACACGAACATCGTGGTGATGGCAGTCAGCCCGAGCAGCGCCACAATGTGCGGACGTCCCCGGACGTACCGCACCCCTTCCGCCATGAAGAGTCGCGTGTTCACTGTCCCGCCACGCGTTGCCGCCCTGGGTCGTATGAACAGCAGGCTACCGATGACGGCGAGGAAGCTGGCGCCATTAGCAAAGAAGGCGGCGGCCATTCCCCACCGAGCCACAAACCAGGAAGCGAGTGCCGGGCCGATGATGCGAGATCCATGGAAGGCCGCCTGGTTTAGCGCGATCGCCTGGGGCAGGTCCTCCCGCTCGACGAGTTGAGGATAGAAGGACTGGTACGCCGGCAAATCGTAGGCAGTGGCGAGGCCGAGCAGTACCGCGATACACCAGACGTGCCAAAGCCGGAGGCGACCTGCGTGTACCAGCATGGCCATCACGACGGCGAGGACGGCCAGCACCGATTGTGTGACGAGCAGGATGCGCCGCCTCTCCATGCGATCCGCGGCGAGGCCACCGAAAGGCGTCATGATCAGGATCGGAATCGAGGCCGCGAAGTTCACCGACGCGAGCGCGAATGCGGAGGTGGCCAGAGTAGTGACGACCCAGCCCTGGGCGAACTGCTGCATCCAGGTGCCTGTCTGTGAAATCGCCTGTCCACTCCAGAAGACGGCGAACTCGCGGTTCCTCAGTGCGCCTAGGACGTTCAGTGGCCCGCCCCTTCCAGTCACCTCCGGCGCAACTCCTGTGGCCGGACCGAGGTGTCCGATCTCTGTCGTCCCTGGACCGAGGTGTCCGATCTCTGTCGTCCCTGGTCGGGGTTGTTTTTCCGTCCGTCCGCCTGCTTGGATGGGACTCATCACGTACTCACCTTTCGTGTCAGCGCGCCCGTTAGAGGCTAGAAACTTGTGGCCGGATCGTACGGCTTGGCTGGCGTGAACTCTCCGCCCTTGGCACGCTCGTGTAAGTCCCATGGGGACGCTCCCGCCTTGCGTGCCGCGACTAGTTTGTCCGGATCGATCTGGGCGGGCCTTCCCGCTTCTCCCGCTCTAAGGTATTCCGTTGCCGTCCAGGGGCTGTCGTAGTTGTAGAAGAACATTTCGACGACGTTCCGGTCAGGGTCCTCATAATACAGGGATATTCCCGGCCCGTGATCGGCGGCCCAAAGCAGCGGAATCCCGAGGTTCTTCAGACGGACATAGGTTCCCAATAGATCGTCGAGAGTCGTGCATTCGAAGGCGACATGCTGTATCCCAGTGTGGTGGCGCCTTTCGGGATCGACGGTCGCTTTGGGTATTTCAAAGAACACGATCCGATGATCCATCTCATCGTTGCTGATGAACGCAAACGCTGAAAAGGGCGGACCCTGATGCGTCATGCGTGCGATCGCCGGAATCTTCGAGCGATGGTTGACGGTCATGCCCAGGACCTTTCGGTACCACTCGACCATCGGGTCCAGGTCGGCTGTAATCAGCCCATAGTGATGCAGTTTCGGATGGACAATTGTTTGGGTATTCATCGATTTTCCTTTCCTTTAACGGGGCGCCTGGTCTGGTCGCATGCCGCAACTTCGGCGACCAACGCGGAGATTTCAATGCCCGTCGCGCGGAGGATCGCTCCGTGTTCGTGCATCGAAGCGAGCAGCGTCCGCCCAGCAGCATCGACGCCGGTGACCTCGTTCAGATCAACTTCAATCGGTTTGCCTGAGCGCAGCACCGAGCGCCAGACATTCTCTGTTTCCGTGACCCACGGCCCAGCGAGCTTGCCTGAGAGGTTCAGGCGCCATGTTGCGCTCTCTTCGTGAACCGTGATCCGTAGCATTCCGTTTCCTGCCGTAAAGAAGCGCAAGCTGCGAACCAGTCGCGAACTGCTGCAAATGCAATATTTCGGTGCCTCCCGAAGACGTCTCTGCCAGGATCTGAATCAGCGGGGTGCCAGGAATCTGGCAAGATCGCTGGGGCGCATCTCACTCATGCGCCTCAACCCGAGGTACGCTGACATAAGCCAGGAGAGGACTTATGCCATCCGGAGCGAATGCTCCCGAAACAGCGCCGTTTCCCCACGAGGGCGACGAGCGCTACCAAACACTGCTCCGCACGCAGGAGCGATTAAAGCTTCTCCTTGAAATCACGAACCGCGTCGTCTCCAAGCTGGAACTGCGTGATCTCCTCCGGGAAATCTCGGCCAACATTCGCCGTGTCCTGGACTGCAACGTCGTCGGAGTCAGGCTTCCCGATCCGGAAACGGGCGAGTTAAGCGTGACGGCAATCGATAGCAAATCAGAATTAGCTCCCGGCCTGAAAGCCTCGGTTGTGATGACGTCCGTAGAAGCCGTATTTCGAACGGGCAAGGTTGCCAAACTCACCAGAGAGGACATTGCCGCTGATCCGGCCATCGCGGCCGGGGGAACCAAATCGCTCTGCATGCTCCCGCTCATCAGCCATGAACGTGTGCTCGGTGTACTCGGCCTCGGTTCGGTCAAAGAAAATGCTTTCAGCGACGACGATCTGAGTTTCTTGAGCCAGGTTGCCAACCAGATCGCGCTTGCGGTGGAGAACGCGCTCGCGTACGGTGAGATATCTCAACTCAAAGACCGGCTGGCGCGCGAGAACGTATATCTCGAATCAGAAATACGCGCTGAACTTCATTTCGATGAGATCGTCGGGAACAGCAAAGCCCTGCAGCATGTACTCGCCGAAGTTGAGACGGTGGCTCCCACGGACTCGACAGTTCTGATCATTGGAGAGACGGGGACCGGAAAAGAGTTGATTGCCCGAGCGGTCCACAACCTCAGCTCGCGCAAGGCAAACGCGTTCGTGAAATTGAATTGCGCCGCGATTCCCACCGGCTTGCTGGAAAGCGAACTATTCGGTCATGAAAAGGGAGCCTTCACCGGCGCGATATCGCAGCGCATTGGCCGATTCGAGCTGGCGCACCGTGGAACCATTTTCCTCGACGAAATCGGCGAGATTCCTCTCGAACTGCAACCCAAGCTTCTCCGCGTACTTCAGGAGCGCGAGTTCGAGCGTCTCGGCAGCACACGGACATTGCGGAGCGACGCGCGGTTAATCGCAGCGACAAATCGCGATTTGAAGGCCATGATTGCCGAACAGAAGTTCCGATCCGATCTGTACTACAGGTTGAACGTCTTCCCCATCAGAGTTCCGCCATTGCGCGATCGCAAGGAGGACATCCCAGCTCTGGTCCGGCACTTCGCCCAGGAGTTCAGCCGTAGGAACAATCGTGCAATCGAGGCGATCCCTTCCGAGGCGATGGAGGCGCTAATCCGCTATCCCTGGCCCGGCAATATTCGGGAACTTCAGAATGTGATCGAGCGAGCTGTTATCGTTTCCCGAGGTACGGTGCTCACGATACCGCTCTCCGAACTCGATGCTGATGCCGCGCCAAAAGCGGATACCCGCAGCAACGAAAGTCTTCAAGACACTCTCAACGAGACCGAGCGCGCACAGATCCTACGTGCGTTGGAAGAAGCGAATTGGGTAATCTCGGGGCCAAAGGGAGCAGCTGCCCGGCTTGGGATGAAGCGGTCGACCCTCCAACTTCGGATGCAGAAGTTGGGTATTCGAGTCGCGCGGGCAGCGGTTCGCGATCAGAAATAGCTGGAAGACCGTTTCTCGCGAACAATCCCAAGCACTATCCAGGCAGCTGGCAGTCGGCAGCCAGGATTCTGGCAAAGTCGCGATCAGCAGGCTGGTCGCGCACTCCTGAAACGTATTCTTTCGAATAAGATCAGAAAACAAGGCAGTTGGTTCTCCCGGCGCTTTCTTCTAAAGCAGATTGTCAGTTCGACAACGCACCAGAGGAGAACCGAACATGCCCTACACGATTTTGCACGTTGAAAGCAGTCTCTGGGCGAGCGTTCCGTCTCGCGCAAGCTGGCGGCAAGAATACTCGCGGAACTCAAGACCAAGCATCCTGACAGCGAGATTATCGAACGAGATCTTGCGACGAATCCGTTGCCACATCTGAACGGGCTTACGGTTGGCGCATTCTTCACTCCGCCGGAACAGCGGAATGAGATGCTTTCCGAGGCCGTTAAGCTCACCAACCGGAAATCGAGAGCAGAATATGCTGCGTCGCTGTAAGGCGGTGGCCGAGCGAGCCGGCCTCGATCCTACGGAGTTTGATTTGAAGACATTTCGATCCACTTACGCGACCCGGATGCTGCGTCAGGGTTTCGACGTAAGGACTGTTCAAGACTGGAGGGGGCACAAGTCGCTTGAGACCACGATGCGCTACCTGGTTCCCGCAACCGACGTGCATGATCGTTTGGATGAGATCGAAATCCCCGGAGTCACAGAATCTGCGGTTCCCAAGAAAGCGCCCGGCAGTGAACGCCTACTCGTGGCCCCACAGAAAAAGATGCGGCGATAGGCTCGTTCTTGTATTAGTGGGCTGTCCGCGCTGATTCTGAAGGTATCTTACGGACGGCCCACCAGTCACAAGAAAGCGAATATGGGGGGGTGATTTGGTCAGGCGGCCCTTCCAATTTGCGGCACGAAGGGACCGGTAGCTCAAGGTGCCCCGGCCAAAGCTCTCAATGACTTGCGCGCTTTCGAGGCCAATCTTCACGTGGGGCAGTCTTCAGTAGATCTCCTGGTCGACACCCAGGCGGTCCCGGCCGATCCGGGCACGGATTCGAACCACGAACTTGACAGGATTTTGAAGTCTCGCAACTTACTGATTCTACAAATTCGGTGAAGTCGTCAAAGGCCTCAAAAGCAGGGTCGCGGATACAAAATCGGTACAATCTGCATGCGCTCTGCATTCTCATCCGCGTACGTCTTCAGCGCAACGCGATCCCTTGTGTCTCGCCGTCCGTGGTGACATTCCACCAGGGGTAGGACAATCCGGCAAGCCGATTGATGGCCATTGCCTGGGCTACAAGCAGCAGAACCGCCACCTCGATGATAACGAGTTCGCGCGGCCGCCAAATGATCCCGAGAGAAACGATCAGCGTCGTGGCGCCGGCGGGCGGATGGCTGACTTCGAACAGAACCATGCATGCTCCCGTGGCCGCCAACGAGAGCGCCGCCGCCAGGATTCGCGGCCAGAAGATACCGGGGTGCACTCCGAACGGCAGGCCTCCAGCGCCCGTGACAACGAAAGCTCCATAACCGCAGATAAGCCCGATGGCGTGACCGAAAATAGTGTTTCGCGGGCTGGAGGCTTTTGAAAGCGGGGAGAAGAATAGTAGATATGCCGTGGGTCCGAGCGATGGAAATACGAAAGGATTGCGACTCACCAGCGCCAATAGTGAAAGCGCGCCGATCGTAAGGAAGCTATTCACAAAGACGTAGAGCGCCCGTACAAGCCGTGGCGGGAAGCGCTGCAGCAACCAATTCAGCCGAAGCCGTTGCAGCAAAAAGCGAATGTGATCAGCCCCCGCTTGCTCCCGACCGGCGCCCGGAGTAGGAAACGAATCGAGATTCCCCATCAGATATTGGGCAGCAGGTCGAAGTATTCGTCGTCCTCGTTCTTACCGCCTTCTCCTTTTCCAAGCAGCTTCTCCGACTCGATGAACTCAATGCGTTCGATCCACTTGACCATCTTGTAGCCAAGCTGGTTCTCGACGCGCAACCGCAGCGGCGCTCCGTATACCTGCGGAAGCCGTTGCCCGTTCATCCGCGATGCAAGCAGGCACTGTGGCTTTAGAACATTTTCTATGCTTTGCGTGTCGTAATAGGGGCCGCCGTACAGAGCCTCGCCGAAAGAGAAGAAGGCGACCGCGGTGGCCCCCGGCTTTGGACGCACGAGGTCGATGAGCGCCTTCATGGGTATGCCGCCCCACTTAGCGATACCGCTCCATCCCTGGATGCAATGATGCATGGTGACGTGCTCGACCTCTCCGAGTTTCTCCAGATCGGCAAGGGAAAGCTCGACCGGCCGCTCAACCAGGCCTCCCACCTTGAGCCGAAAGCTCTCGAAGCCGCCTTCCGCTAGGCGCTTCCAGTCGTCCCGGATCGGCATCTTTCCATTTGGCCAGAAGTACGGCGAGATGTCTTCCTCGACATACTTCTGCTGCGGAGCCAGACGATTGAGCGTAAGCAGCTGCATTGGATAGGTCACGGCCTTGAGAGCATGCTGCAATGCGCGCGGCCGGAACCAAGATAGGTAGTGCGCCGCGACCCACGAGAGGATCACCAGGCCGATGCCTGTAAAGCCCAGCAGCATACCCAGACGGCCTTGATCGTCGGTGCCCAACACAATGTGATTCATGTTCCGCGCGAAGCCGGTCATCACGATCAACGTCACATGCACTACGAGGAACGCCAGGAAACCAAGCATCGTAAGGAAGTGAATCGAGCGCGCTGCCTGCCTGCCCCCGAACATCTTCGCGTACCACTGAAATCGGTTCACCACTGCGGGCGACATCGCGATGCCGGTCAGAATGGCCAGCACGCCAAAGACGAAGACGGCCACAAAATAGGCAATCTGCTGCAAGGCATTGTACCCGTAAAACCCGTTTGGTTCTGCTGGCATGTGAAACGTCGCGTAGTGCACGAAGGTGTTCCAGGCCTGTAGGAGCACGAGCGGAGACGTCGGCACGAGACGCTTCCATTGCTCGGTAGCGAAAAGCATGGCGATGAAGATAACGCCCGTGATGATGAATCCGTGGACCGTGATGAAATGCCAGATCCGCGCGAGACCGATGGTGTGCCGGTATCCGGGAGTGCCGGCCAGAGGAGAAATATACCGGGCATCGTCTTTTGCAGTCCAAATTCGATCGCGAGGAACTTCGAGCGGCGTAAACCGAATCCACTCGCTTCCGGGCGTGCAGTGGTCGTTAAAGTAAAGCCGAGGATGATCCATCAAGATCGAAAGACCGCTACGGATCAAAAGCATTACGAAAAGGAAATTGAAGAAATGACAGTATCGAACCCAAAGGGGGAATTCATGCGGCCCGGCAAAGTCGTTCGGGTAGATCTGCGGAACCGGCGGGATGCTCGGCATCCCGATCACGGCAACCTCGACCCAGGCCGCTGCAACCAGCGCTAGGATGGCGCTAGCGGCTCCGATCAGGATTGACGGACGAATCCAGATACGAAATCGGCGGTCGGGCGGATAGTGGACAGCTTTGTGCGCTGCATCGAACGCAATCATACGTCCTCAGCGCGCCGGTACCATTAGGTGAGCCGGTGGGCGCAGAAAGGTCGCCCCCAAGTTCAATGCGAAGACCGTCACGGCCGCAAGTTCGATCACTGCCGACACCGGTAGCACCGACCAGGCATGACTTGCATACCCCTCATAGGCCAGGATCTCTGAGCTAACGCGCATAAGGCAGCCGGCGTTCAGCAACATCAGTGAAAGGAACATCAGCTTCGGGCTGAAGAGAATTCGCGCGCCGCAAAATGCCGGGAGAATCTTGGGGCCGATGGAGAAGACCATTGTAGCCAGAAAACCGACGGTCAGGGCGTGCCGCGAGGCCCCCCAAACTCCTCCCGCCCGGTCCGTTAGGGCAGCGACGACCGACAACAGTGACGCCGTCAGCAACCATATATAGGCGATTCGGATAAAAATCGGGAAGCTGTGATGAACGCCGTTAAGCTTCGCCGGTTGTACGGGCCGCTCGAAGATCCCTAGTGCGTAAATGGCCAGGACTGCGGCTACGGGAAGAAACATCGTCGAGTACAGAACGTAACCGTACAGCATCATGACAACCCCCGCCCACGCCGTCAGCATGGCCGCGTATAAAGGTCTCGCCGTGGGCGCCCTCAGCCCAAGGAACGTCGGCAGCCAGCGGGCGTTGAAGCCCCACACCGTGGGAACCAGAAAACCCCACGTCGGAAGCACGAGCAGCCGTTGGTCAAACACGAAGGGCACGGCCGGTGAGTCACTGTATATGGAAACATAGACCGCCGCGCCGAGATTGACCAGCAGCGTCGCCAGGAACGCGATGGTCGACCCAATGACCACGATCATCCAGGCGTCGTTCTTACGCGGTGGACCGGTCGCCGGTGCCGGCCTATGCCTGACCACGGTGAGAAAGAACAGGAGAAAGCCGGCCAGCTCGAATGCCGCCGAGAGCGGCAGCAACCCGCGCCACTCCCACGCGGTAATGTTTACCGTCCACCGCAAGGAGCCCCCCGCGGTCCACAATCCGAAGGACAGCCACCCTCGGGAGACCGCAAACGACGGCAAGTTCCCCATTTTCGAAAGCGAATAGAAGCCGATGCCCAGAATGAATGTCCCCAGCCAGCCGAAGATCTGCGCATGCCCGTGCGCCTGCAACCACGCGGGCGACAAGGTGTCCACAGTGTGCTGGGCGCTGATCGAAAGCAAATTCCACACACCGAGGAACGTGCCCGGAAGCAACATAAACAGCAAGCCAGCGACGATATAAGCCGTGACCAATTGCTGTAGCCGCCTCTCGCGTTGCACAAAAGGTGCGTTGTCCTCGATTCGCGCCGAAATATTAACGGGAGACATGCGCCGTCTCCTTGAGCGATCGTTCCATCTCCACCGCGCGCGGAAACAAGATGTTGTTTTCCAGGTGGACGTGATGGTGAAGATCACGTTCGAATTCTTCCAGGGCCTGATAGAGCCCGCGATAGCTGGGGCAGCTTCCATCAGGCGCGCGATAGCCGCCGGACAGATCCCGCATCTTGGCGAGCAGCGCGCCGGCGTCGTCATGATCCGCCAACATCCGGGCGATCGGCAACTCAACCGAAGCAAAACATCCAAGCGGCGCCGGTTGGCCGGCGCGGGCTGCGGCCTCCATCGCGTCCAGAAACGGAAAGAGAACGCGCTCCTCTTTCATCATGTGCGCAAACAACTCCTGCGAGAGCGCCACAAAAGTGTCTTGGATCGCACCGAGCTCGGGGTGCGCTTCGCCATGACGGTTCACGACCTTTTGGAGCAGCAATTCAATCCTCGGAGACTCGTCACGCACGTAACGATGGTGGCGGCGGACAACATGCGCCGCTAAGTCCGCTAGAGAGCTGTTAGTCCAGGTTTCTCCAGGCGAGGTGCCATTCACCTCTAATTCATCAAGCGCTCGCATCACGTGGTCGACAGGCGCGTTGGCTCTGACGCAGGCCTCGTGCAGCGGGCGTCTCCCGCCGCAGCAATAGTCGATTCCGAAGTTCTCGAAAACGCGCACGGCTGCGGGATTATTGATCGCAATCTCTCGCACTGTCTGGTTCTTGTCGAATGTCATTGGTTCTTCCCTGCATTGAGATTAAGGCGCGCGCGACGAACCCTCAATGACTAAAGTCACAACGCAAAACCACTAGACCGTGGAACTCAAATCCGCCTCGAGTCCCGCCTCGTCGAGGATCGTAACTTCCCTGCCGCTAATGCTGATAAAACCCTGCGCTTGCAATCTCGCTAGGTTACGCGAAACGAGTTCCCGAACCGTTCCGATTTGCGAAGCAAGTTCCTGCTGACTCGCACTCAAAAGTACGACCGGCCCGCGATCGCCTTGCGTTTTCGCTTGTCGCAGCAGCCACGAAATCAGCCGATGACGTACCGTGGTGAACGATAACTCTTCGATGATGCCGACGAGTCGCCGGAGACGGCCGCCGACGACCTGAAGCACCTTCAGCGCGACCTCCGGGTGTTCGAGGCAAACGTTTCGGAAGTCTTTCCGAGAGACGAACAACAGGTCTGTAGGTTGCAACGCGGCCGCCGAAGCAGGATAGTTTCCGCCGTCAAATACAGGAAGCTCGGCGATCGAAGCGCCGGGACTTTCCACGGCCAAGACCTGTTCCCGCCCGCTCGGCGATGCCTTGTAGATGCGGACGAGGCCAGACGCGATCAGATATAACCCAGCACAGGGGTCTCCCTCGGAAAAGAGCGATTCTCCAGCCGAATAGGATCGCACGACTGCTCGGGCCGCCAAGGACTCAATTTCCGTATCCGTGAGCGCTGCGAACAGGGGTGCCCCCTTGAGAATTGCAGAAACTTTGGGCTTAACGTCGGCCATCGATTCCATTGTGATCCCAAAGGTCTGACTGAGGTATGTTCGAGTCCACGGGCCGGAGTCAAACCGAGATCCTCACGTTTTGAGGAAGGTCACAGGCTGTGGCGCAACACGGTGCACACGAAAGCTCGTAGTTGCGACGGATGTACGAAGAAAACGCGTTGGATCCCGAAGTCGACCACAGATCGAGCGAATCAGCGGTCTTGCCCTCTCCAACTGAATTGATCTTGGGTCTGCGCGCTGAACAAGTGCGGTTGCTTGAGGGCACGGCGCTGCTCGCCGGCCCGGTCTTGGAAGATCTTTAAAACCGCGCATCCAGTTTGCCTATTCACAAACGCATTTTGGGTACCTACAATGAACTTTCTTGCAAGCTGCCTGGTTCGGGAACAGGCGGTCAATTGCGCGTCTCAACGGCGGGGAATCGTCGAAGTCCCTAGTGTCCTTTTTCAAACCAGGCGGCGCGGATTTCTTGCGCTTCGTCTTTTAGAATGAATAGCGGTACATCCGGCGTTAGAATCTGGAATTCTCAGGCCGGCCCAATTTCGACTTGCGCGCAAGTTTCTGTTTCGGCTATAGTTAACGCAAGAGCTGAGCGGGAGTAATTCAGTTGGCAGAATGCCAGCTTCTCTTTCCCCATTGAACTGAAACGAGTTGCGATCTTGGTGTCTTGAATGATGTCCACTGTCCCCAGTAAAATCAGAGCACACGGCAGGGCACCATGGCACGCATCAACATCCTGAAAAAGATCAATACAGAAGGCCACTGGATACTCCGCTCTATCCCGCGGAAGCCGACCGGTGGCTACGATTGGACCGCGCTGCCCGAAGGCCGCTACTTCGTCGAATGGTATGAAAACGGCAAAAGGCGGCGTGGAGCGGCCGGCGTAACCGCAGCGGAAGCTCTCGAAGCCCAGCGCCGCAAGCGGCACGAACTGGAAGGCCGCAAACTGGGTGTTCCAGGCTACGGCCCGGTTCCGGCAACGCCTCCGGCGCTACCCGTCGCCGTGGCAGTCACGCAGTACCTGGAGCACATCGAGACTCTGAAAAAACCGAACACGTACCGGAAATATCAGGCGGTCCTCCGACGATTCGCGAAGCGCTTTGAGGGATGGTCGTTAGAAACCATTCCAATTGCCGACCTGAACGATTACATCGTGTACCTGAAGCGGGATGTCGGCTTGTCCGCCAACACCGTCCTGCACAACACGATAATCATTGCCCAGTTCTTCAAGCGATATGGGCGCGGAGGCATCACGCCACTGCTGGATCTTCCGGAATCCATCACGACGCTGCCGAAGGAGTACCGTCAGGAGGATCTCGATAAGTTCTTAAAAGCCTGCGACGGTTACGAACGTGCACTCTTCTACACGTTCCTGCTCACAGGATTTCGCGAGCAGGAGGTGATGTACTTGTCGTGGAGCGACCTCAATCTCGATTTACACACGATCCGTGTCACCGCCAAGCCTGAACTGGGGTTCTACGCGAAGCGCTGGGAAGAGCGAGAAGTCCCTGTCACAGCGCACCTGATCGAAATCCTGAGGGGCCACCGAAAGAAGGACAACTGTCGATTCGTCTTTCCTTCTCCCACAGGAAACCGAAACCAGCACATGCTGGACCGCTGCAAGGCCGTTGCGCACAGGGCGGGACTGGACCCCGACAAATTCGATCTGAAGACGTTTCGCTCCACCTACGCTACACGCATGCTGCGAGCAGGTTTTGATGTGCGAACGGTGCAGCACTGGATGGGGCACAAATCACTGGAAACGACGATGCGCTATCTTGTGCCTGCGACCGATGTCCATGCCAAGCTGGATCAAATCGATGTGCCCGGCTTCTATTCTCAGCTGAAGTCTTAAGTCCAAACGGGGATGAAAAAGTGAGCCGCACAACGGCTTATGCCACGTCTATTCGGGCGGGCCACAAAAATGAGCATTAGCCATGACAATGCGGACGCCCGGCTCGCCATTGCGGCACATCAACCAACCCGTGGGTCCTGCATGACATCTGCGGCTGCGTTCAACGCCAGACTTGTTATCCGTGAAACGCTTCATGAAGTGAGATCGGGCGCCGACGTAAGGGCCTCACAAGCAAAAGCATTATGGCTCGTGCGGCGTGCGACTCGGGGAGGCGTCATCGCAGTGGGTGAGCGCCCCCCGTGTCACCACCAGGAACACTGGTCCAAATGCCATGTGGTACCATTTTTGGGGAACGCCGGAAAGCCCGGAAAGCGCAGCCGACGATGAGAGTTACAATCTCCTGAAGGGGTCTGGGCTACCTTCTCCGATCGAGCATTGCCCGGACGGACGGACCGGAGGCGATCGCTAGCCGTACAATCTGGCGCTGCGAAGCCTTTCCCTCGCTTCAGGACCTAACTATGAGAGCCCGCCAGGCGGCGCCCGAATCACAATCTGTTCCGCAAGGCAGCCTTATGATCTCCTCCATGAACGTTTCATGAAGTTTTTCACTTGACAGTGTTTGAGGGCCTGCTTATAGTTGAACCAAGCCAAAGGAGGTCAACCATGGGACAGCCCCGCATGTTCACATTATTTGTCACTTTACTGGTTCTATTCGCCTTCTCCAGTCACATTTCGGCCTCGCCGGACCGGGGCACGATCCAGGGGACCGTGACCGATCCGCAGGGCGCCTTGATTCCAGGCGTGCAGGTTCTAGTAAAGAACGTGGATACGGGCATTGAACAAAACCTCACAACCAATTCAGCCGGGTTTTACTTGGCGACGGAACTGGTTCCTGGGAAGTATCTAGTGCGAATGAAGTTCGCGGGCTTCGCCACGCTCGAGATCTCAGGCGTGGCCGTGACCGCCGGCACCACCGCCGTGGCAGATGCGGAAATGAAGGTTGGCGAAGCGGCTCAGAGCGTCCAGGTGACGGCAGAAGCGCCGCTGGTTGACCACTCCCCTTCGAATTTCACTACGGCGATTGAGACACGATACATCGAGGACATGCCGATCCAGGGACGAGACATTCAGACGCTGGTTCAGCTGATCCCCGGCGTAATTCAGTCCAGCGGTCCTTCTGGCGCTGTTTTCGGTTTTAATAGCCAGTTTGGCGGTTTTCCGGACCCGATGCACCTGGTCGGATCGGCAATCAGTGTGAACGGAAGTCAGGCGGGTGCTAATGGTTGGTACCTTGAAGGCTCGCTGAATGCCACAGTCGGTGCGGAGAGCTCCGTAGTCAATCCGTCACCTGACGCCGTGTCCGAATTCAACCTCGTCAGCAACGGTCTAGCCGCAGAATACGGGCGCACCAGCGGCGCCGTGGTGAACGTGGTACTAAAGTCCGGCACCAACCAGCCCCACGGCAGCCTGTATTCCTACAACCGCAACTCGTTCTTCAGCGCCACAAACCCGTTTGTGCGCCGCGACCAGAATGGGAATCCGTTCCTGCAACCGCGCATTAATTACAACGCCCCTGGTGGCACGTTTGGCGGCCCGGTCTACATTCCGAAGGTCTATAACGGGCGCAACCGCACGTTCTTTTTCGTTTCCGAGGATGTTTCCATCCTGCACGAGAATGTAAACCGTATCTTAACCGTTCCGCTGCCAGCCGAGAAAAATGGTGATTTTCGCGGTGATCCGGCCTTCGCGGCGGTCTGTAATCCGGCGGCCGGCGCCAGCAATTGCCTCTACGACCCGTGGACGACTACCGCTCCGGATGCCAACGGTTACCAGCATCGGCAGTACTTTCCCACACCGGTTATTCCCGCCAGTAGAATCAATCCTCTGGCGAAATTCTATTTGAGCTCGATCCCAAATCCGAACTTTGTCGATCCGCTGCAGCAAGGCCCGGGTGGGTGCGGCATCACATGCAACAACTACATCGGCGCCGTTGGCAGCGGGATGACGACGCACAACGTGTCAGTCAAGATCGACCACCGGATCTCCGACAAGCACGCCCTGTTTGTGGACTGGCTCTATAACCCCAGCCATTACGAGAACTTCCGGTATCCCTGGGACGGCCCAACCGCACAGTTGCAGACGGGCGTGATGGGAGCACAGCCCTTTCAAGCGCGCAACCAGCTTGCCATATTGGGGTTGACGTCCTCGATCACGCCGACGCTGGTCAACGAGGCGCGTCTATCATTCGGTCGGCAGCCGCTCATTGCTCTACCTAACCCCGACAGCGTGACCGGCAACTCGGCCGTCAAGCAAGCGGTGCAAGGCATGAACTTCTGGCTGTTCGACCCCCTGCAATCCGTGCCCACGATCTCGGTCGATAGCTTATCGTGGGGTCCGCAGCCGTATCAGTCGAGCGTATCCATGGGCCAGCAGGCGTACACTTTTTCCGATAACATCACCAAGGTATTGGGAAAGCACACGATCAAAGGGGGATTCGCGTTCCGCCGGAACGATCTGTTCAACAAGTCGGCATTGGGCTACAACCTGTCGTTCCAGCCCGACGCGACCAACGATCCGGTTTCCGGGCTGGGCGGAAGCGGCTTAGCGACCTTCCTTCTCGGGTGGGTGGATAAGGGCCAACCCAACACCGCCGTGCAGGCTGACCCGTGGCAGATCAATGATGATTATTCCCTTTTTGCGCAGGACGAATTCCGCATTCGGCCAAATCTCACACTGAGCTATGGCCTTCGGTGGGACGTTTACGGATGGATCCGCGAGCGGCACAACATGTTGGCGGAAATGAACTTCAACGAGCCGAATCCGGAGATCCCCGCATATATGGGCGCGCTGGACTACATGGGTACGCCGAATCACCCGGGGCGTGATTTGTATCCGGCTAACAAGGGTGACTTGGGGCCGCGCTTTGGGTTCGCCTGGTCGCCCATGTCTAAGACTGTCATTCGAGGTGCATTTGGCATCGTGTACAGCAATAGTGGTTCGGCAGTGTTCGGGCAGGACAACGGTGCGTTCAGTTCGGCGGGCAACTGGGTCCCGGTCAGTGTCCCGACCACAGACCCTTACCCCAATGGCCTGACCCCCAGTTTTGTATTAGGCCAACCCGCGCCGACATTGCAGCTACCGAATCTCGCCGCTAATGCGAAAACAGATGCGCAGGACATTGGCACGTGGGTAGCGACCTTTCTGAAGCCGCCCAAGGATGCCTACATCGAGACCTGGAGCTTTTTCATCCAGCGGGAATTGCCTGGTAACTGGATCATCAACGCCGGCTATGTAGGCACCCACGGGCTGCACCTGGCGGGTGACGAGGTTCGAGCCCTGAACAACGTTCCGACCAGCGTTCTGGAATCGCTCCGGAGCAAGATTAACCTTAACTACCCGCTAGACCCCGCAATTGCTACTCTCGCACCCGGCTACGGATGTAGCGTTGATCCGACGACCAACAAGGCCATGTGCTCGGGTTGGTACGCGTTCCAGCCACATCCGCAATACTCAGGAATTGCCGCCATGATGGCCCCTGATGGCTACAACCGGTACAACGCCGGCCAACTCCGCGTTGAGAAGCGTTATTCCCAGGGCCTGAACCTCATCGTGGCGTACACGTATTCCAAGAACATCGTGAGCGAAGGCCTAGGCGCATTGGTGGCGAATACACTAGGGCCGACCTCGGGCGGCACCAAAGGCGTCGGCCGCATTGCATACGTTCCGGGAGCGGCGGGTGGCGGTGCAGCCGACGGCTTCACACATACCAACGCGGACGACTACGATAATCGCAAACGCTATGACGCGCTGGCGCCGGACGATACGCCGCACGTCCTCAACCTGGCGGCCACCTATGAATTGCCGTTCGGAAAGGGCAAACCCTTCCTTTCGGGCCACGGCTTTGCGGAGAAAGCCTTCGGCGGCTGGAAAATCTCGCAGAACTGGAACTTTCAGAGCGGAGTTCCGTTGTCTTTCACCTGCCCATACAACGGTGTCTACAGCAAATATTGCGACGCTGTCGGCGACCTCAGCGCCGGCCGCAGCAGCAAGACCAAGGCCCAACGCGAGGCGCAGTGGTTTAATCCAGCCGCTCTGCAGCCGACCTGGGGGATGGACCCTGCACTGAACTACGCGCTGGCAAACGGCGTGTATCCAAATGGCACGGCGTTTAATCCCGACACCATCGATAGTTATTGGGTATACGGCAATTCCGGCCTGCGGCCGCCATCCGGACGCGGACCTGGTTTCTGGAACCTGGACGCTTCGCTGTCCAAGGAATGGACGATCAAGGAATCACGCCGTCTCTTGTTCCGGTACGACGCGCTGAACACGCTCAACCACCAGAATCTGGGCGAACCGAACACGACGTGGTGCTTACCGCCAAATGCTGACGGATCCACGGATCTGATTCACCAGTTCGGCTGCCAATTTGGAAAGATCACCAACGTGCAGACCGATCCGCGGGCGATGCAGTTCGGGTTGAGGTTCATTTTCTAACGGGAGGGCGCCGATCAGGCGCGGCGCAGGCTGATGAGTTCGCAAGTCCCGGGTTCTGGAAGGTCCACCGGCAGGCCTTCCGCGAGGAGGGTGCTTCCGGCGGCTTCGAGGGTACGCGCTGCCCGGATAAACGCTGCCTGGTATTTTGCCTGGTGGGTGAGTCCCTTTAACGCGATCCGGTAAGTGGGCGATGGGTGCTGGTTGCGGAAAACATAAACCACTCCTTCGCCGCGCGCTTCGTCCCAGAGTTGTGTAGCGTCCCACCCGCGCGGATGAGGCCGTCCGATGAGGCGATAGACTTTTGCATTGGCGAACAAGTGCCTGAAGCGCTTGTAGAGTCCGATCTCGCTGTTCAAGATTGCTTTTCGCTCAGGGTCGAGCAGACGCGGGTCGCTCAGGAGCGTCCAAGGGCCCCCGATCATCGAGCTTTGAAGGATGTTGGTGAGATCTCCTTCGGAGTCTTCCAGGCGCAGGTAGCGGTGCTGCCGGTCCAGCGGGAACATTTGACAATGTCCATAGACCATCTGCCGCAAGGAAAATGCCTGGTATGCATCGCCGATCAACTGTACGTGGTGGCGCTGCAAGACGCCGAAGTCAGGTGTGGCGCTGTCGTTCATCCAGTGCTCGCAAACCAGGTTCTGGTATCGAGACCGCACGAAATCCATGATCTCGTAGAAGCCTTCGCAGGCAGCGATGCGGCCGTCTCCTGCCGTATGTGTATGGTGCCGGGACTGGCAAACAGTGATCAGATCGAAGTCGTGTTTGAGCCAATCGAGTTCGGCCGCTTCGATGGCCCTCGCAAGCTGCTCTTTCACCCACTCGCGAGCGGGCCGGTGGGCGAGGCAGAGAATCCTGGTCTTCCAGGTCGACGCACCCGTCCGAATGAAGAAATCGTCGGGAATCGGTTTGTCGTTATACTCGGCCAACCAGTCCGGATGTTCCCGGACCACGCGCGACTCATCCGTGGCGTTGCCGAAGCCAAACCAGAGGCCCAGTTTCATGCCGCGCTCATGCACGGCTTGTGCCACCGGTTTCGGTCCCTGTGGAAACCGAGAAGCATCGAACCACCAGTCGCCGACGCGTGGGAACCAACCATAGTCCCAGAGGAACAGCTCACAACCCATCGCAGCCGCGGCCTGAACCTGCGACAGCACATTCTTCTCAGTTGGAAACCACGGGTGCGTACCCGGCTCGTTGAACGGATTCCTGGCTTCGTCGATTGCCGTCGCCCACGTGCAGTAACCAACCCATGGAAAGTTGGTCGTCGGCAGCTGTGGGCCAAGCGAGTGCCGCACAAGTTCGTGGCAAAGTGCTGCTGCGTCATCCTGGTCACTTTCATAAAAGCCGTACCAGCCGACGGGCGACTTTATTGTGCCGCCTGGTATCAGCGGCTCGCGCATGCCTACCGGGTCCAACCCACCATGGATGAGACACGGGTACTCAGAGCCGCCAAACCCAACCGCCATCGGGCCCGACCACTCCCACCCGCCCACCAGACCTTCATTCAATGCCGGCGCGCTCAAACTGAACCAGGCGCAATCCGGCGAGTAGGGGCCGGTGCGAACAAGCTGGTCCACGTTGTCGTCGATGCTGCGGTAGTGGATCGGGTCGCCCGGGTTGGGCACCATGGCACGGCCGAAGTTGTTCATCCAATGCAGCTCAAGTGGCTCTGGCACGGGACCGACCCGCAGTTGAAACGTGTCGATCTGAGTGATCTCGTGCCTCGCCTGCGACTCGTTTTCGATCTCGGTCCACTGGCGAACGATCGGCAGCACGTTATGCCACCGATAGAACCTCGTGACTCTGAGACCATGTTCAGCGGACCGGACTGTGATTGCCAGCTCGTGCCAGTCAACTCCGGCCTTGTCCTGGCGATGCGATACGTACGTCCACCCAGTTTTGCCAGTGACGGTCACGGACCCGTCCAGAGCGACCAGGAACTCATCCGAGATTTCCGACGGGTGAATCCACTCCCGGTTCGTGCGGAGATTCCTCAGTGCAGCACAGAACAGACTGCCCCGGCCGAGGCTAAGCGTTTGCACGAAGGATTCGTTGCCGATCGTCCACTCCAGAACCCCGCCCTCCCGGCGCTCAAATCTGAAGCTTCCCAGCTGGGAAGAAGCGGCCTGCACGAGCGGAACGCCCGCGAGCATGCGGCACAAGTCCCGCCTATTGACTCGCATCGGGGACACTTCGGATTTATGCGGCGTGTGCACTCAACCCTCCGTTCGACAACCGAATTCTAAATGCCTACAAAGTTCCCTAACATTACTTTCCTGGCCACCTGGCTTCTGTTCGCCACATGTTGGATGGCGGCACTCAGAGCCTCCAACTGGGCGGACCAGTTCCGGAATCCACCACCCCAGAACGGAATCGGTGTGTACTGGTGGTGGTTCGGCCCCGCCGTAACGGCAGCGGAAGTAGATCGCGAACTCGACGTGATGCACCGCGCGGGGATTGGGTCGATTCTCATTTATCCGGTGTACCCAGTTAGCGTGGATGACCCGCAGCGAGGAATCAAGAACCTGCGATATCTCTCTCCGGAGTTCCTCGAGGTCCTGGGACACGCCGTGACCAAGGCCAGTGAACTCGGCCTCCGGGCGGACCTGGTGATTGGCACGGGATGGCCATTCGGAGGGCCGAAAGTTAGGCCGGAACTTGGCGCGCGGCGGCTCCGGATCGAAATGGTCGAGCCGCGAGCCGGCGCCTCTGGGAGTCTCCCGGTTCTGAAACCAGGTGAAAAGCTGGAGGCGGCGCTGCTGATCGATGGCAATAAGAGCTCGGTAAATCTGGATACGGCGGTCGACGTCACAGAGCAGGTCTCTCGCGGTGGGAGTGTTCCATTGCCGGGCGGGCGCTTGTTGATGATCTTCATCGACAGTCCGACAGGCATGCGGGTGAAACGCCCATCGCTCGGAGCAGAGGGTCTCGTTCTGGACCACCTGAGCGCCCATGCCCTCACCTGGTTTCTGGATGATGTCGCCGCTAAGCTGGTGGACACGGCGGGAGCGCGCAATCTCGGAGCCCTGCATTCGGATAGCCTCGAGGTGTTCAACGAGGAGTGGACGCCTGGTATCCTGTCGGAATTCTCGAGGCGTCGCGGCTACGATTTGAAGCATTACCTGCCGGCGCTCGTTGCCGATGCTGGGCCTCGGACCGGAGATGTCCGATACGATTTCTGGCGTACCGTCAGCGAACTGGCTTTGGACAATTATGTCCGTCCGCTCCATGAATGGTGTGCGAGGCATGGCGTCATGCTGCAATCGGAATCCTATGGGACGCCTCCCGTAGACATGAGTAGTTATGCCGACACCGAATACCCCATGGGAGAAAGCTATGACTGGAAAACGTTCGTGGCTTCGCGGTGGGCGAGTTCCGCAGCTCACCAATACGGGAAACGCGTAATTTCGGCTGAGGCTTATACGTGGTTGCGATTCCCGCGCTATGTTTCGACTCTTCAGGACGTAAAGCTCGGCTCCGATCTGCATTTCGTTTGCGGCATCAACCGGCTGGTCGCGCACGGTTACGGATATTCGCCACCAGCAGCGGGCGTGCCGGGCTGGGGTTACTACGCCTCGATCATGTTGAATGACAACAACCCCTGGTGGCCGTACTTCCGTCTTCTCTCCGACTACGTGCGCCGCACCAGCTATGTACTGAGCCTGGGCGCGCCGCGCGTGGACGTCGCGGTGTACTTGCCTGAGGACGACGTGATGGCTAAGCAACCGGTTGGCGACGGCTTGAATTTGTACATGTCTACCAAGTTCCGGCTCTCCGGTGACAAACCGGTCCAGGAGTTTGGGCTTCCTTCTGCGTACCAGGCAGAGTCGGCCGTGCTTAAGACGATCATGACCGCCGGTTACTCGTTTGATGGCTTTGATCGCAGTATCCTGCAGCCAGGCTTGAAGACTTCTGCTGGGCGACTGGAGGTCGGCGATGTCTCCTACCGCATTGTGGTTCTGCCCGATCTGCGCGGAATCTCGCTGCCAATCCTGGAGCATCTCGCGGATTTTTGCCGTTCGGGCGGGGTACTGATTGCGACACGGAGATTGCCCGACGCGGCATATGGGTTGAAGGATCATGACGCGAACTGCGCTCGGGTCCAACGTGTCGTTGCGGAACTGTTTGGCAGCGGTCCGAGCGCCCAAACGCGAAGAAATGCTTATGGGCGTGGAACTGCGATCTACGTGCCGGACGATACCGATGAACTGGGCCGGGTGCTCGCCTTGCTCGACCCTGAAGTCCGCTTTGAACGGCCCGATGCCGATGTGGCGTTCGTGCATCGCGGCCAGGGCGAACACGACATCTATTTTCTCGCGAACACATCGGCCACTAGCAAAATGCTGAAAGCCATTTTCCGCGACGGAAGAGCCGCCCCGCGGTTCTGTGATGCCATGTCCGGCACGATTAGCGATGCGCCGCTGTTCCGAAAAACTCGGGACGGAATAGAAGTAAGCGTTCACCTCGAACCATATGGTTCGATTCTTGTGGTGTTTGACAGCACAGGAGACACTGCTCCGATCCACGCCACGAACGTTCCGGCCGAGAACCTCGACTTCGACACCGCACGGCGTTCCTGGTTCGCACGGGTGTCGGAGCCGGGCCGGTACTTTCTCGAAACCGCAAACGGCCGCGTGGAACGGAGCGTGACTAGGCCTGTCACACCTATCGTGCTCAATGGACGATGGACGCTGCGCATCGGAGACGACGACTCTAACCTGGACGTCCTCAAATCCTGGACGGAGGTCCCGGGGCACAGCTTCTATTCCGGGCGCGGAAATTATCGGAAAGAAGTCGATCTGCCGGCAGAGGCCTTCGGGCCGGACCGCGGTCTGTGGCTTGACCTTGGCGAAGTGCGCGAAATCGCCGAAGTGTCGATTAACGGAAACCCAGCCGGAGTCTGCTGGAAGCGTCCGCACCGCATCGACATCACAAAGTGGGCGAAGGCGGGACGGAATGCCATTTCTATTGACATAACGAACCTGCTGATCAACAAGATCCTCGGCGCGCCTACACCGGATTACGCTGGACTCGAGCCGCTGCGATTCCAACTGCCGCAAGAAAAAACCACAATACCCGTCCCGCTGCCTTCCGGTCTGCTGGGGCCGGTGCGTGTTGTGCCCTATACGATCATCCGGGCTCGCTAGCCGTTCTGAGCCGGCATCAAGCACTTCGCACCTTGGCAACTCCCTCAGTCGAAATTGATTGCGGTTCGCCGGCATCAAAGAACACGGCAGACAACCGCGCTTCGACTTTGCCACCAGCGGTCAGAGTGGGCACAGTGCCGCTCTCAATTGCCCTCGTGAGCCCGCTGCCCGGTATGCTGTTGAACGGCTCGACGGCCATGACATAACAGCTCCCATACCACGGATAGCCGAAGCTGCCGCGAAGCTCCTGCCAGAACCAGAGGTAAGGAAAGACCGGTTTGCTCCAGGCCATGCCCACCCCAAATCCCAGCACCGGGTTGACAAGACCGTACCAGCCTTCTTCCAGGTCGCAGAGGTAGCCGAACTCAGTGACACGCTCGACGGCGGGGGGCACTGTGCTGAGGTCCACTGGCCGACCGTCTTTTCCGGTCAGCACGGGCCAAGTTCCCGAAACAGAAGGCGCAATGCGGCTGTTGGAGCTGATCTCGACGTCGTGGGTCAGGAATTTGCGGGCGGGCACGTACAGCCGGCATCCGCCATCCAGAAAAGGCACCCCGAAAGCGGGATGGTGGCCCCACATAAAGTGCAGGTCCTCTTCGCCCTGGTTTTCGATGACCTCTTGGAGGAGCACCGCCCGAAGAGAACTCTCAACGGTGACCGTGCGGCGCAACAAGAACGGGCTACGGTACAGCCGGACACAGAAATCGACGGTAACGACGGAGGCGCTGTTCTGGCGGATCGTGTAATCCCACGGCAAAGTCGATGCTTCACCGTGGAAATTCAAGGTAGCACCATTGTAGACGCAAGCGTCACCGCCATTTGGGAAGATCTCCTGCCAGCCGCCTTCGTAGTTCTCGAGCCAGGCCGTCTCTGTACTCGCGCCAAATGACGGCACACCGGCCCCCGGAGGCTTCAAGCCCCACGGTGATTTCCAGAGAACATCGATATTGCGCGGCTTGTAGCGGAGCGAATAGATGTCAGCCCCTTTATCCGGGAGCAGTGTGATCGAGACAAACTGGTTTTCGATGGTCAGTGCACGGAAGCCGCGGCCAATGACATGCTCGCGAAATGAACACTCTGGCATGATCGCGCTATTGAATCACCGTTGGCGGCCGGACCAAGCACTGCCTAACCACATCCTGGTTTAGGTCTACATCAAGGCCGGGGGCCTCTGGAAGCGCCCACTGACCGTCGCGCAGCTCGGGTTCGGGCCCGGCGAGCTTTGAGCGCAGGAAGGACGGGAAGAAGTCGTGATGGAAGAATTCGGTGTGCGGGCAGTTCGTCACGGCGGCCGCGAACTGCCGTGTGGCCGCAACTGTTAGGCCGGTCTTCCAGGCGTGCGGAATGCAACGGATGCCGCGCTCAGCAGCCATGGCAGCGCACCGCATGGCTTCGGTGAGCCCTCCGACTCGCCCGAGGTCGGGCTGGATGACGTCGCAATGTCCCCGGTCCATCAGTTCGCGAAACTCGTGGCGGGTCTGCAAGAACTCGCCGGCTGCCACGGGTGTGGTGGTCCCATCCGCCAGACGCGCCAAGCCGTCGATGTCGTCGGTGTGTACCGGGGTTTCAACAAACAACAGTTTCGCATCCTCGACATTCCGCAGCACCCAGAGCGCGTCGTTTGAGTTCTTCCAGCGGTAGCCCACATCTATCATGAACTCGCGCTCTTTGCCGACGATGTCGCGGCATTCATGGATGAACTTCACCATTTCACGGTCGCTCACCAGGTCGTAGAACAACATCTCCATCTTGACCGCACGGTAGCCGGCTGCGACCGCCTGTTTCATCAGGACGACGCAGGCGTTCTTCATCTCCGGCCACGAGCGGCCCTGCGGCATGCTCGGGAACAGTGTCAGGTAGGGCGTGACGCGATCCCTAACCGCGCCACCGAGCAACTGGTAAACCGGAACGCCCAGCAGCTTGCCGCGAAGGTCGTGCAGCGCGTTGTCGATAGCGGACATCAGCATGATGCCGAGGCCGCGCCGTGCGTGGTAGATGGTGCCTTCGTACACCTTGTCCCACAACCGCTCCACCTCGATTGGGTTTTCACCCAACAGCAGGTCACCAATGCTCATGCTCCAGATGTGCGCAGAGGGAGTTTCGAGCAGAGCTGCGATGGCGTTCGGGGGCGCGTCGGTTTCGCCGAGGCCGTAGACTCCGTTGTCGGCGGTTACGCGGATGACGGCTGTATCGACCGCTCCGTCACAGTCGGCGGCGTTCGCTTTTGGCGCGCGCAGTTCAAGGCATTCAATCTTCGCAATCTTCACGATGAGGACTCCACGGGCTCCGCCCCAGTCGTAGACTCGGCGGAAGTAATGAGAATTGTTCCAGCCAGCGTGACCAGTCCGCCGACTACCATGGTCTTGGTGATTTTTTCGTTCAGCGTGATGGCCGAGAGAAGCACACCCAGGAACGGCAAGAGGTAGATAGAAACCGAAGCCTGGCTGACGTCCAGGCGCTTCAGGAGATACATCCATAGCACCATGGCCAGGCCCCAACTGAAGACGCTCAAGACTAGCACGGCGGTCCAAGTTGCGGTTGTGTAGGCCCGCACGGCGCTCAGAGAGAATGGCTCGGTCGAGGGTACCAAGGGCAAGCTGAGGGCGGCAGCAAGCAAATATCCGAAGACCAACACCTCGAGCGGCGTGAACCGGCGCAGCAGCTTTTTCGAGTACACGTTATAGAAGGCGCTGGCGGCACATGCCACCAGAACCAGCAGGTTACCGGCAAAGAACCGGGTGCTTCGGAAATCGGCATGCCGCCAATCGAAGCCGGAGATGATGAGCACTCCGACAAGTGACAGCCCCAGGCTAGCCCAGCGTACAGGGCTCATCTTCTCGCCGACGATCCCGATGGCGAGCACAGCCGTGAGGATGGGCACCGTGAGGTACAGCAGCGCGGCATTCGAAGCGGTGGAAAGCTTCGTTCCCCACGCCAGCACGACGGATGCCGGCACCAGACCTAGCAAAGCCAGCAGTAGAAAATTACCCCACGTCGCGCTCACTGAAAGCGGGGCGCGCGACGGGACCTTCGCGGCGGCACGGTGTTCCCGCAGGAGAAATGGCGCCAGTACCAGAGAGGCAATCAGAAACGTCCAGACACTCAAAGTGACGGGGCCGATTTGCGCCGTGGCGGTCTTGTACGCCGGGTACTGAGCTGCCCACATGCCATTGACCAGGACTAGCAGGCCAGTGTCGGCGGCAGCACGGGGAGAGACTCGCATGGTTCCTAGTGGCCTGATGCCGTCATGGCGCCATCAACGACTAAGTACGTGCCCGAGATGAACGAAGCAGCGTCTGAGGCCAGGAAAAGGGCGGCCTCGGCCACATCGCGCGGGGTCCCGATGCGACCAAGCGGGTGGAAGCTGAGCACTTGGCGCATGGTCGCCCCCGGGTCGGAAACTGTGGCCAGCCACGCATCATGAAGCGGTGTCTCGATGTAGCCAGGACAGATAGCGTTCACACGAATGCCGTCGCCTCCATGGTCGAGGGCTAGCGCGCGTGTCAGCCCGATCAGGCCAGCCTTGGAGGCATCGTACGCGGCATTGCCCGCGTACGAGACAAATGCGTGGACGGAGGAAATATTGATGATTACACCGCGTTTCCGCGCGCGCATATGCGGGATCGTGTATTTCGAGAAAAAGAACGCACCCTTCAGATTGACGCCTAGCTGACGATCCCAATCCGCAGCAGTGAGATCGACGACTTGGCCCGGAACTTCGATTCCAGCATTGTTTACAAGTACATCCAGTGATCCGAATTCCCTGACCGTCTCGTCGACGGCAGTACACACGTCTGCTTCACACGACACGTCGCCGGTAATCGCCTTCGCCCGACCAGGCGCTAGCGCTTTCACGGCTCCGGCCGCGCGTTCGCCGTTGATATCGAAGACAACCACCGCCGCGCCGGCTTCGGAAAATCTCTGTGCGATCCCGGCGCCGATGCCCATGGCCCCGCCGGTAACTAACGCGACTCTGTTGTCGATGCGCATGCCGGGCGGTCCTTTCTGACGAGGGTCCCATTCACTCTCATGAAGTCGAGTAACCGAACGTACGAGTTTAGCGCGGCCAACAGGGGACCCTGGCCCCACGGCACCATCCCACCGCGCGGCATGCGGCGGTAATGCTCGACCCGTGTACTGGGGAAAGTCTCATAGGAGACGCCTTCGAGCAGGCCGTCCGGCCGCACGTGGCGCAGTAGAAAATCCATCGCGGACTCGATCACAGGAAAGTACATCTCCGGTTTGAGCCATGACTGCTCGACCGCGCGAGCAAACACGTCCACGGCAAAGGCGGCGATCGAAGTCTCGATATACGAGTCAGCATCATTAAGCACGGTGTGCCAACCCCCACTGGAGTCCTGCAAATTACTCAGGCGTTCGGCAACGGCCCTCAGTACCTCGAGCAGGCATGTTCCGGCGAGCTCGTCCGGCGGGAGATGCTCTAGTGTCTCGACGACGCCGAGGAGTCCCCAACCGTTACCCCGGCCCCAGGCGACGCCATTGCGGGTGCCGGCGCTCTCGATCCAGAAATGATGGAAGAGGCGGTCGTCCGGATCGTATAGCAGGTCTACTTGAGGCAGGATGTTGTCGAGCGCCAGTCGCCAGTATTTCTCGTCGCCGCTCACTTGATAGAGCTTGGCGAAGAAGGGCCCATCAAAATGAACCGAATCCACGAAAACACAAGGGCCTCCGCTTTGTGCCTGGCTGGCGCCGCTAATGACTAGGTGAAAATCAGGGTGATCGGGGGGCAACTCGGGGGGCAGCTCAATAGCGGCATTTTCGTAGCGCACATAGGCGCCCCGGTGGGTCCTCCGGAAGGCAGCGAGATACTCGGCGTGTCGTGCGGCTGCATCTAGAAGAGTTGAGTCACCAGACAGTTCGTACATCCTGAGTAGCGCCACACCCGGCGCTGTGTAATCGAACTCGCTGCGATGGCCCTCGCGCGCCAGCCAGCCCTTAAATAGACCGTGAACGAAGCCAAGATACTTCTGGTCACCGGTCAGTTCGGCCGCATCGAGCAATCCCTCTAGGCCGATGGAGTCCCCCCAGAACCAAAGCTTCCACGGATAGGCCACCAGCAAGTCCGCTGCTGCTCGAGCGATGTTTTTCAATTCGGTGATATTCGGCATGGGACGAAACTCTTCAAATGCGCGGAGTGATGTTCGCCATGTGCTGCAATTGGCCGCGGATGCCTAAGTTCATGTGATAGAGCGCGCCTCCGAAGTATCCGGTCGCAGGATCGTATCCTAGCGGCATGATGGGCATCGGCTCGGACTGCCCTGCCGAAGTGATGAAAATATCCGTCAGGTCCGGTCCTCCGAACGCGAGCGAAGAGGTCTGCTTCGCAGCAGTTTGGATGCGGCGTTCGACCTTGCCGTCTGGGTCATATCGAACGACGCAGCTCCCGTACCATTGTGCGGACCAGACGAAACCCTCGGCGTCTACGGCCAAGCCGTCAGGAAGGCCTTCCTCTCGGGGAACCTGCACGAGGACGCGCCGGTTACGAACTGACCCGGTGGAGACATCATAGTCGTAGGCGTAAATCAGCCGGGCCACCGAATCGGCGAAGTACAGCGTTCGCTCATCTGGCGAGAAGCTCAGGCCATTCGAAAGGTGGAAGCCCTCGTCGAGTACGGTGGCCTTGCCATCGGTTCCGACCCGGATCAGCTTGCCAAGCGGGTACTCGCCGGCGGGATTGTAGAAATAGGAGCCGGTGATGAGACGACCGGCGGAATCGGACGTACAATCGTTCAACTGGCAGCGGGAGCCTTCTGCTTCCGCAGTGACGAGCTGCGGCTCACCACTGCCTGCCCAGAGCCAGACACCGTCGTTATTTGTGATTACAAATCCACCCGGACGGTTCCGGCGAAAGCCATTAACAGGCAGGCCCTGCCTCACAATGTGGTGTTCGCGAGCGCGCCAGTCGTATTGCAGGAACTTCAAGGCAACGCAGTCGATCCAATAGACCGAGCCAATTGCAGAATCCCAGACCGGGCACTCCCCGCAGAGATCGCCGTAATCGGCTATGATCGTCACCTCCGGCATAATGGTTACCTCTTCCCGGGAGGGTCGACAGTTATATTCATGAAACAGTTCACCGAACAGCCCGAACATAACAGCCTGCCGCCTCGTTGTCAATAGTCGTTTCACATAGTCGTTTCACATCTTATGACGCCACTTCCGCCGATCACTTGACGTTGGACCTCAAGCCGGTTAAAGTTTTGATGTAATGTTTCACAAAACCTGACTGTCCTGGCTTAAGCGAGATGGCCGTAACGATTAAAGACGTGGCGAAAAGGGCGAAGGTCGCTATTGGCACCGTCTCGCGTGTGATCAATGAACACGCGGATGTCGATCCGCAGCTCCGCCAGCGGGTCGAGAAGGCCATCAAGGACCTGAATTATCGACCCAACGCCCGCGCGCGGAGCTTCGTGCAGAACTCCACGCCAGTCATCTCCTTTATCCAGAGTAACCGCAAGCTGCTTCACGCCTTCCACTCTGACGTGCTGCAGTGTGTCGAGGAGTATTGCGCCGAAGAGGGTTACTATGTCATGTTTGCGCGTTACAACTACTCAGGCGAGACGAAGCGGGCGGACCTCAAGCTGCCGAATGTTCTGCAGAGCCACGGTGTAGCGGATTGTCTCATCCTGGCAGGCATCAACTACGAGAACTTTACTGACAACCTCGAGGAGCTGGGAGTTCCGTACGTGCTTTTCCGCAATACCTTCATCAGCAAGAACCCTCGCCAACCCTTTGACCATGTCGGGTGGGATGACTTCAGCAGCTCGTATGAAGCTGCGAAGTACCTGATTCAATTAGGCCACCGCGATATCTGGTACATCGCGGATTGTTCGCTGCCGTGGTATCAAGTGCGATATGACGGCTACGCACAAGCTATGCGCGAATCCGGTTTCGAGCCTCGTGGCCAAACGGTCGCTCTTTCGGAAAACTACTACGCAAACGGGTATGCCTGCATGGAGCTCATTCTGCAGAGCGCTAGTCCGGTCACTGCGGTTTTTGCTGGGTATGATGACATCGTCTATGGAGCATGGGATGCGCTGCAGAAACACGGCTTGACTGTGCCCGGCGACGTGAGCCTCGTAGGTTTTCACGATGAGGACCAGGCGCAATTCAAGGTTCCGCCGCTGACAACGGTTCGCGTCGACAAGTTTGCTCTGGGACGGCAACTCGCAAGGATGGCCATTGACAAGTTGAAGATCCCTGGCAAACGATTGCCCGAAGTAATCATCCCTACCAGCCTAGTCAAACGCGGTTCAACGCGTCCTCTGGTGCGGGACAGCTCCATCGCGGAAGACGGCAATAATTAGTAAACATTATCCACTTGCTCTTCCTGGCCCATCCGCCATGGGTGCATGGTCTTCCTGTCCCACCGCAGAGCGCGCAGCCAGTCTAGACATCCATTCGAGAAATCTCTTGACTTTCCTCCGCAAGCGACCTAACCTGTCCCCGATGAAACATTTCATCAAACTGTGGTCATTGAATTTCTGGATTACGTCCGCGCTGGTTGCATCGTCGTTTCTTCAGGCCGCTGGCGGTCCTGCGTCGCCCTCGGATATTCCCTCCTTTGTAGTCCGGGAGGCCTCGCTGATTCAGATGCCGGGGGTCGAGGTGCCCGAACGCAGCCTGCTGCACGAAGCGGACTCGAACAACCCGCTGCACTGGGACGGCGACACGCTCTATCTCTTTAACAACTACGGTCATCCTTGGCGCACGTCCGGGCCGGATATCGAGCACCTCGGCGGGCGTATCTCCGTGCGCTTGGGTGAACTCAACGACAAAATGCCGCTTTGGATCGAGGCCACCTGGAAGGATGACGATGGCACGCTGTTTGGAGCTTATCATTTCGAGCCGCACACGGTTTGCTTTGCCAACAGCCATCTCCCTACTGCGCCGCGGATTGGGTGGGCACGCTCGCGGGATAACGGTGCCACGTGGGAAGACCTGGGCTTCATCATCTCGGCCAATCCTTGTGCCATCAAATGCGATACGCAAAGCCCCTGGGATGCGGGCGGCACAGGCGACTTCGTGTTTCTGCCCGATCAGAACAAGGAATACTTCTACTTCTTCGGAACCAGTTACGACTCGGAGTTTGCTGAGCAGGGGATCTTCGCAGCGCGAATGCGCTATGCCGACCGCAACAGTCCGGCGGGCAAGGTCATGAAGTTCCACAAAGGCGGATGGAGTGAGCCTGGAACCTGGGGACACCTGACACCGATTTTTCCCGCACACCGGGACTATCACCGTAAGGATGGGACCATGTTCTGGGGGCCAGCCGTCCACTGGAACACGTACCTCAACATATATGTGATGGTCCTGAACCATGCCATTGACACGAAGCTGACCAATGACGGAATCTTCATTACGTTCAACCACCGCCTCGACGACGCGAACGGCTGGACCAAGCCCCAAATGTTGCTGGATAGGCAGGGGTTGCTGAATGGTACCGCGATTGGCTCTGTGTCCGGCGACGGAATGCTCGTGGTTCCGCAGGGTGTTTACTACGGCGAGTTACGGCCTTCAGGAAAAGGTACGGTGATCGCGGACACCCTCTCGAGCGGCTGGTATCCCCAGATCGTGGGAACGGCGAAAGGAGAGACCGACAAGGTCTGCGGCCGAACTGGTCGTATCTTTCTGACGGGTATGTCGCGATTCGAGATCACGTTCTCCAAACCTGGGGAGAAGGCTCAATGAAATCCTTTCGAACCATCGTCACCGTTTTACTCACTGCATCGCTTGCGTCGCCGCGGCCAGCGCATGCCGCCGCGAATGAGTCTCCCTCCGCCGTCCTCTCCGACGCGCCTCTGTTGATTTTGCCCGGCGTTGAAGTCCCCGAACGAGACCTGCACCAGGAGTCAGACTCGAACAGCCCGCTCCACTGGGATGGCAAAACCTTGTTCGTCTTCAACTCCTATGAGCACTCATGGCGCAGCTCCGGGCCGGACCTCTTCCATCTGGGGAACAGAATCCGAACGCGCCTGGAGGGAATGAACGACAAGCTGCCGGTCTGGATCGAAGCCACTTGGAAAGATGACGCCAGCGGCACGCTGTACGCCGCGTATCACTACGAGCCCGATCTGATCTGCTTCTCGAACCGTCACCTGCCCACGATGCCCAAGATCGGATGGATGCGGTCCGAGGATAACGGCACGACCTGGGAAGACCTGGGCTTCATCATCGAGGCCAAGCCATGCGCGATTAAGTGCGACACCCAGAGCCCGTGGGATGCCGGGGGTACGGGCGATTTCGTCTTTGTTCCGGACCAGAAGAGGGAATTCTTCTATTTCTTCGGAACCAGCTACGATCCGCGTGTCGAAGAGCAAGGCGTCTGGGCAGCGCGGATGCGCATGGCGGACCGCGACAATCCCGTGGGAAAGGTCTGGAAGTGGCACAAAGGCGCATGGAGCGAGCCAGCGCTGTGGGGGCACGTAACTCCCGTTTTCCCCTCCGAGCGTGATTATCACCGGGAGGACGGATCGATGTTCTGGGGGCCGGCCGTTCACTGGAACACGCATCTCAATGCCTACGTGATGCTGCTCAACCACGCCGTGGACACGAAGCTCACGGCAGATGGCATCTTCGTCAGCTACAACCCGCGTTTGGAAGACCTGGCCGGCTGGAGCAAGCCAGTCATGATCATCAACCGGGCGGATGTACAGAAAGCAGTGGCGGGCGCGAGCGTGTCGCCCTCTGTTCTGAATAACGGCTGGTATCCCCAGGTCATCGGGGCCGAGAAAGGAGAGACGGACAAGATCGCGGGCCGAACAGGCCGCTTCTTCATGGGCGGCATCTCGCGAAAGAAAATCATCTTTCTGAAGCCGGAGGAGAAACCGCAGTGAGCACCCAGGAACGCGAAATGAGCCGGAGGCGATTTGTGTGCAGTTCGGCGCTTGCGTTGGGTAGCTTGGTGGCGCACCACGCCGACGGGCAATCGCAGCAGCAAACTCCTGTTGTCCCGAAATCCCGCCCCCCCGCGCGAGCGTTGTATTCTTTTCGCGCGAGTGATCTGACCTCCTGGTCCTGGGATCTCAGACTGGCTCTCTCCTGCTTGCAAGGCATCGCGAATCGGGCACAGCCGCAGCTTTATCTCATTCACGATCGCTATGACGAACTCTGGCTGGACTGGCTGCGGGAGCGTGGCGACGTGGACAAAGTCGAGTGGTTGGAAATCGGCCAGGTCTTCGAGCGCTTTCTGCCATTTGTTTCCCAGATGTTCGTCACCGATCCGACGGTCCCGGCGAGCGTTAACGTCGCTACCATGCTGGCGGCCGTGCGCGGAGGATTGGTCGCCACACCGGCGATCGCCGACCAGTTCAACCTTCCTGTGGGCGTCAGTCCAGACTCCAGCGCCACGGGTCTCGATTTGAGAACGTTTCGTTGGAGGAAGGACCTGGATGCGTACAAATGGGCTTACCAGCAGTTGGGTGAACAGCTCTCACGGCAGGCCGTTGCGATACTCGCGCCTGAAGAGGTGGCGCTGCGCGACTACCTGGTAGAGTTCAAAATTCCGATTCTGTGGATCTCCGGTCCCCAGGACGAAGAAAAGAATCCCAAAGCTTCATCGGACGAAGAACTGAAGTTTGCTCGTGAGATCCTGATGCAGTGGCCGCCGAATATCCCGTGCCTGGGATGGCCAACGAGCGGCGATAAATTGGGCGGCATCGGAGAGACGCCGGGCGTTCGCCTGGCCAGCCAGTGCGCGAAGTACTCCGCATGCACCGCATTTGATGCCTATTCTCCGACGGTCGGTAACCTCTCGGTGCATTCCGGTACCTCCGCGTCATTTCGGCAGAACATTCCTCCGGCAAGACTGGACCGAACGAAAGTGTATCTGGCCTTCATCCGCTCTGATGGAGACGGCTGGAACTTCCACCGGCACTACTACCGCAAGCTGTTCGACGATCCGAAACACGGGAGTGTGCCGATTGGGTGGCAGATCTCAGGGAGTGCGGTGGATGGCCAGCCCGATATTCTGGATTACTACTACCGGCACGCCCGCCCGGGCGATTGTTTCCTAAATGCCCTTACGGGGCTGGGTTACATTCACGAGGAAGATTATGCTGCGAATTACCCGCCCAGCGAACGCGAACAAATCTGGCGGGATTATGTGCGGGCTTCGGATGCGTACCGGAAGCGAATTGATGCCACCGTGATGGCCACGTACGCGGAAATGCGGCCCGAACGCCTGACACTTCTGGCGGAAAGTCCGGGCCTGTCGGCGATCTTCGCCAATTACGGAAGAAGCCGCATCACAACGTTTGATAATCTCGTCACAGTGGTGGGAAGTGTTCCGGTTTTTAGGGCGATCGATCGCCCGCCGGGACCGTTCACGTTCACTCCGTCGGCGCGGCACGATGCCGTGTACTACATGGTCAACGAGATTAAGCGATGGACCCCACCGCAACGTCCGGCCTTCCTGCACGTGTTTCTCGCGAACTGGCTCACCAGCCTGGATATGGCGGAAGGTATCGTCAAAGGGTTGGGAAATGAGTACGTGCCCGTGCGCCCTGACCAGTTGGGTCCGCTGTACCAACAATCGCAAAGCAGATAGGCTGGATTGCAGATGCTAAAAGAACGCAGCAAGTTCTCCCGCCGCGGGCTCCTACGTCGTACGCTCTCAACCGGCGCGGCGGTTTCCCTCAGCCCGATGGTGCGTGCCGCAGTTTCACCCTCGCCAGCTCCTCCATTGAGGCGCGAGACCGGAATCACCATCCATGTGGCGCCGCCAGCGGGGCCGGCACCGCTCGGGGCGCTAGTGGAAACGAGCGTTCCCTTTCCACGCAGCCGGCTGCACCACCCGGAAGCACTCGCGGTCTTTTCGCCAGACAGGAAGCCCGTGCTCGCGCAAATGCGCTCCGGATCCAAGTGGCCTGATGGCAGCATCCGATGGCTCATTGTGGCGTTCGAGGCTGAATCCGGACCCGGCGATTATGTGCTTCAGGAAGGCGTGGGCCGTTCAGCACCCGATCTTGTGACCAAACACAACGGACAGATCGTGGCAGACACCGGAGAGCTGGTTGTGACAATACTGGAATCCGGTTCCGAGTTGATCAGTCTCACCGCGCCCGAGCCAGATGGAGGAACGCACCCCATCCTCTCTAGCGGCTGCGATCTCGTATTGATCCGCCACGACGGAACGGAATTCCGCGCCTTGCGTGCCGGGGAGAGCCGTCGCGTTGCCATTGAGGAGAATGGGCCGCTGCGCGCTTCGATTCGTGCTCAAGGCCAGTGCCGGGCTCCGAACGGAGAAGGTTTGTTTGACTACATCCTGCGCTGGACCGTTTACACAGGCCGCCCGGAGGTTTTCGTTTCTGCTACTTGGATCAACGCCACGAACAACCCTGCGGAGCAAGTGCGCGATATTCGATTGTCATTCCCGCTTCACTTCGAGCCGGACCGCCTGGTGATTGGTTGCGAAAGCGGAGTCTATGACGGTCCTTTTCAGAAAGACCAGCCCGTCTACGTGCTCCAGGAAGATCACGACTCGTATTGGGTCAAAGTGCAGAACCGGGACGGGCGGGTGCAGAATCTGTCGAGCGGCGGCTGCAATGGCGAACACAGTCCCGGATGGTTGTATATCCGCAACCAGAGCCGTTGCCTGGGTGTATTTGTGCCGAACTTCTGGCAGGAACACCCGAACGAACTGGCTCTCCAGCCGGGCGAACTCAGCATAGGGTTGTGGCCCCAGCGCGCGACTGCCCACCTGCTGAGCAAACCCCTACTGCCTTCGAATCCTTTTTGGGAACGCCCCTACTCGAACACGAAGTACTGGCCTGTCATGCCACACCCGTACATCGCTTTTGTGGATGCGAAGACGCAGTGTCTGGATGCGCGACAGGGCATGGCCAAGACGCAGGACTTCATCATTAGCGCATGGGCTGGGCGCGGTGAGACGCCGTCGTTCGAACAGAAATACTGGAGCAGAGCCTTGCAGCCGGTTCGAGGCCATCTTGACCCGGAGTACGTAGCTTCCGCCGGCGCGCTGGGTTTGCTGAGCCCGCGAAATCCCCAAGCTTTTCCCAAGTTCGAGCAGTTATTCGATGAGAGCTTCGGGTGGCTGACCCGCCACATCGATCAGATGAAATGCTACGGCAAGTTCGATTACGGCGACTTCAAATACTTCACGGCTGCGACCGACTACATGTGCGGCCCCGGTACGAAGTGGGGCGAAATGGGAGAGATGCCACGGGAAGGCTACTGGCACAACAATGAGCGAGATACTTTGCGAGGTCTGCTTCTCTACTACTATCGCAGCGGCGATCCGGCTGCCTGGGAGCGAGCCCGCATCGTGGCGCGGCACCTGTTCGACGTCGACATTCGCCATCACCCCCACTGGGGCATGTGGACGCACAGTTACGGCCATTGTTACCTTGGTTTGGGCGAAGGAGGCGAACCCGACCATTCCTGGTTGTTGGGCATGATGGAGTGGGCGGACATTAACGGCGATCCCGTGCTCCAAGGCTGGATTTCCCGCTGTGGCGATCGGCTGGCAGAGTGGAAAGCGGATTTCACACAGTCTGATACGCGATCCGTGTCGGTGTACTTGCACATGATGTGTCAGTTCTATCTTCACAATGGTCAGTCCAAGTTCCGCGACGGGGCGACTCCGGCCGCGGCGGCCCTACTGAAGCTTCAAAACCCGAATGGCAGTTGGCCGGCGTACATGGGGAATCTTCAACAGCCTAGGATTGAAGGATTTGTGGAGCACGCGGCCGTAGCGCTCGCCGACTATTACTCGATCACGAACGACGTGCGCGTTGCGGGTTCGTTGGATAGCGCGATCAAGTACTTATTCGGCGAACATGGCGAAGGCAAGGTGGACGTGGGCGAGACGCCCCTGGCGCTCTACGCACTCGCCGTACTCGCCGAGAAGGCGGGCAAGAGCCAGTACGCCGCGGTAGCCAGATCGGTGCTCGAGAAGTTGCACGCCGCATGGAATTTTTCCTCGGACCCACATGGGCGCGGGGATCCCTGGGCACAATGGGCCGTCAACAACCCGGATGGAGCCAAAGGCATGGGCCGCCCGCAACAATTCCTCGGGCAGACTCGTCCACTATCACCTAGTTGCATCCTTGCTTATGGGCAGAACTGCATGGCTGCGATTGCCAAACAAGATCACAAAACCGCATTCCGTACCGGGGCGTAGTGCTGTGTTACACCGCCTTCTTCTTTGTTCGCTCGCACTGGCAACGCTTGCGCCCTTTCCCCATCAGGCAAAACCCGTGGAGAGACCCATGCTCGTCCTGGTCTCAATCGACGGCCTTCGACCCGAATACGTTCTGGATGCTGATAAGTACGGTCTGCGGATTCCCAACCTGCGGCGGCTGCTGCTGGAAGGCAGCTTCGCCACCGGGGTAAAGGGAGTAATACCCACAGTCACCTATCCAAGCCACACCACCATCGTCACTGGCGTCTGGCCGTCCAAACACGGCATCTACGCCAATCATCCCTTCGATCCTTTTGGCAAAAACCAGGGCGGCTGGTATTGGTACGCGGAAGATATCCGGGTTCCAACGCTGTGGGACGCAGCCAGAAACGCGGGTCTCACCACGGCGAATGTCAACTGGCCAGTCACCGTCGGTGCCAGGATTACCTATAACCTTCCGCAGATTTGGCGCGCCGGCACAGACGACGACCGCAAGCTGGTCCGCGCGCTTTCAACGACCGGCCTGCTCGATGAGTTGGAGCGAGATCTGGGGCCTTACGCGAACGGTGAGGACGAGAGTATTGCCGGAGACGAACTGCGTGGCCGGTTTGCCGTGCACCTGCTCGAGCGGAAGAGGCCCGATTTCATGACCGTTTATTTCAGCGGGCTGGATGCCGAAGAACACCTGTCCGGCCCGTTTAGTTCGGCCAGCCTAGCTGTCCTGGAGAGGATTGACGCGATTGTCGGTACCCTGCGCGGCACAGCCGAACGGGTCGGGGAAGGAGGGGCGGTATTTTGTGTCGTATCGGATCACGGGTTCGTCAGGACCGATAAAGAAGTGAACTTGCTAACAGCGTTCCGAAGCGCCGGCTTGATCGAGTTCGATGAGAACAATCGAGTGACGTCCTGGCAAGCGACTACGTGGCAAGCTGGTGCCTCGGCTGCCGTTATGCTCAACCCCACCGCCGGCGGCGCGGTGGGGCCGAAAGTGCGGCAGCTACTCGAACGGCTCGCCAATGATCCGGAGAATGGCATCAGTGAGATGCTCCAAGCGGAGCGGTTGCATGCACTCGGCGGATTTCCGCATGCGGCATTTTTAATTGGCCTGAAGCCTGGGTACAGACTCGGCTCCCGGACCACGGGTCCCCTGGTGGTCGTCGCCAAGGCTGGCGGGATGCACGGCTATTTGCCGCAGCAGCCGGAAATGAACGCTTCCTTCTTTATTGTGGGGATGGGTACACCCTCTGCTCATTCGCTGGGCGAAATCGACATGCGCGCTATCGCTCCTACCCTTGCTGGTTGCCTTGGAATCGCGCTTCCGTCGGCGGATAGGAAATCGAGCCTAAGCGGAGTGCGATAATCACCACCTTCCGCGCATTGCGCGAGGAGGACCGTATCGCCATCATGGTGTTCGATTGGTTGGCGCGGCTGTATGGCTACAGCGAGCGCCAGGCTTGCAATTGCAAGCTCATGGGTATGGACCGCACCAGTTATCGACATCAACCGCGGCCGGACCATAACGCGGTGTTGAGGCAGGGGCTGATCGCACTGGCTCGGCAGTATTCGCGCGCTTCCAGTACTGTCGAATGCCTGTTAAGAGCCACGAGCCGCCCCGTAAAGGTCCGAATATTCCTATCGTGGTTCTGATCGACTCCGGGCCCGGTTCGCCGGATTTGACATTGCCATAGCGACTCTAAGTAGCTGAAAATAAGTGGTATTTCAGGAGTTTCATAGTGGTAGAATCTAGATTCTCATGCTACCTCAATATGTATCCGAAGAAGCATCATGTTTTGTTATACTTAACCAAGGAAACCGAGCGGGAGTAATTCAGTTGGTAGAATGCCAGCTTCCCAAATCAACGCTACATTGTAAATCAAGTATTTAGCGTTCACGACGGAACGTTTCAGGCGATTTCAAGCACTGCAGTTTCCAATGGCTCCGCTTATTGGAGCCAAATGGAGCCAGGCGGTCGAGCCCTTCTCCCTTCGAAACAGGCTGGTCAGATTGCGGCGAAAAACTGACGGGAACCGGACTTCCCGGGAGTGTCCGTAGTGGGGCGGGGTGCTCAGCGGCGGTCACAACCTTTCCAGATCGTTAATGAGGTCGGCCACAGGACGATTTTCGTCGCGCGCGATTTGGCGAACCGAGCGGCGGTCGTGTTCGCGCGGCGTCTGAAGCCCGATTGCGTGGGACAGGATCTCGGCCGGCACGTGATGGGTATGGGCGATGAACGAGACGTCATTCAGGCCCGGCTGGGCTCATTCTCCCACCGGAGGCGCCGTGCGTTATTGGCTGAACCGGACAATTCTGCAGTGTCTTTCATCAGAACGGAGAACTGGGGACCGGCTGATCGTTCAGGAGCGCATATCCCAGATATCCGCGGGCGATCGCGAGCAGGTGCTCATCGGGGTCAAAATGGGGACCACTCAACGAACCCTGGGGAAAATCTATCTGGTGCGGGGCGATACCGCGCCTGTGATCCCAGACCGTGATCTCGCCTGGGACGCTTTAATAGTGCAAAACGAACTCGCCGAACTCGCAGCCTCACATGGCCGACCAGCCGCGTGGTCGAAGCCTGGCGCATAGAGAAACTGCTAAAAAAGTTAACCCTCAGAAATAATAGTGAGCAGTTTTGAGCAGACCACAAGCTATCTATTTGCTAAGTTAGAGTCCCTGGTGGCAGCCGTTCAATAAAGCTGTTGACCAGTGTAGGCAACGACATGCGACGCGGGTGAATTCGGTAAGCAACTGCCGGCAGCAGCGAACGCAAAGACCGAGCGAGTGTTCCAGTGAAGAACTATAGCTGCGAACTTTCCGGCGAACAAGACGCAAGATGAAGGGATGAATGTTTATGAGAATGAATTTGAAACACGGTTTCTGGGTTCTGGCGGTGGCGGTAGGTATTGGTACCAGTGGAGGCTCGGTGCAGGCTGGGGCGGCTCCGTTGTTCCAGGACCACGGCCAGGACCACGCCCAGGATCAACAGGATTATTCGAAAAACAAAACATACCAGCAAGGTGTGCGCGAAGGCAAGGCCGACCATGCGCATAACCGGGACCACTCCAAGAAAAGGCACTTCAAGAAAGACGAAGACCAGAAAGCATACGAGGCTGGCTACCAGAAGGGCCACGGCAATTAAAGTAATTATCTTTCACGGACCGCCAACGAAGGCCGTTAGCTGACTAATCAGGAATGTCCCACGGCTCACGGCGTCGCCGTGCGCAGCTAATAAACAGACGAGGGGGCCGCATTAGCGGGGACCGGCACTTGCCCCCGCCCTACGACCGGCTGCGGGAATCGCAGCACCTCCCAGCTCTTCCATAAAGCCATGGCCCAACTGTACGAGCGATAGGACAGCCCATGCTCAGCGCAGAACTCTTGCACCACCGCGCTGACCGCCGGATAGTGGACGTGGCTGATATTCGGAAACAAATGATGCTCAACCTGGTACTCCAGACCCGAGCACAAGAACCTGCCTAACCAGCCCGTCCGGAAACTCACAGTTCCCGCGGTCTGGACCGCGAAGAAATCCGCACCGTGCCGGGCTTCATCTGTCATACGCTGCGCCTCGGCCGGAAAATGTCCAGGCGCTAGGATGGCGTACATGGCGTACCCCAGCAGAATGCCTCGCAGAATATAGAATCCCCCAACTGCCGCCAGCGGCCAGAATAAGAGCGGCACTCCGATCCAGATCACATAATGCAGGACCAGGGCGCTGAGGTCGATCCAGTGGGCAGACTTTCGCCCCTTGGATTCGCAGAGCATTCGTATAAGGTGCGCCCATCCGGCTCTCTGTATACTGAAATTGTTCAGCGCGAGCGCCAACGGAAACAGCCAGAATTGCAGCCGCTCGTAATAGAAACGACGCAGGCCGGAGCTGGCGTGAACCTCGTCCGCCGTGATCGCGAACCATGGTAACAGGTCGGCGTCGCTGTCCACTCCGACAACGTTCGGCGCCGGGTGATGCAGCACCACGTGCTTGTGCCACCAATACGTAGCCGATAGGCCTAGGAACATCGGATACCCGAGATAGCTGAGAGCTTCGTTCATCCAGCGCTTATCGCTGGTGCCGTAATGGGTGGAGGTGTGTGTATTATATTAGTCCCGACGCCCATGCATCCGAAACTTGAGATTAGGATTCCCAAGACTCGCACAGCCGGGTTTTGGCAGGTCATGCAGATGGCGATGCCTACCACTGCGATTGCCACGTGAACTGATAGCTCGAACACGATCCGGTTCGTCGCTTTCTTGTCCCAGCCGCGGCGGGCAATTTCTCTGCGCAATTCCGCAACTGCCTCGATAGTCGTCATTACGCAAGGTGCACTTTCAGGCTAACGGGAATTGCGTCAAGGGTTTGTAAGACTTGTGTAATTTCATCAGTTGCTTGGACGAATTGCGGCGGCGCGCCTGCGAGATCTATCACTACAACTCCGATAGCACGCTCGATTGGGGCTACTTCCAGATCAGCACGGTGCATTTGAAACGCGCAGGAGTCAATCTTCGAGACCTGCTGGACTGCAAAGCGAACATCGACTTCGCGTACCAGCTATATACGGAGAGGGGCTTTGAACCGTTGGACCGCGTTCAACAGCGGCTCGTTTATCGTCAATTCCCGAGAAAACTCTGATCGAGGTTCCGCCGGACGGCCCGACACGTTGGCGACCCCGATCAGAGATATCCGCAAGTCGGCCAGCGTCCGGGATAATTTCCTGGGTTTTGTTCGGATCGATCCCGAGAAACGTCGTCCACGGAAGCAAGCGCCTCGTAAGTCGGGATGGAGCGGAATACGGGCCAGCCTCTGATTTCTGCCCAAACTGCGCACCGCCAACGTTTCTCAAGGCAATCCTCGCCTCGTGTGAGATGAAGCAGAATACAGCGCCGTCCATGACGGTGCCGTAAGCTTTGGCTTTACTGATCTCGTCGATGCACGTTGGCAACGTACAGCTTGGGAATCTGTCAGATCACTGTGTCTAGAACACTTACGCGTCTCTGACGCGCTTTTTCGACTCTATCCAAGTCTCGCCATATCAGTCACTCCCTGTTTTAACCTGCTAATCGAGGTACGATCGAGGTACATTTCTTCGTTCGTCCTACCTTGTTTTGTGTTGCACCCTATGGCCACTAACAACAATGGCCCGCGTGCTACCGCGAGCCATCGACCCATAGGGGTGAAAATTGACTTATCTCAACGGAGGTATACACCACCAAGCCCCGCAAAGAAAAGACGAAAATGCACTCTGCCGTACGCAATTGGCTGGCCATGAAAACCTCGTTGAAGGTACCCCAGTCGAGGCTCCACGGCTCATCGGATCAGATCTCACCGATTCGGATTACGTCACCCTGGAAGCGCGTTGGATAAACCGCGAAGTGGCCATCCACGCCAAATTGCGTCGAGTGGATTCCTTGGCCGGCGGCGAAGTTATCGGTCGAAAGGGCGGCAACTACGCCGGAATCCTCATTCCCTACTTCCGCCCCGGATCGGATCAGGTCCGCGAGTACCGTTTGCGACGAGACCAGCCGGATCTTCAATATGATTCCTCCGGCAATCTCAAACCGCGACAGAAATACCTGAGCCCGCCGGGACGCTCCAACATGCTGTATGTGGTGCCCGGAGTTGTCGGCTCGCTGCTGGGTGAGACCGAGTTGCCAAACGTGATTACTGAAGGCGAGTTCAAGACGCTCGCATTGTGGCGGCTTGCCCATCATGGGTCGCCGAGCCGAGCCCGTTTTCTTCCGCTGGGAGTCTCCGGCGTCTACAACTGGCGTGGCACCATCGGCAAGACGGTCGGCCCGGACGGAAGCCGTCTGGACGTGAAGGGAGCCATCCGAGATCTGGAGTGGATCAATTGGGAAGGCCGACGAGTGGTGATTGCCTACGACGCCGATGCCGTCACCAAAGAACTGGTGCGAGTCGCCCGTTCCGAATTAGCGGCGAACCTGCGCGGCCGTGGCGCCCTCGTCGGCTTCCTGGAATGGGACGTCGCCAGAGGGAAAGGGATCGATGACCATCTCGCGCTCATGGGTGCCGACACCCGGAGTGCCGTTGGCGACGCTCAACCGGCCATGCAGCCCATGGGAAGAAAGGAGGCCGGTGGCGCTCTGGTCGCCTCAGCCTATTCTTCCCTACTGTTTTCTCAGCATCTGCGGTCTGGGCAGTCACACGTACCGCGCAACATATGGAAGCGCAGTGCACCGTTGCTCAAGCACGTTCGTCACGATCAAACGAGGTTTTGGCTACAGACACGCGTCCTAGCAGGTGTACACGAGTCAGGTGCGGAGGAAATTCCGGATTCATTCCTAAACTGTGGCATTCGCGTCTGTCCAATCGGCGACGAACTGCTCAACAAAGTGATGAATCAGAAGGTCCGCGGCTGGTATGCAAGTTGGCATCAAAAGTGCCGGCAATGATCGCCCTTTTAGACTGGGCGTGTCACACAAGGAGAGATTCATGAAGGTCGGTTCGAGAGTCGTCACATCGTCTTTGCTATTGCTCGCCATCGCCGCCGCCCGCGGTGATACGTTCACCACGGCAACCGGAACGAACACCAGTCTGGCCACGGCACAGACGATCAGCGTGACACCCGATCTGATCATCAACCAGATTCCGCCAAATTACACGCTGGGTACGGCGCAACCCGTCAGCCCGCAATACATGGCCTCCGATGCTTTGGGCTCGATTACAGGCAGCCACACGCAGGAGTTTTTCGGATTCCAGGCTAATGTCGGCGCTAACCTGCACCTGATTGTCAGCTCCGCGGTGCCCGCCGTTCAATTCCCCGAGCTATTGCTGTATGACAACAATGGAAATCTTGTTGCTATCGCGGCTGGGAATGCGGCGGATGGGTCTTCCTCTGTGATCGATTTTACGATCCCGAGCGGGGGGGCTGGCAAGTGGGTCGCGGAAGTTGTTGGCAGCCCCAATGCCCCAAATCCGGCTACGAACTTCTTCAACTATGATTTGCGCCTATCCGGGGATGTTATCACCTACACGACCGACGTTCTGGGCATGCTCACCGATCCCAATGACCCGGGCTTCTACGCCATGAGCGCTAATGCCGGCGATAACCTGCACCTGTTTGTGAGCGCGGGAGTACCCGCCGTTCAATTTCCTGAGCTGTTGCTGTATGACAACAATGGAAATCTCGTCGCTATCGCAGCTGGGAATGCGGCGGACGGGTCTTCCTCGGTGATCGACTTCACGGTACCGGGCGGCGATTCCGGCAACTGGATCGCGGAAGTTGCAGGCAGCCCGAACGCCCCGAATCCGAACACGAACCTGTTCAACTACGATCTGAAGATTCAGGGCGACACCGGAGCCGGGACGATCAACCCTATACCAACGCCGGCAACTGTTCCGGAACCGTCAACCGTTACTCTCCTCGGTCTCTCGATGGCCGGGCTCGTTCTGACCAGCAGGCGCAAGAACTCTGCCCCGCGATAGGAGCCGCGTCGCGTTCAAGCACGTACCTACGGCGTGCGATAGACGGCGTTTTTGTGTGTTATAACTGAGCAGCGCTTGTTGGCAAACCGCTCCGTCAAGCCGCTACCGGTCCTCGCCTTGGGCTGATGAGATAAACGACTGTGCCTATCGAAAAACCCATCCGGCACTAAAGTCGGCCAGGTTTTTCGAGGGCGCCGTAAGGGACGTCCCTTGTTGCCTTTGTTTGTCTTTCTAAACGCGGAAATGGCTGGCCAGTTTTTGGCACTTCGACCAAAACATTGGGGCTTTGTGCAACTCCAAACCTGGTATTCATTTCTCGGAAGCTTGCAGACGCCGCCAAGTGACTCTAAGCCGTCGTTCCAGTCGCCGGAACCCATAAGCGGCAGGCCGTGCTCGCCAACCTTGAGCTTCGCAAGGCCGCTGTGAGCAATTTTGAACAGACTACAAACGACGTGTCTGTTAACATATTCTCCCGGTCTGGCGTGTAGAGATTCTTCGGGGAAGCTTATTACATGACTGGCATTCGATCTCGCGCTCGCCAATTGTCACTTTCGCTAACCGGAATTCTGGTTTTAGTCCTGCTTGTTGGGCCGGCCTGCGTTCAGCAGGAATTGCGAGCGGACGCGGCTTCGCGCATTGCCGGCCTCGCCCAGTACTTCGACATCGCGTTGGCCGACGCGTGGCATGCCGCCTTTCCTTTGCGAGGATCGGATAAGCGTGCCGGTGTCTCCGCGAGCCATGACGGTAGCGGCCCTCACCCTGGCGCGCCGCTTGTTCTGGCGGGAGGCGAGGCCTCTCCTTCAGCGGCCACCGGCGCAGGCTTTATTGACGCCAACGGCCTCGGGCTAGGTTCACTCAACGCCGATGCTGGCTCTGCGTGGAATTCCATTGCTGGTCTTCGTGTGGGTGACATGCTCAAAGATGGCAATCTGGGGGCCGACGGGGACTTTGATGCGTTTGCCGGGGGTGGCAATGATCCCGCCAGTTCTCATGGGCCTGGCGATGAACATTCCAGCGGAACTGGTGCATCGACTGATGGTGTAGCACCGGCTACTCTTTCGCGTTCATCGTCTAATCAGGTCACCCCTCCGGGCTCTGCGCCGTCGCACAGCCGGAACTCGGAAGGCACGCTCCGCCTCACCGATGTGAAACCAGATGCTCATCAGGATGGAGTTACGGGTCTGGGAAATGGCTTGGTGTCCGTTTACGATGACGCCGGCGCCTCGTGGCAAGTTGCGTCGAGCGAGTCCTTGAATGGCCCCTTCAGTGACGAACTGGGGATCAGTGACTGGAGTGCTGGGCCCCGCGACGGGGGCACCGGCGAGTTTGCCAGCGGTGCCGGGGGTAGCAACGATCCCGGCAGTTCTAGTGGGGCCGGCGATGACCATTCCAGCGGAACTGGTGCGTCCACTGACGGTGCAGCACCGGCTACTCTTTCGCGTTCATCGTCCAACGCCGTTGACCCTACAACTGGCGGAGTTCTTGGCCAATTACCGAACGGGCTGGACGATCCTCTTCAGGGCGCAGACCTTCGGGGGTCTGTTTTTGGCAGTGAGGTCAACGGTGGCGCCGATTCCGGCGGTGGTGATGGGCATCTTCTTGACTTCAAGAGCACTACTCAGACTGAAGATCACGGTCCTTTCGACAAACCGGTTATGACGCCGGAGCCTAACTCCGGCCCCGTCCCGAGCGTTCCGGAACCCGGGTCGCTGGTGTTATTATCACTGGGACTCGGAGCCGTCATTCTAGGGCGCAAGTTCCGAATCGGCTCGCTAAACCCAGCCAGCGATACTAAAACCAGGCGGACGTCACCCCAACTCAAAGAAGGGCTCCGCCTGCGCGCAGGAGTACTACGTCAGTATGTCAGTGCCGGAATAAGACACTAAATCCATTTCCAGCCGACGGCGATACTATGGGCTCGGCGTCAGAAGATTCGCAGCCCCTCAAGTACCGAAGACCTCCTGACCCGAATCAACCCAGATGTCCGAGGTGCAAGAGCTATGACGTGCGGCGCTCCATGCGGCGCAACTTGATCGATGTCGCTTTGGAATTGATTGACCTTGCACCCTATCGATGCCGCTCCTGCCGTCGTCTTTTTCACAGAAGATATTGACTTCAGGCGCATAAGTTTCCTGGGGACGGTTGGATTTCTTTGCGGCGGCAGTTTCTGCAGGCGCCGCGCAACAATTTTCACCTGATATTCATTGCCGTGGTTGTGCGCCATGTGCTTTGTCCTACCAACTTCCCGGCGGAATCCGTATGTCGAACGGCTGATCGGCTCGATACGAAGAGACTGCTTGAACCATTTCGTGATCCTGAACGCCAAGCATCTAAAGAGAACTCTGGCGTCGCATCTGGTTTACTACCACGGATCGAGAACCCATTTGGGGCTGGAGAAGCAATGTCCGACTCCTCGGCAGCCCTCGAGTATCGGCAGGATCATCGAGATCCCGCAACTCGGCGGGCTGCATCATCGTTATGAGCGGGTGGCCGCGTGATGTAGTCCGGTCGCCCTACGGTGAGATCCCCTGGCCGCGACTTTCACGGCTGAGCGACGAGGAAATGAAGGCGCTCATGACCGATGTCGTCAACAAGACGTACCGCGCGCTGACGGTCCTGTTCGACAACCGACTCGGCGGTGAGCTAATCAAGATCTTGGCGCAGCAAGACTTTTTACCTCGTTGGAACGAGCCCACCTTGAGCTAAGTCCGCATCGGCCCATGCCACTGCCGGCCTCTGGCCGCACACCTCTGCCACAAGAGAGTCAACGCCAGACATTTGACCGGCGGCGGACGCTTTTTTGGCGATCGACAGGTCGGGAAACCGGTAGGCGTTGCTCTGCATCAACGGCTGTGGTGTACCCGCCCCGTCCGCCCGCGTCCAGAAAATACCTCCGGCCGCCGCCGGAGCACGTATTCACGCTGCGCCTGGATAGTTGTTCCCT
>Ga0326728_10003209_pt1 | contig 51586 bp, 44 predicted proteins | sample MB3enrmetagenome_FD_207602 | JGI IMG/M metagenome (GOLD analysis project Ga0326728, IMG submission 207602) | Lab enriched peat soil microbial communities from McLean, Ithaca, NY, United States - MB31MN | ecosystem: Environmental > Terrestrial > Soil > Wetlands > Peat | place: USA: New York... | reverse complement strand
TCAGTTGGCCGCCAAAATGGCGGAAGAACTCAATGCCACAGAAACCACCTTTCCAGGCACTAAACTGAAAATGGTATTCAAATTGGTATCAGACTGAAATCCGGCGGATGCGGTGTTCTGAGCCTTGGTAGTGCGGCTCGCGATAGACCTCGATGGATTGATCGGGAAGGTTGACAATCCAAACTTCGCGGATGCCGGCGCGCCCGTAAAGGGGAAGTTTCTCCGCGCGGTCAAAGTCCACGGTCGAATCAGAGACTTCGATAAGGAGGAAAACATCGTCGGGCGCGGGATGTCTCTTTTCGTAAAAATCAGGAGCGCGCTTGAGCAACATGAGGTCGGGTTGCGGCTCCGAATAGTCATCCAAGGCAATAGGGTCTTGCACAGCGAGGAGCCAGCGTCCGCGGGGCAGATTGCTGAAAAAATCGTTCAGGCGCATGACCGCGCTTCCATGGGAGGGACCGATGGGTGACATATTAAGAATCTGCCCATTCAACAACTCCACGCGGGCCTCCGGCCTAAGCACGCCGGTCTCGGCCATCCGGTAATACTCCCGGCTGGTGAAGCGGTGATGAGTGAGCGTTGCCATAAGCTAACAGTAATATATGCAAGGCGTCATGATTCTTCAACCAATCTTCCGGCGGGTTCGCAGGTCAAGCGGGGAGCGCGGGAGGAGCGGGAGGGGCGGGCTGGGCGGAGGGCGCGGGCGCTTGGCCGCGGCGGCGCCAGGAGCCGACTTTGTCGCGGGCATGTTCGAAGGCGAGATAGACGACCGGGGTGGTGTAAAGGGTCATCACCTGGGAAATGAGGAGGCCGCCCACCACGGCGACAGCCAGGGGCTGGCGGAGTTCGGAGCCGGTGCCCATGCCCAGGGCCAGAGGCATGGATCCGCAAAACGCGGCCATCGTGGTCATCATGATGGGCCGGAAACGGATCATGCCGGCTTTGTAAATCGCTTGCTCGGGGGAGAGTTTTTCCTCGCGCTCGGCGACGAGGGCGAAGTCAACCATCATGATGGCGTTTTTCTTGACAATGCCCATGAGGAGAATGATGCCGATAAAGGAGACCAGGGATAGGTCCATGTTGAAGATCATGAGCGCCAGCAGGGCGCCCAGGCCGGCCGACGGGAGGCTGGAGAGAATGGTGAGGGGATGAATGAGGCTCTCATAGAGCATGCCCAACACGATGTAAACGGCCAGCAACGCGGCGGCCAGGAGAAGGGGAAGGGAGCGCAGGGAGGCCTGGAACATTTGGGCCGTCCCCTGGAAACTGCCTTGCACCGTGGGAGGCAGGTTCAACTGGCGCGCGGCTTCCTGGATCAGATCCGTCGCCTGGCCCAGGGAAGTGCCGGGGTCCAGATTGAAGGAGATGCTGACGGCGGGAAACTGGCCCTGGTGGTTGACGGAGAGGTAGGCGTTGGTGTACTGGATTTGCCCCACCGCAGCCAGCGGAACCATTTTTCCAGCGGAGGACTTGACGAAGATTTTTTGCAGGGAATCGGGGCTTTGCAGGTAGTCCGGGTTGACCTCCAGAATCACATGGTGCTGGTTGTATCGCTTGTAAACGGTGGAGACCTGGCGCTGGCCGAAAGCATCGTAGAGGGTGTTGTCAATGTCCGAGGGCGAAATGCCCAGGCGCGAGGCGGCATCGCGGTCCACCACGACGTTGGCTTGGAGGCCGCGGCTTTGCTGGTCGCTGGTGACATCCTTGAGTTGAGGGATGGTTTTGAGTTTGCTGATAAGCCTGGGAGCCCAGGTGTTAAGTTCGTCCAGGCTGGAGGATTGCAAGGCATAGACGTATTGGCCCCTGGAGGAGCGTCCGCCCACGTTGATGTCCTGGTTGGCCCGGAGGATCAGCGTCGCCCCCGGGATGCCGGCGGTCTTTCGGCGAAGCCGGGCGATGATTTGTTCGGCGGTGACTTTTCCCGGCCGCTTGGCGCGCGGTTTGAGGGTGATGAACATGCGGCCCGAGGTCACTCCCGCGTAAGAGCTGAGAACCTCCACGGCATCGTCCGCCAGGACGATGCGCGCCATTTGATCCTGAATACGGGACATGGCTTTGAAGGAAATATCCTGGGACGAATCCGTCATGCCGCTGAGCGAGCCGGTGTCCTGCTGGGGGAAGAACCCTTTGGGCACTTCAACGTAGAGAAAGACGGTCACAGCCAGGGTGATGACGGTGACGGCAAGCATCAAGGGTTGGTGCCGAAGAACCCAGCGCAGACCCCGCTCGTAAACGGCGAAAACCTGGTTAAACGCCCATTCACTGGCCCGGTAAAAGCGGCCGGGTTTTCCATAGGAGGCCTGGGATTTCATGAAGCGCGAGCAGAGCATGGGCGTCAAGGTCAGGGAGATGACCCCGGAAACCATGATGGCCAGGCTTAAGGTGACGGCAAATTCATGGAAGAGCCGGCCAATCAAGCCGCCCATGAAGAGCAGGGGAATGAAGACGGCGACAAGCGAAGTGCTCATGGAAACGACGGTAAAACCGATTTGGCGCGCGCCTTTCAGGGCCGCCGCCATCGGTTTTTCTCCATGCTCAACGTGCCGGTAAATGTTCTCGATCACAACAATGGCGTCATCCACCACAAAGCCGACCGAAATGGTTATGGCCATGAGGGACAAGTTATCCAGGCTGTAATGGAGGAGGTACATGAAGGCGAAAGTGCCCGACAAGGCGAGGGGAATGCTGATGCTGGCGATGAAGGTGGGCCAGAAGCGGCGCAAGAAAAGAAAAATCACCAGCACCACCATGCTGACGCTGAACAGAAGGCAGACCTGAACGTCGTTGACCGAAGCGTGGATCGTCACCGTGCGGTCGGAGGTAATCTGGATTTTCGCCGCCGGTGGAATCCAACGTTTAATCTGGGGCAGGACGGCCCGAATGCGGTCCACCGTTTCGATGACGTTGGCATCGGCTTGTTTGAAAACCATCATGATGACGGCGGTGTTGGTGCCGACCCACCCGGCGTTGAGGTTGTTCTCCACGTCATCCACAATGTTGCCCAGGCTGCTCAGGCGGATGGGCACCCCGTTGGATTGGGTCAGGATGAGCGAGTGATAGTCTTTGGCCTCAAAAATCTGATCGTTGCTCGTGATGGCATAAAACAAATTGCTGTCTCCTATGCTGCCTTTGGGGGTATCCACATTCACCTTGCCGATCAAGGCGCGGACATCCTCCAGGCTCAGGCCGGTGGTGGAGAGCTGGGCCGGGTTGATCTGGACGCGCACGGCTGATTTCTCCGCGCCGGTGACGAGGACTTGGCTGACCCCTTCCACCTGGCTGAGGCGCTGGCCGACAATTTCATCAGCCAGTTCAAAGACTGTAGTGGGGAGGAGGCTCTCGGAGGTCATGCCCATGATGAGAATGGGGGCGTCGGCCGGGTTGACCTTGCGATAGGTGGGCGGCCCCGGCAGGTTGATCGGCAATTCACCGGCGGCGGCACTGATGGCGGCCTGAACATCGCGGGCCGCGCCATCCACCGCGCGGTTCAAATCGAATTGAAGGGTAACGCTGCAGCCGCCCAGCGAGCTGACGGAGGTCATTTCATTGACCCCGGCGATTTGCCCCAAGCGCCGTTCCAGGGGCGCGGCGAGCGAGGAGGCGACGGTGGACGGATCGGCTCCGGGCAACGAGGCATTCACCGAGACCATGGGATAATCCACGCGCGGCACGGAGGCGACCGGCAGGGAGCGATAGGCGGTCATGCCCGTGAGAAACAGCCCCAAGGCGAGCAGCGACGTGCCGATGGGGCGGCGGATGAATGGCTCGGAAATGCTCATGTTACGCGACTCAACCTGGGCATCGTACTGGGTTCAAAGGGCAGCGCCAGCGAAAAGGACGGTTCATCATGCTGGATTTTGACGGATTCCCCGCCCCAATTGTTCACACTTTGCCATTAGGCGCGCCGGCAGCAAACGACAAAGGCGGGCGGAAGATTGCGCCAGACGATGGGGGTGGTTTCGACACGGTCGAAGCATTCGAGCAAACGGCGCCGGAAGCGCAACGAGGTTGGAAACCAGGCCGCGTGGACATAGCCAAAGGCAACAAATTGGCCGTCGCGGGCCAGAGACTTGAGCATCGCCTGGAGAATCCGCTCCTGGGTGGGCGGCAGCATGTTGCCCCAGGCCAGCCCGCTCACAATGCAGTTCGCCCGCCGGCCATTCATGTGTCGGGCCAGGTTCTCCGCCGAGTCATGCACCACGTCGCAACGGGGCCAGTTGCGGCGCAGGATGGCCACATGGGCGGAATTGATTTCCACCGCAAGAAACCGGCCCCGGCCGTTCAATCGTTTCAGAATCGGCCTGGTGAAAGCGCCGCTGCCCGGGCCGAGTTCCACGACCATATCGCCCGGTTTGATGTCGCAGCAATCCATGATCACGCGCGACAGCGCTCTCGAACTGGGCCAGACGGCGCCGGTTTTGATCGGCTCGCGCACGAAAGCGCGCATCAAACTCAATGCGGAAATCACGGGCGAAGCATCGCCACGGTTGGGAAGCGCCGATGATTCAATGTAATTGAGGCGCGCGCCATGGCGGCGTCTTGTGGCTGATGGTTGCATACGCGCCGAGTATTCTGCCGGATGGCCGGCCTGGAAGCAAGCGGCAAGAGCGCCAGGGCTGCTCTAAAGTTGCCGCCAAACCGCAGGGGATGCGGAAATTGAGCGGCTTTCTACCGAAAAGCTACGACTTTAAAGCGGCCATGGAGCTTTTTCGTCACGGCTCATAAAAACTGTCGAATCCTTCGGCGCGAAGGGCTTGCTTCAACTGCGCGTCTTCCGTCCACAACCGCCCGCCCAGATGCAGTGTGAGCGCGACATAGGGGGTGTCCTGTTCGTCCACGTCTTTGCACAGCCTGTGCGCCTCCATCCACAGGCCCAAAGGGATGTTGGCTTCGTTCACGAATTCCAGCCGGCTCACCAAAGCGTGCATAGCTTCCAAAAGTTCGTCTTCGCTCAACCCGGTCGCGCGGGCCAGCCGCATCCTATGTTTGAACAATTCAACAAACAGATAACCAGGCGTGTAAAACTTCGCGTTCGCGGACGAATCCAAGCGGTCTCGCAAATCGCCGCGCTGCGAAACCAGGGCTTTAAAGGCGATGTTTGCGTCAACGACAACGCAATCGGGGTTCATTGTGTCGGTTTGATGAACCGATGTCTGTTGGCGGCCCACCAGCCCGCTTTGATTTCGTCGGCCAGATGGGAGGCTTCCTCCTCAGTGAGATGGCTTCTTCGGGCAATGGCTTCAAGGCGCAACGAGTCCACAAACCATTTCAGCCGTTCCGTCGGCACTTCACTTTTCGGAATCGTCACGCGAACAGTGGCGTCGGTCGTTTCAACCGTAATCATGCTTCAGCCTGCCCCTTTTTCCGGCAAAAAGCAAGCGCAATGGGGTGGCAGTCCGCTTTTGGGTCGTGTGTGATTAGATTGCATCTGGCCCCGCCGGGAGGTCGTCGTCGTCATTTCTTTGTGATCCTGATTCTTTCCCCCGCACCAAAAGGAAGCGATCGCGGTTCCCATGCTTGACCAAGTTCACGGTCTAAATACAAACAACTCTCAGATCCAATAGAACCAATCGAAGAACTGTTGCGCAATTCCTCCACCCGGACACGATGCTCCGACAACAGCCGCAAAGTACCGCTAATCTGATAATGATTACCGGCCTCATCCTGAGTCTGGACAGCGAACGGAACGCCCGGAGGGGTAACTATTTCAATCGTATGGATGGTCTTGCTAAAGTCTGAAAAAACTCTATAGTCACCACATACAGGTTTGAATCCCTAGAATTCAAAGGCCCGGAGGCGCATCCGCCGAAGACGCAGAACATCAACCCCAAAGCCACCCCTTTCACTCCCGCCGCAATCGTCTTCAGGTTGGCGATCACCCCGAAATCATACCCGATGGCGGTTTGACTAGCAAGGCCAATGGCGCGTAAATATTTTGCATCAATGAATCAGGATGCGTTGATTTGAGCTTTGATTTTGGGTGCTGGCGGCGACATCCTTTTGGGCCAGGACGGTCAGAAACTGTTCCACTTTATGTTTACTGGGCAAATGCAACGGCAGCCCTTTGCGGAAGTCGCAATATCGCCTGAGCCAAGCGCAGTAAGTGCGCTCGGTCGCGAGTGTAAGATGCTTGCGTCGAACAACTTCCGTAGGTCGCCGCACCGCCGCTTCATTCGTATTGATTTGGTCATTGTAATATACGAACAACCTGTTGTATATGGATTGTTCGGCAATGTTTAACGAGCTATGAAAATCTTTCAATCCTCCACGGTGGTATTATTGGGAATCCTCTTGGCAATGGGGGGCTGCACGACACCTTACCAAATGGGTGGTGGGCCATCGTCCAAAGCCCCACCCGCGCACCCTGCCACACCCTTCCTGACGCGGGAGGATTACGAAGACCGACTCGGTCTGGCTGTGCAGGATGTTCTTGAAAACCATCAATTCTCGATTCCTCCCGTAATTGTCCGCGGCGCAGATTCCTCGATCTGGTTTGTCGCCGAGAGAATTAAGTCGGAAGGCCGCTTTGACCGGGTGTTCGTGCGGGTTAATCAGGACGGACGGGTGAATGCAAGCATTACGATGTACCAGCACGTCGGGAGCGAATGGCCCATATTGGGGAGATTTTTCGGGGATCCCAGGCCAGAGGCTGAATCGATTCAGGCCGAGGTTTCCAACCGGTTGAGCAAACCGAGCACTTCGGCCGGGTGATGCGCATGAAACTGTTGCCGAACCAGCCGGATGCAGCGAACCTCGCGACGGCGTCTTTGTTTCACCCCGATGATCACAGGCGGGGCGTCGCTGATCCGGGACGTTAGGCCATTATTTTATATGAACGCTCTATTCGAGACGACATTCAAAGGCACCCTTGGAGAGTTAATCGCCCAGACTTTTCTTCTTGCACACGGAGTTCAAGCGGCAGCTCCCATCAAGGATTCTGGTAACGACTTGATAGCTGTTCGAGGACATTCGTTTCGCGCTCTGCAAGTTCGCACCAGTAAGAAGGGTTCTATTCACAAGCCAGAACCCGACAGGGCATATCACATCTTGGCCGCAGTCCATTTACCTTTCGATGCTGATTTCCCGCTAGTTCATCAGGCGCGGGTTTTTCTGTTCCGTGCGCAGGATGTGGCAGGTCTTAAGGGAACAGTGGACGATTATCCAAAGGCACTCATCTCGGATACTTTGGTTTTAGAGCTATGGCCTGACACGGGGCTGGAGCCGACCGCCGTTGGCGCTGTCAGTTCCGCTCCGCGGTTCATATCACGAGCCAGCGGTGGCTCAGCTTTGGATCGTTAGGCATGATCCGCGCGTTGCCGCCCCTTGCGGCGGCTGAGAGCGAGTCATGGCACAGTCTGATTTTTGCCCGTCCGCGACAGCGGAAAGCAAGATTGACACCCCCCAAAGCTCGTCTTCATAAGCCTTGACTTTTTTGGCGGATTGTGGTCTAATGCAAAGTGGAGATTGAGCCAACAGATTTGAAGAAAGGAAGGCTTTCCGCATGAAAACAATGCCTTTGCTTTGGCCGGCACGAAACGGCTGCCTGGCAGGCTTTCTGCTCGTGATGTTCGCCTTCGGCAGTTTCGCCCAGCCGTCGGGAGGCGACTCCATCCCGGTCGTCACCCTTCAGGCGACCGTTCCCATCGCCACCTGGGCGGGCCAGGATGGCGTGATAACCGTGTGGCGCTCCGGCAATACCGCGCCGGCGCTCAACGTATATTATTGCATCAGCGGCACGGCTTCCAACGGGGTGGATTACCAGACGATCGGCCAGTTGGTGCAACTGCCCGCCGGGGCCGCGTCCAATTCCATCGTCATAGAACCTATTAACCTGGGGCAGACCAACATCAAGACTGTCACCTTGAGCCTGTGCCCCTCGCCCCTGATGACGCCGGTCAACTACACCACCGGCTGGCCGACCAACGCGACCGTTTATATCACCCCGCCAACCATTCTTCCACCCGTAGTCCGCATCATCGCCCCGCCCGATGGCAGCGTGTTCCGCGCTCCGGTGAACATTCCCCTATACGCCTATGCCGCCGATCCGGACGGCACGGTCACCAACGTCGAGTTTTCTGCCGGAACCAACAGCCTCGGTCTGGGGCATCTTGTCACCGCGGTGCCTCCGCCGCTTCCTCCCGGTCCGGTCCAACCGCCCATCCTGATCGCGGTTCCCACAAACTATTGGGGGCTGATTTGGAGCAATGCGCCTTTGGGAACCAATATCGCGTTGACGGCCCTGGCAACTGATGATGGCGGCGCCACAACGGTTTCCGCGCCGGTGACGATCAGCGTTCTGCCGTCGCTGCCGCCGGCCACCAACTGGCCGCCCCTTGTCAATATCATCGCGACCGATCCTATTGCCATCGAGGGCACTAATGACTTCGTCTGGGCCGGCGAAACCAATTCGCCGCCGACTTGGGCGGCCTGGCCGGCGGCGGTCTGCCAGTTCTTCACCAACTACGGTCCCAAAACCGCCACGTTCACCGTGCGCCGTCAGGGCGACACCAACGACGGGTTGACGGTTCCCTACAGCATTGGCGGCACCGCCAGCAACGGCGTGGATTACGTCGCCATCCCTGGTTTTGTGACGATTCCGTCCGGCGGCCGCAGCGCGTTGGTGACGATCATGCCCATTGACCATGGCCCGCCCGACATCACCAAGACCGTCATCCTCACCCTGACGCCTTCGACCAATGCGCCGCCGGATTATCTCCTGGGTTACCCGCGCCGCGCCGCCGCCATCATCTTTGACAGCGGTGGCCCGGCGCCGGTGACCAGCTTGTTGCCCGATAAATGTTTTCAACTGGTCATGCCAGGACCGGACGCCGCCTGGTTTGGCATCGAGTTTTCGACCAACCTGGCCAACTGGACGCCTGTATGCACCAATCAGGTGATCAATGGCTCCATTGACTTCGTGGATCCCGACGCGCAGAGCGACCAGGCCCGCTTCTATCGCGCCCTCCCGCTGACTGATCCGCCCTCGGAGTAGGGGGCCAAGATCGGGGCGTTTGGAATGGGGCTTATAGGACTTATGGGGCCTATGGGAGTGATGGGAGCCTTGCTCAGCGGGGGACGGCCGCGGCGTCCCCGGCCGGTTCGATTTCTTCCAGGCCGGCGGCGGAGCGCCAGCGTTTGGCCCACTGGCTGAGTCTTCCCATGTAAAGGTAGATGACGGGGGTCGTGTAAAGTGTCAAGCATTGGGAAAGAAGGAGGCCGCCGACGATGGCCACGCCCAGGGGACGCCGCAGTTCGGAGCCGTTGCCGTGTTGCAGGGCCAGGGGCAGGGCGCCCAGGAGGGCGGCCATGGTCGTCATCATGATGGGGCGGAAGCGCAGTTTGCAGGCTTTGTAAATGGATTGTTCCGGAAGGAGATGCTCCTCCCGCTCGGCGTCGAGGGCGAAGTCAATCATCATGATGGCGTTCTTCTGGACAATGCCGATGAGGAGGATGATGCCGATGAGGGAGACCAGGGAGAGTTCGATGTGGAAGAGCATCAAGGCGAGCAAGGCGCCCACCCCGGCGGAGGGCAGGCTGGAAAGAATGGTCACGGGATGTATATAGCTCTCATAGAGGACGCCCAAAATAATGTAGATGACAATGACGGCGGCCAGAACGAGGAGCGGCTCGGTGCGGAGGGAAGACCGAAATTCCGCGGCGCTCCCGGAGAAGCTGGTGGCGATGGTGTCGGGCAATTTGATTTCCTTTTCGGCGGCGGCGATGGCCTTGACCGCGGCGTCCAGGGAACTGTCCGCGCCGAGGTTGAAGGAGAGCGTGACGGCCGGGAACTGGCCCTCGTGCAGGATGACCAGCGGGATGGTTTCGGGTGTAACCGAGGCAAACGCGCCCAGCGGAACCACCTGGCCGGTGGTGGATTTGACGTAGATTTTGTCCAGGGCGGCGGGGTTGAGTTGGAAACTGGGTTCAGTTTCCAGGACGACGCGGTATTGGTTGAGCTGGGTGAAAATGATCGAGACCTGGCGCTGGCCGAAAGCGTCGTAGAGCGTGTCATCAATGGACTGGGGAAGGATGTTTAACCGGGAGGCTTTGTCGCGGTCAACCAGCACGTTCAGGCCAAAGCCTTTGGATTGCTGGTCGCTGGCCACGTCGGCCAACTCCGGTTTGGCGGACAAGGCAGCGACCAGCTTTGGCGCCCAACCCGCCAATTCTTCCTCGTCGGCGTCCTGCAGCGTGTATTGGTACTGGGTGCGGCTGACGCGGCTGTCTATCTGAACATCCTGCACCGCCTGCATGAAGAGGGAGATGCCGCGCAGGGAGCGGGTGGCTTCCCGCAAGCGCTCAATGACGTCGGCGACCTGCGACTTGCGCTGCTCGCGCGGTTTCAGGCTGATGTAGAGCCGGCCGGAGTTGGCGGTGGGATTGACGGTGCCGGCGCCGACAAAGGAAGCCACGCTGGCGACATCCTGATCTTGAGCCACCACTTCGGCCACGCGGCGCTGGCGTTCCACCATCGCCTGGAAGGAAATGGATTGGGAAGCGTCGGTCACCCCAATAATCATGCCGGTGTCCTGCAAGGGAAGGAGGCCCTTGGGGATCATGACATAAAGCCAGATGGTGCCAATGAGGGTGGCGATGGCGACCATGAAGGTGAGCGGTTGGTGGGCGAGAACCCATCTCAGGCCCCGGTCATAAAAGCCCAGAAATCCCTGGAAAAACCTCTCCGACCACTGCCAGAGGCGTCCATGATGGCTTTCCTTTTCCGAACGCAGCAGGCGGGAGCACATCATCGGCGTCAGCGTGAGCGAGACAATCATGGAAACGACCACGGCGGCGCTCATGGTGATGGCGAATTCCCGAAAGAGGCGCCCGACAATGCCCGACATGAAGATGAGCGGAATGAACACGCCGATGAGGGACAGGCTCAGGGAAACCACCGTGAACCCGATTTGTTTGGCTCCTTTGAGCGCGGCCACCATGGGCGGCTCCCCGGACTCGATGAAGCGGACGATGTTTTCAATCATGACAATGGCGTCATCCACGACGAAGCCGGTGGAGATGGTCAGAGCCATCAGGGAAAGATTGTCCAGGCTGAAGCCGAGCAAGTACATGAGACCGAAGGTGCCGACAATGGCCAATGGCAGGGCGACGCTGGTAATGACGGTGGCCCAAAGGGTGCGCAGAAAGAGGAAGATGACCATGACCACCAGCGCGATGGTGAGGAGGAGCGTAAATTGAACGTCGTGGATGGAGGCGCGGATCATCTCCGTGCGATCGCTGAAGACTTTGATGTTGATGGATGGGGGAATGGAGGTTTGCAGCCTGGGCAGCAAGGCCTTCACCCGGTCGGCGGTTTGGATGATGTTGGCCCCGGGCTGGCGCTGGATGTCCACGATGACGGCCGGGTTGTTGTTGACCCACCCGGCAAGGTGGACGTTTTCCACGTCGTCCACCACCTCGCCGATGTCCTTGAGGCGGACGGGGGAGCCATTGACCACCTTGACGATGATGTTGCCATACTCGGCGGCGGAGAAAATCTGGTCGTTGGCCCCGATGGAATAGGCCTGTTGGCGGCCGTCGAAACTGCCTTTGGGAAGGTTGACATTATTGAGCATGAGGGCGCTGCGGACGTCTTCCAGACCGAGGCCCAGACTGGCCATGGCGCCGGGATTGATGCGCACGCGGATGGCCGGTTTCTGGTTGCCTTCAATGGTGACCAGGCCGACCCCGGTGACCTCGCTCAGTTTCTGGGCAAGGACGGTGTCGGCCAGGTCGTTGACCTTGGCCAGGGGCAGTTCCTTGGAAGTGAGTTGGAGGGTCAGGATGGGGGTGTCGGCCGGGTTGACTTTGTTAAAAACGGGCGGGTTGGGCATGCCGTTGGGGAGCACTCCGCCGGCGGCGTTGATGGCCGCCTGCACGTCTTGGGCGGCCGAATCTATGTTCCGATCAAGGGTGAACTGCAGCGTGATGGTGGCGGTGCCAAACGAGCTGACCGACGTCATCTGAGAGAGGCCGCTGATCTGGCCGAACTGCCGCTCCAGCGGCTCGGTCACGGAGGAGGCCATGACGTCGGGGCTGGCCCCGGGAAATTGGCCCACGACCTGGATGGTGGGGAAATCAACCGGCGGCAAGGCGGAGATGGGCAACAACTCATAGCCGAGGAATCCCATGAGAAGGACGCCCGCCATGAGAAGCGAGGTGGCAATGGGACGCCGGATGAATGGCTCGGAGATGCTCATATAATCGAGTCGAACTTCACATCGTAGTGGTTCCAAGCAACGGAACCAGCGAAATTTCTATTTTCGATAAATTCGGTTAAACTTTAATTTTGCAACGCTTTTGCAAGAACCTCTTTAACAAATTGTGGAATTTCCAGACCAGCTTTTGCGGCGTCAGCCTTGAGCCTGTCATATTGCGCGACTTCCCGGCCCTGCCACACAAGATCAACCCGTCGGATTTGCCGCATGGCCACATGATTGTATTTTTCCGGGTAAGCCCAATAACAAGAAAGGCAAATGTTTTTGTCTTTGGTGCCTTTCCAATTCTCGCAATGCTCGCACGACCACGATTTTGCGCGGTTTGCGGAACCGCAGAGCAGCATGAAGTCGTCCGTCTTGAGTTCATCGCCCTCTCCGGCCACCTCGTAAGGCACGCGATGGTCGATCTGCAATTCCGGTTCCGCCATTTTCTCCAGATAAATAAAACACTGGCAGCCGTATTTCTCGATCAGCCGCTCCTTGATCTTTTTGGAAAGGCCAGTGCGCCCGCTAAATCGCCTGAAGTGCTTTTTCGTCGGGTCAGCAAACCGAGAGGCCGCGATTTTGCGCCCGTTGGCCGCGATCACGCGGAAAGTTTCAAGTTGAATGCCCAGTTCGCGAACATCCCGCGCAGCGCGCGGCGGATGATCGTAACCATAATTGTTCTTTAATTGCTCAGTAGTGATGTGGCCGTGTTTCAGAAGGTGATCAATCACGGTCTTCGGACGCTTTCCAGTGACGGACGCGCAAAGTTCAAGAAACTCTTTTGGATATTTTGACTTTGCCATAAGGGACGGCTGTTTCCATCAATTGCATCTGCTCGTCGCGATGTCTTCGGTGCATTGTCGGATGAACTTCCAATTCTTCAGCCAGAGCTGAGGAGAGATATAGAGATTCCACTGTCATTTCATCCCGGCCAAGCAAAGTGGCCTGCGAAGAACGCCCCCCTTCAATTTCCACCAGCGTCAGCCGGAGTTTGGCCGGCAACGGTTTGCCGTAACTGCGGCTTCCCAAACGCCCGTCGTAACTGACGAGGTAACGGACATTTTTCAGATTGAGCACCGCGAGTTGCGCCACGAAATCATCGAACGAAATTCCCGAGAAATACCGCGAATCCCGTTCCCCGCAAACACCTTGATACGGCGGATCCATGTAGACCACATCGTCTTCCCGTGCATTCGCCAGCACATTTTCGTAGCTCAACGAGGTCACGATGGTCTTCCCGCACAACAAAGCCGAAATGGCGTTGAGGCTGGCCCTCATCGTCTTCGGTTGCGTTCCCAGACGGCGTTTATCCGGACTTTGATTGAACAGCCCATCCGCATTGTAGCGGACCGCGCCCTTCACGCATCGGGCCAGCAGGTATAAAAGCAGCTTCGCATCCTGCGTGCGGTTGAATGACTCGCGCACTTGATAATAATGCTCCAGCGCATCCTCGTGGTCCGCGCGCCAAAGCGCAGTATAGAATTTCCCAAGCTCTTTTGGGCTGTTCACGATCAAGGACAACAACTTCGCCAGCGGCGCGTTAAAATCATTCAGCCAGAATTCCTTTGCCCGTCGGCGCGCCGCCGCGGCAAGGGAAAGGGCAGCGGAACCGCAGAATGGTTCAACCAGCCGCGTCGTGCTGGCGGGTAGATATTGCAAAATCAACGGAGCCAGCGCCCGCTTGCTCCCTTGATATTGAAATGGTTGGGGAACTGTCATGGCGCAGTCTGACTAAGCATCGAGAATTTCATGGAATTTGAATGTTGAATTTTGAATTGGGAAAGGGGGTGTTCTTATTTCACTAATCTATTCACAATTCACAATTCACAATTCACTATTATCATGCGCCCGCTGGCATGGGGGGTTGATTGGTGGGCGGACGGTTGGTTGCGCCGCCGGTCCCGTGCCGGGTGCCGCGGCCGGCAGCGCCCGTTGAGCTGCCAGGCTGATTGCCCTCCTCAACCCTGACTTTGGTACCGTCTTCCAAACGGTATTGGCCGTCCACCACAACGGTTTCTCCGTCGCTCAATCCCTTGGAAACCAAAGCCCAGTCGTCCTGCATTTGCGCCACCGTGACCAGCGTCAGTCTTGCCACCATGTTGGAACCTTCCCCGTTGACGGTGAAAACGTAGGGGCCGTCGGGGCCGCGCTGGATGACGTTTTCCTGAACCACCAGGCCGTTGACTTTGTCCACCAGGACGCGCGGGTTGATGAATTGGCCGGGCCAAAGACTGAGGTTCGTGTTGGGAAAAGTCGCCTTGAGCTTGATCGTGCCGGTGGTGGTGTCAATTTGGTTGTCAATGACGGCGAGGGTCCCCGTGTCCAGGACCGTTGTGTTGTCGCGATCCAAGGCCAGCACCGTGACAGGGGCTTGGGGGCCTTGGGCGAATTTGCGGGAAACCACGCCGACATCCTGTTCCGGCAGGGTGAACACGACGGAGATGGGACGCAACTGGGTGATGACCACGATGCCGTTGCTGTCGGTGGTGTGAACGATGTTGCCCTGGTCAACCAGGCGGATTCCGCAACGGCCCTCCAGCGGGGCGCGAATCGTGGTGTAATCCAATTGCACCTGGCAACTGTCAATCGCCGCCTGGTCGTTTTTAACCATGGCGTCAAGCTGGCGCACCAGGTTGCTTTGCGTGTCCAAGGCTTGAACGGTGACGATGTTCGTCAAGTCCAGATCGCGCTGCAAATCCAGTTTGGCGTTGTCCAAGAGGGCCTGGTCCTGCAACTTCTTGGCTTTGGCCTGGTCCAAGGCCGCCTGGAACGGGCCAGGGTCAATCTGCGCCAGCAAGTCGTTGGTGTGGACGTCTTGGCCTTCGGTGAAGGCGACCTTGATCAACTGGCCGTCCACCCGCGCCTTGACCGCCACGATATTGAAGGCTTGGACAGTGCCCAAGCCGTCAAAATAGATGGAAACCTCTTTCCGCGTGACCTTGCCTGGCGTGATGGGAACGGAGAGGTCCCCCCGTTTGAGCGAGGCGGTGGCAGCGGCCTTGGCCGCCTTGGCCTTCCAGACGATGAAGCCGATGCCGCCGGCAACGAGCAGAAGGATGACGACCCACAAAAAGCTCCCCGATTGGCCGGAAGCCGGTTGGCGGGGTGTGCTTGGGCCGAGTGGGCTGGGGCCAAGTGGGCTGGGGGCAGGTGAACCAGCCGGATTTTGCGTCGTGGGTGGTGGGGCGGTTTGCTGCATAGTCATAAAAACTTGTTGCCGGTCACTGCGGGCGGCCGAGAGCGGGTTGATGCCAGTTGGCAGGCTGCTCCGGTGGCGGGGATTCGCCGGACGCGCCTTTCTTCAGCGAGGATTCCCGGATCATCAACTCATTGATCAATGCGGCGGCGCTGGCATATTGCGTAAAAGCGCCGGGGGGGCTGAACAGTTCCATGCCGGGGATGTCCAGGCGGATGTTGGAAAAATCCACCGTGGTCAGGCGATCCCCGCTCTCCATGCGGACGCGCACGGGAAACCGGTTCAAATCGTCGGCGCGCCATTCGGTCAATTTGGCGATGGATCCGTCGCTCAGGGCGGCAATTTTTTCGGTGCGATGGCAGGCATGGCCGTTGGCCTGTTCGGCCACAGCCTCTTTGCTTTCCGCCGTCACAATGGTAATCCGGGAAGAAGCGGAAATCGGGGCGAAACCCTGCAGCGCCTCGCTCACGACATAGCCGTGCTGCCCGACGCTGTCCCATATAAAAAACATGCCTCCCCGGATGATTTTCCCCTTCTTGATATTGGCGGTGGTGAAGGGTTGGAAGATGAGCCGGCCCTGGCGTTCGAGCAGTTGACCGGAAGCCGCGCGGGCGGCGGAGGGGGCCGAGGTGGCGGAGGAGGTGGAGCGGACATCGGCGCTGAAGCCGTCGAAATTGGTCAGCGAAACCCAAACCGGGCCGGCCAGGAAATCCGGCGGCGATTCGTCCCCCATCCGGGCCAGGGCGGCTTCCTGGCGCTTTTCGCTCGCGCATCCGGCCAGGAACGCGGCGGCCAAAGTGATTCCCCACGCTGCGGTGCGATGTAAATTTCTCATTGCCAGGGACTAATTTGGCTGGAAACCGCCGTTGCCGCAAGGAGCTTTGTGAGGCAGGATTGAAACGCTGAAACGCTGACACGCTGAAATGCTGAAATTATTTCAGCGTTTCAGCTTTTCAGTTTGTCAGCTTTTTCTTTCACGCCGTCACTTCCCCGGCCACTTCCCCTTTGGCAGTCTCCTGGTTGTCAGGTTCCTGCTCTGGAGGCGCGGCCTCCGGGGACTCTTCCTCGGAGGGCAAGTCATTTTCCGGCGGCTCGCCGCGGGCGGCGGCGGCGGCCCGCTCGGCGGCCAGTTCAATATCGCGTTCGGCTTGGCGCGGGTTTTTGGCGCGTTTGGCCCGCGGCAGCGGGCTGAGCATGACATTGATGCCCTTGCCGATGAGTTTGGCCGGGGCGTCCGGATGCCCATAGGGAATCAGGCTCTGGAGAAACTTCTCCACCTGCTGAAATCCCAATTCCTTGTGCGCCATCTCGCGGCCGCGAAAACGCAGCGTGATCTTCACCTTCATGTCTTCGCACAGAAAATCCACCCCGTGCTGCAATTTCACCGCGAAATCATGCGGGTCAATATTCGGACTGAGCTGGATCTCCTTGACCTTGTTGGCGTGCTGATGCTTGCGGGCTTCTTTTTCCTGCTTGGCCAGTTCGTAACGGTACTTGCCGAAGGCGATCAACCGGCAGACCGGCGGGGTGGCATTGGGGGCGATTTCCACCAAATCCACTCCCTTGTAGCGCGCCAGATTGATGGCTTCGCTCAACGTCATCACCCCCAGCATTTTCTTTTCCCCGTCAATGACCCGGACCTCGCGGGCGCGGATTTTCCCATTGACGCGCGTGAAAGAGGCGGCGGAAGGTGGGGTACGAGAAAAAGGGCGGCTCAAGAGGCCCTCACCAGTGCTAAGATGTTCATGTACGCTTCAAATCACTTCTGTGCAGCGCGTTGCGGCGGGGCAGCGCACCGTTTTAGCTCATACTTGCCTTAATTAAACCCCAAATCCGTCTTTTGGCAAGTTAAATTATGGGCCATAACAGGCGGCAGGCAAGCCAAAATCTGTTGTGTCCAGAACAAAAATCATTCTGCTCCGCCCGGGGCTAGGTCTTGAGCGCATCCACGATTTTTACCGCCAGGTGCGGGCCGGCGGAGCCGAGCTGGCCCGCGAATTTGGGGATGGATTCGAGGGATATTTCCACCTGGCTTATGACGGCCGGGCGCAAGGGCAGCAGGTCGCCCGGTTTCAACGCGGCCAGCTGGCGCGCGCTGATCTCCAAACCGCGCCAGCGGGCGCCGACCCGGATGAGGACATCGTCCAGCGCCGGATTCCACCGCGGTCCCGCGCCGGGTGGAGCGGGCTGCGGTCCCTGACCGTCTTGCAGGCCGGAATTCAACTTGGCCATGAGCGGCTCCAGGCTGGATTGGGGGAAGGCCAAGCGGATGGTTTCAACGGTTTGGGCAAGCCGCGCTTCCAGGCCCAGGCTCAGGTACGTGGGGTGCGGCGGCGAGAGATTGAGGAAGCGGTCGGAGCTTTCGTGGCGAAGCAGGCGCGGGCGCATGGGGAGGGTGTCGGCCCAGGCATGACACCATTCGGCGAGGATGACGCTGACCACCTTGGCGGCCAGTTTGGCCTCGATTTGGGTCAGCTCGCGAATCTCGTTCTGCCAAACCGCCGGACCGCCCAATTCGCGGTCCACGATGGCCAGGGCCAGACGCGCCGGCATGTCCAGGAGGCAGACACTTTCCAGCGGTTCAACCTTAAACAATGTCAGATAAGCCGGCTGGGAGAGGGCTTCCATCAACGCCTGGAAGCGGACGGTTTCAAACTTGGTCAATTGCAAGGCGCATTCCAGACGGAGGTGAACGGAGAGGCGCGCCGCCAGGGAGCTGACAAACGAGTCGCAACGCATCCGCAGTTTCCGCGTGTCGTCGGTGGAAAAGGAGGTTAACTGCGGAAAATCGTGCCGCGCTATCGAACCGTGCTTGGAGCCGGAATCTCCGCCCGGTCCGCCCGCCAGCGCCCCCCGTTCGTCCACCGACGCCAGAAGTTGTTCGACCTCGGACTGGGACATGGCCGGCGCGGGCGGGGCGGCGGGCGGGGTTTGAGCAGTTGCGGCGAACATAAAAGGGGGGTTGGGAAGTTGGTCTCAGGCTTTCTGGCGGATGGCCGCCAAATCTATGGTGTCGTCGCTTTCCAGGCGCCGGACGATTTCGATGATTTCCATTTGTGCCGCGTCCACCTGGCTGGGTTTGATCTGGCCGAGGAAGCTGATTTCCTCGCGCACATTGTCGGCGGCGCGTTTGGAAATGCTGGAGAGCATCTTGGTTTTGAGGCTGGCCGGGGCCGTTGTCAAAGCAATGGCCAGGGCGCGGAAATCCACTTCCTGCAGGATCTTTTGCAGGGTCTTGGTATCCAGGCGCTCCAGTTCCGCGAAGGTCAGCATCTTTTTCAGAACGGCGTCGCCCAGTTCCGCGTTGCGCGCGCGCAGGGAGGCCAGAATGGAATCGCTGACCTTCTTGGGCAGGGCGTTGAGCAGATCGGCGGCGACTTTGATTCCCCCGGTGTGGCTCAGGGCGCGGGTGGGGTTGCCGGCCAGCCGGGCCTGCAGCGACTCGGCCACGCTTTCGACCACCTCCAGGGAAGTCGGCGACAGGGTGGCGAGGCGTTCGACCACCTGCTCGCGCAGTTCGGGGCGGACGAGGTCCAGAAGTTGGGAGGCCTTTTCCGGCGGCAGGTAGCTGGCCACCAGGGCTATGGTTTGCAGTTGCTCGTGACGAAGCACGTTGTAAAGGGCGCGGGCATCCATCCCGATGATTTCCTGCATGGCGGCCACCGACGGCCGCTGCACGGAAACCCGTCCGATAATGTCGGATGCGCGGAACAAACCGACGGCCTTTTCAAGGATGATTTTGACCCGGTCCGCGCCGCCCTGGACGGCGGTGGAGGCCTGCACCGCCACCGGCAGGAACTCTTCCATAATCTCGTTCTGAAGCTCGTGGGAGATGGCGGAGAATTTGGCCATTTCCGCGGATACGGCCTCCAATTCCGATTCTTCCAACTGTTCCATGATGTGGGCGGCGTTGTCCGGCTCCAAAATCAAAAGAAAACCGGCCAGCTTCTGCAACTGGTTCAGCTTGGAAAACTCCGTCGCTTCAGAGCTTGCCGCTTCTTCGATGGCGTTCATACATTGCTTTTGACAATCGTTTCCGACCGCCCGGGAACGCGCTCCCGGCGCGGCTTCCCCCTGGGAAGAACCGCCGCCGGAATGCGCCGCCCCGCGGCTGGCCGGAAGCCCGCTACAGGAAAGCTGCCCGCCGCACCCAGGGCGAGCGCTCATTACAGTATCGGCAGAATCGCGCCATCATTTAGCCGCGGTTCTAAAAGGCGAGGAACTTGAACAGTTCCAGGTCGTTGCCGAATCGCAGGAGGATGCGGTTGCCCTGGATGGCCAGGTTTTGGGGGCGTTGTTCGCGGTAGAGGCCCCAGAGCGCCTGGCCGGTGGCGGGGTCCATTCTGTAAAGATGAAAATAGACGGGGCCTTCTCCCGGCGGCGCGTTGAGGGCGCCGCCCAGGGCGGCGGCCAGCCCAAGGCCCCCCTGCTGCACGCTCTCGGCATAGAGATATTTTCCTGAAACCAGGCAGTGCTCGCCGCGTCCTTCGGCTTTCCACAGGATTTTGCCGGAGGCCGCATCCACCTTGAGCAGGACGGGCGGGATCTTCTCGAAGCTGATGGTGTCGGCATACTGGATGTCCTCCGGACCGGCCTTGGTGGAATCCACGTAGAGCATGCCCTGGTCGTCGAATTGGATGGCGCTGATGCCAAAGCTGGGCAGACGCCAGCGCACTTCGCCCCCCGGCAGGGAGAGGGCCGTGAGAACGCCCTGATCAAAAAAATAGAGGCTGTCCGCCCGTTCCGCCGCCGGCATCAGGCGCACGTGCAAATCGCCGGTGGTGAAGCGCTCGCTCACGGGGTGGCTGAGTTTGCTTTCGAAGAGCTCATGGTTCTGTTTGTCGAAAACGGCCAGGGTCTGGCCCGCCACCAACAAGTCCACGGTGGAGAGCGCAAAGAAGGCGGGCGCGCCGGTCACTTCGCCCTGCCATTCCACCGGCTGCGCTCCGATCCACCGGCGCAGCCGCACCTCATAACGGCTTTCGTCCACCGGCCGCACGCCGCCGGTCTGGCTGCGCTTGAGATCGTTGAAAATCTCTTCGCCGATCAGGCCGGCGCTGGACCCGGCGGTGGTTTGGCCGTTGAGTTGCGACGGGCCGGCCGGCTTGATGCTTTGGGCGTAGGTGACATTGGCCTGGAGTAACTTGACGCGGAGTTCAACCAGGTTTTCTCCCGATGCAAAGAACTCGCTGCTCATGGCGTCCAGCGGTTTGTTGAACTTTTGCTCCTCCAGTATTTGCGATGTCAGAACGGCGGCGGTGGGCAGGACATTGGGCGGGAGATCGTTGGGCAGAGTCTGTTTTTCCTTGCGCGGGACGGTGATTTCCTGGCTCGTAACCGCGCCGGTGGACAACTCGATCCTCATGGCGATGCGCCGCGTCTCATCCGGGGCCGACACCACCAGGAGGCCGGTGTCGCCCGGGGTAAGGCTGACGAACGGGTCGGTAATCGCCACGGTTTGTTTAACGGCCCCGGTGGCCGGGTCCAGTCTCAGGAACTGGTCTCCGAGACAAATCCAGAGGCTGTCGTGGCCATAGAAGAACTGCGGGGCGGAAACTCCGGCCAAAGAGGAAGCGTCCGCCGGCGCATCGCGCAGGCGGGTGGACCACAAAACTTTTTTCAGGGAAAGATCGCGCACGCTGGCTTCCGCCGGTGTGACAATAAGAATTTTGTCCGGCCCGAGAAACTGCATCCGGGCCGGCCCGCCGTCCGCCAATGTCAGCGAGGCGGCCAGATGCGGCTTGGAGCCGGCGAAGGCATACCAGCCCCAACCGCCCGCCACGGCAAGCACGAGGACGGCCACGCCCCCCGTGAGCCAAAGGCCTTTGCGCCAGGCCCGCTCCTCGGCGCGGCGCTTCCCGGCCTTGAACGCGGCCAGATCCAGCGCGGGCGCGGCCGCCGGTTCCTGGCCTGCGGCGGCGGAGGATGCGGTCTCGGACGGCGCGCGATGGATGCTCAAGCGCGGCCCTGGCGAAGGAGCCGCGGCGGCCATTTCAGCAATAATTCGGTTGGCGGCCCCGGTGCCGTCGGCGTGGCAGCTCGGGCACTGCACCGCCCAGGGCATCCGGCCGTCGCGCGGCTCAACGTCGAAGGAGTAACGCGTCCCGCAAGGGCATTCTATTTTGATGTTCATGGCGGGGGATTGAGCAGGGTGACGCCGGGTGTCATGGGCAAGTCCCGCGCCGCCGCGGGGCCGGAGCGGATGACCCCGCCGTTGCCAAGAAGAAGATTGCCGCCGTCCTTGTCATGGTTGTTGGCCGGTGCTTTGCCGTCGGGGGAGAAAAGCGGCTGGCCTTTGGTTTTGGGCAGGTTGTTGACCTGCCAATCCGACACGACGGCTTCGGCGGGGCCGCTGTTGGTGGCGCGGCCCATGTAATAGGCGTAACTGATGCGGCGTTGGGCGAAGGATTCGCCTTCGGGCAGCGCCTTGTCCTGACTGCCGGGACAGATGAACATGGCGGTCTCGGTCGTGCTGCGGGGCAGGAGCAGACTGAGCGGACCCGAGGAATTAGTGGCGCCATTGAGGAAGGGGAAGGCCCCCCGGTTGTCGTTGGCGTAGATGTTCAGCGCCAGGGAAATTGTCTGAAGATTCTTGCGGCACAATTCCAGGGCGGTGCGGCGGCGGGAGCCGGACAAACGGCTGTCCAACATGACGGCCAGGATGATGAGGATGACCAGCACGCACAAGAGTTCAACCAGGGAAAAACCGAGGGCGGCCCGGGGCGATTTTCCAAGACGTGATAGCAAGGTCATACCTTTCAACAAAGCACGAATTTCGGCAAAAAAACAGTTTTAATTATTTCGCGTTGGCTCACAGGAGTTTCAGGTCCTTTTCTAGTTGTTCCCAGGCTTCCGTGGTGATGGGATGGGCAGGCTCTTCGAGGCTTTTCATCTCTCTTTTGCGGTCGGCGACCGCGTCCTTGTATTCTATCAGTTCGAGATCGAGTTTTCCGCGCTCGATTTCCGGCCATTTGGCGATTTGTATGCCTTCTTCGCCATTTTCCAGGCGGCGGTTGATTTGCTCGCGGATGGGCTGCGGCAGCCGCGCGATTTTGCCGTTTCTGGTCATAAAAACTTTATTTTTTTTACCTTTATTCACCTTTATCCACCTTTATTGGAAAGGGGGTGGTGGAGTGCAGATAATGGTGAATTTTGAATGTTGAATAGTGAATGGCGAACTCGAGTTAACTCGAAATATGTCAAAATATCTCAAAACAACTCGAATCGAGGGTTCGCGCACAACCCGCCCTGGCAGGTTCATCTGGTGGGCAGGAAAAACAATTGCCGCCAAGGAACGCAAAGAACGCAAGAGAATTGCCGATTTCACTCGAAGAGGCCGGCCATTCGCAATGGGCAATGTGCGACCTGCAATTGAGGGGCGTCCCGCGTTCCTCCTTTCCGCAACCTTCCATTCGTTCCTTACCATAACGCGGACAATTATATAGATGGTAAGTATGGATGTCAATGGAAAAATTAGAAAAAATGCGGATGGTTGCAAGGGCCTGAGCATTAGCCACTTGCGTATCATGCTGGCCCCATAGTGGAAGCAGCGAGACGCCCAAAGCGGCAAAACGCAGCAGCAACCGGAGTTGCCCGCATCCTCCTTCGCCAAGGCTACGGCGGACAAGGATGGACGCGGACTAAGCAGATAAGGCAAACCGGTTTGAACAGGAGCAAACAGAGAGAACAGAGTTGTTTTCTCCGTTCCCTCCGTCTCCTCCTGTTCGAAAACTCTTCAACTGGGTTCATCCGGGTTCATCTGCGAACAAGAGCCTTTGTTCTGCGTTTAGGCGGCACCCCTCGGCCTTCATAAAGCAAAGAAGTTTAACCGCGGATTTCACGGATTTCACGGATTGGAAATTGGTTCGGAACGCGCGGTCTTCATCCGTGCCGTGTCCCGATTCGGAATCGGGATGGTTAAGTCTTTGCGAAATGCAGTCATAGTGGCCGGTTTCGCTGTGCGAACGTGAAGGCCGACGGCGCCGCCAACGGCAACGAGCCGCTTCCTCACGGGAAAAGGCCGGGGCTGAAATGGTTCTCGGCTGACCGCCGCGAGAATTCCGCTTCCACGGTTCCCCGGGCCATCTGCTGCGACATGCGGGAAGAAAAGGAGAATATGCGATTATGCGGCGCCCCTCGGCCCTCGCCCGTAGCTCAATCGGACTGTTGGGCACTCTCACAAATCCTTCATCCCCATGAGCAAGAATCCTTTCAGGGGACAATCGGAAAATTCATCCTTCAATACCGGCTTCATTGGCGCAAGCTTCTCCAGCGCCTTCAGTGGCGTCATTTTCCGAAGCCCTTTGAGTGGCTCAAACTTGGTCAGCTTGGTGACTGCTCCCTCGACAAAACCGACAGCCCGGCCCTTGTGATTCCAGACGATGCCCTTCTCGTACCAACCGAGGTGGTCGCCGTTGAAGCCGTAGATGTGGACTTCGCCGGCTTCCTTCTTAAGGTAAGCAACCGGCTGCCCTTTCCAAAGGTAGATGTTGAGATCGTTGTCCAGCGCGATGTAGGCAACAGCTTGCCCATCCGAGTCGAAGAGAGTGATCTCCTTTTCCGCTGCCATCGCGGACAAACTGAACAGAACTGCGATAAAGATTGCGAGAAGGATTTTTTTCATACGTTCCTCATTTTCGCCTAACGGTCCAAAGCTGAACTGCGGCCACTGGCGGCTGGCTCACGAATGCAATGTGGACTTTCATGTTTCATATCTCGACCGAAAACTGAAGGGGCAGTGGCCGTTCGCTCCAGCGCCGTGTTAGGCATCGTCTTCATTGTCCGATTTGCTTACGCACTTGGGCAAGAATTAACTCATCTATCTGGCGCCGCTTTTCAATCGGCAGAAGCATCATCAAATATCCCCTGCGGCTCTTCTTCAGTCCAAACGGCCTGACACTGCTAATAAGCTCCGTCGTGGCGCGGTCGGCTCCGCCGGGCAACCATTCTGGAATCAGAATGTCGCCTTCAATCCGATGACTACTGATGCAACCGCTACTCTTGAGTGCAGTCAGCACCTCAAGCTGCGCTAAATGTTGAGTCTTCGTCATAAACTGAACAGGGCGACGATGCCTAACGATCCAAAGCTGAACCACAGCCACTGGAAAGTAGCTCCGAAATGCAACCGTGACAATCAAATTTCATATCATCGTCGAAAACTGTAGGCGCAGCGGCCATTGGCTCCAGCGCGGTTTTAGGCGTCCGGATTCTCATCTCCAAACGCATCTCTCAAATCTGCCTCAATCTGTCGCTGCTCCTCCTTCCAGCGGTCGGCCAGCTTCCTGATATACTCTGCCGTCAATCCGAGATCCGCAGCGTAAGCCCTGCCGACCAAATTTACGACCATAATGAGCGGAAAGAAAACTGACTCTGTGCGCTTCAGTTGCTGCAACACGCTCTCTCTGCCGCCCGATGTTAAGTAATACTGGGACTCGTCGGCTGCCAAAAATCCATGCGCCAACATATTGCGCAACTTGCGTGCTCGATGAAGCTCGCCCACTATGCGGCGGCTGCCGGTTTGTCGCGTATCAAGCTGCGACTCAAACATCCGAATCAAGTCTTTGAAATCTGCCGTGTCGGGATCGCCTGTAAAACGGGCTGACACCCCTCTGCGAAGAAGAGCGAGACTGACGTATGACAAACACACCCGCAACTCAACTTCGAGGTTCTGGCCAAGAAGCATCAAATAACCGTAGAGCCTGCATATCTCTTTGAGTGCATCATCCGTAAAAATGGCGGCGAATGGGCGAGAGCGCATCATGTTCTCTTGAGTGAGCGCAACGCCCGACCGGATTTCTTCGGGCGGGTCGTAGAGTGAAATTTCAAACTGTCGCATAGCGCTAGGACGCCTAACGATAAAGCTCAACTACAGACAGGCGTGGTGTAGCCACGTGTGGCTGTTAGCTGCAGAGCCGGGATAGGCGATTCGGGTTCTCTCACGGTTCGAAAAGTAAGATGTCTGAAGCTTGATCGCGACCAACAAGGATCGGATCGCCCCGGAAAGCACCCCGTGAAGGTGTGCAGACGACATAAGAAAGTGATTCGAAAATGGCCAGGATAATCTCCCCGTCAGTGTCGTGTTCACGGACCTGAGTTTGATGGGCTTCTTCACGTGCCTTTGGAAGGAAGAATTTCATTGGGATTTGTTCGGGAAGATACCTCGCCGCTGAAAGGCAGCCAACAAAATGTCGATTTGCTGCGAACGGGGAAGCTCGCGATCGAGAGGAAGTGAATATCCGGTTAGGGTATAGAAGTCCTGAAACCCGATGTGGTCGCACTGATCCATCAGCAGGACTGCCGCGAGTTCGGCCTCGCGTGAATTAGGATAACGGGTGACGATGTCCACAGCTTCACGCACGCCCCAGTTTGGCTGCTGCTTGGATACATAATCGACTGCCAAATCATATTTCTGCTTGGCATCCGAATTCGATGGCTTGGACGAGCCTCCTGTAGGTGAGCAAGCTGCAATGCCGAAACCTACAGCGATACAAATAAGGACTGAGATGATACGCATGTTTATAGTGGAGTGAAAATCACCTAACAGTATTTCGATTGAATTTTCACGGCCTAGTTCCGTTCTTCTTTTACATTAAATGCTTGAAAAAGGCCTTTGTCAAGGGCCATTGTTGGCTGGTGAACATCCCACCGCCCGCCGGCGAAAGGCTGCATCGGCCACTGGAAAGGCTGACGCCCAATCCCAAGCTCAAATTCATGGAGCAGTGCCGGCAGGTGATGCGGTTTCACCGGCTGGCCTTGCGTGCGGAGGAGGCGTATTTGCAATGGATCAAGCGGTTTCTGGTGTTTTGTCGGGATCACCCTCACCTCACCCCGGCCCTTTCCCTTCCCTGCGAGGGAGCGGAGAGGGAGGGGCATTGGCGGCATCCGAGTGAACGGGTCCCGCATAATCGCATATTTTCGATTTCTTGCCGCATCGGGAAGGAGGTTGGAGCGGAAACAGGCGCCAGTCAAGTTTAATTGCTTTGCCGGGTATTTCAAAGACGGGGCATGGCAAGATCATGGCGGGCAAAATCATAAAGAAGGACACCAACTTGTCGGAACACACAATGAGTCGTGAGCGGGGGAGGGAAGGCAGGGCGGGCAGTCCTCTGGCCGCCGCGGCGCGCACGGAGTGCGCGTCCTGCCACCCAAAGTTCGCGGATTGCTGATACATGGTCTTGACTGCTGACTCTTTTATCCGGTTTCCGGCAATTATCCTGTTCGCTTTTTGCCGGGCGGCGGACATCTATTAGGTGAATGGCAAAGATGGATGACATGGAGTTGTTGCACGAATACGCCGGAGGCGGCAATGAGCAGGCTTTCACGACTCTCGTGGCGCGGCATATCAACATGGTGCATTCGGTGGCGCTGCGGCATGTGCGCGATCCGCAGCAGGCGGAGGAGATCGCCCAGGCGGTGTTTGTCATTCTGGCGCGGAAAGCCGCCGCGCTGCCGGGAAGGACGATTCTCTCAGCCTGGCTTTTTCACACCGCGCGGCTGACGGCGGCCAATTTTCTGCGAACCGAAATCCGGCGCGCCCGCCGCGAGCAGGAGGCTTACATGCAATCCGGTATGCGCGAAAACCAAACAAATGATCCGTGGGGGCAAATGGCGCCCTTGCTGGACGAAGCTATCGCCAGCCTGAATGAAACGGACCGCGACGCCATCGTGCTGCGGTTTGTGGAAGGCCGGGATTTCAAGGAAGTCGGCGCGGCGTTGGGCGCGACGGAAGACAGCGGGCGGATGCGGGTCAACCGGGCGTTGGAAAAGTTGCGGGTGTTTCTGGCGCGGCGCGGAGTGGCGCTCTCCGCCGCCGTCATCGCCGGGGCGCTGTCGGCCAACGCGGTGCAGGCCGCGCCGCCCGCGCTGCTCGGTGCCGTGGCCGTTGCGGTGTCCCAGGGAGCATCCACCACAGCCACGACCGCAACCCTCATCAAAGGAACATTAAAACTTATGGCCTGGACAAAACTAAAAATCACCGCCGGTGCTGTCGTGGGCGTTCTTCTCGCCGCCGGAACCACCACGGTCATCGTGAAATATGCTTACCCCTCCGAACCGGAATATCAGGGCAAAACTTTAAGTTACTGGCTGGCAAGCCTGGGGCAAAACCAGTTGCAGTTCTCCAATTTGAGGCCCCAACCCAACCAACCCGCCGCCGAGGCCTTTCAGTCCATGGGCGCCAAAGCCGTGCCCTTCCTCCATCCTGAATTGCGTTCCATGGAGCTGGCTCGCCGCAAGCATGCGGCCGCTGCCGCCCACGCCATTGGGCCGTCCGCAAAGAAGTTGACGCCAGATTTGCTGGAGTCCGCCATGACAACCGCCGGTTCAGGCCACGATCCCTACGATGAAATCTTTGCCCTTGCCGCCATGGGGCCGCAAAACATCGCGTCGCTGACCAACATGTTCACCAACCCGAATAAGTGGGCGCGGCAAAGAACAGCCGAAGCATTCTTTATGGCTGATTATGACACCGAACCCGCAGTTCCGGCCCTATTGCAGGCAGTCGACGATGCAGATCCCGGTGTCCGAGGTGCGGCGGCCCAAGCCTTGGGGCAGGTTCATAAACAACTGGATGTGATTCTTCCCGCGTTGCTCAAGAATCTCAGAGACCCAGAGGCCAGCGTGAGGTGGTCTACGGCGGATGCCATGGGCAGGCTTGGGCCGGATGCCAAAACGGCGTTCCCAGCCCTCTTGGAGCTCTGGCGCAACGACCCCGACCGCAACGTTGGCCCCTTTGCTGCCAACGCACTCAAAAGAGTTGACCCTGAAGCCGCCGCCCAGGCTGGGGTGAAATGACCGCAAGCCGACCCCAAAGTCGTTTGTGGCGCGCGCTATCTTCGACTGACCATCCACCATTCAATGGCGAGCTTGCCGTGCGAGGACTTCTTATTTCTGGCTCTCGTTCACAGTGCTGCTCACTTCGCCGGTCTTCAGGCGTGTCAGCAATCTCTGGCCGGGGGCGGTGTCGGCGGCGGCGCGGAGGATGCGGCCGGTGGCCGCGTCCCGCGTGATGGAGTAGCCGCGGGCCAGCACTTGCTCCGGGCCGAGCAGTTGCAAGCGCGCGGCCAGCGACGCGGTTCGCTGGCGCAAATTCTCCAGGCGCAGGCGCGCCTGCTCGCCCAAGCGGCGTTGCCGGCCGTTAAGCCATTCCCGGCGGAGCGCCAGCATCCGGCTGGGACGGACGCGGGCGAGCCGCTCGCGCCCGGCCTGCCAGGCCTGGCGCAGTTTTTGCAGTTGACGCCGCGCGCAGCGCGAAACCGCCAGTTGCAATTCGTCCGCCTGCTGGCGGCGCCCGGCCAGTTGGCGGCGCGGATGGACGGTTTGAAGGCGGCGGGCCAATTGCTCAAAGTGGCGGCGCTCGCCCAGCAGGCGGCGCCGGACTTTTTCGCCCAGTTGCGCCGGCACTTGCGCCACCCAGCGCGCGGCGGCAAACACGCCCTCGGTCAAAATCTCCGCCGCCGCGCTGGGCGTGGCGGCGCGCAGGTCCGCCACAAAATCGCTGATCGTAAAATCAATCTCGTGGCCGACCGCCGAAACCACCGGCAGGGCGGAATGGAAAATGGCGCGGGCCACGGCTTCCTCGTTGAAGGCCCACAGGTCTTCCAGGCTGCCGCCGCCCCGCGTGAGCAGGATCAAGTCCAGCGGCGCGGGGGACTTTTGCGACCACTCGTTGAGCAGCCCGATGGCCGCCGCGATTTCCCCCGCCGCGCCCGCGCCCTGCACCGCGCACGGTGTCAAAATAATTTCCACCGCCGGGTTGCGCCGCTGCATCACCTGCAAAACATCGCGCAGGGCCGCCCCGGCGGGGGAGGTGACCAGCCCGATGCGCTGGGGAAAGCGGGGCAGCGGCCGTTTCCGTTCGGGCGCAAAAAGCCCTTCCGCGCCGAGCTTCGCCTTGAGTTTTTCAAAGGCGGCCTGGAGCGCGCCCACCCCTTGCAGTTCCACCGCCAGCACCTGCAATTGATATTGTCCGCGCGGCTCATAGACGGTGACGTGGCCCTTGAGAATCACCTTCCGCCCGTCCGCCAGCGCGCCGCGATTGGCCACGGCGTCGCCGCGAAACAGAACGCAGCTCAACTGCGCGCCCGCGTCTTTGAGGGTGAAATAAATGTGGCCGGACATTTGCTGCCGGAAATTGGTGATTTCTCCCGAAACCCAAACCTGGCCCACTTGTTTTTCCAGCGCGCGCCGGATGTCCGCCGTCAACTCGCTCACGGAAAAAACGCGCCGCATCGCTTCTGGCGCGAAAAGTTCGCCGCCAAAATCCCATGGTGAAGTTTGTTTAGGCATCGTCGGCAAGCGGCTCGGAAATCCTGCGGATGCTCAGGGCGCGGCCGGTGGACGAATCAATTTCGATCAAGGCGCCTTGCAGAAGAATGCGGCCTTTGGCCACGTCGAATTTTTGCGGGGTGTTGGCCCGGAATCGAGCAATCACCGGCTCGATTTCGCGGCCCAGGACGCTGTCGTGCGGGCCGGTGAAACCGGCGTCGCTCAGGTAGGCGGTGCCGCCGGGGAAAATCTGTTCGTCGGCCGTTTGCACATGGGTGTGCGTTCCCACCACGGCGCTGACGCGGCCGTCCAACATGCGGGCCAGGGCGATTTTTTCAGAGGTGGCCTCGGCGTGCATGTCCACGAAAATGAGTTTGGTGATGTTGCGCAGAAGTTCCACCTCCGTCTGGCCGCAGAGGAATGGATTGTCCAGCGGCGGCATGAAAGTGCGGCCTTGCAAATTGAGCACGGCCACCGGGGGAAATTTTTCAGAATGCCAAACCGTGCTGCCCCGGCCCATCACTCCGGGCGGATAATTGAGCGGGCGCAAAAAACGCGGTTCCGTTTGCAACAGCATGGTGACTTCCTTTTGGTCCCAGAGATGGTCCCCGGTGGTCATGATGTCCACCCCGGCGCCGAAAATTTCGTTGGCGGTGTTGACGGTGATGCCGGCGCCGCCGGCGGCATTTTCCCCATTGGCCACCACCATGTCCAGCCGCAGTTCCCCGCGCATTTTGGGCAAAAGCTGTTTGACGGCCCGCCGCCCCGGTTCGCCCACAATGTCGCCAATAAAGAGAAGGTTCACGGGGAAAGGTTAATCGCCGGCCAGCCGCTGGCAAGCGGCAAACTTCCGCCAGGCGGACGGCACCATGCTCATCTTAATCTTAATCCTAATCTTAATCTTCAACTCCTTCATTTCTTATGATCGAACAGATTTCGGATTTAGATTGAGATTAGATTAAGGATTAAGATTAAGAGGGGCTGCGCCCCGAGGGGAAAGGCGCGCGGCGCTGGACACCCCAGGCGGGGTCTTGCGATTTTTCCACAATGTGGGAACATTCTTGAAGGATGACGCCAGCACAATTAAGAGCCGCTAATTCCGCCGAGCGATTGCTCCTCAAGGCGGTGGCGATCTCGCTGGGCATCCATCTCGCGGCTTTCGGCGGATGGAAGTGGGGCCGAACCCACGCCTGGTGGAAGCCGCTGGCCATGCCCGCCTGGCTGCAGCTCATGCCCCATCTGTCGCCTTCCCGCCTGGCCCGCCAGCTTCCTGCCGCCCAACGTTCCCAGCCGCCGCCGCCCTTGATTTATATAGATGTGGACCCCGCTTTGGCCGCCGCCCAGCCGCCGGCCAATCCCAAGTTTTACAGCACCGAGAACACCGTTGCCGCCAACCCGGAAAAAAAAGTCCCATCCGACCAGCCGCACATCAACGGCACCCAGGAGCAAGTGGTGAAGACAGTCGCCCCCGGTTCACGGACGGTCCCCTTGCAGCCCTCGCCGCCGGTGGAAAAAACAGCGGAAACGGCCGCCACGGAAACGAAGGAAACCGCCGAAAGCAGAGCTTTGCCCAAGCCGGCTTCCACGGCCGGCGATCTGGTTGAGGCCAAGCCGGCCCTGAAGGTGCAGGAGAGCAAAGGAACCTCCGACTCGGCGACGGGCACGGGCGCCGCCACCCAGCCGGCGCCCTCCCGCCCGCGCACTCTGGCGCAGGCTCAGGAAAAGGCGGGAGCGCCCGGACCGAGAATGCGGCAGCCCGGCGGGGTCAACCGCCTGGCGGAAGATTCCTCCGTGGACGCCGCGCGCACGGTCTATGGCGATTATGACCGGGATTTCATTGACGCGGTGCGGGCGCGGTGGTTTGAGCTGCTCAAGGGCCGGGAGAATGATGCGGCGGGAAAAGTCGTGCTGGAATTCAACCTCCACGCCGACGGCCGGATCAGCGACATGAAAATGCAATTCAGCAATGTCAACGAATTGCTCTCGCTCATCTGCCAGCAGGCGGTGCTGGACCCGTCGCTTTACAAACCGTGGCCGGCCGAGATGCGCCGGGTCATTAGCGACCCGCGCGAGATTCGATTTACTTTTTACTATTCCTACTAATCGGTTAGAGTGAAGCCGGCATAAACATGGAAGACATCATCATTGGCGCGCTGCTGCTGACCTCGGTTGTCGGCTTGGCCATCATCATCGAACGGGGCCTGGCCTTGCGCACGGGCCGGATCATTCCCCCCGCGGTCCAGGCCGCTCTCCAAGGCTGCCGGGCGGCGGCGGACTGGCCGGTCTTGCAAAGAATTTGCGAAGAAAATCCCTCCCCCTTGAGCCGGCTCTTGTTGCAGGCCGGCCAGCGGCGCAGTTGGCCCAAGGCGGAGAATGTCAGCGCCCTGGAAACGGCCGCCCGCCATGAGGTGACCCTGATGGACCGCCGGCTGGTGATTCTGGAAATCGTCGTGGGCGTGGCTCCGTTGCTCGGCCTGTTCGGCACGATTTACGGGTTGATCGAACTGTTCAACCGCCTGGGCGCGGTGGGTCTGGGCGACAACAGCAGCACCCTGTCCAGCGGCATCGCGCTGGCCTTGAATGCGACCCTGTTCGGCCTCTTGGCGGCCATCCCGTCGCTCGCCGCCTGGAGTTACTACAACAAGAAGGTCGAAGGCCTGGCCGTGGAAATGGCGGCCCTGTGCGACCTATTCCTCATCCGGCAATATCACCTCGACGACGACTCGAAATCGGCCGACGCGCCCGCCCGGCGCCGCGCCTGAGCGCCATGCAATTCATCGCCCGCAAACGACGCTCCACCCCGACCGTCATCATCATTTCGCTGATTGATGTCCTGCTCGTCGTGCTGATTTTTCTGATGGTGACGACGACTTTCAAGCAACAGCCCTCCGTCCAGTTGGCGCTGCCCGAAGCCAAACTGCCGCAAAGCGGCGCCACGGAGAACGCCCTCATCGTCACCATCCCCAAACAAGGGCCGATGTATTTGCGGACCCTTCCGGTCACTCTGGACAGCCTGCAACAACAATTGACCGATGCCGTCCGGGCCAATCCGCAAACCACGCTGGCCATCCGGGCTGACAAGGAGGCGGGCTTCGGCCAGGTGCTCAAAGTGGTGCAGGCCGCCAGCGCCGCGCACATCCGCGTCTCCGGCGCTTTTGTCACCGCCGCGCCCTAACCCGTTCCAGGTCACGCGCGAGTCACAACGGGGAGAGGCAGGGCGAGACTCTGTCGAGCCGTGACTTTTCCCCAAGAAATCGTGTTTCGGCTCGACGGAGTCTCGCCCTACCGTCAAAGACTTCAACCATTCCTGGGCGATTTGGACGGCGTTGAGGGCGGCGTCAGGCATGGATCACTTCACGATTTGGAATGGTGCGACATCGGCCAGTTTCAATCAAGTCAGAAAGATGGGGTCAGACATATCAAGAGGAAATCGCCTTGGTCGCCACAGTCCAGGCAATTTCGCTACGTTAACGCTCATGGGGGGCGGTCTGGGCTGGTAGAGGCGCCGCGCCGCGGCGTCCGGTCGGCGCAGCACGCCGTCCCCTGCCAATTTGCACACATCAGTGACCCAATACGCCCCTCACGCTGTCTCTTTGCGGAAAAGCACGATGCGATTGGTGTTGGTGCCTTTGGCGTTGTTGTCCACGCCCCAGCAGTTGGCGGTTTTGGTGAATTCTTGGTCGTTGATCAGGATCAGTTCCGGGCGCAATCCGGCCGCCAGCCCGCAGCACAGCACCGTTTCCTCCAATTTGATTTCGCCCCGGCGGACTTCGCCAACTTCAAAGGCGACATGGCCGCCCGGACGCAACACCCGCCGCAATTCCCGGAAAACCGCCGTCATTGCCCCCTGCCACTGGCCCAAATGTTTTGGCACCGTCAGCTTGACTCCTTTGGGGTCAATGCCGAGAAACCAGCAGCGCAGCCAGTTGTCCCCCGCGTAATCAACCACGTCCAAAAAGGGCGGGGACGTCACCACCAGCGAAACCGAGCCGGCGGGGATTTGGGCGGTGCTATGCGCCGGCTGGTTGAGGAGCAGGCTCTTTTCCGCCACACCACGCAGGCGCGCGCGCGTATCGTCGTCGCAATCTTTCAGGAGAATCCGGCTTTTTTTGAAGATCAAATCCGGGACGCGCCGGCGGGGCGGTGTTTGGCGGCGATCGGCGTTGATTTTCCGCTGTGACTTCACGGAAACCGCCTGGTTGGGCGGCAGGGTATAAACGGAAAAAAAACCCGCCGAATGACCGGTGAGGCGGTTGAGCGCGACCAGGGCGATCCATTCATCAATGGGGTCCAGTGTGCCCCGGCCGAGCAAGTATTTTTTAAGAGCGGCGATTTCCCGCAAAGTTTCCGGGTGAAAGAAAACCAGCAAATCTTCCGGCGCCTCTTCGCGTGTTTTGAAATCAATCTCCGCCAGGCGGGCGTGGATTTGTTCCAGGGTGGGCGGACGCAGCCGGGGGCGCACCAGGACCAGACTGAGCGGATTGACATCGCAGCCGCAAGGCACGCGCCCCAGCAGCGCCGCTTCGATCAGCGTGGTGCCGCGCCCCATGAACGGATCATGGACCAGGTCGCCCGGTTCGGTCAGCCGCTCGATGAAAAAGCGCGGGAGCTGCGGCTTGAAGCAGGCGCGATAGGAAATCTCGTGCAGGCGGCTGGCCGCCCGCTGTTTGGCGGTCCAAAACTCATTGATGTAAGTGGGGACGGGCAGGGTTTTGCCGCCGGCGGTTATGGCGGTAGTTTCGGTCAGAATGGTTTTCTTGCCAAACTCCTCAAAGGCCAGGAGTTGTTCGGCGAACGGGGCCTTGAGGCCGGGAGCGTCTCTGGGGACGTTCTTGGGCCGCGCGGCAAATTCAAATTCCAAATTGGTGTGCAACGACATCAGGGGCGCAGTCTAACAAATTCCACAGTCTTTTCGCATAAAAACTTTGTCAAATCTTTTATGCGTCATTAACGGTGGGGAAAGGTAGGGCGGGCAGTCTCCTGCCCGCCGCGGCGCACACGGAGTGCGCGCCCTACCACCGTCTGACGGATTACGGAGATTTTTGTGCCTGCACCTGAGAAATGGGTGCGGCGCACTAGATCGCATCGGAAAAGACGGAAGCCGGGACACGCGCCGAGGTGCTGAATTGCTCCAAGGAGTCGGTGTGCCGTGTGGAGTCAATGGTGGCTTGGCGATGGACTGTCTGGAGTGATCGGGTTGGGCACTGGCACTGTGGGTACGGGACCGGTAATTGGAGGGGGTGGGATCGGCGCTGGCGGGACGCGTTTGTAGGGATTCTGCCCTACGTCCACGGCTGGATTGGGGGCGGCGCCGCCGTTGAAGGGTTGTTGGAGAACGACCGGCGGGACCACCGCAGGCGGCGGAGGAAAAACCTTCGGAGGAAGATCAAACGGAGAGCCAAACAAAAACTGCCCGCCATTGACATCTCCTTCACCGGGGACCCAAGACTGGCCTGTTGCCAGGACCTTGGTCACATTCTGGCCGTCCACATCGGCGGAAACAAGGAGTTGGCCTGTCACACAGGTATAAGACGCAAGAACCTTCCCGGTGGCAAGGGCCGTCACGGTCACTTGGAAGTCTGTTCCGCGGACTGCGGCCAAGCCGTTTGGAGTGTGAACTTCATAGCGGGAATTGGCCGAAAGCTTCCTCACGCTGTAGAGGATGGTTCCATATTTCACGGTGAGCACCGTTTCGGTATCGGCGGATGGACCAGTACCGTGAACGTCCATTTTTGTGAGTTCCACCTCGGAATTCTCGGTCACCTTGATACTTGAGGTTAAGCCGTTGACTTGAAGATAAGCATCCGAATCGGGGCTGGATTTAATGGTCGTGCCGGCTGGCAACTGCATATTGACCTTGAGCGGCATGAACAGCCCGTTGGTTGCGTAAGCCACGTCACCGTGAACGGCTCTGACGACAGCTTTTCCAAGTGATGAGGATAATGAGGGCGACGAAGCCGGTGTGGGCGCCGATGGCGGAGAAGCACAACCCGTCATGACGGCAGCCGCAAGCACTGCCACTACGAACCGGTGAACGCATTTTTTCACGGGTGGAAACGGTCCTTATGCTGGTACTATTCATTAGCACAAATGCGGCTCCTTGTCACGCCTTTTCCATTAGGGTTTTTCCATCGGGCCGCGGGTGACGCCGAGCTGGTTGTGCAGTTTTAGTTCGCGCCAGAGTTGCGCGCCGCTCATTTCGCCCCGGAGCACGCTGCGGTAACTGGCGATGATCCGCTTTGCTTCTTCCGCGCTTTCGTTGACAAACTCGATGCGGAAATGCCGTGCGCCCAAGGCCATGAGCCGCGCGACGTATTCCGCCCCCGTCTGCGCCCGGCCATTGAAAACGGTGTTGCGGCAGCCGGCGTCCGCCTTGAGGGGATGCTCCAGGCCCACCCGGTCGCGCAGTTGCACGGCGTGCTTGTCGCAGGGACGGCCGCAGTTGGTGTAGTCGGTGCCGGTGGTGAGGAAGGCGCAAAAAACGCAGTGCTCCATGTGAAACATCGGGATATGCTGGTGAATGGTGATCTCGAACCAGGCGGGCGGGGCCGATTGCAAGAGGGCCTCCAGTTGAGTGATGTTCAAATCGTACGAGGCGGTGAGGCGTTCCAGTCCGAACCGATTTTTGAAATAGTCCGCCGCCAGGCCGTTGGCCACGTTCAGGGAGTAATCGCCCACCCGGCGGTCCGCGGCGAAGAATTTCAAATGGTCGTAATTGCGAATCAAATAGCCGTCGGCCTCGCAGGAACGGACTTGCTTTAAAATCCACTCTTCGCCTGTTTTGAAAATCCGGGGAGGAGCGACAAAAATTTCGGATTGCGGATTGCGGATTGCGGATTGGCGGAAGCAGGTGACGGCTTCGCGGTATTTCTTTGGGTCCTCGAACTCGCAATAGATCGTCCGCGAATCGCAACCCAGCGCGGCCTCCAACTGGTCCATCGTCCGCGCCAACACGATCAAATGCACCTCCTCAGTGCCAACATTCGTTGCGCTGCCTTTCAATCCGCAATCCCCAATCCGCAATCCGCAATCAGTCCACCGTTTCGGCTGCGCCCGCAATTGTTCAATCCTGCCGGCCAGTTCCCGGCGCATCCGGTTCAGCTCGCTGGCGGGCAGGATGACTGCGCCTTCCAGCAAGTTTTGCAAGGCGCCGAGGCGGAAGGGCGTCCCCCCCAAACGCCCCAGTTGCTCCCGCAGTTTTTCGGTGGTGAGCGGTTGCTTCTCCGCGACGGCCAACGGCAGACTGGATTGCACTTGGGCTACGCGCCCCTCTTCGTCACGGCCAATCAATGTCATCGGGCCGGAGGCGTGCCCGTGAACTTCCAGCGAGAGCGGACGCCGGAACCGGGGCGCCTGGCCCGCAAAGCTCTGGCGGAGGCGGCGGTCCAATTCCGGATCGCTCGTTTTCCAAAGCCTGTCACCAATATGAATCCGGCTGAAATCCAGATCGTCCCGCCCGAAACCGAGGGCGCACAAAGGCCGGCCCGGCCCCCGCGCCTCCTCCACGCGATAGACCCGGCCGCCCTCTTCCTTTTCATCGGGACGGCCGGCGTCAAATACAATTCCGTCACCGGCCTTGAGCGGGGCTTCCAATTGGGCGAAGACCTTCTCCCCTTCCACGCGCTGCACCGTGCCGAGATAGACGCCGCGTTTCTTGCCAAAGCGGGCGTGGACCAACTGCTGATTGTTGATGCCGCCGAACCAGCCCGTGTGCAGTCCGCGCGAAAACGCCATTTCCAAATCGTAGCGCGCGGCGCCGGCCAAAGGCGTGAGGCCCGCCGGTTGGGCGCGAAGTTGGTCCAGCGCCTGCCGGTAAACCCGGGTGATGTTGGCCACATATTCGGGAGATTTAAGACGGCCTTCAATTTTCAGCGAAGCCACGCCGGCGCGGAGCAACTCCGGCAGCACTTCCAACCCGGCCAGGTCCTGCGGGCTTAACAAATAGCGGCGGTCGCCGAGGGGCACGGGCCAGCCGTCGCAAATCAAATCGTAGGGCATGCGGCAGGCCTGGGCGCATTCGCCGCGATTGGCGGAGCGCCCGCCCAGCGCTTCGCTTGTCAAACATTGGCCGGAATAAGCGACGCAGAGCGCGCCATGCCCAAAGACCTCCAGCGGGAGCGGGGCCGGCGAGGCGCGCTGGATCTGTTCGATTTCCTTGACCGGGCATTCGCGGGCCAGAACGACGAGGCTACAGCCCAATTCGCGGGCGAACTCCACCCCCGCCGCGCTGGTGATGGTCATTTGCGTGGAGGCGTGGATGGGAAAATCGGGCGAGAGCATTCTGATCAACCGGCATATTCCCACGTCCTGCACGATGGCGGCATCCACTCCCGCCGCGATCAGCGCGCGCAAGAACTGTTCCGCCTCCGCCATTTCATTGGCAAAGACCAGCGTGTTGAAGGTGAGATAACCCTTGACCCCGCGGCGGTGGAGGAACTCCATCAAGCGGGGCAGATCGGCCTCCGTGAAATTTTGCGCGCGCATCCGGGCGTTGAACCGGTCCAGGCCGAAGTAGATGGCATCGGCCCCATTTTCCACGGCGGCTTTGACGCATTCCCAGTCGCCGGCCGGAGCGAGCAGCTCGGGCGGATGGCCAATTGCAGATTGCGGACCCGCCGTCGCTTCGCTCTGGCGCGGCAAGTTGCGGATTGCGGAAAAGGCCATGGTTCGGTTGGAGTGATGGAGTGGTGGAGAACTGGAATGGAGCAATGGAGTGGTGGAGTGATGGGATTCCGAATCCCAATACTCCAACACTCCAGCACTCCGCTGGGTTCATTCAGGAAAGGGGGCTGTTTTCATTTCACTATTCTCTATTCACAATTCACTATTCTCTTGGCGGTGCTGGCTGCCATCAAGCCGGATTTTAACCTGCCTGCCGGCAAAACGCCAGTTGGTCTTTGATGGTAGGGCGAGACTCCATCGAGCCGAAACTCGATTTTTTGGGGAAAAGTCACGGCTCGACGGAGTCTCGCCCTACCTTTGCCCTTCGTGACCGACGCATCACTGTGTTGGCAATGCGTCAGTCTTAGCCCGCATATTTCGCAGCGCGGCAAAGCTCGTAAAAGTCCCGGCGCTCCGGGTTGATTTCGCGCCCGATGATGCGCCGGTGCTCGCACTCTGTGATCCCTCGCTTGGGCTTGAATTTGACCTTCGGGAACTGCTTTTTCCTCAAGATCGGCCAGCGAAGCCAGCCCATATCCAGCGCGAAGTTCTGGATTCGTCGCAGATACACGTTGGTGCTGACCGTGCCCTGACTGTCAGTGCGGAGGCATGGCCCCGGCGTTGCCATCGTAAAAACTACTGGCGCATGGTTCTTGAATCCCAAATACATCAATCGTAAGAAGCCCAACAAACACCTGTAACTGCCGCATTTTAAGGGATTTGCGTCGCAACCAGACTTTTGCCCATGTGACATGTTAAAAACGTATTTCGACACCCTCACTGTCGGCGATATTCTGACGCTAACAGCCCGCGCCGGCAGTGGCCGCCAGCCCCGATTTCGCCTTTAGCATAGGACACCAAGAACGAAAACTTTTTGCACTTCTTCAACGCAAATGCCAAGCTGGGTTGGCATGAGCGAACAACCGGATATTCACATCACGTTGGAAGACTTTCAGGGCGTCTCCCAGAAGTTGCGATTGACTTGCCGGAAATGCGGCGACCGGGCCGATTACGATGTCGGTGCGATTTGTTGCGATCCGGGGAAAGAAGGCGAATCTGGCGGGATCAATTACACGTTCGCCAACTATTTTCGCTGTCGCAAGTGCGGTGGGCCCGGGCCGTGGGAGATTGTGGATCGGTGGAAAGTGCTGGGAATGGCGGCGCGCGCGACGCTGGGCTGGAAGTCGGAAAATTTTCAAATTGCTCGATGCGTCATGTTTGATGGCTCGGTGTTCCAAACGCCCGCCCTGGGCGAGGAGCACCTTCTCAGCCTCATCCACAAGGAACCAGACAACGCCTTTCTCCACACCCGCCTGGGCAACCTGTTCAGAAACTGCGGCCATGACGCAAAGGCCGCTGAGTGGTATGAGAAAGCGCTCCGGTTGGATGCAAACGACCTTGAGGCGCGGCATTCGCTGTTTATCTTCGCGACAACGAACGGCAACCATGACGACGCGCAGGTTCACGCGATGGCGCTGGTCCGCAGTTTTCTGGACGGGCATACGACCAAAGCCGACGATCTCACCGAAGGTCTCGCCGCTTCGTTGGTCGAGAATTTGCGGGGAGCGTCGCCTTCGTTCCGGGAGCGGCTTCTTGGAACGCAGATGGGAGGGGCGGCCTCAAGAGAAGAGGTTTTTATACGCTCTCTCCTTGCAGCGGAAGGCGACGAGGAGACGATTGTGAGCGACGCGGTGGAGTGGCTTCTCCCAGGAAGTCCTGAGCCATCCCGCGAGAACGACGCATCCGATTCATCCGAGGAGAGCGCCACTCTGCTGTTCGATCCCATCCCATCGCTTCAAGCTCTGGTCGCAACCCATGAGTTGAATCATGGCAAACTGACCGTCGCCTTTATGGCGGATGGGCAGGGCAACATTCGGGTCTGCCAGAAGCATTCCATTCCGGTCACGGACGGCGCGAAGACCGTCCCCTGGGAGGTTCCCGCGTTGGCGGGATTGTTTCGCGGCAATGCAATCCCGCCCAATGACATCAATCACTATCCGCCCGATTATTTCCCGCATTTCTTTTTTGTTGAAAAGCATTTCCTGGCCCTGTGCGATGCCAGCAAAGACCGAACCGATCAGGAAATGGAAGATATTTATTCGGCACTCCGGCGGCGGCCCGATGGCAGAAGTCTGGGAGCGGTTCATGATTTTATGTGGCAGGTCGCGGCGTTGCTGCTCGGCAGCCACACGGTCAGCGCCGCCGAATACCACGCTCTTCTTGGCGCCCTGGTCCGCTCCACGCGCAAATGGGCCTTGCGTCCCGTCTCCCGCAATTATGTCGCCTATCTGCGCAGGACATTTCAGGATCCGGTTCGCTAACTGGCTTGAGCAAACCTCATGAGTATCACCCGCGAAAACCAGGACCGGGAAGATCGAATTGCTGAAGAGCCGGTCGGCTCCATCAACACGGGTTAAGCGCCTGCTGTTTGCGATTTACTTGACCATTTGCTCCAAGCGGTGGAGGAATCCGCCCATCCTTGGGCCGCCATTGCAACGGAACAGGGTTTCCACCAGGCGATGGTGGATGCGTCCGCACTGCGCGGCGTACTGCAGGGCCAGCCACCGACAATAGGTTTCCATGCTCTTCATGTCTTGCGCAAAAACGATACGCACCATCCAGGTGTGAAAAGAGATCGCCGCATTGGCGGCGAACATGTTCGGGCTTTTTGGCTGAGGGAGAGTTGGCTTCGGACTTGAGGATCGCGAAAAAGGAATTCGCCAGGGTCATCGTGGTTGTCTTATAGTCGCCGCGGGGAAACGTCTCTCCAAAGCCGTGGCAGCCAGACGCAGCCTTGTGCGCGGACAGCGGACGAATCAGGGCAAACCGGCCTCACAGTTACAAACCAGTCTCCACCGGCTGCCAAGATAAAGTTGTTTCGATCCCTGTTCCGAGGCCGGGAGGATGTCTATCCGCGCCGTTTCGAGAGCCGAAAGACCGGCAAATCCGGCTATGCGCCTGCCTGCGCCAATGAATGGGTTCGCGGGTTATGTGAAAAGCCGCGGATCAAATGCGCGGATTGTCCCAATCGCCGATTTCTTCAGATCACCGACGGGGCGATTGGCCGGCATCTTTCGGGCCGGGACGATCGGGGCTTGGATTTTGTCATGGGTGTCTATGCCATGTTGCAGGACGAAACATGTTTCTTCCTGGCCGTGGACTTCGGCGACGAGAATTGGCAGCAGGATGCGGCGGCGTTTCTCAAAACATGCCGGCGCCTTGAGGTGCCTGCTGTCTTGGAACGCTCGCGATCCGGCAATGGCGGCCATGTTTGGTTTTTCTTTGAAGAGGCCATTCCCGCCAGCCTGGCGCGCAAACTCGGTTCGCACATTCTCACCGAGACGATGGAGCGCCGGCCGGAAGTTGGTTTTGATTCTTACGACCGGCTGTTTCCCAATCAGGACACGCTACCCAAAGGCGGGTTTGGAAACCTGATAGCGCTGCCCCTCCAGAAGCTGGCCCGGCAGCGCGGCAACACTGTTTTTCTTGATGGAACATTCACTCCACACGCCGGTCAATGGGCCTTCCTGGCCTCAGCGCGGCGAATGAGCCGGGCGCAAGTCGAGGCTCTGGCGCGCGACGCGGAATCCAAGGGACGAATTATCGGGGTGCGCATGGCCTCGGCGGAGGAGGAGGAGGACAATCCCTGGACGGCTCCCCCATCGCGTCCCCGAAAGGAACCATCCATCCCAGGACCTTTGCCAGCCACGCTCGAAATAGTCCTCGGAGACCAAATCTACATCGCCAAAGAAAATCTTGTACCCGGGCTGCGCAACCGGTTGTTGCGTTTGGCCGCATTTCAAAATCCCGAATTCTACCGCGCGCAAGCCATGCGCCTGCCGACTGACGACAAGCCAAGAATCGTTTCTTGCGTTCGCCACGATAACATCACCTGCTTGCAGGCGATGTCATTGCGGCCTTCAAGGATAAGGAATCAACGGCGTCAAACGCACTTTTGTCGGGCTGGTCAAGCGTTCGAGTCAAAACGCCCGCCTGATCCCGCGGGGGGCGTCTCCACTGGGAAGACTGCTGACTAACTCAGCAATCGTGACCGGTTTTCACCCCGCCGTGGAATGCCTGTGAAACCTGTTAATAGGCGTTTTCCCGGCTGAAGAAAGTTTGCAGCATGATGCGAAAATCCAGCCAAAGGCTCCAGTTCTCGACATACCAAATGTCATGACGGATGCGTTCCTCCAAATCGGTGTTGCCGCGCCAGCCATTCACTTGCGCCCAGCCGGTCATGCCCGGCCGATAGAGATGCCGGGCCTGATAATGCGGGATCTTGGATTTGAAACGGGCGATCAACTCCGGCCTTTCCGGCCGCGGCCCCACCAAACTCATTTCCCCTCTTAAAACATTCCAAAACTGGGGCACTTCATCAATATTCCATTTTCGCATGAAGGCGCCGATGCGGAGCCTGCGCTGGTCGTTCTTATGCGCCCATTGCGCCTGGCCGTGGCCTTCCGCATTGACGCGCATGCTGCGAACTTTAAATATGTGGAACAACCGCCCGTTGCGCCCCTGGCGAATCTGCCTGTATAGAACCGGCCCGGGTGACTCCCAATAAACCAAGGCTCCAAAGACAGCAATCAGTGGAACTGACAGCGCCAGTCCAACCAAAGCGCCGACAATGTCCACCGTTCGCTTGATGAGGCGGCTTCTATATCCACTGAGCGGCAAACAATTCACACCCAGCAACTGGATTCCCCCGATGTTGTCAGGACGAATGCCTGAAATCAGAATCTCGAAGAAATGAGGCACCATTTTGAATTGCACATGTTCCTTTTCACAGGCCCCCGCCACAAAGGCAACGCCTTCGCGCTGCAGACTTTCAGACTCCGTCAGCACGGCGATGTTCACCGCATTCCTTCGCAGGATGTCCTCCAATTCATGCAATGGGCCTAATCGGTGTCTCTCCAGCTCGGCAACGCCGTTGGGTTTAATCGCCTGAACCCAGCCCACAAATTCCATGTCGGAATTCTCTCCCAGCGCCTTTTGGATGCGCCTGGCCTGCATTCCCCCGCCGATGACCACCACGCGCCTGCGCAATCGAGAGGACAAGGCCGGATGCCGGATAATCCGGCTCAACACCAGTCGCCAGTTGTAAATGCCCAGGAAACTGATCAGCGCGGCGCAAATGACAGCGCTCCGGGGGATCGGCGGGTCGGTGCGCACGGCCACACTGATGCCGATCAAGGCCAGCAAGCAAAGGCCCAATGCGCCGGCCAGTTTTTGCGCAATGTTTGACGGAGCCAGCAGACTTCTATAAGTGTAAAGCTCCCTGCCAACCATGGCCCACAGAGCCACCGCCGCGCCCAATAAGATGAAATTGAAACTTCCTAACATGGAAGCTCCCGGCAGCCCTGGGATGCGGGGGGGAATCAAATTGCTTTGGCAGAGCAAGGCCGCCAGGAAGAAACCTGATACGATCATGGCCAAGTCCCCCATAATAGCGGTCAATGAAAGAATAGCTTCCAGGGATTCGCGAGTATGGTGTTTAAATTCAACGGCGGCGCGGCCGTTCTTGTTTGTCCCGTCACGAGGCGGGCTGTCCTCAACCTTGCGGAGAGGTTCTCTTGGCCTGGGCGCGGTGACTGTGGTTGAGCCTGGGTATTTCGAGAAAGGCAATCCGGCTCTTGCGACCAGGCCCAAATCATCTGATTTGATTAAACTTGCGGATTCGCGGGGCATATTAATGGGTCAAAAGCGAAACGAAACGGGCGACAGGCCGCTTTCGAGCGTCAAGCTCGCGACCCGTTGGGGTTGGGCAGGAATCACCGCCCATGGGAGGAGGCTGGATCGCAACAACCAACGACGGCAGAAGCAGATGCCAGCCCTCCATAATAACATAATAAGGCCCACTGGCTCATGGTGGAACCTGCTGTTCCACACGAGATGAGTCCCAATAAGGAGGACTGCCCCACAGAAAGCGCACGATTGATAAAACGCGTGACTCGTCATAAACTGCGTCCAAATAACGGCCTTTGCCAACTGCAACTTTGCTACTTTGCACCATTAGCAGGACTCTGTCCAGTGCAATTTGGGACATCCTTATGCACTCTTGGGACAACCGGGGTTTCCGGCCAAAACCCCAATTGCCCTCAGCGCTTCCCCGTGACTCTTCTGTCCAGGTCCTGTCGTGTATTGCTGCCAGCCAAAACCAACCGGGCGCAAGCATGTACAATGCCACATTAAGATTGGCTCAGGTTTGCCCGGAGCAAAGCCGCTTTCAGAAGCCCGGGCCGGAAGGGCTGCTGACGGACAAGTTGGGGACGCCAAGATTCCGCAAACTGAATGGGGACGCGCGGCAACACCTTTGGAAACTGGTTTGGGCGAAGCCCGAATCGGGAGTGCGCGACCTGGCGGGGCAGGTTCGTCAACCCTTCCATTTGGGAATGCGCCCTGGCACGATGGCGAAGTGCTCCAAATCGGCCTTGTGCCAGGGGCACATGCCATTAGTGAGCATGGGACACGAGACACGCCCCAGACCCGAAGTGGCATCCAAAGCGGCATCCGGGTTCTTCCCATTCGCGCTCCCCCTTCGCCACCGGCTTGGGCTGGCGCCGAAGCGCTTCTTGAAACAACTGTTAAACGGTCCCATGTGGTTGAAGCCGCATTGCGCGGCCACGCCGTATATTTTGGCATGAGGATCCGCCAGCAACGAGGCGGCTTTCAAGAGCCGCATCTCCATGCGCAGAGCTGCCACCGGAAGTCCCCAATGCTTGCGAAACAAACGATTGAGGTGCCGACGGCTGCAATGGAATTTTTTGGCCAATTCTCCAACCGATAGATTCAGAAGTTCGTTCGTCTGCAGCCCTTCGAGCACCTGAATGGCGTGGCTCTGCGCAGGGAGGAGGCCGGACTGCTTGGGTTGCGCGGCTTTGAACTCCGCAGTCAGGATGGCGCTGACGATGCGCAGCACCTGGGTGCGATGCTCCAAGCTGAGTTGGACGGGAACCTCTGCCGCCAGACGGAGGCACTCCTTGGCGAGCGGACTTGCAGCCGGGTAAACCCTGCCGGCCTTGAAACCTTCCGCCACCTTCCGCAGCAGGCAAATCTCACGGCCTGAGAACAATGGAAACAGTTGTTCACATTCCGCCGTAAAGAACCACAAAACCAGTTCACCGTCGCCCCGAGGATGAATCTTGCCTCCAGCAGCGCTGTCCGCCACCAAAACGTCCCCGGACGCAAGATGGCGATGCAACCGCCCGCAATGGCAAGCTCCTTCGCCACTCTTCAAAATTACGAACAAAAAGCCACCCCTTTTAAATTCCGCCTCTTCGGCCCGCTCCAACCGCCGCAGTTTCAAGGTCAGGCAATCGTCAGAAAATTCCATGAAAAGCCTCTCCGATAGGTGGCATCGTCCAAGCACACAAGAACCAAGACAACTCCATACTTCTTTCGGACAAGAGCGCTCAAATCCTGGCCGTTGCAATACTGCCAATGCCAATTTCAGCGAATTCCATGCCAAGAAATGAACAGTTTAATATAAAACGTCACAAGTAACTGATAATAAACATATTACAACAACTGCAAGAATTCCTCGCCGGGGGGGTTGCACTCATATCAGAGGCCAATGTGTAAAGATCTTCGACATCTCAGACGGTGAGAAGATCAGTGAATCAACCTAAGTTTCACATAGCCAGCACATTACACATGCGACAACGCTGAATTTAGAATGTGTAAAGAAAACCGACACTTTCCAGATTCAATCCACCCATCCTGCAGGTGCGTTGTTCATCATTTCTGGTGTCGCGACCAAGTTTTGTGGGGTTCGTCGCTCTTTCCGTCAATTCGGTAGGCTTGCTCCGCAAGCGTGAAAGAAATTGGACGTCCTTCCGCTCCAACCCAAATCACGCGCGCTTATGTCCGATGAGAATCGGTCAAAAAAAATTCGCAAAAAGCCGGAGTTGGGTTAGAATTAGCCCCAGTATTGGCTGCATAACCAAACATGTTCAGCGCCGAAAATAATGCCGGGGAGTCCGACTGTCCCGTTTGTATGGCAGGTGGTTGCGCTCCGGGTGGCGTGCGACTGCCTGATCCCGGCGGTTTCATAATTGTGTCTGCCTGGCCAGCCAGCTTTTAATTCACATGGAAGAAGACCAATCAGTTCAAGACGCGCCGGTTCAGCCATCACGGGTCGCGTTTGCAACCCGGTTTTTCGTCCAGTTCGATCATTACAAAAGGCTCTTGTGCAGATATTGGTGGATCCCGTTGTTGACCGTGGGTCTGAGCGGAGGGGTTCAGTGGTATTTGCTTAAGCGCGTCCAGCCTGGCTTTGCCTCCGTGGGAAGGATGATCGTCAATGTGAGGATCGACATCCCCGACGCCAATGTTTACTCCGAAGATGTCAACAACTTTCTGGGCACCCAGGTGGCTTTGATGCAAGGCGATTCCATCATCAAGCGCGTGCATGCCCGCCTGCGGGCCGCCAATCCGCAACTCGAACCGGTGCCAGTTGAAATTGAGGTGGGACTCTTGCCCAAATCCAGCATCTTTAACCTGCGGGCCACGGGCGGGGATGCCGCTTATACACAGGCTTTTTTGGAAGCGACCATGGAGGAGTATATCAATCTTAAAAAGGAACTGTTCGCCAAGGCCTCCACCGCCACCGAGTCCAGCATGCAGGAAAAACTAACCCAGGTGGCCGCGGATCTCGAAACCAGCAAGGAAGCTGTCATCAGTTTCCAATCCGCCAACGAATTCGTCTTGACCGGCGGGAACAGCGCCGCGGACAACCTGGCCGCCTTGCAGCAAAAGCTCGCCGCGCAGAAATCAGATTTGCAAAACCTCAAGATGCTAACCACCGATCAAGATTTGGAAGGAGCTTATCTGGAGGCCAATCGGAAGCTGTTGCTTTTGAAAGACAAACGGGATGCGTTGACCAATTCCAGGGCGACTTCCGACAAACTGGAGCTGGCCAGGGTGAACGAGGACATCACACAACAGGAAGCCCTGGTGAAAATTTTTCAGGATCAAAGCCAGCAAAAACTGAAGGACCATCAACGCATCGTCGAGCAAAAAATTCAAAATCTGGAGGGCGAGGTCAGGGAATGGGAAATGAAGGCGCTGGACGCGAGCAAGAAACTGGCCGAGTTCCAGGCGCGGAAGGAAGAAGTGAGGCGGCTGCAAGGCCGGTATGACCAAATGCTGGGGGGCCTGCAAACGCTGGACGTGGACAAGGGCATGGGCCAGGAAAGCGTCACCATTCTTGACGCGGCCACTCCGGCCGTGCCGGTGCCTCTGGAAAAACTCAAGCATCTGATCATGACAGGCATGATCGCCTTGTTTGTGGGGATTGGCATCGTCGTGTTTATAGACCGATTGGATGACCGCCCCAGTTGTTTCGCCGATCTGGAACAACTTTTTGACATGCCTGTGCTGGGGCACTTTCCCTTGATGAAGGCAAAGAATAGACGGCTCGGCGTGCCGATCCTCCAGTTGGACGATGATCGCTACCCGCTGATCGAAGCCAATCGCAGTCTTCGATCCGCCCTCCTCTACCAGGATTCGCCACAGGACCAGCCGAAGAGCATCGTCATAACCAGCGCCCGTCCCAGCGACGGCAAATCCATGGTCTCGGCCAACCTGGCCATGACGCTGGCCCAAACGGGCGCGCGGGTGCTGTTGATAGATGCGGACCTGCGCCGGGGCATTCTGCACAAACATTTCTCGGTGGCCTCCAGCCCTGGCCTGGCCGAGGTGCTGGCGGGACAGTGTGCCTGGTCTGCAGCAGTGGTGCAGACCTCCGTCCCCAATCTCTACATGCTGCCTTGCGGAAAATCCCCGCGCCACTCGGTCAACCTTTTCGCCACCGCCGGCAAGGTCCTCACGGAAATAGCGGGGCATTTTGATTATTATCTGTTTGACACGGCGCCGGTGATGGTGGGCGATGACGTCCTCAGTCTGGCCCCGCACGTGGATGGTGTGGTCATGGTCATCCGCGCCGGCTTTACTTCCGGCCGCATTGCGCAATCCGCCTTGGATTCGCTTCACCTGCGGCGAGTCAAGGTGCTCGGTTTGGTTTTCAACGCGGTTCAACCCAACGCCAGCGACTATTATTATTACAGGTTCAAGGACTATTATCGGCAGCATCCGGCGGCATAAGACCGGCGGGTGGCCCGGCGCGCCAACAGGCGGGGAGTGTCCTTGAATGATTGTTGGAACCGGCCGGAAAGTCACGGCGACAGAAACCCTCTTTTCGTCCCGCAGGGCGCGGCCGGTTCGGCAGGGAACCGGCCGCGGCGTCCCGTAAATGTCACCCAACCCCGCTCCGGGCTATTCCAGCGTCAACAGAGCCAGGGAATTTTGGTCGCGGATGAAGACCCGATTGCCGGAGATAACCGGGTAGGCGTAGGTCGGCGTATCCGCCACCTTGATGCTGGCTACTTGGGTGTAGGCCTTGTCCGTCGGTTGCACGACATAGAGCTGCGACCCCGGGGTGAGAGCCAGGAGGACGGAGCCGGCATCCACCACCGAACCGTAGCCCGAGGGCGTGCCCCGGTTGGCCATGTTCGACCAGGCCACCGCTCCGGTCTTGGCATTGATACAGTAGAAGGCGTTCTGCTGCGTGAGGCCGTAGAGAAAACCGTCCTTGAGCACCGCCGTGTTGAACTGGGGCGACGTATCCGGCGCGCTCCAAACTTCCGTCGTGGAGAAAGTGTCTCCCTGCTTGGCGACTTTCATGGCGTGCGTCCCGCGCCCCTGTCCGGCGTAAATTAGCGTGTCGCCATCCACGATCGGAGTGGCGGCGTTGTAGGCCATTCCCATCGCGGCAAAGGCCGTCTGCCAAACCACCTTGCCGTCCGCCAAACCAATCCCCACCACACTCCTGTCCGTGAGCGCGACGACCATTTTTGTGCCTTCCACGGTCATGACCACCGGGGACGCGTAGCCCGGCCCCGCCCCATTCCAGCGCCATTTCTCCGCTCCGGATTGCAAGTCGTAGGCCGCCACCCCGCCACCCGAGGCTCCGCCCACCTGCGCGACGCACATGCCATCCACGAGCAGTGGAGAGGAACCTGTGTAATACTGGGGCCAACCGGTGGCAGGCTTCTGCCAGAGTTGCTTGCCATCCGCCGCATTCCAGCAAGTCAGGATGCCCGTCACGCCGAAGGTCACGACTTTGCCATCGGCCACCGCGGGCGAACTGCGCGGCCCGCCGTGGGCTCTCGAGGAAGGCCCGCTCACTGCGGGGGCCTCATATTTTTGCCGCCAGATTTCCTTGCCGTCGGCGGCGTTGAGGCAGATGACGTTTTCCTCCGCGTCCACCCGCGACAAGACGAACAGCCTGTCGCCCACCAGAGCCGGGGTGGTGTCGCCCAGGCCAACAGTCTGTTTCCATTTCGGGGTCAGTTGTGCCGGCCACGCTGCGGGGGCCTTGAAGCTGTCCACTTTGGCGTCTCGATTGGCGCCACGCCATTGTGGCCAGTCTTGAGCGGGCAGGGTGGCGGCGCCGGAAGCGAGAAGGCCGCCAACAATCGCGGCCCGAATGAGTGTTCTGTTTTTCATAAATGATCCTTTTAATGTTTAACGTGAAAAGTCGCCAGTCAATGCTGGTGTGAGATCGGAACCGAGCGTGGCACCGCTGCCTGGCGGATTCAAGGAAAAAATCAACAAACAGGACGTGTGCTTCCATCGGAAATCGTGTATCATAAATTTAAAGATGGTTTTGCTTGGCATCATTGTGATTATCGCCGGCGTTTGGATGCCTGCTTCCAATTTGTTGGGGCGGCTGCCGAATGCGCAGGCGGCGGATCTGCGCCGCTGGCTGCGCCTCTGGGCCATCAAGGGATTGGCCGCGCCGGTGTTGATCTGGCTGATTTTTAATCTCGGTTTCTCCGACTTTTTTCCTCCCCTCATGCCGCAAATTCAAGCGGCGCGGCGCGGCTGGGCCACGGTGGGGGCCTTCCTTGAAGTGGCGGAGAGCGGATTCTGCGTCATCGGTTCTTACTGGGCGGCGGTGACTTTGGGATGGTTGTTGCAGGGGTTGCAGCCGCAGGTGGAGGACCGGCGGCAATTCAACCGGACTGTGCTGGGATTATCTGCTTTCCTCGTGCCGTTGGCCGTCCTCATCGTCTGCGGTTTTGGCGCGGAATTCGCGGGAGTGGCCGGCGTGGTCTGGCTGGGGCCGGTGGTGGAGACGGTCATTCCGCTGGCTTTCCGCCAGAAAACCGCGCCGACTTATGTCCGCGCCGTGGTCAAAATGCACGGCGACAAGTACCGCGAGGCCGAATCGGCTGTGATCGAGGAATTGGAAAAATCGGAGGATGATTTCAACGGCTGGTTAATGCTGGCCGAACTTTACGCCAACCACTTCGACGACCTGGCCGGGGCGGAACGAATCATCCGCGAGACGTGCGCGCAAGCGGGCACCAACGCCTCCCAAGTTTGCGTGGCCTTCAATCAATTGGCCGACTGGCACTTGAAGCTGGCCGGCGACCCGGTGGCGGCCCGGAATGCCCTGGAAGAAATTTGCCGGCGTTTCCCGGAGACCCACATGGCCCGCATGGCCCGGCTGCGCATCAATCAATTGCCCGCCAGCCGGGATGAGGTGATTGCCCAACGAACTCCCAAACCAATCCGGCTTCCCGCGCTGGGCAGCGACCTCGACCATCGTGCCAGCGTCCCAGCCTCGCCGGCCGAGCAGAAAGAAGCAGCCGCCCGGGCCAACGACTTGGTGCGGCAACTCCAAAAAACCCCCGACAACATTGCTGTCCGGGAAGAACTGGCCCGCATTCTGGCGGAGCGCCTGGACAAGGCCGGGGCCGCCATCGAGCAACTCGAACTGCTTTTGAACATGGCGGGAGTGTCCGCCGACCAGGCCGCCGAGTGGATGGGGCTGATGGCAGCCTGGCAGATCAAGTATCAAGGCGATCTCCAGAAAGGCCGCGAGACCATGGAACGGTTGATCCGCCGCTATCCGCAAAGCAGCCAGGCCCTCGGGGCGCGACGCCGCATCAGCCTGATGGATTTGGAAGCAAAAATCCGCGCCGCGCGCTCCGGCGCGAATCCACCGCCGGAGAAACCCATCTCGTTGTCGCTTTCGTCTTGAGCTGACTGGCCGTTTCCTAATCTTAATCTTAATCTTAATCTTAATCCGGAATCGGCTCGAAAGATTAAGATTAAGATTAAGATTCCTGAATCCGGCGTGAAAACGCATAGGATACAGCGTTTTTCGCCAATGTTTACGGGGTTTTGACTTACTTTTTGTGCTTCCACCCTTACCTCACTTTTGGTGAAGTAAGGGTGGAGACCTTCAGGT
>Ga0326728_10003207_pt1 | contig 51588 bp, 43 predicted proteins | sample MB3enrmetagenome_FD_207602 | JGI IMG/M metagenome (GOLD analysis project Ga0326728, IMG submission 207602) | Lab enriched peat soil microbial communities from McLean, Ithaca, NY, United States - MB31MN | ecosystem: Environmental > Terrestrial > Soil > Wetlands > Peat | place: USA: New York... | reverse complement strand
TTACGCTCCATCTTGCGGCACGATCCGGACAAAATCATGGTGGGTGAAATCCGCGACAACGAGACCGCCCAAATCGCCATCCAATCGGCGCTGACCGGCCACTTGGTGTTCACTACGGTGCACGCCAACAATGTGGTCGACGTGCTGGGGCGCTTCCTCAATATGGGCGTCGAGCCGTACAATTTTGTCTCCGCCCTCAACTGCATCCTGGCGCAGCGGCTGGTGCGAACCATTTGTGAAGCTTGCAAACGCCCGGCGCAAGTGCCCATCGCCGTGTTGGAGGAGTCCGGCCTTAAACCTGAAGAGTGGAAAGACGTCACGTTCTATGAGGGGACAGGCTGCCAGGAGTGCAATGAGACCGGGTACCGCGGCCGAACGGCGATTGGCGAACTGCTGGCGCTTTCTGATAATATTCGCGAACTTATCCTGGAAAAGCGGCCCTCCTCGGAAATTCGCCGCGCCGCGCATGACGAAGGAATGCACTCGCTCCGGGAATCGGCGTTGGAAAAGGTCCAGCAAGGGGTTACAACTTTGAGGGAGATCAATAAAGTTACCTTTGTGGAGTGAGATGAGCTGGGCGACTTGGAAAAAACGGTTAGGACTGGGAGGGCACAAGCACACGGGGCACTTCGTGGCGCCGACGTTTGCTCTGGACCTGGAACCAGGTTTTGTGGCGGCCGCCCGTTTGAGTCCTTCCAAACGACAAGTGCAAAGCGTGGGGGTGCGCGAACTTCCGGCGGGGGCGCTGGTGCCTTCCGCCAACAAATCCAATGTAACGGACAACGAGGTTGTCCGCCGCACGATTGCCGAAGTCAGCGAAAGGGTGGGAAACGTAGGCGGCAGGATGGGCCTGCTGATTCCCGACGTGGCAGTACGCGTGGCCTTGTTGCAATTTGAAACCCTTCCTGAAGATCATCGGGAGGCTGAGACCTTGGTGCTCTGGCGGATGCGCGAATACCTGCCTTATGCGCCGGAGGAAGCCACCCTTAGTTACCAGGTGTTGGGAAAGCAGCCTGGCCCGGTGGAGATCCTGGGTGTGGCCGTGCGGGGTTCGGTGCTGGCCGAATACGAAGCGGTATTGGAAGGCATCAACGGGGGGCCGGCCTTGGTCTTGCCGACCACCGTGGCGCTATTGCCCCTGCTTCCTGAGGAGGCCAGCGGGCAACTCCTCTTGCATCTTTGTCCGGGGGTGTTGACCGCCGTGGTGGTGGCGTTTGACCGTGTGCGCTATTGGAGGACACGATCGCTGGAGAGTGACGCGGTGAGCAACCTCGAGGAGGTCGCGCGCGAGGCCACGCGCGTGTTGGCGACTTGCCAGGATAATCTGGGGGTGCAAGTTCAAAACGTCTGGTTTTGCGCGCGTCCCCCGGCGGAGTTGGAAGTGGAAGAAGTCTTGGCGAAAGCTTTAGGCCGCGAACTGCGTCCGCTCCCGGCGAATTTCTTCCCCGCCGCCGGGCTGCCGCCGGGGCAACGCGAAGCCTTTGACCATTTCGGCCTGCCCTTTGCCGGGTTGGTGGCGAACCTAAGTCAACGACGATGAAAATTACCCTCAACCTTTCCCCTGCGGCGAGCGCGCATGACCGTTATGCGCTCACGTGGGCAGTTCCCGCCACGCTGGTCGGGTTGGTGGCGCTGGCCCTTTTGGGCCGCGCCTCGCTCCACGAATATCGTGAGTACCTGGGAATCCAGAACCGACTTTCAGAAGTCCAGATGCGCACGCAGGAACTCCGCAACCAGGAAGCGGCCATCCGCAAGAAACTGGAAGACCCGGCGTATCGCAAGTTGCTTCTTCAAGCCCGGTTTGTTAACAAACTCATCGACCAAAGGGTGCTTTCACTTACAGAACTGAGTGCGAGGCTGGCAGGCCTTTTGCCGGAAGACGCTCACCTGACGGGCTTAGCGCTAACCTCCCCCAAGAAACCGGGTGAAGACTTCCTGCTGCGATTGGGAATTACCGCCAAGAGCGAAGATGCCATCGACACATTTCTAAACGACCTTGAAGATGCCCCTGACTTTCGAGATGTGTCCATCACTAACCAGGGATTTCAGGAAGAAGGCTCGCAAGCCCAGCAGATAATCCTCCTGTGTACAGCGCGCTATCTGCCGGGAACTGATATATCAACGGGGAAACCGAGTGCGGAAGAGTCGACGTCAAATAGTAAGTCGAATCGTTGAAACGACCGGCGTAGGGTTGGTAGCTTTGGACCTGCTGGTTTTCTTTGCTGTCTACTGGCCACTGGGAAACAAGGTGGACGTGGAAGCCCGCCGCCACACCGAATTGCGGCAAATGGTACGGAATCAGCAAGTTCGCGTCGATCTAATGAGGAAATTTGAAGCGGCCTTGCCACAAGCAGGGAAGGGGTTGGAGGATTTCACGACCAACCGTACCCCCTCGCGCCGGGAGGCCTTTTCTACTGCCGCCCACCTGATTCATAAGGTGGCGGATGCCTCGGGCGTGAAAGTCTCCACCTTGTCGTATCGTCTCGACACGGAGCACCACGACCCTCTGGAGCGATTGGAGATCGAGATTAATGTGCAAGGACCTTACACGGGCTTGCTGAAATTCTCGCATGCTTTGGAAACCGCGAAGGATTTCATTTTGGTCCGCGAATTCAACTTTACGCCGGGGGCAGAAAACGGGGCGCTCGGACTGCGGCTGGGTGCAGACCTCTACCTAACACCATGAAACTACCGGCCGGAATCAACAAATGGGGAAGCGCCGTGCTGGGCGTGGTGTCCTTGCTCCTCGTGGCAAAGCTCGTGGGCCAATACCGAGGCATGCAGCCGGGGAATCGCCGGGCCAACCCCTCCCCGGCGAGCGTGTCACCCACGCGGGCAGGGAAGGCCTCCTCCCATGCTACCGATGACCTTGCCCAGTATGATCCGACCGTTCATTTCGATGCCTTGAAGGCGCTGGATTCCCGTCCGCTTCCCGACGAGGACCGAAACCCCTTTGAATTCGTGGGGGGCGCTGCCCTGGAAGCTGCCCAGCCCTCCGCCGCTCCCCCGAAGGTTCCACCTCCTCCCCCGCCACCTCCGCCATTGAAAGCAATGGGTTATAACGAATTGCCGGGAGGGAAGAAGGAAGCCATGGTCACTTACAACGATGACTTGGTGGTGGTTCACGAGGGCGACCTCATCGGAACAAAATTCAAGGTTGTGAAGATCGATCCCGCGAAGGTTGTGGTTGAAGATGGCGACACCCACCAAACTCTCGAATTGGCGTTTCCGCAGTAATGATCGGCAGCGCATGCGCGGCACAGACGGTATGGTACTGGTCATCGTCATGATGGTGGCCACGCTGCTATTAATTGCCTTGACGGCGGCGCTCCCGAGCATCTATCAGGAGGGACAACGGGAGCGCGAAGAGGAGTTGATCTTCCGGGGAACCCAGTACGGCCGAGCCGTGGCGCTATTCCACCGCCAGTTTAACCGCTACCCCGTGAGCGTAAAGGAGTTACTGCAAACCAATGGGTATCGGTTCCTGCGCCAGGAGTATCGGGATCCCTTGGATCCCAAGGGGAAGTGGCGGTTTATTCATGTCAATGCGTCGGGAGTGTTATTGGATTCGAAGAACCAGCCGCTTGGTGGCAATCAAAACAACCCTGGTAACCCTGGGGGGATAGGGCAGAGTAATTCCACGAGTTCGATTCTGGGGGGGAACTCGTCCACGGCGGGTTCCGACTCCATGGGATTTCAAGGGGGATTTAGCGGCATGGGGACGAACCCGCCCACGGGAGGTTCCGGTCAGATCGGACCCACCTCGTCCTTCTTTGGGAACCAAAACGAAATCCAGGGCGCTTACATTGCGGGAGTCGCTGCCACTAGCCACCATGAATCCATAAAAATCTGGCATAAGCACCACCATTATGATGAGTGGGAGTTCTTGGGGATCGACATGGGAATCTTTGGAATCCAAGTCGGATTGCCTGGCAACTCTTCCGGGCCAACGGGCGTGGGACAACAACCCACATCACAGGGTCTGGGCTTCTCACAAGGATCCTCCGGGTCCACGCCTTCGCCCACGACCTTTGGACCTTCCTCAAATTGACCTTCGTCAATGGATTATTAAGCGGATGAACATCAACCCAATCTGCTTAAGATGATCGCAACAACGAACTTTTCACTTGAAATTTTTCCCTCTCGGGTTTATCACCGTACTATTAGAGGATTTATCGAAAGATTGTATGTTTACGGCAGTGGGCCTCCCGTTGCCCCAAGTCGGCTTCTATAGAGTAGGGAACAGTTTTAGGTGTGCTTGATGTCAAACGAATCGACACGAACCTCACGTTTGATGGGAGCTGGATCGACGATCCGAGACCTGCGTCTTGAAGCGTGTGTTCTGGGAATCAGTTTGAGCCTGCTGGTGGTGATGGTGGGTTGTCCTTCAGCCGGAATGGCGACAACCCCTGCCACACCCCCCCCTGCGGTGAGGATTGTTTTAGGATCGGCACCCTCGTCCTTGACCGTAGGGCAGACCTTCCAATTCACAGCCACGGTTTCCAACGCAACGAACACAGCAGTGACGTGGTCGGTGGGCGGAGTGGCGGGCGGTAACTCGACGTATGGGACCATCACCGGTTCGGGCTTGTCCGTAACCTACAACGCGCCCTCATCCGTGCCGACGCCCGCCACGTTTGACATTACGGCGACCAGCGTGGCGGATGACACCAAGTCGGCTTCGGTCAGCATGACGATCACGTCGGCGGCCGCTGTGGTGGTTTCCATTACCAGTCCTTCCAGTCCGGCCAGCGTCACGGTGGGCGGAACCTTGGGGATTACGGCCTCGGTGACGGGCACTTCGAACACCGTCCTCACCTGGACCGTGGCCGGCTCGCCTGCAGGAACCGTGACCAATGGCAACTCGACGATAGGCACGATTACGGGTCCAACTGCCACCAGCGTGAGGTATAACGCACCGGCGGCCCTCCCGACAGGCAATAACCCTGTCACCATCACCGCGACCAGCCAAGCGGACCCCTCCAAGTCTGCTTCGATTACGGTCACGATCAATCCTTCGGGAACGAATCCGAACGCGATTAATGTAACAGGGGGCGGGGCGGAGGCAACCGGGGTTAACCTTGACATTTCCACCTCGAACCCGACGCTGGGGCTTGCCGATATCGGCACCTGCACTGGAACTCTCACGCCAACCGTAAATCTACCCAATTGCTCGGCGGGAGTTGCCAGCGTCACAATTTCGAAAGGATCGACAGCAATCGTGTGGCTACTGGGGCAGGGGCTGACCAATGGAAGTGGGACAGCGCTGGCCAGCGGCCTGGCGGTCAGCGTGAGTCAGGGAAGTACCAGCGATGTGGCGGTATCCCTAGTATCGCCCTTGAGCATCGCGTCAAGCGGGCTAACGAACATTGTATTCCAGGTCCACGTGAGTGCGAGCGCCACGACCGGGCCTAGAAACATTGTTGTGACCAACGGCGCCGGCGAGTTGCAGGCATTTATCGGTGCAATGCAAATTCAGTAGAGGTAGCAAGCAATGAAAATGCGTGTGTGGATTTACGTAACAGTGCTGACCGGTGGGATGATGGCAATTTCCCCTGCGCGGGCTTCGACAGTCGTTTCCATGTCGCTGGACCAGCTTACTCAAGCATCCAGCGACATTGTACAGGCACAGGTGGTCAACCAGGTGAGTTGCTGGAATGACGCCCATACCCAGGTCTTGACCATAACCACCATGGCGGTCTCGCAGGTGTTCAAAGGTAGTGCTTCTTCCACGGTGGAAATCGAGCAATTGGGCGGTACCCTCGGCAATATGAGGGTGTTCGTTCCGGGGGACATCTCCTTTCAACCGCAGGGGGAATACGTCCTCTTTCTCGAGCCGGCGCCCGCAAGCTCGCACTATCGTGTGGTGGGGATGACGCAGGGCGCCTACCGTGTGTACCAGGATGCCACGACCCACCAGGACCGAGTGATCCTGCCGTCGATCAGCCAGTTACAGATTCAGAATCAGTTGATCAGCGCCGTGAACCCCGCAGGGACCCTTCCGCTGGATGGCTTCCACAAATATGTGACCACCATCGTGGACGCCCGGATCCAGGTTCCTCATGGGCTTGCTCTGCCCGTGGCAATTATTTCCACGGAGTCGCGCGGCGCCGGGCGCATGCATGTCTATGGGAGAACCACCAGCGATTTGTTTCCCAACAAGAGCTTGGTAATACCTGCCGGGACAGAGGTCGAAGGCGAAGCGGTTCTAAGTAACGCGATGTGGACCATCAATTGGGACGAACTGAACGTTCGCGGCGTTCACGCCCAGATTTCGGCGACGAACCAGGAATCTGAGGGGAGCCTGCGGGGCAGAAGTTTAGTCCTTAAAGTGAGGTGAAACCAGGAGAATGAGACGGATGACGATGAATCGTGAGAGATGGGTATTAGGCGGCGTCGCCGTGCTGGGGATATGCTCCGCCGTCCTCTTGTTTGCGACCAACTTTCAACTGGTACCCGTCACTTCCAGCGACGTCCAGAGGGCAACGTGGGCGTCTCCGAGTGTTTCCTGGAGTTTGAATCCCTCGAACTCGATTGTGTATTCGGGCGGCACGTCTTCGAGTGGGACGACGCTGGCGAATGAGAGTGCGCTGACATCTGTCCTGGATACTGCTTTCTCACTCTGGTCAGGAGCCCAGTATGCGGGTATGAATGTTAATACTCTCTCATTCACCCAGGATGCGGATAACAGCAATACCGACTACGTCGCTGGTGATTGTGTGAACTCGATAGGCTTCACGCGCGACTTTGGGGCGACCGGGATCATCGCCCAGACCGTGGTAACCACGTACTCGAGTACGACCACTCCATTTACTTATACTTGCTCGACGGACCCCACCACGCGAACCTGCCCAAGCCCCAATGAAGTCTGCATCAGCGATGCCGATATCGAGTTCAATGCGAGTTACAATTTCTACACCCCGAGTTATAGTACCCCGCCCAGCAACTATTTTGATCTCCAGACCGTGGCAACGCACGAGATTGGCCACTTGATTGGTCTCGATCATAGCGGTCTTGCCGACGCTGTCATGTACCCTTACGGCGATTCGGGCACCGGTGGGATTAAATATTCACTGGCGATCGATGACATGATCGGAAGTGGAGTGTTGTACACAAATAGCGCCATCCAACCCCTGACCGGGGGGATCAAGGGAACGGTGACGGTGGGCGGCAGCCCCGCCTTCGGAGCGCACGTGGTGGCTATTGACAGTGCGACCGGCAATGTCATAACGGACACTCTTACGGACCCGAAGGGAAATTATCACCTGCGCATGGTGCCAGGAAATTATTATGTTCTGGTTTTGCCCTTGGCCACCGACACCTCGGGTGACAGCAACACCAATGGCGTTACGAGTATCAACAACTACAACGGATTCCGTAACGGATATCCTTCGGGTACCGCCCAGACCAACTTCACGGGAAAGTATTACTGATCTTTTGCCCAAAAGAGGATTTCACCAGGGCCGGCTCGCAAAAGCTGGCCCTTTGTTTTTCTTGGCCGTGTCTTTTTGCCGCACTCCAAAGGTTTGCCCGTCGGCATGCTTATGAGGGAACATGATACGGTGGGAGGATTCAGGGATGCTAGTTGTAGGCCGAACAATCACACACCACCTCCGGGCGCCGGTTGATCGGCCCCGTGGACATCGCCCGAAGCGCTTCCGGGACGAGCTAGGCGTTTGCGTGGGCCACAGCGCGTCGAGATGCTTCGACGGTTTTCGCTACCCGCCGGTGGTCGACGAGCATTGCGAGCAGGTCGCTCCGCTGCACTTTTTCGCAGAGCACGGTGCACATGGAAAGGGCGTTAAAGGGCCGAATGAATTCATGAAGGCGACGTTGATAATCGCGGATGGTTGCCGCGTCGTTGCCATTCCCATATACCCATGACCAGTCCGTGATCCAGCGCATCACCGTGGCGTGCCGATGCAGCGGGCTGCGCTGCAAGGGTTCGCTGGGGCGGAATAAGTCGGCCAAGCAGTTAGGCGCTGTCAGCAAGACCAGTCGTCCACTGTGGAGCAGGGCATCCGTCTTGAGCCCCGTCTCACTGAGCCCCTGCGCAATGTCTTTCAGGCAGGTGGGCCCTGCCATCATGACCACTTGCTGGCCGATCTCTAAACCGGCGATAGAAAACTGTAAGATTTCGGAAAGGCTCTTTTCTTTCCGGACTACCAAACGGCACAGTTCGCCCGGTCCCATCAGGCTACTGTGGGTCCCCAAATGAAAACTCATATACCCTATCTTTGACGAAATCAGGTAGGCATGTCAACAGGTCATCGAGTGCGAGCGCAATATTGTCACTCGTGGTTTTTTCCGATGTTTCGCCTATTCTTCGTGCTCGTCTTCCGCAGTCCAAAGCGCTTCGCGCAGGGCCATATGAAAACGCGCGCTAAGGGAGCATTGTTGGTGCTAGGGCTGTGCTCCTTACGGGGTGCCCATTAAACGCAGCCGGACCACGTTGCTATATCCCCGTTCCAAAGTTATGGGAGGCATATTTACGCCATACTCCAAGTCGGTATACGCCCAGAGATTAACGATGTTGAACTGCACTTTTCCATCCGGACGGACTTCCGGGCGAGCGGCAGCGGCGCCATCCGATTCCGCCCTGACTTGAGCGGATCCATCCGCCAAGACACACGAGGCGGACCAGATGTTTTCCTTGAGGCTGCGAAAGTCATTGGTGCCGCGGCCGCCCGGATCGTCCAGCCCGAAGAGGAAGAAATCCTTGGTGTCTTCGGACCAGGGGCCCACGGGCGGGTGGCGGTAGGTTTGAGCAAAGTAACTGGATTGCCGTCTTGCTCCGCCTATTGGCCTGCCGATGTGGTCGTTTGGGTATGCGGACCAAAGAGCTTTTCGGTCCCAGCTAAACTGGTCGATGGAGCTGGAAAGCACATAGCTGATTCCCACTTCATTGGCTGCTTTCACCGGGTCGTGAAGGGTGTACTCTGTGGTGATCAATCCCTGGCCGTCAATTTTGATTTCAAACTCCGTGCTCATCGCGGGGCCGGAACCGTGGCGAGCCACATGACCTCCCACCAGGTTGATCACCACCTCGTCGGCCGTCGAGGTGTGGCGCATGTTGATCAGCCACCAGGGAGGCAAGGGCGCGGACCCGAGATTCAGGAAGGGTCCAGCTTCGATGATTCTTTTGCCGCGAAATACTCCCTCGGAAACGAGGCCCGAGGCTTTGCTGAAGATGATGCGGAAATCAGCACCATGCACCGTGAGTGATTGGGTGTCTTCCGTCATCTTCGGCGCGGGGCCTTTGGGGCCGGGGAAGGTTGCCACGCGCTTGCCGATGCGGATGTGGAATTCGTCGATGGGGGCTTTGGCGGTACCGCGGAACTCCAGCTCCAAAACCTCACCGTCGCGCCAATCACGCGCCGGAACGCGGAGGATGCCCTCGGACCCCGGCGCGACATTTAGGGGCGGAGGGAACAGTACCGCTGGAGGGAGCAGTGGACCCAGTACCGCGGGATAAACCAGTGATGTTCCTCCCACCCGGCAGAGCACCTTGAGTTCACTGAGGTTGGTATGATTGAACCAATTCTTCACGGGAATCAGCAGCGGCTGGCCTGAGCCCGGGTTGGGGAGTTCGCTCTCGACAATGCGCACTGGCGAATAGGCCTTCTTGGTGAGCCAAAACTCGGGCTTGGGCCGGCGCCATTCGTCCACGATCCCCCACTGTCCATAGCCAACCGGAGAATCGGGAAGCATAAAAACTTCATCAAAGCCAGCCCAAATCGCCCCGCCCAGACACCCCTCGGACGTGTAACAGTTTTCCCAAAATCGCTTTATAAAGTGTCCCCAGTAGTTCCGCACGCCGGGATCACGCTTCAAGGTGTCAGCGTCATAACATGCGATGTGGATGCATTCGTCGTTTAATTTTGGAAAGTCTTTGCTCGTCAGGTCTCCGTCAAACTTGGGGTAGTGTTTGCTGTAAATATCGTAGGCATCGAAGCCTGCGGTAACCGTTTCGGGGTAGCTGAAAATGGTTGGACGCGAGGCATCTTCCGGTTTCATATATTCGCGTTCCTTGGCGAAGTTCGTGCCCCAATGACTCTCGTTGCCTAGGGACCAGATGATGACTGAGGGATGGCTCCGGTCGCGCTCGATCATCTCGGCAAATTGATTCATGAAGCGGGAAGTGAAATCGGGGTTCGATTCGGTCGGGGCGGCGATCGACCAGGGTTGATTGACAAAGCACACCGCCGATTCCTCCTCCACGTAAATCCCGATGCGATCGCACGCTTCCAGAAAGGTTTCGGTGGGAGGGTAGTGCGAGGTGCGGACGAAATTCACATTGGCGTCCCGCAGCAGAAGAGCATCCTGCTCGTCGATTTCCGGGGTCACGGAGCGTCCCCGGAGAGGGTGAGTGTCGTGGCGGCAAACACCCCGCAGTTTCACTTCGTCGCCATTGACATAAAGTCGATTTTTGCGTCGCTCGACCGTGCGGAAGCCGAACTCCCTCGAAAGCTTCTGAACCTCGTGCCCATCAATAACCACGGTGGCCTCGAGCGCGTAGAGATTGGGATGCTCGGAGTCCCATTTCGACGGGGCCGCGACGGGAATGGCAACGGCTCCCTCCGCCTTCTCGGTTGAAAGCACAATGGTACTCGGCTCGATGGCCACGCTTTTTCCCTGGGGATCATGCAATTGCAAATTCAGCGTGGCAGATGGCGCTTCGTGAAACGCCACGGTCGCAGTTACCTTGAGCGTCGCATCCTTGTAGCTCGAATCGAGGTCGGTCTCAATGTGAAAGCGCGAGACGTAATCCGCGGGAAGAACGAGCAACTTCACTCCTCGCAGGATTCCGCCGATGTAGTGCTTGGCGTAGTTGCTGGCATAGGATATCTCATCGGCGCGATCGGTGACGCCGACGGTGAGCCACGCTGTATATCCGGGCGTTACGAACGCGGTGATGTCGCAATCCCAGGAGGTGAATCCGCCTTGGTGCTCGCGCACAAACTTGCCATTCACCCACACACGCGCGTAACTGTAAACGCCATCAAAGCGCAGGAACACCTTTTTACCCCTCGCGCTTGCCGGAATATGAATAGACCGCTTGTACGGATACTCGCTGTCCCTTGCGATCGGATGTCCTTGTGCCGTGAGTTCGCCGGGGACACTCACCTCGGTCCACCCCGCCGGATCCACGAGGTTGGACCAGAATTCCGGGGGAGGGAGGAGGCTGAATTTCCAGACGCCCGCCAAGTTCGTAATGTGGGGGGACACCCCCGCGGTCTCCATGGGGATGGGCACGATAACGGGTCTTGGCCACACTGGATTCGCAGCAGGGGTGCCCGCATCGGGAGCAGCCGGGTTTTGGCCGCCGGGCAGATATAGTCCGGCTGCGTTAAGCGCCGCGAAAGCCGCCCGATCCTTGAATGCCAGAGCAGAAAAGAGAGATGAAGTTCCAAATGAGCTCACGAATTTTCGCCGGTTCATGAAAATGGACCTTTATGATTCGGTTTATGAGGCATTTCCCAAGGCTCTCATAGGCCTTGCAGAAGCTGCCCTTTGTATCATAGGAAAGGCGGCGCGCCAACACCTCGGAAATTGGCTGGCTTGGAAACGCGGGTTAGGGTGGTTAGCCCGGATTTCTCACCACTCGTCTCGCAGGCCGGGGCCGAAGGGGTTGAGCAAAAACTCGTCGGCGCTGTCATTCTGAGCCCGCATATTGGGCGAAGAAACCCGTAGTTTACTCTGTTCACCGACCCCACGAACTGCCGGGGTCCATCGAGTAGTTTACCCTGAGCGAAGCGAACGGGCTCAGGATGACAGTGAAGGGCTCAGGATGACTGTGTGCCGTGACCGACGGGGATTCAGGGGGGCAACGTAACGTCCCTGTCATCCTGAGTCCCGGTTCGGTCGGGACGAAGGATCTGTATTTGTCTAGGTCAATGAGAACCCATACAGATCCTTCGCTGCGCTCAGGATGACAGTGAGGGGTATTGGTTCTCGTCGTCGAGTTTTCTGCCCATCATGGGCAGCCGAATGGCTGTCAATGCTCAGAATGACAGCATGGGAGCGTTTTCCCGCAGAGCACTAGAACGCGAAGACCGCCTGAAAATCAATGCGACGATTCGCCGCCTGGGTTCCACCACCTGGACCGCCGCCGAAGAGTCCACCAATCGAGTTCGACTGACCAAACAGGGGCGAGCCGACGACCCCCTGGCGCGGGCCGAGGTTTACATCGTTAAACAGATTCCGGGCGTTGGCGCTAATCGTGAGGTTGAAGCGCCGATTGCTGTTTGTTGCCCCGCCGCCGAAGAAACCGCCGGGCCCGCCACCTCCACTCAGTCCGCGACCGCCAAGACCGCCACCGCCCATGCCGCGGCCACCGCCTCCACCCGGGCCCCCACCCCCGGGGCCACCAAAGCCACCTCCCCCGGTTGAGGTCCGTCTCTGAATCTCTTTCCCGAAGCTGAAGGTCTTGCTTAGCCGAAGGTTAAAGGTGAATTGCCCGGGATTCTGGTAGGCATAGGGGGGAATGATGGACAGGGCGGTAGACGGAAGGGCATTGAAGTTGCCGAGCGACGTACAAAAGATGGGGCCGGTGGGGGAACACGTGGCGCCCGCTGCGGCGAAGGCAGGACGGGCATTGAAGGTGCCTGTCCCGAACAAGTCCTGGCCCGAGCTGACGTTGAAAGGCGATCCGGAGGATGCGACCACGAAGGGACTGAGGGTGAATTGATGTGGTAGGTTCCAATTACCGACAATTACCCCACGGTTTCGGACGTCAAATGCCGCCCGCCCATAGTCCTGCCGGATGTCGTACGGGTTCATAACCAAGCCCGCGCTGTTGCCGGTGGTGTCGGCGTTCGCGTAGCTCAGCGTATAAAATCCTCCGAGCGTAAGCTTGGTCAAGCGCAGGTTGAAATTGGCAATCAGTTGGTTTTGGTTGAAGAGGCCACCGGACTGGAAATCGTAAATGTTCCCGGCGGCTTGGCCATAGGGCCGAGTCCCGAGCTGAGGTTCTCCCAACGGAAAGGTCCCGGGCAGAGGCGCGTTGATATCGTCGGTTATAAGTTGGTGGACTCCGTGCGCATTGAGATAGGTTAGTGAAACCGTCGCATTCTTTGAAAGCTGCTGCTCGAGCCCCATTGCGGACTGAATGGTGTAGGGCGCATGCACATTGGGATCAATTTCGTACCGCGTGGGGGTTTCCGCATAGTTGGACAGGTCGCTGATGCTGGGGATGGCCGGGAAAAAGGTGGGCGAGGGAACCAGGAACGTCTGCTGGTTCGTGCCATTCAAGCGCTGGGCTTGGAGCAGGAGGCTTTCCGCAAACCGATCATAGAAAAGTCCGAAGCCCGCGCGAAGAACGGTCTTCGCCGCCGCGTTTTTGTGCCGATTCAGACCCCAGGCAAAGCCCACCCGTGGCGCAAAGTCGGAATGATCGGAAATGCCCGTTTGCGATTCCCAGCGCAAGCCCAGGCTGAGTGTCATGCCGGGGTGAAGTTGCCAGTCATCCTGCGCAAAGAGTCCCACATCCAGCATGTTGAGGGTGCCGAGAGGGGTTCCGGCGACGATGAGAAACTGGCTGGCCCCACTCGCTTCGCAGTTTGTTCCTCCACTATTGGTACACGTCTGGAGGCTTTGTTCGGCCGTTTGGTAAGCGGCGAGGGAAGGGAACGTGAACGTCCCGTTGAAGTTTGCATTGGAGCTGTTGGTGTCCTCGATGTCCCGCAGGCGCCCTCCTACCACCAGGGTGTGCTTGCCGAGGAAGAAGGAGGTCAGGTTCTGCACCTCGTAGTGGTTTTGTGTATCGGTCGACGTCCCGGAAGAGTTGCCACCCCCCGTGAATGCTCCCAGCACCGAAATGGTGGGGGCAAGGGTTTGCGGCGCTGCAGTGGAGTTATCGTGCAAGTATTGGAAGCGAAATTGGTTCAGCGTCTTGGCGCTGAATACCTGCGTGTCGCTTACCTGCAAGGTGTGCTCTTCGCTGTGGGTGTTGAGGCCCAGCGAAGCAAGGTTAAATTGCCCGATCCCGCTGTTGGTGGCATTGTTGTCGAAAAACTGATAGCGAACCGAGATGACATTGTTATTGCTCAGTTGATAGTCAAAGCGCGGACTCAGGTTGGTTAGTGTGCGGGGGCTGGCGACGGCCTGGCTGAGCGAAGTCTCGGCGAGCGTGGTGGGGTCGAGGACAAACGCAGACACGACAGAGTCGTCGCCAATGTCACGGCGAAAGAAGCTGAAGAAAAATGAGGCCTTCTTACTGAGTGGCCCCCCCACGTTTGCGTTGTAGAAATCCGTGTGATATCCCGGTTCCTGCCCGGCGAAAGGGTTCCGCGTGTTGAAAGGCGAGGCGTTGATGTCACCCATCACCTGGCCGTGGAATTGGCTGGAGCCCGGCCGCGTGGTGATGTCAATGCGTCCATAGCCTAGCCGATCATATTCCGCGGAGAAGGGATTCTGGTTGATGCGGATTTCCAGGATGTCCGCTTTGGGGGGAAGTTGGCCGGCGGTAAATCCATCAATGTATATCTGGCCGCCGTTGGGTCCCGCGGAGGGCCCCGCCAGAGCTTCCAGTTCCGATTGCAATTCATCCGGGTCGTCCGATAGCGCTTGCAGATCCTCTCCCTTGATCACCAGAGAGTTGGCATTTTCCTCGGGGTTAACGCTTACCTTGGTGGTTTCCTCCGTGACCTCCACCTTTTCCACTTCCTCCGCGATCTTCAGAGCGATGTCGACTTTGCCTGTCTTGCCTGCGGCCACCTGGATACTCTGCCGCTCAAAAAGTGCGAAGCCCTTGGCACGCGCCCTGACCGTATAAGCTCCGGGGGCCAGACCATTGATTTCGTACGATCCATCGGAATGAACCACGCCCGCTTTGACTTGCCCCGTGGAAGAAACCGCGACCACCCTGGCGGCCGGAACGCTGGCGCCCGAGGGATCCGAAATCTGGCCCTTTAATGCGCCGGAAGGACTTTGCGCAAGTAGAAATCCTGGGAAAAGCAAAAAAAGGAACAGCCATGCCGCGAGGGGCGCTCTTGCTCCAAAGATCTCGAATCTCATCCTGTCTCCTCAAACTAGAACGTAAAGGTCGCCTGAAAATCAATGCGGCGATTCGCGGCCTGGGTTCCACCGCCCGGGCCTCCCCCGCCGAAAAGTCCACCAATCGAGTTCGACTGGCCAAACAGAGGCGGCAGGGGCGAACTGATGACCCCGATCCGCGGCCCGAGGTTCACGTCATTAAAGAGATTGCGGGCGTTGGCGCTCAGCGTGAGGTTGAAGCGCCGACTGCTGGTGGTTCCCCCACCACCCAACGGACCCCCGCCCCTAGCGCCTCCACCTAGCCCGCCAGGGCCAAGACCGCCACCCCCGCCGCGGCCACCACCTCCACCACCGCGGCCACCACCTCCACCAAAGCCCCCAAAGCCACCCCCCCCGGTTGTTGCCTGCCTCTGAGTTTCCTTCCCGAAGCCGAAGGTCTTGCTCAGGCGAAGGTTAAAGGTGAATTGCCCGGGATTGTCGTACTCATTGGGGGGAATGATGGATTGGGCGGTCGCTGGAAGGATATTGAAGGTTCCGAGCGAGGTACACACGATGGGGCCGTTGAGGGGACACGGGGTGCCCGCTGCGGCGAGTGCCGGCCGGGCATTGAAGGAACCTGTGCCGAACAAGTCCTGGGCCAGGCTGACGTTGAAAGGCGATCCGGAGGATGCGACCACGAAGGGACTGAGGCTAATCCGATGGGGCAGGTTCCAATTGCCGATCAGCACCGCACGGTTTCGGACATCAAATCCTGCCCGCCCGTAGTTTTGTTGGATGTCGTACGGGTTCATAATTAAGCCCCCGCTGTTTCCGCCGGTGTCGGCATTTGCGTAACCGAGCGTGTAAAATCCGCTGAGCGTGAGCTGGGTACTTAATCGCAAGTTGAGGCTGGCAATCAGTTGATTTTGGTTAAAGATGCCACCGGATTGGAAATCGTAGATGTTCCCAGCAGCGTTGCCAAAGGGCCGTGTCCCGAGCTGTGGTTGCCCCAACGGAAAGGTTCCGGGCAGAGGCGCATTGATATCGTTAGTTATAAGTTGGTGGACTCCGTGTGAATTGAGATAGGTCAACGAAATATTCGCACTTTTTGAAACCTGCTGCTCAAGGCTCAGTGCCTCCTGAATGGTGTAAGGAGCCCGCAAACTGGGATCAATTTCGTACCGTGTGGGGCTTTCCGCGTAGCTGGACAGGCCGCTGATGCTGGGGATGAGCGGGAAAAAGGTTGGCGACGGAACCAGGAACTGTTGCTGGGTCGTGCCATTTAAGCGCTCGGATTGGAGTATCAGGCTTTCCGGAAACCGGTCATAAAAAACTCCCATCCCGGCGCGTATAACCGTTTTCGCCGCCGTGTTATTGTGCCGATTCAGACCCCAGGCAAAACCCACGCGCGGCGCAAAGTCGGAATGATCGGAAATGCCCGTCTGTGATTCCCAGCGCAAGCCCAAGCTGAGCGTCATGTTGGAGTGAAGTTTCCAATCATCCTGCGCAAAGAGCCCCATATCCAGCATGTTGACCGTGGTGAGGGGGGTTCCGGCAACGATGAGGAACTGAGTGGCCCCACTCGTCTGGCAGTTCGTTCCTCCATTGTTCGCACACGTTTGAAGATTTTGTTCGGCCATTTGGTAGACTGTCAGGGAAGGGAACGTGAACGTCCCGTTGAAGTTTGCATTGGAACTGCTGGATTCCTGGATGTCCCGCAGACGGCCTCCTACCACCAACGTATGCTTGCCAAAGAAAAAGGAGGTCAGGTTCTGGGCCTCGTAGTGGTTTTGGGTGTCGGTGGGCGTCCCGGAAGAGCTGCCGCCCCCGTTGAATGCTCCCAGCACCGAAATGGAGGGGGCAATGGTTACGGGTGTGGAGTTGGAGTCTTCATGCAAATACTGAAAACGAAAGCGGTTCAGTGTCTTGGCGCTGAACACCTGGGTATCGCTCACTTGCAAAGTATGTTCGTCGCTGTGGCTGTTGATGCCCTGCGAGGCAAGAACCAATTGCCCAATCCCGCTGTTGGTGGCATTGTTGTCAAAAAACTGATAGCGAACGGAGAGGACATTGTTGTTGCTCAGTTGAAAGTCAATGCGCGGACTCAGGTTGGTTAAGGAATGGGGGCTGGCGACGGCCTGGCTCAGCGAAGTTTGGGCGAGAGTGGTGGGGTTGAGAACAGACGCGGATATTACGGCGTCGTCGCCGATGTCACGCCGAAAGAAGGTGAAGAAAAATGAGGCCTTCTTTCCGAGCGGCCCGCCAACGCTGGCGTTGAAGAAATCCGTGTGATACCCCGGTTCCTGCACGGCGAAAGGGTTCCGCGTGTTGAAAGGCGAGGCGTTGATATCACCCATTACCTGGCCATGAAATTTGGCGGATCCCGGCCGGGTGGTGATTTCGATGCGCCCATAGCCCAGCTTGTCATATTCCGCCGAGAAGGGATTCTGGTTGATGCGGATTTCCAGGATGTCCGCTTTGGGAGGAAGTTGCCCGGCGGTGAATCCATCAACGTAAATCTGGCCGCCATTGGGTCCCGCGGAGGGCCCCGCCAGAGCTTCCAGTTCCGACTGCAATTCATCCGGGTCGTCCGAGAGCGCTTGCAGATCCTCTCCCTTGATCACGATGGCGCTGGCGTTTTCCTCGGGATTGACGCTTACCTTGGAGGTTTCCTCTGTGACCTCCACCTTTTCCACTTCCTCCGCGATCTTGAGAGCGATGTCAACTTTGCCCGTCTTGTCGGCGGACACTTGGACGTTCTGCTGCTGAAAAATCGCGAAGCCCTTGGCACGGGCTCTGACCGTATAGGTTCCGGGGACCAGGCCTGTGATTTCGTACGTTCCATCGGGATGGACCACGCCCGCTTTGACTTGCCCCGTGGAAGAAACCGCAGCCACCCTGGCGCTTGGGACGCCGGCGCCCGAGGGGTCCGTCACTTGGCCGCGCACCCCGCCGGAGGGATTTTGCGCAAGCAGTAGGCCGGGGGAAAGCAACGAGAGCAGCAGCATAGCCGCCAGGGACGCTCGTGCTCCAAAGATCCGAAATCTCATTCTGTCTCCTCAAAGTAGCGCTAAGGCTCCACGGCCCGGCGCCCCACAAAAGGCCTTGGCCTCCCCGAAGCCTCTGTATTGCTTCAAGGGGGAAATGTTATTCTTTAGAACCGCATAGGAGAGTCCCGTTCCTGCGCCTTTAGCTACCTTCCACCGGCAATTGCCTTCCCTGAATCAGACGTACCTGTGAGCTGCGGGGTTTCATTCCTTTAACAATTCTTGTGGGGTCATGCCCTGAGCATCGAGGGTGCGGGGGATAATAACGGGGGAAGGGCGGGGACCAAAGGGACTGTGTGAGTACCTCGATCCGTTTCTGGGTGACCCCCTCACCCGGCGCTTCGCGCACCCTCTCCCCCGGCGCATTCTGGAGGTGAATTACGAGCCCACGAAAAGGTGGGTGGAGTACCGCGCCCACCTATCTGGAAGCCGATTACACGTGGACAAAACGGAATACGGAGACTGGTGCGGCACCGCCTCCATGGATGGGAAGGGCTCGGACCGGGGAGCCACCAGTCGACCCCTGATCGGCACGGCCGCCTGCTATCTGAACACTAAACTCATGGCGCGCGGTGAGCAGCGGCCGGGCAAGAGGGATGATGAAAAGCATTACACGGACCTTGCCGCCAGGATTCGCGACGGCTCCAACCAGCGGTTGTTTAATCGCCTCACGGCCCAATGCGACGGCGCTGCCCAGGCCTCCCTCCTCGGGAGAGGGGCAGGGAATCATCAAGCCTACTCCAGCACCCTCTTCCCCAAGGGGGCTAGGGGAGAGGTGATTTGAATTCATTACCCTCGCCCCATGTGAGGAGAGGTTACTGACAACTGAGATCTGAAAACTTACTTCCCCGCTTGCGGCTAAATCAGTTTGACAGATTCCAGAAGTTGGCTCTCATCGTTCCGCCACAGGGCGTACTTGAGGTGAAAGCCGTCATTCATGCACGCGGCTCCGATTTCCCCACGCGTGTTGATGGCGATCACTGCAACCCCCGCCTCTTTATTCTGCGGGTCGGTCTTCACCATGTGTTTCAATAATTCCATGCAAGCGTCCTGCGGCGACGCGCCACGCGCCATGAGGTGGACGATGGAAAGGCTGGTGCAGTAATTGGTCATCAGATCGCCGTCGCCGGTGGCGGAGGCGGCGCCCACGTTGTCGTCAGCGTAAACTCCGCAGCCGACGAGCGGTGAATCTCCCACCCGGCCGGGAATCTTGAACGCCGTGCCGGAGGTCGAGCAGCCGGCGACGACGTGCCCTTTCCCATCCGTCCCCACCATGCCGATGGTGTCGTGGTTTTCCGGGGTCACCCAAAACGTTTTGCGGTGGGGATTGGCTTTCCATTCCTGCCATGCTTTCAGGCTCTGCGCAGTGAGAAGGGTTTGGGGCTCAAACCCCATTTTTAACGCGAAGCGAAACGCGCCTTCCCCCGCGAGCGTGGTATGGCGCGTCTTCTCCATCACCAGGCGCGCCACAGAAATGGGATTCTTGATCATGTGCAGGCTGCAAACGGAGCCGGCGCGATGGCGGGCGCCGTCCATAATCGCCGCGTCGAGTTCCACCACTCCCTCGGCATTGGGTATCCCGCCATAGCCGACACTCGTGACGTTGGGATCGCTTTCCGGCACGTTGATGCCTTTCTCGATGGCATCCAGCAGGCTCCCGCCGCTTTTGAAAACTTCTGCCGCACGTTCATTGGCGGGCTTGCCGTGGGCCCAGGTGGACAGGAAAACCGGCCTGGCGTCGGGCGGCAATGCCCCTCTGCCCTCCAAGGCAGCGAACGCAGCAGTTCCCGCAACGGTTTTGATGAAATCGCGTCGATCAACAGGTTCCATGATGTCTCCTTAAGATGAAACTCGAAATTCGAAACTCGTCACGATTTTCGAGTTTCGATTTTCGAGTTTCGGTTCTGGCCCCATCCGCCGCCGCCCGGTGTTTCGATTTTCAGAACGCTGCCCCTGGGAGCGCTGAAGTCAACTTTGCCGGGCAGCTTGCGTTTCCGGCCTTGCACGGTCAGTTGGTTTGTTCCCGGACGTCCTGAATTGCCACCCGCCAGGCCGTAAGGGCCGAACCGACGGCGGTCTGAAAGGATACTCCCGCGGACCTCGGTGAGAAACTCGATTTCGCGCACGATGCCCTCGCCCCCCCGGAACTTACCCTCACCGCCTGACCCCCGGCGCAGGGAATAGCGTCTCACCCGCACCGGGTAGGCGGATTCGAGCGCCTCAATGGGCGTGTTGAGCGAATTCGTCATGTGGGTGTGCACGCCGCTCAGGCCGTCGGCAGAAGGCCGCGCCCCCATGCCGCCGGCGATGGTTTCGTAATAAGCGAAAGGCTCGCCGGTGCGCGGATCGATCCCCCCGAAGGAAAGGTTATTCATGGTCCCGGAGCTGGCGGCAGGAATGCGCTGAGGTAACGCCTGCGCCAGCGCCCGCAGCAGGACGTCCACAATCCGCTGCGAGGTCTCGACGTTGCCCGCGGCTACGGCGGCCGGCAGCCGGGCGTTCACCACGCTCCCTTCCGGTGCGCGCACCTCGATGGGGTCCATCAGGCCGGCGCAAGCGGGGACGTTCTCACCCAGCAAACACCGGAAGACATAAAACGCCGCCGAGTAAGTAATGGCGAAGACGGCGTTCACGCAGCCAGCGCATTGAGGTGAGGTGCCCTGAAAGTCCACCGTGGCTTTCCCCCCGCCAATCTTAATGGCCACGTGCAAGCGGACCGGCTCCGGGCTCTGTCCGTCGTCGTCGAGAAAGTCTTCCGCAGTGTACGTGCCGGCCGGAATCTTCGCCAACGCTTCTTTCATCAGCCGGGCGGAGTACGACTGCAAGGTCTCCAGGTAGAAGCTGGTCCGCGCGATTCCGCATCTTTGCAGGAGTTCTTGCAGGCGACGCTCCCCCAATCGGCAGGCCGCCACCTGAGCCATCAAATCTCCCTCGCGTTCCCTCGGCGTGCGCACGTTGGCAAGGAGGATGGAAAGGATGTCTCTCTGAATCTTCCCTCCGCGCGCCAGCGCTACGGGCGGAATGCGCAGACCTTCCTGATAGATTTCCTCGCTGAGTCCCATGGAGGCGGGCTGTGCGCCGCCCACGTCGGCGTGGTGGGCGCGATTGGCCACGTAAAAGCTGGGCCTGTTTCGCGTTTGTAGGGCCGAACGGCGTTCGGCCCTGAGGCGCGCGCCGCTCGCCCCTACGTCCTTCGCCCAAACCGGCATCACCAGTGTGATATCCGGCAGGTGGGTGCCCCCCGCGTACGGATCGTTCAGCATGGCGATGTCGCCGGGGCCCAACCCCAGGGCGTTCAGGGTGGCGGCGACGGACATCGGCATTGAACCCAGATGGACGGGCATGTGATCACCCATGGCCACCACGCGGGCCCGCCCATCGAAGACCGCGCAGGAATAATCGCGGCGCTCTTTGATGTTGGGTGAAAAGGCCGAGCGGCGAAGGGCGGCGCCCATCTCCTCCGCCGTCGAGTGGAAGAGGTTTTTGAAGATTTCGAGTTCTGCGGCGTCAACGCGCATGATGGTAAATCACCAAGTTCAAGTGTTCGTCAACCTTACACGCGAAATCCGGCGGCACCACGGTTGTGGCGCTGTACTCAACAATCACCGCGGGCCCACGCAGCCCCGCGCCGCCGGAAAGACGCTGGCGCTCATAAATCCCCGTGGGCTGCGGCTTCGATCCGAACCATACGGCCTTGGTCTTCACCAGAGCCTCTTGCGCTTGACGCGCCGGACCGAATTTCATGGTTCGCCAGCGGGATTTGGGCGTTGGAATTACCAGGCGAAGGCGCAGGTTCACGATTTCCAGAGGCCGCTGGGGATAAGCATAGCCGTAAGCCTTCGCGTGTTCGCGGTGAAAATCTTGGCGAAAGCCGGTGGTGAAGGGGACAGACAATTCATACGATTGTCCCTGATAACGCAGGTCCAGGCGGCGTGAAGGCCGGGCACGGTCCGCGTTGAAACCCTCGCGGCGAAGTTCGGATAGAGCCGCGCGATGGAGGCGAGCGAAGCGGCGATCGATTTGGCGTAGTAAAGCGCGCCATGGTGATTGCCCGCCGGCGGGTACGGGTAACAGAACGGACTGGGCCACGTCCCGGACCACATCGGAGAGCAAGATTCCTAACGCCGAGAAGGCTCCGGGATTCGGCGGAATGATGACCGCCGGCAAACCGAGCGCGCGCGCCAATTCGGCGGCGTGCAGCCCGCCCGCGCCTCCATAACAGATGAGGGCGAAATCGCGCGGATCGTAGCCGCGCTCAACCGAGATGACCCGCAGGGCTTTTTCCATGGTGGCATTGGAGACAGCCACGATGCCGGCGGCGAGCTTGACCGCGGAGCCGAAGCCCGCATGGCGCGCCGGGCCGGCGAGGAATTTCTCAAAACCACGCTCCGCGGCTTGCGCATCGAGCCGGAACGTTCCCCCCAGAAAATATTCTGGGTCGAGCCGTCCCAGGATCAGGTTGGCGTCGGTCACGGTCAGCCCCGCGTCGCCGCGCCCGTAGCAAATCGGTCCGGGGGTTGCGCCCGCGCTCTCCGGTCCCACGCGCAGCGCGCCGCCCGCATCAATCCGCGCCAGGGAGCCGCCGCCCGCGCCCACGGAATGCACATCGAGTACGGGGACGGCAACCGGCAGTCCGGCCAACGAGGTTTCATTGGTCGTGCGTGGCGGGCCGTCCAGCAGGCAAACGTCCGTGGAGGTTCCACCCATGTCGAAACTGATGGCGCGCGCGAGGCCGAGTCGCTGAGCCAGCCACGCGGAGGCCACCACGCCACCCGCCGGTCCGGAAAGAATGGTACGCACGGGCTGCTGCCCCGCACGCGCCGCCGTGGAAATGCCACCGTTCGACTGCATCACATAAATGCGTCCGTGAGGTAGGGGCACGCCATGGCGTGCCCGTACGGCGCGCATCCTGTGCTCCAGGCTTTGCAGGTACGTGCCCATGCGCGGGGCGAGATAGGCGTTGATGACCACGGTGGAAAGACGTTCGAACTCACGGAACTCCGGCAGGATTTGGTGCGAGATGGAAAGGGGAAGACCCAAGCTCTTGAGCGCGGCGGCCACTCGCCGTTCGTGAGCGGGGTTGGCGAACGCAAACAGGAAGCAAACGGCGAGCGAATTCGCCCCTGAATTCTTCACCCGGCGTAGCAACCGGCCAATCTCCGCGCCCGAGACCGGCAGAAGGATCTTGCCGTCGGCCGCTATCCTTTCCTTTACGCCGAAGCGCCAGGCGCGCGGCGCGAGCGGCGGCTCACGTTGTACATCCAGATCATAGAGGCGCGGGCGGGCCTGCCGGCCAATTTCCAGAAGGTCTTCGAAGCCCGCCGTGGTGATCAACGCCACGCGCGCGCCGCGCCGCTCCAGCAGGCTGTTCGTGCCGACCGTAGTTCCGTGAATGACTTCCAGCACCGAAGGCGCAGCTTTCTTTCTTCGCGGCGGCTGATCCTCGTTGCTGGGGCCGTCGGCAGGGATTTCCTCTCCCATCAGTTGCAGGACGCCTTGGACGATGGCGCTGCTAGCATCGGCGGGAGTGGAGAAGACCTTCAGGATTCTGACCTGCCCGCCGGCCAAGACCACGCAGTCCGTGAAGGTGCCACCTGTGTCTACTCCGATACGCATCGATTGGCGCAGAGTCGAAAGCCTCCGTCCGCCTTCCACTCTTCTCGACATCCCGTCTAACTCCTTCCTTAAGCCACGTTATCTATGCGGCCCTGGCGCGCCCGCCAACAGGGTCAATCCGTAGGTCATCGGAATCACAATGTTGGTCCTGCCAAGAAATCGCCGGGCACGGATCACCGCCAACTCGCCTTGGCAGGAGACTTTTTCCAGGAGCTGCGCATAATCTTGGAAGTGTTGCTCGGTGTGGAATACCTGATGGCGCACACAGTCGAAGTGCGCCAACGCGCTTGTACTGCGCCGCACTTTGTCCTCCTCCACCGCATGGAATGCCCATTTGGAATCCGGGAGATGGTCGAAGATCAGGATATCGGGAGCCAGAGTGAATGCGTGCCGCAAAGCATTTTCGGGATCGTCCATTTCATGCAGAGAAAACTCGAAGTACACGACATCTCCAGAGAGCGAAGTTTCGTAAAAATCCGCATTGACGATTTCCACTTGATCTTGCAGCCCTTGGGCGGCGACACTCGCTTCCAACTGGCGGATGGCGGCAGCGTCCTTGTCAATGGCGATCAGTTTCTTGGTTCCGCGGCCAAGCTCGATAAGCTGGCCGCCCCCAGCTCCGACTGCCAGAACCTCCTTACCGGAAAAATCATAAAACTCCCTGATGTTCTGGATGATTTGCTTGTAGTCAGTAGCCATGGGATACCTTTGCATCCTCATGGGTAGCATATCATTGCGTAGAGATGCTGCAAAAGGACTGGTTCTCAGGGGCAAGTGAGCAGCCACGCTGCCACTGCGGCGACCAATGCGGACCCCGCGTCTTGGGAGGCATTTGGCAAGCGAAGATTTGAAACCCCAAACCGGGAACCCGAACGGCAGGTCCGCACTACGCTTGCCTGACGCCCAGCGGGAGGGATGCGTGCGCGGTAAGGGAGATGCCGGCACGCTCGCCCGCGAGGAGTTTGTAGTAGCCGGCGGCGGCGATCATGGCGGCGTTGTCGGTGGAGAGGGCAGGGGAGGGGAAAAAGACTTGGAATCCTTTATTCCTATCGGTGAAACGCTGGCGCAGCAGCGAATTGCACGCTACGCCCCCGGAGACGAAAATGTTGTCGGCGCGGGAGTCCTCGGCAGCGGCCAGCGTACGCTCTACCAAGTCTTGAACCACGGCATATTGGAAGCTCGCGATAAGGTCAATCGTCTCCTGCGAACAATGGCCGCGAAGGTCGTCAAGGGTTGTTTTCCCCACCGTCTTGCGCCAAGCGCGACGCTCCTCGGCCTCGGCCGCAAGTTCCGTGCCGCGCACGCGGTAGAGCACGGCGGTCTTAATTCCGGAGAAACTGAAATCCAGTGGATTCCCCTTCATTTTGATGTGGCCGAAATCCACCGCGCGGGAATCGCCGAACCGGGAGAGTTTATCAATGACCGGCCCGCCGGGATATCCCAGGGCAAGCAGTTTGGCGACCTTGTCGAAAGCTTCGCCCGCGGCGTCGTCGCGCGTGTGGCCAAGCTGGGTGTAATTGAAGAGCGGGCAGGTTTGCTGGGAGCTTGGCGAACCGGGCGTGACGAGAAACAAGGCGGTATGGCCCCCGGAAGCCACCAGCGTGACGGCGGGGAGCCGCGCTTCCAGCAGAGGCTTGCCGGCGGCGCGGTCCATCTTATTTTCAAGCAGCACGGCGTGGATGTGCCCTTCCAGGTGATTCACGCCGACCAGAGGTTTGTTCAGGGACAACGCCAAAGCCTTGCCGTAAACTAGTCCCACCAGGAGCGAGCCGATCAACCCCGGCCCCTCGGTGACGGCGATCGCGTCCACATCGTGCAAGGTCACCTCGGCCTGCCGGCACGCCCCGTCGACCACCGGCTGGATGGCGCGTAAGTGTTCCCGCGAGGCGAGTTCCGGAACCACCCCTCCATATTTTTCATGCGTCAGGACCTGTGAGGCCACGACGCTCGCGCGAATCCTCTCGCCGTCGGCCACCACGGCCGCCGCCGTTTCATCGCAACTCGATTCAATTCCTAGGACCAACATCACATTGACGATTGTCGAATGTCGATTGCCGATTGTCAATTACCGACGGATGATTGTCGATTGAAAGCAGAGGATGATTTCCTTGTTGCCACTCGGCATTCGGCAATCGTCAATGGTCAATCGGCCATCGTCAACCGACAATCGGCAATTCTTTGACGAGGCGGGAAGCGAGGGGATAAACTAAACAGCGCAAGGAAAATCCTGTGGCCTTGAAAGCACAAGTCGAGCGAGGATACATGCGGATCCACAAAGCAGTGTTACCGGTAGCAGGTCTTGGCACGCGCTTTTTGCCGGCAACCAAAGCCCAGCCCAAGGAGATGTTGCCGATCGTCGATAAGCCGCTGGTGCAGTATGCGGTTGAGGAAGTGGCTGCTTCCGGCATCCCCATGGTGGTGTTCGTGACGGGGCGCGGTAAGCAGGCCATCGAGAACCACTTCGATGTTTCTGCCGAACTTGAGCAGGAGCTGGCGGGGAGAGGGAAGGAGGATCTTCGCCGCCAACTCCGAAAGATTTCCGGCATGGTGCGCTTTGCCTATGTGCGGCAGCAGATCCCCAGAGGATTAGGTGATGCTATCCTGACCGCGCGCGACGTGGTAGAAGAAGAACCTTTTGCGGTGCTGCTCTCGGACGACATCATTGTGAATGAGATTCCCTGCTTGAAGCAGATGCTGAGCGTTTATGAGCGCTTTGGGCACAGCGTCATTGCGATTCAGCGAGTTCTCCGAAAGTCGGTTTCCAGTTACGGGGTCATTCGCGGGCATTTGGTGCCGGATCGTGAGTGCCAGGGGCGGCTTTACCGGATAGAGGATATGATCGAAAAGCCGACACCCTCAGAAGCCCCGTCAAACCTGGCGGTGATCGGTCGTTACATCCTGACCCCATCGATCTGGAAGGCCCTTTCCAGCGTCGATCCTGGCGCAGGGGGGGAAATCCAACTCACGGACGGTCTGCGGCGGCTCCTCGCCAATGAGCCTGTTTACGGTTATCTCTTTGAGGGCAAGCGATACGACGCCGGTGATAAGCTCGGCTTCCTGCAAGCCACTGTGGAAATTGCGCTGAAACGGCCGGACATGGGCAAGGCCTTCCGCCGTTACCTTCAGTCACTGCATCTTTAGTTTGAATTCCGCAGTGGCGGAAGGTTCAGCCCTTGCTGGGGCTGGCCTTGGCAGGTTCACTTGGCTTGCTGGATTCTTTTCCCGTTTCCTTTTCCTTCTTTTCGGTTGAGGGGGAAGAATCGGCTGAGCAATTGCCGCTGGCAACGGACGACTTCTTCGCGTAATCGTTGACGTAGAACCCCGATCCCTTGAACCGGATGGCCGGCGACGAGAGCAGGCGTTCGAGTTTCCCCCCACAATTCTCACAAATCGTCAGGGGCGGATCCGAGAATTTCCGGATTTTCTCCATCCTTCGCCCACATTTCTTACACTCATACTCGTAAAGCGGCAAACAAGCCTCCTTGTTGGTGAAGACCCTGGTAAATTATAGCGCGTCGTAGCGAAACCGTCAAAAGGCCGTCGGGAGACAGACGGTAGACGGGATACGGTAGACAGCGGAAAGAAATCCACACCGCGACCCTGCATCCCGTATGCCGTCTACCGTCTACCGATTTCTGACTCCAGCTTCCACTCGACCTGCGACAGAACTCCTCCCAGGATGCGCGCATCATGGCAGGTGAGGTTCAAATCCAGTAACAAGCGGCGCAGCTTCATCAACATGGCCGTACGGCTTTTGGGTTGGAGATAACCCGATACATCCAGCAAAGCGGCGGCGCGCTCAAAGATGTGATTGAGCGTTTGCAACTTGGCGCGCTCCGAGCGATGCGCGGTAAGGCGCGGCGGCCGCACCGAGACAATACCCGCACGGGTCAATTCATACGCGCAGACAGCTACGGCTTGCCCCAAGTTCATGGATGGGCAATCCAGCGTCGTGGGAATACGCACCAGCGCGTGGCAGTGGCTCATGTCTTCGTTCGCAAGGCCGGTCTTTTCCGAACCGAAAAGGAGGGCGGCTCTTCCGCTCGCCTTGCGGCGGCACAGCCAGGCGGCGAGTTCCGGCAGAGGCACGAGTTCGCGGCCGAGGTTGCGGCGAGAGCCGGTGGTCGTGCCGACCACCAGCACTGCATCACCAATTGCGTCGAGGAGGGTAGGCACTGCGCGCGCGGACGCGATCACCATTTCCGCGCCAACCGCCGCTGAGCGCGCCTCCTCCCACGTGGGTTCAAAGGGGGCGACGACCGCCATTTCCAGCAAGCCGAAATTCGCCAGCGCCCGCGCTGCCGCCCCGATATTCAAAGGATTCCGCGGGCGCACCAGCACCATGCGCCAATTCCATTTGCTCATGGCAGGAATTGTAGCAGCAAGAGGCGGCCGCAGGCGAATTGCGGATATCCCCTCACCCCAAGTCAACTCCTCACTGCCGCCGTCGTTTACTTCTTTGGCGGAGTGGCCGCCGGGGCCGTTTGATCCTTTTGTTTGTCGATCGATTCCACCGAAAGGATGCGCCCGCTCGACTTGAACTGCTTATAGTCGGTGTAGCGAACGACTTCCTTCATGTGGACGGGCGGGCCGTTGGAGAAGTAGAGGGTATCATCGGCCATCGTGTAAGTAGGAAACCAGAATTTGCCATCCACTTGCTCGCGCCAAGTCGTAAACCGCGGGAACAGATTTTCCTGGCCGTGGTGGACCTTGTCTTGCGGCACCTGTTTGCCTTCGCTTTTGACAATCTGCAAGTCCCGGTCGTCAACCCACACGACGCCCTGGAAATATTGCCGGTTTTTCTCGATTTCCTTGGGCCGGATAGAGAATACGTAGGCGGTGATTTGGTCCACCTTGACGTGGCCCAGATACTTGATGTCGTACTCCGGCAACTCGTCCGAGGTAAGGACAAAGGGTTGAATGTTACGAAAACCTTCAATGTCCTCCTTGGTGACAATTAAGCCCTTCAGCGTGTTCAGGGGCGCATAGGTGACCTTCTCGATGCGTTTGCCGGAGTCGTCATAGAGGATGTCCCACTCCTGCTCATAGGTTCCCACGATTTCGTTGCCGGAGCCGAGTTCCTCAACCTTGTTGATCTGGTGGTACGTGTAATTATTGCGGGCCTCGCGAAAGACCTTTTCCTTGGCGGCAAATTCCTGGATGATGTGCTGGATTCCCTGCGTGTCGGGATCCTTCAGACCCGGAGCGCCCGCGGTAACCGGGGTCTCGGTTGGACCTTCCTTTTTCGCAGCTTCATGCAAAACCGGCTCGGAGGATGACGCCATGCTAGGTGAAGCGGGCGCCGGGGATGGAGCACTTGCAGGAGGTGTCGCCACTGGCGCAGCGGACTGCCGGGTATGCAATACCGGCTCCGAAGACGACGGCGCAACTGGTACCGTAGGAGCGGCAACCGGCGGCGGCTCCGCCGCCCGCGGTTCCGGGGCGTCCGGCGCGTTGGGTTTGCCCTCTGGCGAGGCTTCCGGCGCGGCGGGGGCATTCAAATTGCCTGCTTCCGCGGGTGCGGGTGCAGGCGCGGGCGCGCTCGCCTTTGCTGCCGCGGCCTTGTTTCCCGCCTTTTGCAAGGCATCAATCAACTCGTCGGTGGCGCCCTGGTCGTGGAACTTCTTGGCCAAGTCCGGATTCATTTGGAAATCCACGCCCCGCTGTTCGACCATCTGAATAATCTTGCTACTGGGTGAGCTCCCAAGCAAAAGCAGAGTGATGTCGTCCTTCGACAAGGGCTGGCCCGCCGGGGCGGTGGCCAGATTTAGCAAGCCTGCCATCATCAGCAGGGCTACTCCTACCACAATTTTCTTGGCAAGGTTAGAATTTGATTTCATCGCGGAGTATCCGTCATTGGTCGCGCTTCCAATCCCACAGAAGCACCATATTCATAGAGTCGTTGCTGCCGGTAAAAGTTGTATGGCCGGCCCGTCCAGCAGGGTGGGAATCGGCTGTGATTCTCAAGGGTCGGCCTTACGCCGACGAACTTGCTGGCGCGATGGAGGTAAGTCCGGGCGCGGGCAATTTCAATAACACTTTTCCCTCGGGGGGAACGGTCATCGCCCTCTGCTCCGCGGTCGTCCCGAGGTCTGACTTTCTTGGTTACAACTCTTGAGGCCTATCGCCGCTTAGCGCGCTCGTCGACGATTCTTCAGGCGCATCTGGCGCAGCTTGCGGGGATTTCGCTTCGGCTTGGAGATTGCAAATGTCACCGTTCCCACTCGGCGGACTTTCCACTCCTGACCCGAGGGCGTGCCATGATCCGTATCCATAAGTTCTTTCCCGATCCTCTCAGTACTGCCGGCTACGACAAGTATAGTTCAATTTCCTCCTGAGCGCATCGTGCGAATCAGTTCTGAGCGCGTGGCGAGGGTTCGCTCGGGGCCTGCTTCCCGATCTTGTTAGTTTGCCGCGACGATGGAGGTGACCGAAATGGTGTCGCCTTTGAGCGTGCCCGTAACTGTTACCTTAGCGCCCGCAAATTGCTCGGGCTTTTTCTGGTCACTAAGCTGATAAATCTTCCCGCTGGGATCGACGAGGATGTACTTGGCTCCTCCTTTGACGCATTCCAGCGTGCAATCCTTGTCGCTCTCGCCGGCCATCATGTGCTTGGCGCCGCACATGGAATCACCGATGCTCCCCACAAAAGTCTTTGCAGCGTTTTTGCCGGGCGCAGCCAAGCTGAGCCCCGCTGCCAGCAATAATCCCAAGACGGAAAAAGTGAACCTCTGCATGCTAACCTCCATAAAATTTGGTTTTTGATGCGCAGCGGGGTTTTGTGTTGCCCCCAGTGCCTGCCATTCGAGGCGTGGCGACCTCACGCGCATTTTAGATGTGCAGCGAGGGTTCCAGGTTACACGATTGACAACAATCAGAGGTCTCTGGCGTGCGCATCCCGTTCCCGGGGACCCCAAGCTGCAAGGCACAAAGACAAACGGCCACCCTCGGTCGCGAGTGGCCGTTCGATGGTGGTAGTTGATGCGTCGTGAACCTAACTTGACTTCTCAGTGACGCTCGTAACCGTGATGTTGTCATCATTGATAGTGCCTGTCACGGTGACGTCCTTCCCACCCAGTCCCTTGAACTTGTCTTGGGCGTCAAGCTGGTAGATTTTTCCCCCTGACACCAGGATGTACGACGCCCCTCCGGAAACGCATTTCTCGACGCAAGTCGCAGCCTTGTCTGAAGCGGCCGAATGTGCCGCCCCGCAATGCGAGTCACTCACCGTTCCGGAAATGGATTTGTCTCGTGCAAAGGATAGACCGGCAAACACTAAGAACGCAAAAGCCAAGAGCGCTGTCTTTTTCATCTCAACTCCTCCTCTGGGGCTGTTATTACTCACTGAAGGGCTTGACAAGAAGCGCCGTGGGAAGCTGTGCCCAGTTCCTCAGCCCTCCGGATGAAAACGCACGTGCCCACGTTCAGCTTCGTCGCGCCTCTGAATGCTACTTTTGCAACCCCTATCGCTGAGTATTCTAATCTCAAAAGGTGACATTGCGCAAGGTGTTTGATGATATTTGCTCGATTTGTATCCTGGATGGCCGTGAAGCCGACGGCACAATGAGCGTGCCGCGGCTGACATGGGATGCGCGGCGTGTTTGGCGCAGAACAACACGGCTACTTTGAGGCCCCACCCAATCACGACGCCATTGCTTTCCGCTTGATGGACCAAGCCCAGGCGCAAAAGATCTATGCCAAGATCGCGTCCATACCCGGCCTTCGCCCCCATGCCTTCATCATTCCCAACTACCCCTCGCTCGACGACATGTATGAAAAAACCACAGGGCCTGTGGCGATTCGGCGAATGGGTAAACGGCGGGGATTGGTCCACCTGCGAGGCGCGGATGATCCTGGCCTATTACCGGTTGGGCAAATATGAAGACGCGCGCCGCTCGATGAAACAACTCCTCACCTTCGCCCGCCGCTTTCGTATGGATAATCCTCTGACGGACTTTGGCAACGATGTCTATCAGCCGAAGCAGCCCATCAATATCACCTACGACGCGTTCGGCCCACCGGCGGCGCTCATTCGGGGATTGTTCGAGTATCTATATCGCGCGGACGGCCTGACGCTCGTACCCCACATTCCGCCCCGAATCAGCGAACTCCAACAGGTCGATCCCATCCGTTTTGGAAAAAAGCAACTGCACTTGTCCACCGTGGGCAGAGGAGAGGAAGTAGCGGGTTCGGGGCAACAGGTTCTTGAGGTGTCCCGTCGCGCCTACTTCGGTTCTTCGCCGACCTGTTTGGCTTTTTGGAGCTGCTTCTGGAGTTCGGGAGAAATCTGAGGTGCTCCCGTACCCTTGACGGGAGGCGCCAAGTCGCCCAAGGTCCCTTCCAGCCAGCGTTGCATCGCACCACTGTCCTCGTAGACTTCCGTCAGGGGGCGCTCACGAAACTTGGAGCCCATTCCCGATTGGACGCCGAGCACGGCGAACCCTCGCCGCTTTTTCCAAAGCAGCTTGCCGGTTTGGCTCCACAGATTCATGTCGGCGGTGGCGGCGTACACCCAACTCTTGCCTCCCAGCCCTCCGAAGGGGGAGAAGGCGCGGGATTTCCGGGAGGCCACGGGCTCCGTCATGCCATCCCAGGAGGCTATGGCGGCGCGAACGTTGGCCTTCACTTTGATGATTCGGACTTCCAGCACCGCATCCGAGCGCGTTTCTTCCGCGATCGTCACTATCAACGGGCGTTGGGCTTCCAAATACCGTTGCATATCGACTTCGCCGGTATTGGGGTCGACCGCGTCCAGCGACGAAGTGGAAGCCGTGGTGCGGCTCGCGATTTCCAGCGCCAGATCGGGCGGAGCCACAAACCATCCCGCGTTGTCCGCAAGGTATTGGGAAATCGCGCTGATCAAACCTTGAGAATTTTCTACCTCCTCCGGCCTCGGCAGGATGATGATGCGCTTGATGTTTTCTCGGATCATGTCCCTGGCAACGAATGTTCCGTTCTGGGGATACACGATGTCTTCCAAGTGGTTCACGCCACCTTTAGTGGTGTACCAGACCGTCACCGGCACGGCGATGCCGACGAGGGAAGTGTAGTCCTTGTCGGTATGGATTTCGATCTCCTGATTTTTCTTATCGTACACCGTGATGCTATCCGGCGTGACGACGGTGGCGTAACCTTCCAGCTTGATTCCGGTGTGCTGAGCCCTTTGGGCGGCGAGGGGGGAGAGCGCGGCAGATCCACAGATTGCACAGATTACGCAGATGAGGCAGGCAGATAAAACTGCCAAGGCCCGGGAGCGTGAGCAAACCGTGAATGGTCCTGTCTTCATACGAGTGCCGGGGACGAGTGACCGCCGTGCGAGGGATCCGGCGCTCTTACTTAATCCCTCGCGGTACCCATTTACATCTCTTGAATCTGTGCAATCTGCGTAATCTGCGGACCCCTGGCTACTTGATTTCGATAACGTATTTGCCGAAGTAGAGCTTTGTCGGCCCATCTTTAGCGGTCGTCACGGTCAGCGGCTTGGGTTGTTTAACGCTGTCGTCTTTCTTGGCGGCGCATTCGCCCACCTTCTCGCCCGCTTGGTTATAAATCTTGAACGGGGCGTCAGCGTTGCTGGTGGCGGCGGGGCGGTCCAGCCCAAATCCGTAGCTGCCCACGCCAAGCGCATTTCCGCAGACGGAGAGCTGGGTTTCCGTAATCAACATGCCCGTGTATTTCTGCTTGATCTGCGAACTGTATCCCGTGGTGTCGATGAGGCCCAGAACCACGCGCGCTCCGTTGGCGTTTTTCAGGAGGGCGGCGTTCCGTTTCTCGACGGGGATACGATTCCCCTCCAGGTAAAAGTCCGCGGGCACAGCGCGAGTGAAGGCATCGCCAGTGACCACCTCGAACCCGCCTTGGGCGCGCGCCGTGTTGGGCCAGGCCGCCAGCAGGCAAACCATTACGGTGAATCCGAAAACTATCGATGTTCTCTTCATGGGTATCCTCCCCTGGATTCTGCATAGGTATGATGTGATGGCCTGAGGCCATCCGAGACAGGCGAAGTCTATCATAAATATCGCCTTCAGCGACAATAGCCGTACGACAACCGTCGCGGAAAGGGGTTGCTTTACCTGGTCTGTGGGCGGTAGGATGCGCGGCCAGCGGCCTGGCAAGTTAGCAAGGACCGCATTCCCGGAGGGAAGAATGACCCACAAAGAACGGTTGCTGACCGCCATCAATCACGAGGAACCGGACCGCATTCCACTCTGCGCGTGGTACACCCCGGAGGCGGAAAGGGCCATGCTGCGCCACCTCGGTGTGGAATCCACGCACACGGAAACCTACAAGGCGGCGGGGGGGCCACTCCCCATCCTGATGGATCACGATTTTCTGATTTCCTGGGTGGGGCCATGTACTGGCTACTATGCTGACCCCGCGGAAGAGTACACAGACGAATGGGGAATCGGCTGGAAATGGTTCAAGTTCGCCGCCAGCGGCTCCTACACGGAGATGGTGAGGCGTCCTCTCGCCGACATCGTCGACCCGGCGGATTTCTCCATGCCTGACTTTACTCGCGAGGACCGATACACCGGCGCTTGCAGACTCATCTCTGAATATGGGAAAGAGTTCGGCATTATGGGCGGGTGTGCGTGTACCCTCTTCGAGTTGGCGTGGTATTTGCGAGGCATGGAGCAAGTGCTGGAGGACATGGTCACCAACAAAGACTTCATGCACGCTTATCTGGACCGGCTGATGAAGTGGATTGACGAAGCCGGCGCCCGCATGGTCGGTTTGGGCGTGGATATTATCTGGATCGGGGACGATTTCGGCATGCAGCACGGGATGATTATCTCGCCTCAGCTTTTTCGCGAGTTCTTCAAGCCGCGCTACGCGTACCTGTTCGCCAAGTGGAAGGCGCTCAACCCTGCCGTAAAGATCGCTTTTCATTCGGATGGCAACATCTACCCGATCATCCCCGATTTCATCGAAATCGGGCTCGATATCCTCAATCCGGTTCAGCCAAAATCCATGGATCCGGCGAAGCTCAAGAAAGAGTACGGAGATAAGCTCACCTTCTGGGGGACGGTGGATATTCAGGAGGTTCTGCCCTTCGGCACGGCCAACGACGTGGCGAATGAAGTCAAGCTGCGCGTGCAAACGGTGGGGAAAGGCGGAGGGCTGATTATCTCCCCCGCCCATAATATCCAGTGCGAAGTGCCACTGGAAAACATTCTATCTTTCTACGAGGCGGCGAAGAAGTTCGGCCGTTATCCCCTCACGGCCGACTGATCCCCCACCCTGGGCAGGCTGCGGAAAAACACTGCTACGCTCTCATCCTGAGCCTGTTCGCTGTCATCCTGAGAGGTTGTGACTTTTTAAGTTCTCGCGTAAGCTGCGCGCCCTACGCTTTCTGCCCACTGCCCTGATGCAGACTACGGCTTATCCGTGGCAGGGGCCGTGCTCTTGCCCACCGGGCTGGAAGGAACATTGGCAGGGGGCGGATTGGCGGGTGGCTTCGGTGCAGCGACTTCCTTCTTGGGAGGCTCGGACGATCCTCCGGGAGGCGTGGTCTGCGGGGTTGGCTGGCTCGCCGCGGGCTCGACGGCGGGAGACGCTGCCGGCCCCAGCAGGCGTTCCGGGGCAGCGCTCGCCAGAATATCCTTTACCTGGTCGGGGGTTTTTAGGAGGGGCGAGTGAGGGAAATCCTCCGCCGGCGCGTCCTTCAAGATTTGCCCCATGAAGTCCAGCCAGATCGGTAATGCCACACGGGCGCCTTCTTCTTTCTCCCCCAGGGTGCGATGGTCATCAAAGCCCACGTAGACTCCGCAGGTCAGTGAGGGCGTGAACCCCAGGAACCAGGCGTCGGTAAAATCATTGGTGGTTCCCGTCTTCCCCGCCACCGGGTTCTTGGCCGCGAAAGCTCTTCCTGAAATGGCGGTGCCGGAGTTGAAGACTTCGCGCAGCATTGAAACCATGATGCGCGCCGTCGAGGCGGGAATGACGTCGGTCACCTCCGGCGGAAAATCATCGATCAGCCGTCCATCGTAATTGGTTACCCTCGTCACCATGCGGGGGGCGATATGGACCCCGTCGTTGGGGAACGTGGTGAAGGCCGACGTGTGCTCGAGGAGTGTCAGGTCGGAAGCGCCCAACGCCAGCGGCAGGTTGGGGACGAGCCGGGAGGTAATCCCAAATTTGCGGCAGAGCTTGATGACCTTGTCCACTCCGACTCGGGCGAGGGTGCGGACCGCGGGAACATTGCGCGACTCCGCCAGGGCGTGCAGCACGGTGATGGTTCCCTCGAATTTATCGTCATAATTGTGAGGCGCCCAAACTCCGGAGGAGGTGCGGTAGCTGACGGGCTCATCCACTACCGTGTCAAAGGGAGAGGTCCCGTCCGTTATCGCTTGTGCGTAAACATAGACCTTGAAGGACGAACCCACCTGGCGTTCCGCCTGCAACGCGCGGTTGTACTTGCTTTCCGACCAGTCGTACCCTCCCACCATCGCCTTGATGTCGCCGGTGGAATTGTCGAGGGCCAGCACAGCTCCTTGCACATCGGGTTCCTGATCCAGAGTGGCCTTGGCGGTAGTTCCCTTGACCTCCTTGATCAGAAAAAGGTCAACATCCCCGGGAGCGAACAAGTCGGCAGCAAGTGTTTTTTTCGTCCAGGAAAAATCAGGCGGGGTGATTCGCGCCGTCACGTTGCCGAAACGCACCTCGGCGTAATCAGCTTTCACGTCCATCACCAGGCCGTTGACCAAATCACCGGCGGCAGGGGGTTGCTTCCAGTCGTCGTCAACATAAGTTTCGAGGCTGGTGGGTCTGCTGTCGGGAGCCAGAAGGGGGTTCTTCAGAATGTTCTTTTCCGGCCCTCGCCAGCCGCGCCGCTTGTCGTCGTTGCGCAAGCCCTTTCTTAAGGTTTCCTCCGCCACCTCCTGGGTTTTGATGTTGAGTGAAGTGTAAACGCGCAGGCCTTTTTCGCGCACGGCTTCCGGCCCGTATTTCCTCTCCAGGAACTGCCGTACCTCTTCCACAAAGTAGGGAGCAACCGTGTAATTCCAGCGCTGGATGTTTAAGCTGAGGGGAGTCGCCATGGCGTCGTGAAGCTGGGTGGAATTGATTTTTCCCCTCTCGAACATGGCGAGCAGCACCAGGTTGCGCCGCCGTCGTGCCGATTCGGGATGCACAATCGGTGAGTAGGCTGTGGGGGAGCGCGGAATCCCCGCCAGCATCGCTGCCTCCGGCAGGGTCAGTTCATTCAGATGCTTGCCGAAGTAGAATTCCGCCGCGGCCTCAAACCCGAAGTTCCCGTGCCCCAGATCCACCTGGTTTGCGTACATGGTGAAAATCTGCGACTTCGTGAAGTATCGCTCAATCTGGATGGCCAGCAGCATTTCCTGAAATTTTCTCCGGAAACTCTTGTCGGGCGTGAGAAAAAGCATCTTGCTAAGTTGCTGGGTCAAAGTGCTTGCGCCCTGCGTCTTGCGCCATTCCAGCAGGTCTTTGCAGGCGGCCCGGATGATTCCGAGAATATCCACTCCCCAGTGGCTCTCAAAGTTATGGTCCTCGATGGCAATCACCGCGTTGCGAAGGTTGGGAGGAATCTGGTTGTAGGTCACGATGACGCGGTGCTCCAGGGCAAAACTGCCGATGGCCGTGCCGTCGTCCGCGTAGATTTCCGTCATCACGTCCGGGCGGTAATCCTCCAATTCGCGCACCTTGGGGAGGTCGGAAGAGTAAACAAAAACCAATCCCCCCAGCGCGCCGACGCCCGCGGAGAAAAGGACCAGAATCAGGAAAACAAATTGGCCGAAGATCTTCCGGCTGCTCACGTGACGGGGAGGGTCACCAGGCGGGGGCACGGAAGTGATGGAATAATGATCAGGAGCCATCGGTGCTTCGTCCGAAATTCATTTTAGGCGCACCCAGCGTAGCAGTCAAACCCGCGATGAAAAGGGTAGTAGTGGGGTTTGATCCGTCTTCGTCCCGAATATCACGCAACCTGTTTGTTTTCATCCAGGACCGCGGCGGGAAGCATCCGGTACACGCTTTTACTTTGCTGGTAGCCTGATGCTCCGCCCGCTTTCGGCTGATTGATAAATGGCTTCGACAACTTCGAGTGCTTTCAGCCCATCGTGCCCAGTGATGGCGGGTGGCTTGCCCGAACGGATTGACTCGACGAGGTCAGAGAGAAAGTGATGGCCCATGACGCCCGCGTAGCCGGGTTGCTGGGGGAGATGGAATTCCAGGTGCTGGTGAGAGGCCTGCGAGAACTCGCCGGTGTCGCTGCACACGAACAGGCGCTCCTTGACGCCCTCGAATGACGGGCTCCAGGAAAGCACGCCCGTCACACCTCGCAGCGCGAGGTAGAGATCGCGTCCGAAAGGATACGACTCCGGCACTGTATAACTGATGTTCAGGGCGAGGACCGGTCCGCGCGAAAAAGTCAGAAACGCGAAAGAGTTATCCTCAATGTCATATTTAGAGTCGACATATACCTGTTTTCCTATTACTTCCGCTATCTCATCAGCCAGCAGCCACCGAAAGAGGTCAATCCAGTGGACGCCGAGATTGAACATGGGGCCGCCGCCACTCCGGGCTTTCTCGAGCATCCACCCCGCGTGGGCCTCTGTGTAACGTGAAAGGCGGCCGGCGGCGCAACGGCCTTCACAACCCACGATGCGTCCTGTTACGCCCTGCTCAATAAGACTCTTCATACGGAGGGCGACCGGATGGTAACGCCACACGTAGGGCGTCGAGAGGATCACACCGGCTTGCTCCGCGGTGGCGATCATTCGGCGCACCCCCTCGGTGCTCGCGGCCATGGGCTTTTCCACCAGCACGTGTGCACCGCGCTGGGCGCAGGCCACGGCAGCGTCAGGACAATCAGCATGGGGAAGAAAGATCACCGCCAGGTCCAATGGTTCGTGCTCCAGCAAATGGCGCCAATCAGCGTAACCCCGCACGGGGAAATCTTTTGTAAAACTCTCGAGCACGGACGGGTTGGGGTCGGCAGCGGCGACTACGGTGGCCCCCCCGACGGCTTGGAACAGCGGCATGTAGCTGCGCGGATGCAGATGGCTGAGGCCTAGAAAACCTACAGAAAGGTGTTGGGTCACTAGAATTTCCCGTCCCGGCTTTCAAAATGAGTGGGCTTATTGAGCATGGGGCCCTCGGACATGATCCAGCGCGCCGTCCACTCGATCATTTGCTCAACCGTCACGGAGGGAGAGCCAAACAGGCGCTGACACCGGCTAGCATTATTGAGCAGGGCGGTCGCGGCTTCCTGGCCTTCCAGGACCGGCGCTTTGCCGAAGATTCCGCCGAAGCGATTGGCCAGCGCTCGAATTGAGAGCGTCTCTGGGCCGGTCAGGTTCAAGATGAAAGGGGGCGATTGGCCGTGGGCTAGGCTGCGCAGCGCCACGGAATTGGCGTCACCCTGCCAGATCACGTTAACGGCTCCCATGGTAACGTCCATGCGGTGGCCCTCGAAAACCTTGCTGCCGATATCGAGCAGGACGCCGTAGCGAAGATCAATGGCGTAGTTCAGGCGCAGCAGAGTTACCGGAGTTTCGTGGCGGCGGGAAAAGTGCTCGAAGATGCGTTCGCGTGCCAGGACCGACTGCGCGTACTCCCCGAGCGGCGCGGGCGGTGTTTCCTCCGTCGCGCCGCCGGAATCCACGGGCACAAGGGGATAAACATTGCCGCTCGAGAAAGCGACGATCCGAGAGTGGCAAAAGTGCTCGGCAATCAGCGCCGGCAGATACGCGTTCATCGCCCAAGTTAAGCTCTCCGCGCCTGTCGACCCGAATTTGCGTCCCGCCATGAAAATGACGTTACGCGCATCGGGCAAGGCTGCAACGGCTCCCGCATCCAGCAGGTCGGTGCGAAGCGTTTCGACTCCGGCTTGTCGGAGGAGAAGTTCTGCCGAGGGAGTCGAGAATCGGGAAACGCCGATGATTCGCCTTGGCACCCCGGCAGCTCGGGCAGCGCGCGCCGCCCGCCGCGCCAGGCTGGGGCCCATCTTGCCAGCCACGCCGATGATCAGCAAATCGCCCTCTAGTTCGCGGAAGAATGCCACATCTTCCGCACTGGGCGTGGAGAGGCGGTCTTCCAGTTCTGCTTCGGTCTGGATCCATTCTGGCATGGTTCGAAATCTATGTCTGGCCCCGATGCAAGTCAAGTTCCAGTTTCGGATTCTCGGGTCATCATGCCGTTCGCCGGGCGAAACAACGTCGTCAGGTTCCCGTGTGTGCCCATGCCCCCTACGTCTATCATCGATTTTTACCGACCTCGCGTCTAACGCCTTTTGCATTTATTTTCAACAACATAATGGAGATACGGCTATAGCTCTCGTGGAAAGCCGTGGCCTTTTGTAGGGCCGACCGGCACCCGTCCCGACCTGAAGGTCGGCGCTACAACACGCTTTAGTTCGGCTTTTTTCGCGAGTACGGCGTCGTGCTCAACACCTATCTCCTTTCCTTTCATCAACTCATCCCGAAATTCTCGTAACTTGTTTGTTTCCATCAACTCATCCAGAGCACTTTATTTTCCCCTTTGTTTTCAATAATTCATCCAGAGCGATCTTCATTTTTAACATCTTTATGCGCCCCGTTTCGGACCTTGATCAGCGTGTTGGTGAGCCGCCACGGTTGGCGCAGGCTGGAATCTTCCATCCTCTGCATAAACGGCGCGCTGCGGTGGGTGGGTGCGATTTCCCCGGCGCGTTCGCAGGGCGACGGACCATGGGCAAGCTTCCGGTTGCGCCGATTCGGGGCCAGATTCTTCTCGGTCATTCGCGGTCCTTTTACCAGGGAAATGGAAACCTCCAAGGGGCAGTAGATAGTGGGGAGTGGTTAGTGGTCAGTCAGCGTTCAGCTATCCGCCTACTGCTTTCTGCCTACTTGCCTACTGCTCTCTTATGGTTTGCGCCGACCCTTTGTAGAGGTCTGCGGTTTTTCCAGTCAGCCAGCGGGCGTCGGCCCCAAATTCCAGTATACCGCGACGGCTAGCATTGTCAAGCAACAAAAGAGGCTACATTCTAAAATTTATGGATGAAGACAAAAAGTCGTATCCAAGGGTCTAGACAAGTAACCCAGACAAATGATGTCGAGGCGGGCCTACCGGGCTGCAGGCGCAAGGCTCGGTCTCCCGTCCGTCAGCCGACGAAGGGCTCTTCCACCGTACCGTGGCTTTGACGGCGCGGCCCAAAAAAAATCGGATTATCCAGTCCGTAAGGAGACTCCCCCGCTTTGCCGGGGGATGCCTTCTCATCCGAGATTAAGAGGCGTATGCGCTCATCAACGCACAGAGGGATCCCTGCGCGGAGTACCAGGCAACTGGTATCCTTTATGATTGGTATAACTATTTTTTGTTGCCGGAATTGCCAAACTTCGGTTATGCTCTGCTCTGTCTTTCTGGATACTACTACTAAACTAATTTAGCTTCCGTCGGGTCACAACCGAACGCCAGGGAGAAAGGCCGCCCGGGAGCGGCAATTCTCCCAGCGCCCAAGACCGGAGGATCTCAATTCTCAGGCAGGGGCGTTGCGCGCTGTTCCCCGTAACGAGCAGGGGTGGGTGTACGGAGCTTAGGTTCCTTGGGGCCCAGACCTTCCGCGGCTCCAGCTTAGGCAACGTATTGGACCCAACCGGCGCCCTGATTCCACGTGCGGCAGTGACGATTGTCGCGAATGTTACCGGAGCGGCGAGCCCGGCGTTGGTTCGGGTGAAGGACTTGACTCCGGGGCAAGCAATTCCCTGAAAGGAGATACACGATGCGTTACATGCGTAGATTTCTTGGCTTAGCGGGGGCTTTGTTCCTGCTGTCCGTGATGGCGGGGCAAGCTCAGACAAACCGTGGTTCCATCTCCGGAAGCGTGTACGACTCGAGCGGAGCAGCAATTCCGGGCGCCAGCGTTCAGTTGGTGTCGGTGGACACGGGCGCGACGAACAGCTTGATGACTCAGAGTTCCGGAGAGTATGTTTTCCCCGATCTCCTGTCCGGCGCCTACACGCTCACGGTAAGTCACGCGGGTTTTCAGACCCAGAAGATCGATAACGTGGTCGTGCAGGTGGGAAGAGTAACCAGTCTTTCGGTTACCCTCACCATCGCCCAGGCAATGAACACCGTGGAGGTTTCGGCCACGGCGGCACAGCTCGAGACCCAGCAGACGGCCCTCAATTCAGTCGTGGCCAACCAGGCGGTGCAGGACATCCCCTTGAATGGCCGCGACTACCGGCAATTGTTGGTGCTCACCCCCGGATACGTCTCCGGCACGGGCATGCAGCACGAGTCCACCAACGGCAATCGCGACAACCAGAACAACTGGCAGATTGACGGCGTTGATAACAACGACTTCTGGCAAAACACGGAAGCCTTCAATCAAGGCAGCATCTCCGGGATCGCCGGCGTGTTGCTGCCCATCGACTCCATCCAGGAGTTTAACCAGCAAAGCGCCGGTGGCGCGGACTATGGGCGCAATCCGGGCTCCATGGTCAATGTGGTCATCAAGGGCGGCACCAACCAGGTCCACGGCAGCGCTTATGAATTTAATCGCAACGCGTCGCTGGCAGAGCTATCGCCGTTTTACACGCCCGGTTCGCCCACCAAGTTGATTAACAACAATTTCGGCGGCTCGCTGGGCGGCCCGATCAAGAAAGATAAGGTTTTCGGGTTCTTCAGTTACGAAGGGCAACGCTTCATTGCCGGCAACGCGATTGTGGCGACGGCCCCGTCTCCGGCCTGGGTGAGCAACGTCGAGACCACCGTGATGGCCCCCTACGGGGTCTCGGCCAATCCGGTGATGCTCGCCACCTTGAGCGGCCTCTACCCCACCCAGCAATTTTCGAACGCGCCTGCCACGGGCGGCAACTTTATCAGTTCCACCCCCAACAACTATGCCAGCGACAATTACGTGGGCCGGCTTGACTACAACTTTAATGACAAGAACCGGATCTATTTTCGAGCGCTTGTGGGAAACGGCAACGCCACCGCATATATTGGCCCCAGTAGCACCGGCTCCGTATTCGGCGAGTACTTCCAATCCGTTCCCAGCCGCCAGTCGAACTGGGTGCTCGACTGGACCAGCACGATTTCTCCCCACCTCGTGCACCATATTTTGGCGGGTTACAACTACTTCTTGCAGAACTTTGATGACGCCGTCCACAACCAAAACCCGCCGTCCTGGGGCTTCAACACCGGGGTCACGAACCAGAACTACGGCGCCCCTAATATCCTCATTGCCGGCTTTGAGAACGCGGCCACGGGCGAAACGGCGGACCTGGGCCGCACCGATCCCACCTTCCACATTACCGACGATCTCGAATACAGCCGCGGCAGCCACTCCTTTAAGTTCGGCGGGGAAGTCCGGAAGGCCGGGCTGTGGGTCCACTACCTTTGGGGTGCTCGCGGCACTTTTGATTTCACCGGTGCGGCGGGCCCCTGGGCAGCTGCCCCCGCCGGCACCTTCAGCTCAGCGCAAATGGGGCTGGCGGACTTTCTGGGCGGCTATCTCCTGTCGGGAGCACAGAACGGCAATAACATAGCCATCGGCAATCCCACACGGAATTGGTACGTGGAATCGGGTTCAGCCTATATGCACGACAACTGGCAAGTTTCGCCGCGGCTCAATGTCAACTACGGCGTGCGCTGGGACTATAACACTCCATACCACGATCCCACCCACACCATCTCCTCGTTCTGGCCCACCTTCACTTCCACGAATCCGCCGGGACTGGGTTTCCCGGGTGAGAGCGGTAGCCCGATCAGCTCGCTCTATCCGCCCGACCCTCACGAGTTCGCCCCTCGCTTCGGCTTTGCCTTCACACCTGTCCGCGGCGGGAAAACCGTGATTCGCGGCGCTTGGGGTCTCTACTACGACATTGTCAACGGTAACCTCCTTGTGGATAACATTGCTGATAACGGATCCCGCGGGGTATCGCGCAATCCGGGCGGGCCCAATCCCGTCTTCACCGTCTTTATCCCTGGCACCACTTATGAGGTGGTGCAGAAGGGCGTCTACATGTTCGGAGCTTCGACGCCGACGCCCCCCTTTGGCGCTTTTGCGGTGGACCAGAATCTGACCTCACCCTACGTTCAAAACTTCAATTTGAACGTGCAGCGCCAACTGACCCCACACACCATATTGCAGGTGGGATACGTGGGAAACGCGGGTCGCAAGCTGATGCTGACCCGGAATATGAATCAGCCCCCACCCAGCGCGACCCCCTACGCGGACTTCCAGGCCGCGCGGCCCTACGATTACCTCGATCCCGGCTATTATGGCGACATCACTGAGCTGATGAGCGCCGCCAATTCCCACTACAACTCCCTTCAGGTCTCGCTGCGCAACACTTCCTGGCGGGGGCTCACGGGACAAATCTCTTATACCTTGAGCCACGCCCTGGACGACCAGTCGGCTCCGCGCGGCGCTGCGCCGGCCGATAACAACAACTTCGAGGGCGATTATGGCAACTCGGATTTCGACGTCCGCCACAATTTCAGCGGCTATATGCTGTATACATTGCCTCAGTTTATCCACTCGATGCCCCGCCTCAGCAGAGGCTGGGAGATTAGTGCCTTTGGCACATTCCTTTCCGGGTTCCCCTTCTCGGCGGCTGATGGTTACAACGACCCCAGTAATACCGGGTCATACCACGAGCGCGCAGACCAGGTTGGACCCCTGTTCTCAAATGTCACCCAGGTCGGACCTCGTTCCGGCGGCATACAGTTCTTCAACCCGGCAGCCTTCACGCCGGCCGCTCCGGGGACTTTCGGCACCACCACGAGGAACGAGTTTTATGGACCGCCCTTCCGGACCATCGACCTTTCGGTGATTAAGACCACACCGATTACCGAGAAGGTTAAAGCCCAACTGCGGTTCGAAATATTTAACATTTTCAACATTCTGAATCTGGCTTCGCCTGACGCCAGTATTGCCGACTCCACGTTCGGCGCCGCCCTTAGCACCAATGCCGCCTCCACGGGCGCCCCGGGCATCGGATCGGGCGAGCCTTTGAACGTCCAGCTCGCGCTCAAGCTGATCTGGTGAGTGCACGCACAAGTGGGGCGGCACGCATGACGCCGCCCCATCAAGATAACCGGCTCGTGCCGCGGGGCTCCTCTTTTGGTCGCGGGCGCAGACCCCTGTTGGTGGGGGTCTGCGCCTTCCCGAGGGGACCTGTGGGAACTGACGGCTCAAGTCTGTCAGCCTGTAAAACGGCCCGCTGCCGGGGACCATTCCCGCGAGGATGCCCTGCCAAAGGAGAGTCCCTTCGGGAGACGCAGGCGCTAAATACCGACCGCCTGTGCCAACCCGCCATACTTCCGAACGTGCGCCCACGGTGTCGCCGCGGCGACCTGTTCTGACCGTGGTCCCGTTTTCTTGGCGGCAAGAGAATGTTTGTTCATGGCCTCACTCCCTCAGGCGCCGAGGATGTGGGGCACTCGCAAAAGTTCGGCGTCCGTGGAGTCATTCGGTACGGAGCAACCCGGCGCGAGAATGAAGCGTTTACCCGCTTCTTTCCGGGCAATCTCATACTGCGAACGCAAGGCCTCCGTGGAGAGTGACCGGAAGCGCTCCTCATCCAGCCCCCCCAGCAGTACGCCGCTGTATTGTTTGCGCACGCTACTGGTGGGCACATGCGTTCCCTGGACGGAATAGTTGATCACGCTAGCCGCCCACCCCTGGTAAAAGCGGCCGAGGTAGACTCGGTCGCCATGCAGATGCAGGGTGTTCAGAGGAGCCCGAGCCGTTGCCTCAAGGACCCGCCGGTCAAACGGCTCGCTGAATTTCGCATAATCGTCCTGCGAAAGGATGCCATCCTGGGCGTTGGCGATCGCGAGGAAAATGCCGCTGGCACCTGCCGCCACGGCCCGTCGCGCGTGGTTAGCTTCAGATTTGGCAATTACGTCCAGCGCATCGAGCAGGCGCTGGGGGTTCTCTTCCTTCAACCGCAGGACCTCCTGCGAGGAACTCAGGTTCTCGGCGATCTTCCAGGGGTTGAAGATGGTTTCTATGAAGTAGGCCTGACGGCCAAGACTTTGACCGATAGTGGTCAGGGCTTGGATTTGGGCGGGGAAAGGGTTGGCTTCTTCCCGGAGGTCATGCCACTGGCCTGCTGGCTGGGGATAAGGGAAGTCGCTCATCACTTTGACGAGGTCGGTCCTGAACCTGGCATGGAAGTCCAAAGTTGCCTGGACAAAGCGCTCCGGTGGCTCTTTCTGGAGGCCGAAGTGGTGCCAGAAACTGAAGGGGGTGCGATCGACTTCACGGCCTTCGAGGGCACGGTCAACACGCTCGCGGCTGGACAGGGGCGTCTCAGCCGGAAGGTTTATTCTCGCGATTAGAGAACCGGCGGCAACTGAAAGAAAACATCTCCTGCTGAACTGCATAAGAGCTCCTGAACATAGATTCCGGCGAAAGACTGAGTGAGCTGCGAAGTGAATTACGAACAATACGTAAGTCTGAATTCATCACCAGGGGGACAGACATGGAGGGCCGGATAGGAGGCAGAATTGCCAGCGCCGCCACGCAATGTGCCCTTGGCCGCATATAAAGTCCTGGAAGCGAATGGTTTCATTTGGTTAACAGACTGCACCTGGGAGCAGAAAACCCAGGCCACGAGTATATTCGAGATGCTCTTCCGCGAACAATAGCTTATGACAACTCTCGCGGTTCGGTAGTGGTTGAGTTTGACGTTGTAGCGGCGAGCTTCTCTGGCCAATTGGCGGCGTAAAGCCGCCTCTACACCAACTGAACCACTACCCGCCGTTCGCTGTTATTGACATGGTGGTTGGCGTATGCGAGAATTCAACGCTTTAAGGCGGGAAACAAAGACTCACAGGGTACCACCTAAGGTCAATGGCCGACGAAAAAAAGGAGCCGCCCAAGGCGGCCGAAGGGGCTGGAACGCAAAAGCCTGCGGGGGAGGGCGGCGGGGCAAGCCCGCCAGCCAAGCCAGACACCGGCGCACCCTCCAAGTCGCCCGCCCCTGCGGGTGCGGGGGGTGGTGTGCCCAGTGCGCCTGCCCAGCCTCCGGCGGTCGCGCCACCTAAGCCTCCGGCCGCGGCGCCACCCAAGCCGGCTACCCCCGCCGCGAAAGCTCCCGTCAAGCCTGACCCGTGGTCAAGTCCGCTGCTGGATGAACTCCAGAAAAGATTCCCGGGCGCGATCAGCGAGGCGGTGATTTTCCGCAATCTGCCGTCCTTGAACGTGGCGAAGGAACACTTGGTGGCCGTTTGCCAATTCCTGAAGGGCTCTGATGGCGGCGCATACACTTTGCTGACGGATGAAACCGCGGCGGATTATCCCAAGAGGGAAAAACGATTCGACATTGTCTATCATTTGTACTCCTTTGAACGGAACAACCGCTTGCGTTTGCGGGTGCAAGTGGCCGCCGGAGAAAAGGTTCCGTCGGTTACGGGCGTTTGGCCGACGGCCAATTGGCTGGAGCGCGAGATTTACGACATGTTTGGTGTGGTCTACGAAGGCCATCCGGACCTCAAGCGGATTCTGATGCCCGACGAATGGGTAGGACACCCTCTGCGCAAGGATTACGACATCCTGAAGCAAGACGAAGATTGGGTAAAAGCAAACCTGGGAATCGAGAGCGGACAGTAAAAAAACAGTGAATAGTGAACAGTGAATAGCGAACAGTGAACCGTGATGAGTGACGGGCAAAAGAGCAGCAAAAGGCAGCAACAAGCAGTGACGAATGACAAGTGACGAGTGACACGCGAAAAAGCAGACCCAGGAACTGAGAGCGTACTGTAACTCATGCCGGAAGCCACTTTTCTCGACGCCAACGAGCTCATCCTTAACATGGGGCCGCAGCATCCGGCCACGCACGGAGTTTTGCGCGTCAAGCTGAAACTGGACGGCGAGCGCGTGCTGGGGACGGAATGCATCATCGGGTATCTCCACCGCGGCGTCGAGAAGATCGCCGAGAACCGCACTTACGCCCAGTTCACCCCCTACGTCGACCGCATGGATTACTGTGCTGCCGTGACCAATGGCATGGGATACGTGGAGGCGGTGGAGAAGCTCCTGGGGGTGGAAATTCCTCCCCGCGCGCAGTACACGCGGATGATTTTGGCGGAATTGCAGCGCATCGCCAGCCACCTGATCTGGCTCGGGACACACGCGCTGGACATCGGCGCCATGACCCCGGTTTTCTATACTTTTCGCGAGCGCGAGGAAGTCCTGAAGATCTTCGAGGAGTATTGCGGGGCGCGCCTCACCACGCACGCTTTCCGCATCGGCGGCCTGCAATACGACCTCTATGATGGGTTCGAAAGGAATGTGGTGAAGTTCTGCGACTATTTCCTGCCCAAGATCGATGAATACGAACAACTCCTCACCAAGAATCGCATCTGGATCAACCGGACGCGCAACATCGGGGTCCTCTCAGGGGAAGACGCGATCGCCCTCGGAGTGACGGGTCCCGTGCTGCGGGGTTCGGGCGTAAAGTGGGATATTCGCAAAGCACAGCCTTACGAAGCCTATGATAAGGTCGAATTCGATGTCCCGATCGGTGAGCACGGCGACACCTACGACCGGTACCTCGTGCGGATGGCGGAAATGCGCCAGTCCGTTCGCATCATCCGCCAATGCGTTGATCGCCTGGCGCCCGGGCCGATATTCGGAAAAGTAGGAAAAGTCATCAAGCCGCCGGTCGGCGAGGTCTACCATTCCATCGAGGCGCCCAAAGGCGAACTCGGGTATTACGTGGTCAGCGATGGGTCGGTCAATCCCTACCGCGTGCGGGTGCGGCCGCCGTCGCTCCTCAATTTGCAGGCATTGGATAAGATGGCGAAGGGCCATTTGATCGCTGATATCGTGGCGATCATCGGTACGATCGACATCGTGCTGGGAGAAGTGGATAGATAAAACCGTCCGTAGTCAGTTGTCCGTAGTCAGTTGTCGCGGATTCTCGCTCGTGAATCGCAGCCCGAGCGTAGCACCGCAACGGACCACGGACCACGGACCACGGACCACGGACCACGGACTGAACATGCTTCAAAGCTCGGCCAATTCTCTTATCGCCAACCCGCTACTGCTTGCCTTTATCAAGATCCTCATTATTTTTCTGGTCGTATCGGGGATTGTCGCCTACTTGGTCTACATGGAGCGAAAGGTCCTGGCTTTCATGCAGGCGCGACTGGGACCCATGCGCGTGGGGCCCTGGGGGTTACTGCAACCCGTGGCGGATGGAATAAAGTTGTTGCTCAAAGAGGACATCATTCCAGCGGGCGCGGACGAGTGGCTTTTCCTCTTGGCGCCTGCCATCAGTATTTTCGCCTCCTTTACGGTTTTTGCCGTCATCCCCTTCGCGGGCAATTTCTATGTGAGCGACATCAACATCGGCCTCCTCTTTATCCTGGCGATTTCTTCCCTCGGTATCTACGGGATTATTTTGGGAGGCTGGTCGTCCAACAGCCATTATCCTTTGTTGGGAGCGCTGCGTTCTTCCGCGCAACTGGTGAGCTACGAAGTTGCCGGGGGAATGGCGCTGGTGGGAGTGCTGCTATTGTCCAATTCCCTCAGCATGGTGGATATTGTCAATCGGCAATTCAGCATGGGCGTTTGGAACGTGTTCTTGCAACCGGTCGCCTTTTTGATTTATGTCATCGCGGCGGTGGCGGAGACCAATCGCAACCCCTTTGACCTGCCCGAAGCCGAATCGGAGCTGACTGCCGGTTTCCATACGGAATACAGCGGCTTTCGTTTCGCCCTCTATTTTATGGCGGAATACACAAACATGGTGGTGGTGTCGTGCATTGCCGTGACCCTTTTTCTGGGAGGGTGGTTGCGGCCGTTCGCCAGTTACACGGCGCTCGATTTCCTCAAGTACACACCTATCGTTGCTACCCTGGGAGCGGGAGTGTTTGTGCTTTGGTTGTGGCTGAAGAGCTCTGTGAAGCTGGACCGTTACTTCTTCATCGCCCTGACGGCGTGTTTCGTGGTGCTCGCGATTCTCCTGGCTTATCCGCCTGTGCTCAACGCCATGCAGGGCATTTTCTGGTTTAGCGCCAAAGTGCTGGCATTCCTTTACGCCTTCATCTGGTATCGTGCAACTTTTCCGCGTTATCGCTATGACCAATTGATGAACGTTGGTTGGCGGTGGATGATTCCTTTGGCGCTGGCGAACCTGATCGTGACGGCTGTGGGCCGATATCTTTGGTTGTCCCACCACGCGGCGGCAGTAGCGTGGCTGGGTAGGTGATAATGGACTGGAAAGATTTTCTCCGGCGGATTTTTCTGATCGATCTGATCAAAGGCCTGCGCCTGACGTTTTCCTATCAGCGCCCGGACGCCACCTATACGGAGCAGTATCCCCTGGAGCGGCCGCCGGTGGCGGAGCGCTATCGGGGCGCGCCGCGCCTGAACAATCATCCCGAATCGGGCGAGACGCTGTGCATCGCCTGCAACCTGTGCTCGATCGCCTGCCCGGAGAACCTGATTGTGGTGGGCTGGGCGCGCACGGAAGACCGCAAGAAGCGCCTGACGACCTTTACCTATGACCTTTCGCGCTGCATGTTCTGCGGGTTGTGCGAGGACGCCTGTCCGGTGGACGCGCTGGAGCTGACGCAGGACTTCGAGATCGCCAACTATTCGCGCGAGGGCATGATCTGGGACCGGCAAGCGCTGGAGGAAGGGCCTCAGCCGGCGCGCTACACGCGGTAACCAAGTTTATGGAAGAAGCCAGAAGTCAGGAGTCAGAACGGAAGCACCACGCTTTACTGGAAGAAGTGAGTCGGCTTCTCAACGCGTACGCGAAAGCAATTCAGAACTTCGGGTCATTTCATACTGAGTCCCGGCCCCTGAATTCGATGCTCTAGGTGCCTATGCTTGAGCTCATCACGTTCATCATTCTCTCGGTCCTTGCGCTGGTGTCGGCGATTCTTGTGATCACGCGCCGCAATGCCGTGCATAGCGCGATTTGGCTGGTTGTGACGCTCTTTGCCGTAGGCGGGATTTTTCTGTTGCAACATGCCGAATTCCTTTTCGCGGTGCAAATCATTCTGTACGTCGGCGGCATCATGGTACTGTTCCTCTTCGTTGTCATGCTCGTGGATATCGATGTGGCTCTAAGACAGGCGCGCTTCGCGCGGCAATGGCCTGTGGCCTTGGTGACCTCCATTTTGCTGCTCGGAATAATCGGATTTGCGCTTTACAATCATTCGCAAGGGCTTAATTTGCCTTCAAGGCCGATGATAAGTGCTCCCGCCCAAAACACCCAGGCGGTGGGCATGGCGCTCTATCAGAATTATATGTTGCCGGTGGAAATCGCTTCGGTGTTGTTGCTGGTGGCGATGGTGGGCGCCGTGATTATGGCCAAGAGGAAACTGGAATGATCCCCACGGACTACTACATCTTTCTCGGCAGTGGATTGTTCACAATCGGCGTCATCGGTGTGCTGACTCGGCGTAATGTGCTGATTATCCTGATGTCGATCGAGCTGATCCTGAACGCCGTTAACATTAACCTGGTCGCGCTCTCGCAATATTTCAAGTCCGTGGACGGCCAAGTCTTTGCGATTTTCGTGATCACCGACGCTGCCGCTGAGGCGGCGGTGGGTTTGGGCTTGATCATCGCCTTGTTCCGCAACAAAGAGACGGTGAATGCGGATGAAATTGACCTGCTGAAGTGGTAAGTAGGAAGGCGTAGGGGCGGTTCGCGAACCGCCCCTACTGTATTAAAACGATGCTTGACACCATTTGGTTAATCCCGGTTTTCCCGCTCCTGGGGGCGGCCATCCAACTTTTCTTCGGCCGCCGATCCTCGAACCGGGCGGTCTCCGCAGTTTCCGTGGGATTGCCGGGCCTGTCTTTCCTCTGGGCCCTGGGGTGCTTTGCGCAATTCTTGGGCCTTCCGGAGTCCTACCACCATGTTTTCCTTAGGCCTTTGTACACCTGGTTGCCCGCCGGGGCATTCCATTTGTCGAACGGATCTTTGGGAAACCTCAACGTCAATGTGGGAATGCAACTCGACCCGCTC